>JAEIGA010000192.1_pt1 | contig 85409 bp, 86 predicted proteins | sample 9270691 | NCBI WGS metagenome assembly JAEIGA01 (sample SAMN17057246, study PRJNA624740) | gut metagenome | biome: biome; isolation source: fecal sample | host: Bos grunniens | place: China: Xizang | collected 2019 | reverse complement strand
TAAATATTCACTTAAAATTGTATTTTTAAATTCTATATCATAATGTTTACCCATAATAAAATAACATCTCCTTTCTTTGAGATGTTATTTTACATTAAAGTCACTTTTTTTTAAAGTGTCCAAAATGGGGTTCACTTCATAAATTAAATCATTTTTATTTTGCAATATATAATCCATATTTTACTTTATTATTAATAATATTTTTAGTAATTATAACTATATTACCATTTGTAGATTCTTTTACACCGTACGCATATTGTTTTTTTATTTTTTTAACAACATTTCCATTATAACCTACTACTTTAACATAATTACTTTTCATATTATTAATAATTAATGAGTTTTTAATAGGAGGAATTGTATCTCCATAGGAATCATTTATTTTTTCATTATTTTTTAATTTATATGTTTTTATTTTATTATTATTTAAATTAATAATATTTATTTTATTATTTTCTACATATGAAATTGTATCACTACTATATATTAGTTTTATTTTATTAGGAATTTTTACTATTTCTTTTCCTTTTTCAGATAATAAATAAGTATTATTTTTATTATCATATTTATATAATGTTTTATTATTTATCTTTAATATAGATGCACTTGATGAATCATCATTTAACATCTTTTTAGTTTTAGAGCTATATAAAGTTACATAATTATCATATGTACTACCAAAAACTAATTCTTCACCTACTACAACTATATAATTATCAGTTTTTAATAATTCTTTATTGTTTTTATCATATAAAACATATTTTCCCCTATAATCAGCTTTTTTACTTGAATAATTATATTTAATTACTTTATAACCATTAGTGTATTCTATATATTTACTTGGGACTAAATCTGAATCTTTCATACTATATAATACTTTTTCTTTATTTAAATCATAAACATATAATAATGATTTACTACAATTACTATCATTACAAGTTATTTGAATATATGGTTTATTTTTTTCTCTATCTAATTTATAAATATTAGAGTAATTATAAGAATTACCATTTTTATATTTAAATAAAGCAGTATATTTTTTCTCTTTTATATTATATGATCCAACTGAATTATCTTTTTTATTAGTAACAATTACACTTTTTTGATTAATATTAACAACACTTTCTTCTCTTAAAGTATATTTATCATCTAGTTTTGAATTAATATTATAAATAAAATCATCAGTTGAAATATCTTTATATTTAACTTGTTTACCATTTTCTTTTAATAGATATTTTACTACTTTATCATTTTCATTTATATCAATTATACATTTTACTTCATCATCTGTTCTTACAATTTGATAATTTTGAAAACTATCATTTTTAATTTTATTTTCATTTATATCATAATAATAGAAACTATTAGATTTTTTATCTTTTAAAATTAAAAACATAATATTATCTGAATTATCTACTACTTCTTTATCTACTTCATAACCTTCTAATATTTCTTTACCATTTTCATCTAATAATAAATAATTATCATTAATATAAATATTAATTAGTTTTGATTCGTTATAAGAATTAATAAAATCAACATCATTATATAATACTTCACCTTTTTTATTTATTATTTTATAACCATCACTTAATAATTCTTTAACTAAATTATTATTTATTACTGATATTTTATTAGTTGTATTATAAATACTTTTACCATTTGTTTTAGTTAAAGAATACTTTTCTGTTTTAGAATTTTTTCTATTTCTAATATTAAATATTAAATAATCTTTTGTAACTGAATATATAAATCTATCTGTTTTATCTTTTGAATTATAAACTTCATTATACTTTCCAATTTCTTTACCGTTATTATCTAAAATGACTACTTTAGATTTTTTTAATTTGTCTCCTTTTTTAGCTTGTATATATTCACATTCGTCATCTATACAAGAGATATCATAATATTTTAATGGTAATACTTTATTAACTCTTTTAATTGAATTAACACTCGTACTAAATTTAACTATTATTACAGATAATATGGCAATAATAATTAATGAACTTGAAATAATAAATTTCTTATTTTTTAAATACTTTTTCATATAAAAACTCCTATCTATTATATATAATATTATAATATTTTTTATTAAAACTATCAAGTTATTTTAATAAAAGAATACTTTCATTATAATCTGCGCTATCAGTTATAAAACTTCCTGATACAACAATATTTGTATATTTCTTTACTTTTTTAACTGTTTGATTATTTATGCCACCATCTACTTCAATAATTATATCTGATTTTATTTTTTGTAATTCTTTAATTTTAGATATAATACTAGTATCGAATTTTTGAGAACTATACCCTATTTTTACACTCATTACTAAAACTAAATCTATATAATCTAAATAAGGTATAACTAATGAAATATCTGTATTTAAATCAAGTGCTAATCCAACTTTAATATTATAACTTTTTATTAAATCTATATATTTTTTTATATTATCGCAATTTTCTATTTGAAAAGAAATAATATTTGGATTAAGTTTTATAAAATCGTTAATTTGTTTATCTAGATTGCTACTCATTATATGAATATCTAAAGGTTTTTTGTTATATTCCTTTATATCTTTAAAATCATTAATACTAAATGATTTATTTTCTGTTATTGAACCATCCATTATATCTAGATGTATATAATCTGCAGAAGTGTTATTAATTTTTTCTATAACTTTTTTTATATTATCTTTTTCCTTTAATATAGAAACAGATACTTTCAATTTATTTTTCTTTAACAAACAAAACATAATCATCATATCTTTCTTTTAATATTTTATTATTTAAAACCATTTCTTTTATATAACATTCTTGTTCATTTATATGATTACAATCTTTATATTTACATTTATCTTTATAATCATTAAATTCAATAAAGTTATCTCTAATATCTTCTTTAGTCATATCTTTAAATTCAATTAATGAAAACCCAGGTGTATCTGCGATTAAGCAATTATTTATTTCATAGAATTCAATTTTTCTTGTAGTATGTTTACCTCTACCTAAAGCTTTAGATATTTCATTTGTATTTAATTTTAAACTCGAATCAAATTTATTTAATAAAGTAGATTTACCAACACCCGTTTGTCCTGTAAGTATTACTACTTTGTTTTCTAATTCTTTTTTTAATTCATCTATTTGAGTATTATAGAATACTTTATAACCAATTTCTTTGTAATAATTTATTTTATCTAATATAGATAAATCTTTTAATAAATCTTTTTTTGTTAAACAAATAATTGGTTTAATATTATTCCATTCTACAATACACAATAGTTTATCTAATAAATTAAAATTAAAATCTGGTTCAGTTAAAGACATTACTACTAATGCAATATCTATATTTGATACTGGTGGTCTATGTAAAGAATTAATTCTTGGTTTTATTTCAAGAATTATTTTTTTTTCTTCATCAATTTCAACTATATCACCTGCTAAAGGAGTAATATTTTGATTTCTAAATACTCCTCTAGCTTTACAAACTATAGATTTATCACCACTTAATATTGTATAATCATTGCTTAATACTTTTATTATTCTACCTTCCATTAATTACCTTCTTCTTCATTTTCATATGGAACTAAATTTGTATCTGTTGTTTCTTGTTCACTTTTTTTAGATACTCTAATAGTTAAACTAGCATTTTTAATTATTTCACTTCCTGCAGTTCTACTTTGATATACAACTGTTTCTTCTTCAACACTATCATCTTCAACTTCTTCAACATTTAAACTTAAACCATACTCTTCACAAAATTTCTTTATGTCATTTATAGTCCATTTATCTTTTACAAAATCAGGATAAACTGTAGATATATTTGGAATATATAAAATAATATTATCACCTTTAACTAGTTTAGTTCCTTTTTCTACTGATTGACCTATTATATTATTTTCTTTACCAACATATTTAGATTTATCATCTACTTCTTTATTTTCAATTAAAACATTAATACCTTTTACTTCTAATTCAGCTTTTACTTTATTATAATCTTTACCAGTATAATCAGCAACTTCTATTTTTTCACTACCTAATGATTTATATAAAGTAATAGTCGCACCTTTTTTAACAGTCGCACCTGCTTTAGGTGAAGTTTTACTTATTTTTCCTTTTTCTACTTCTTCAGTATAGTCATTTTTAATTGTTGTTCCTACTTTTAAACCTTCTTTTTCAATTGCTTTTCTTGCTTCTGAAACAGATAATCCTGTTACATTAGGAACTTGTCTATCTGGACTTTTAACAACAGATGGAATAATTATAAATACCATAAATAGCGCAACTACCATTACCGAAACTAAAGCAATTAATACTTTAGTAAACTTACTTAATTTTTTATCATTATCTACATCTGATACATCTTTTACTTCTATAGAATTATTTTCATCTTTTGTATCTTTTTTTAAATCATCTTTTATATTATTAACTACTTTTGTATCTTCATCAAATTCATTTTCAGGATATTTAAATTCTATTTTCTTTTCTTTTAACCTATCTTTATCTTGACATGTTTTTAAATCTTCATATAATTCTTTAACATTATTATATCTATTTTTTGGATTCTTAGCAGTTGCTTTTAAAATAATATTTTCTACACTTTGTGGTATATCATCTCTTTCTTTTCTCATACTAGGAATAGGATCTTTTAACTGTTTCATTGCAATTTCTACTGCAGTTTCACCTCTAAATGGCATTACACCCATTAACATTTCATACATCACTATTCCTAAAGAATAAATATCACTTTTAATAGTTGAACCTCTACCAGAAGCTTGTTCTGGTGGTAAATAATGAACAGATCCCATTACAGAATTAGTTTGAGTTAAATCAGATGCATTTACAGCCATTGCTATACCAAAATCAGTTATTTTTACCATTCCATCATCTAGTACCATTATATTTTGTGGTTTAATATCTCTATGAATAATATAGGATTCATGGGCATGAGATAAACCATCAGTTAATTGAGACATAATATCTATAGTTTCAGCTAAAGATAAATGTCCTCTTTTTTTAATTATTTGTTTTAATGTTTGACCTTTTATATATTCCATAACTATATAAAAGTTTCCATCATCTTCACCTACATCATATATTTGAACTATATTTGGATGATTTAATAATGATGCACTTTGAGCTTCTCTTCTAAATCTTCTAACAAACTTTTCATCATCTGCTAAATCTCCTCTTAATACTTTAATAGCAACATCTCTTTCTAGAATAGTATCATATCCTAGATACACATTTGCCATTCCACCTTCACCAATTAGCTTTTTTATTTCATATCTATCACTAATTTTTTGCCCCTTAACTATCATTATTCTTCACCTTCTTTGAATTTTAAACATGCGATTGATATATTATCAAGACCGCCTCTAACATTTGCTTTTCTAATTAATTTAATAATATTTTCCTCTAATGAATTATTTTGTGATAATACTTTTTCAATTTGTTCTTTATTAAGCATTGTTGTAAGACCATCACTACATAAGAATATACCATCTACTTCTTCTTCAACTAAAAATATATCTACTTCTATAGGATTATTTGCACCAAGTGCTCTCATAAGTATATTTTTCTTAGGATGATTTTTTGCTTCTTCTTCTGTTAATTCTCCATTCTTAACTAATAAATTTACTAAAGTATGATCTTTAGTTATTTTAAATAATTCATTATTTTTTAAAACAAAGCCAGAACTATCTCCTATATTACCAAATAATAAATAATCTTTAGTATAAAGAGCTAAAACTAAAGTGGTTCCCATTCCTTTACTTTTTTCATTTTCATTTGTATAAGCAAATATTTCATTATTAATCTCTTCTACTTGTTTTCTAATCCATTTAATAGCTTCTTTTTTATCACCAATAGAATCAAGTAGATCAAATTCTTTAGTTAAATGATTAATTGCCATACTAGATGCTACTTCTCCTGCCTTATGGCCACCCATTCCATCAGCAACAGCTAATAAGTATTCACCATTTATATTTTTTAATATAGTTACACTATCTTCATTATGTTCTCTTACTCTACCAGTATCTGTTAAAAAATAACTTTCCATTTTTAACCTCCTTAATTATTCTCAGCTCTAAGTTGACCACATGCAGCTGAAACATTACTACCAAATTCTTTTCTTATAGTTGCATTTATTCTATTCTTCTTTAGTATATCATAAAAATTAGAAATTGAGTCATAATTTGATCGTTTAAATTCAGTATTTTCAGTTTCATTATATGGAATCAAATTAACATAACAATTTATTCCTTTTAATAATTTACATAAATTTAACGCATCTTCTTTTGTATCATTTATATCTTTTAATAAGATATACTCAAAAGTTACTCTTCTATTAGTTTTATCTATATAATATTTTACAGCTTTTATTATTTCACTAATATTGTATGCTTTATTAATAGGCATAATATTATTTCTTTTTTCATCTGTTGATGCATGAAGAGAAATAGCTAAATTAACACCCGTTTCTTCAGCTGCAAATTCATATATTTTTTTAACTAATCCTGAAGTTGAAACTGTAATATGTCTTTGTCCAATCGCAAGTCCATATGGATCATTAACAATCCTAATAAAATTCATAAAATTATCATAATTATCAAATGGTTCACCTATTCCCATAATAACAACATGACTAATTCTTTCATTTATATCTTTTTGAACTGTTAAAACTTGTAAAACCATTTCACTTGCTGTTAGATTTCTAATTTTTTTAAGTCTTCCGCTTTGGCAAAATTTACAACCCATATTACAACCTATTTGAGATGAAATACAAATACTATTACCATAATCATGTTTCATAAGAACACTTTCAATTCTGTGTCCATCATTAAGTTCAAATAAATACTTTTTAACAAGTTCATCTTCTTGTTTAGTTACTAGTTTTAATTCATCAAAATAAAAATCATTTTTAAGCATCTCTATAGTATCTTTTTTTAAATTTGACATTTCATCAAAATTATATACTTCTTTTCTATAAATCCATTCAAATACTTGAGTTGCTTTAAATTTCTTTTCACCTTTATCTATAAAATAAGATTCTAATTCTTCTTTTGTTACATTGAATATACTTGTCATAAGATTTCCTTTCGCTTAATAATTATAACATTTTATTTATATTTTTTAAAGTTATATGTAAAGGGAATGTTTATATTAGATAGTATTTTACATTTATATTATAATTTGTTAAAATTATCAAAAGGAGGATTTATGGATAAAATTGGTATAGTGTGTGAATATAATCCTTTTCATAATGGTCATAAGTATCATATTGATAAAATAAAAGAAATGTTTCCTAATTCTCTGATAATACTAATTTTAAGTGGTAATTACACTCAAAGAGGAGATATTTCAATAATAAATAAATTTGATAAAACTTCTATCGCATTAAAAAATAATATAGATTTAGTTATAGAATTACCTACTATTTTTACTATTCAATCAGCAGATATATTTACTAAGGGTGCGATTGATTTATTAAATCTATTAAAAGTGGATTATTTAGTTTTTGGTAGTGAATCAAATGATATAGATAAACTATATGAAGTTTCAAAAATTCAATATAATGATGAATATAATAAAGAAGTTAAAAAATTATTAAGTAAAGGATTAAATTATAAGAATGCACTTAATAAAGCTTTAAATAAATTTAATATAGATGAAATAAATGAATCAAATGATATTTTAGGTATTGGTTATATTAAAGAAATAATTAATTTAAAAAGTAAAATAAAACCTATTACTATTCAAAGGACAAATGATTTTAATAAAAACGAAATAAAAGGAAATATAATAAGTGCGAATACAATCAGAAATAATATTGATTCTATTGATATAAAAAAATATGTTCCTAAAAATGCATTAATAGATTATTATAAAATAGATTATTTTAATTTATTAAAATATAAAATTATATCTGATAATAATTTAAATAATTTTAATCTGGTTGATGAAGGTATTGAAAATAGATTAGTAAAATATATAAATAAATGTGATAATTTAGATGATTATATTAATAAGATTAAATGTAAAAGATATAATATAAATAAAATTAAAAGAATGCTTATTTCAATTTTAATTGGATTAACTAAAGAAGAAGTAAATAATAATAAAGAAATTAAATATATAAGAATACTAGGTTTTAATAATAACGGTCAAAAGTATTTAAATAAAATAAAAAAAGAAATAGATATTCCTATTTATTCAAAATTTAATAAAAATTTAGAAAATGAATTAAATTATACTAAAATATATTCTATGATTGTAAATGATAAAAGTTTAATAGATAAGGAAATAAAAAATTCAGTAATTAAATACTGAATTTTTTTATTTCTTTAAATATATAGTTTTAGGAAAATTATTTATTTTATCTTTTAAAATTATATATTTTTTTCTGTTTCGAATAAATTTAAATATGCATTGTCTTATAAATTCTATAATTAAACAAATAATAAAAATTAAAATTGATAATATAAAAATATATATTATATAAGAAAAATGTTCAATTTTATGATTGCTTATACCAATAAAATCATAAATAAATGATCTTAAAATATTATTATCAGAAATTAAATAGATACCTAATGTTAAAGAAGATATTTTATTAATAAATTTATTTTTAAAGTTTATATTTTCATAAAATAAAAAATAAACTATTGATTGAATAATAATTATAGGAGAACTATAATTAAAATTTTGAGAAAAATTACTAAAAAATTCATTCATATAAACAGATTGACTTTGAAGAATAACTGAATATTCACCTAATAAATAATTAAAACAAGTAATAAATAAAAATAAGAATACAAGAATTATTCTGTATAAATTATTAGATAATAATTTAAATAAATATGATTCTTTTATATTGTACAATCTTAAATATGCTCCTATAAAATATAAAAATACAAAACTATATAATGTATAACCTGTATTATCAAAACCTCTATTATTTGTAAAAAAAGGTATAATAGATAATATTATAAATAAAGTAATCAATAATTTATTATAATATTTTTTATCAATATCATTTATAAGCTTATTAAGAAATGGACTTAATAAATAAAGATAAATATACATTTTTATAAACCAGTATTCATCATAATTTATTATTAATAATTCTCTAAATATTTCAATTTTTGATAGAGAAAGCAAAGAAAAATAACCAAAAATAATAATTATAATTAATTTATAAAACAAACTACTTATTGATAAATCCCAAACCTTAAACAATTTGAATTTAGACTTACTTTGAAAATATCCAGTTAATAATACATAACTATTTACATGAACTATTACAATATATTTTAAAATAGTTATTATAAAAGAAAACTTTGGATTCAAAGAATTTTCAAGTAATTGACCATGTACAATAACATGCCACAAAACAATGAAAAACATTGAGATTATTCTCATTAATTCAAAATTTGATTGTCTTATTCTATTACAGTTCATATGTTGCCCCCCTGACTATCATTAGACTAATTATACCATAAAAAAATACTATTATAAATAGTATTTTAATTATTATATGGATATTTTCCTACAATACCTTTTTTATAGTCTTTGATACCTCTAAACATATTTCTAATTTTTCTATATTTATCTTTTTCAAACATTATTACTCTAAATAATCTTAATTTTAAATGATTTAATGGTTCACAATATTTAGGATCAATATCATAATATTCTTCTTTTATATAATTATAATTTCTCATAATATAATATTTTCTTATATAATTATGATTTGTACATAAATATTTTTTTCCTAAAAAATTAAAATATTTTATATCTCCTAAATCATGAAGAATTTCAACATTATTTAATCTAACTACTCTATAACCACATTTTTTTAATCTTAAACAGTATTCTATATCAATACCATCAATAAAGAATTTTTCTTCATATCCATTTACTTTTTTCCAAATATCTAAATTAACTAAATTACCAGATGTCATTTCTGTTATTGGATAATCAATTTTAACTTTAGGTTTAATTACATCTAATTTAGTATTATGCCAAACTGTAACAATTCCATCTTTTTCTGTATCATGATTTAAAATATAATCTTTCATTTCATTTAATACATTATCATTAAAAAATGTATCTTGATCCATTGTAAGTAACCAATTATAACCCTCTTCAATTGCTTTAGATGCGATTTGATTTAAAGGTATTGCTATTCCTAAATTTTCATTATTAAATATGTATTCAATTTTTTTATCATTAAATATTTTATTCTTTTTAGGTGAGTTATCTACTACATATAACTTATCAATATCATTTATATAAGATTTAATATTATCAATATAATTATTATTTGGATTATATAATATAACAACTCCTGCTATTTTTAATCTTTTCATTATACTTCTTCTGCAAATCCTTTTTCTAATTTTTTAAAGATTAAACTTCCAATTAATAAAACTAATAAACTAAATCCAAATACTATTGATAGTCTAACAAAATCTGGAGATTGTTTATAATAAAATATATCTCTATACGAACCAATTATTGTAGTTAATGGATTAAGATTTAATAACCATTCATATTTACCAAACATAGATGCAGAATATAAGATTGGAGTTGCATAAAATAACATTTGTACAAAGAAATTAATTATATATTCAAAATCTCTTATATATACATCTATTGAAGATGTTATTAAAAGAATTCCTAATTGTAACACATATTGTACAATTAATATTATTGGTAAATAAATAATATTTATATTTAATCCTATACCACTAAATATAACAAATGCTAAAATTATTAGACATGAAATTAAATAGTTTACAAGTCCACTAGTTACTGATGAAATAGCAAGTATCTCTCTTGGAAAGTATACTTTTTTAATAATTCCACCATTCATTAGATATGTATTTGTATAAGACATTGTATTTGTAAACCATGTCCAAGGTAAAACACCAATGATTACAAATACAACATAATGTTCTTGAGTACTTTTTAATAAAATTGAGAAAATAATTGTATATATAAATGTAGTTAATAATGGATTAATAAACGACCATAATATTCCTAAAAATGAACCTTTATATTTACCTCTAATGTCTTTGTGAACACTAGTAGATAAGAATTCTCTATATTGTATTAATTCTCTAAACATATTAACCACACACCTTTATATATTCATCAATTACTTTATTAACATTTCCATCCATTTGTACTTCACCTTTATTAATCCATATAGCTCTATTGCAAAGTTTTTTTACTGAACTCAAACTATGTGAAACTATTACAATTGTTTTATTTTCATTATTTTTTAATTCATTTAATTTTTCAAAACATTTATCTTGAAAATGTTGATCTCCAACTGCTAATATTTCATCAATTAATAAAATATCAGCATCAACATTTATCGCTACTGAAAATGCAAGTCTCATGTACATACCAGAAGAATATGTTCTTACTGGTGTATCTATTGCATCTCCTAATTCAGAAAATTCAATTATTTTATCTACTCTAGCATCTATTTCTTTTTTTGATAATCCAAATATTGCTGCATTAAAATATATATTTTCTCTACCTGTAAAATCTTGATGGAAACCTGCGCCTAATTCAAGCAAACTAGTAAGTTTTCCATGTGTTATTATTTTACCTTTAGTAGGATAAATAATTTTAGTCATTAATTTTAATAACGTACTTTTACCAGATCCATTAACTCCAATTAATGCAACTGTTTCCCCTTTTTTAATATCTAAATTTATATTTTTTAAAATTTGATGATATTCTGATTTAGTTGTTTTCCAAAAAACTAATCTTTCTTTTAAAGTATATGGTTTATCATAAACCGCTTTAAAAGATTTAGACATATCTTTAACTTCAATAGCTAAATCATTAATACTTTTCATAGTTACCTCCTTAACAATAATATCTCATAAAAATAAATATTATTGTTATAATTAAGATTATAATTGTTATGTAATAAAAATAATTATTAACAAAAATATTAAATTTATTAAATGCTTCTTTAATTCTTTTATTTTTTATTTTATCGATGATTTTATTTTCAAAAATGATTGGTATAAATAATAAGAATGGGATAAAATATCTACCTTGTATTCCAGTAATAATATTTCCTCCAATATCACCAGTAACAACAGGTGTCCATGAAAGATACATAAATGTATACATTCCTAATACTGCTAATATAATTAAAAGCAAGTACCCTATTTTTAACCATACTGGAAAACTTATTCTTTCATATATAATATCATTTATTATTATTATAACTAAATAAATTTTTATAATAAATATTAATAATATAGGAAGATAAGTATCTAAATAACCTAAAGTTCCTAACATCCAGTATTCTTGAATAGGAATTTGACCATATATATTATGAATTAAAATATTAAAATAACCTAAAGGATGATTCTTTATAAAATTCATTTGCTTTGATATATAATAATTAGAATCAACAGGAAGACCAATATATATTAATTTATTTAAAAACGTTAATAATAAAACACTGATAATTATTATTGATAATGATATTATTTTTTTCTTCATTGAACCAAATTTATTTTTATCAATTGTGAAAGCTCCTAAAAACACTAAAGAATAAACTGTTTTAATATTAAATAAAATAAATCCTGTAATAATAAATAAAACAATATACTTTTTTGTGAAATTTATTTTCTCATCATCAATAAGTTTTAATAAATTTGCAATTACTAATGCAACTGTTACAAGAATTAAACCATCATAAGTTACCATACTTCTTAAAAATAAGGATAATGGTAATAATAGTATTGCAAAAAAACTATTTTTATATTTAGGTGTTATTTTAATAGCAAAATAGCCAATTATTGAATAAATAAGTAGTGAAAAGAATCTTGCAAATTGTAGCATTACATTTACATTTACAGAAGAATTTTTATCACCAAAAGCATGTAAATAATCTGTTATTTGAATTCCTATTGTAGGTGCTAAATATGCTATAGGAATTGAATTATATATGACTGGTTTTAAAAAAATACCACTTTTATAATCACTTCCAATTAATTGATCAAAATAATAATCAGAATAAGAATATTTCTTGTCTCTATCATTATTAATTTTTTTTGTTTTAGCAATAGTATCTAAAATTGAATTTGGAACATAATATACACTTGTTTTATTTTTAATTTCAGTTTTTATTTTTCCTCTACTTAATTGATAAGAATATATAAAATGAGAATCTTCATCTGGTGAATTAAATGAAGGAACTAAAAATACAAATAAAGTTCCAATAAACAAAGATACTATTAAGAATAATTTTGCTAAATTAACATTTTTACTCATACAACTTTATAATCTCCTTCTCTATTTTTTTCCATTCTCTTTCCTTCGCAGTTTTTAATCCACCTTTTATTAATTGATCTCTAAGTGTTTTATTATTTCTTATTGCTTCTATTTTACTAACCGCTTCATCTATATTTCCAGGTGTATATAGTAAACAGTTTTCATTATCCCTTAAGTATTCAACATTACCTTCATTTGGTGCGACTACTGCAATTCCTCCGGTAGCCATCATTTCAAGTGGTGGATAAGAAAAACTTTCTAGTTTACTTGATTTAATTAATATGTCTGCTGAATTATATATTTTACCTACTTCATCATATGGAACTTTATGTAAAAATTCATCTACATAATACCATTTTTTTGGTTCTCCTTGGTAAGATAAATATTTAATTTCATATTTTTCTTTATCAAGTTTTTCAACTATTTTAAAACTTTCATCTACATTTTTATAATAATCATCACTATTTCCTTCAACTAAAATTCTTATTTTTTTATCAAATTTTCTTTCAGTGTATGGAAATTGTTCTAGTTTTATTCCATTTGGAGCATATTTTACTTCTCTCTTATAATCATTAATTAACCAGTCTTCACACCACTTTGATATAGTTAAATAATTAACTTCATCAAACGAATAAGTTGCATTAGCTAATTGTTTTTGATAGTTTCCATAAGGTATAAAATTAGTTTCAAAATTTTGAACTAAATAAGAAGTTTGTTTTTTCTTTGGATATTTTAAAATAAAATATAATGTAGTCCATAAAGTTGCGACCATATTATCTATTTTCATATTGATTTTTGTTTTAAACTTTGAAACAACATTAATTTCACCATCTTTATTAATGATATTATTTTCATATTTATCCATGTTAATTATAAACACATTATAACCATGATTTCTTAATATATTAGAATGTTTAATAACAACATTTACTCCACCAGATATATTAGTTGTTGGAAGAACAAAAGCAATTGTTTTAGGTAATTTAGATTCAACAAATTTAGTATAATCATATCCAGAATAAGTAGATATGTAATCTTTAACCGCTCTATTATAAGCATTATTACCTATTTCATCTCTTAATTCTTTATTATTTATTAATTCTTCTAAAGAAGCAAACCAATCTTTTTCACTATTTTTAACTAAAATACCATCGACTTTATTATTTATAATTTTAAATGCACCTACATTAGAAGCAATAGTAGGAACTTTAACTAAAGCTGCTTCTGTCCATTTATTTTCACTTTTAGCATTATTAAATAATGATTCTTCTATAGGTGCTAAATTAATATCTAAAGAAGCAATAACTTTAGGTAAATCTTCCCAAGATATAAAAGGAGAAGTAATTATTCTATGTTTATATTTTATTAACTCTTCTGGAATATCTAATATTCCTACAACTTTTAAATATACATTTTTATATTTATCCATTATTTTAATTAAACTTGGTAATACTAAATTAAAATCAGGATTATGTGTTATAGAACCACTTAAATAACCAATAACAATTTTATCATCTTCTTTTTTTACTTCTTTAACCGCATCAATAGATAATTCTAACATTTTTTCTGAAGCTACATTTTTATTAACATATACTTCTTTAACATGTTTTTTTAATTCTTTAGCTAAAGATTCTGTTGTAGTAGTTGCGTAATCACAAAGATCTAAAGTTTCACCCATTCTTCTAACGCCGTCATAATACAATTCTTTTTCTTCTTTAGACATTTGATCAATATATTTAATAGTTTTTGTATATTCTTTATCAAAGACTAAATCATCTATATCATAAAATACTGTTTTATTATTGTACTTAGCTTTTTTAATAAACTCTTTTATCACATCAGTTGATGGGCATCTAAAGAATACAAATCCTTTATAATATTTTTCTTTTTCTAAAGATAAATGTTCATAAAAAACTTCATCAGTTGTTATTCCATTTGATTCAAGTTGTTCTCTTTGATGAGAAACCCTATATCTACTTGGATGTGGTAAAGTACAACCATTTATAAAAAGGATATCTTTACATTCTGGTTTATCACTTTTAAAACCATTAGTTACATATTTAAATGTTTTTTTTGATAATGATTTAATTCCTTCATCCTTTAAAGTTTTTTTAGTTTTTACCATAAGATATTTAATTGAATCCATAAAACCTCCGTATATCTATTTAACATATTAATTATACCATTTATATTGTAAAAAAAAAAGAATTTAATATAAATTCTTTAATTTACGTTATTACTTTTCTCTGAATTTTTATAGAATTTATTAATCATCTTAGCAATAAATGTTGGCCAAAATTTTTTAAATATTTCTAAATCTTCTTTTGTTCTTATTCCAGAGTTAATAATTTCAGTTGTTGTCGTTTCTTCTGAAACAGTATGTCCCATTAGTTTATCACAAATATAGATAAAATTACCTTTTAGTTTAGATAATTTTTCCCATGCATCCCAATCTATATCACATTTCATTTTATTATTAAATTTCTTTTTAGGAACATTTTTTTGAACATAAGTTACTGCAGGACAACTAATTGCGTTCCCAAATCTAATTACCCATCTCTTAAAAAATTTATATTTTGATAAAAATTTAAAATTTAATGGGAATAATAATATTCTTTTAATTCTTAGATTATTATTTGAATATACTTTATTATTATTTTTTATTTCATAATAATCAGTAAATATTATTAAAGATTCAGGATATTTATTATACATTTCAACTACTTTAGATGAATATTCATAATCATAAATATCATCCTGATGTGCCACTGTAACTAATTTTGATTTTACACAATTAGAAGCATAATCAAAATCATTTCCAATACCTTTACCTTTTTCTGGATTTTCATATACTTTTAATTTATATTTTTTAGCTATATTATATATGTAATCATTAGGTGTTGAAGTAGCAATTACTACATCACTATTATATTTTTGATTTAATACACTTTTAATACATTCTTCTAGTAACTTTGATTCTTTATATGCCAAAACTACAAAAGTATGAATGTTATTCATTAATATCACCTACTTTAATTTTTTCCCAATTATCTTCATAAATATCAAATGTACCATCTTTTTTATAAGAATAATTCTTCCATCTATCAGGTGCTACTACAATCTTTTTATCGTTTCTTGACAAATATTGGGCCCACCAACTAAATGTACTATTTGAAATAATAAAATGCTTACAAGAATACATTAATCTTAGTTTTTCCCAAACTGGATCTTGTCCAGATTCATATAATGTATTATCAGGAAAATCAAGATTTTCTTTACACCATTTAATATCATCTGAAAAAACAACAAATCTAGGTTTTTTAACATTTTTTTTAATATATTCAATTGATTTGTAATAGTATTTTGGATTGCAAATATAATGTTTTTTCTTAATAGTTTCGTTTGAAACAAAATCTCCTCTTCTGATTGAAATACAAACAGATTCACTTTCTATAATTTGTTTATATAATTCTAAATTTGTTTTTAATACTTCTTTCTTAGGTTCAAATTCTTTCATCAAATCAGTTTTTATGAAGTCAAAATATTTTGGAGACTCAAAATCACCATAAAAGTATTTGTTTTTTTTGTTTGTTTTTTCAAATTCAACATATCCAAAACTAAAGAAAAATAATCCAATTTTATTAAAAAAATGCTGATGCTTTTTTTGAAAATTATAAACTTTTTTTTCATTATTTTTATATAAATAACTAAAAATAAATTTATTTATAAAAATATTAAACAACACTAATAATCTTTTAACTTTTATTCTATTAGTCAAATAGTTAGTTTTAAAATATTTAAGTTCATCACAAAAGCCTTCGTCTTCTGTTCCTAATAATTTTAATTTGGAGAAATCAAGAACAATAGGATCATCTAAATTATACTTTTTTTTATAAGCTTTAATTGTTGCATATTGAAATAATTGATTACCTAATCTACCCGTCATCTCTTTATAAATCATTTATTATCCTCCTTCAAATAAAGTTTGTATACATTTTTTGCATTTTCTTCTTTTGAATATTTATTTGTTGAATATTTTCTTCCTTCAATACTAATTTCTTTAACCAATTTATTATTATTGATTATTAGTTTTAATGCATCTTCTAATGAATTTGCATCATTCCTTTTGAATAATAATCCAGTTTTTTTATTTTTTATAAGTTCAATATTAGAACCTGTTGAGCATGCTAAAACAAGTAATCCTGAGGACATATATTCAATTGTAACCCTTCCAAATGCTTCACATTTAGAATTAACTATTCCAATGTCATAATTAGGTATAATATTTCTAATATTATTCTCGTAACCTTTTAAATTAATAATATCTTCTAAATTATTATCTTTAACATATTTTTTTATTCGGTTTATATATTCTTTAAACCCAGAGCCATATATATCTAATTCAAAATTATTTATAACTTTTCTATCTATTTTTGAAAAAGTCTTAATAAAATTAAATTGTCCTTTTGTTGCGCATATTGAACCTATAAAAATCATTTTTATTTTTTCACTTTTAATATATTTTTTCTTTGTTTTTATAGAGGAAAAATCAAGTCCATCATATACAAGGTTAATATTTCTTAACCCTTTTTTCTTCCATGCATCAATAATTGTTTGAGATATTCCAATGTTTATTGATTCATTCATTTTTGAATAATATTTTTTTTCAAATGGATAATAATTAAAATCCAAATCAGAAAACTCTCTTAAATGCCAAAAATGTTTCTTATTATACTTTTTTGATAATCTATATCCAAAATCAATAACAGAATTATTTGAATGTATAAAGTCAATCTCATCAAAATTTATTTTGTTTTTAATTAATCTTAAACTCACAATATTACCATACTTATATAAAAGATATCTTAATACATTTAATAGTTTATCACCTTTTCTATACATTGATGTACCATACAAAATATGGTAATTCTCTATATTTAGTTTATCACATTCATCATTTATTTTATTTTTTAATGGAGTTAAAACAACGGGAGTAATATTATATTGTTTTTTTAAAGTTTGAATCATTTCCATTAATGCCCTAGGTGCACCAAAATTATCATCTAATGATAAAACATATAAAACTTTCATTTCTACCTCCTACAATAAATAATTGAAAATATTCTAATTAAACCTGTTTTGTTTAACATATCAAAAATAAACACAATTAATCTATTTTTTATACTTTCTCCTTTTATTTTCTTTGAAAAAGATTTTATATTTATTATTATTTTATTATCTTTAAACCATTTTAGAATTCTTTTGTTTTCTTCAATAAAGTCTTTTCTACTTGAATTTTTTCCACTAAAAAGCATGTACCATATGTAATATCTAAACATAAAATAATTCACATAATCATTAGTTTCTTTATATATTTGATTTATTTTATTTAATAAAAACAATACATCAATATCCTTGCTTAATCCTTTTTGTGAAGTATTAGAAACACTAACAGTATTAAAAAACCAATTATATCCAGTATAATCAATTATCTTTATTTTTGGATTATAGTAATACATCAATAAAGAAAAATATACATCTTCTCCAATTTTATAAGATAAAAATTCAATATTATTTTTTATAAGAAATTCTTTTTTTATAATTCTAGCCCATGGTGAAACAATAATGTATTTAGACCATTTATAATCTTTTATGCTTTGACTATATATTATTTTATTATCTTGATTAACTCTTTTATAACCACCAATAACTAAATCAAAACCTTCTTCTATACTTGTATAATATTTTTCAATATAATCTTTATCAATAAAATCATCATTATCAATAAACATTATATATTTTCCTGTTGCTTTTTTAATACCTAAATTTCTTGTTTTTGCAACTCCTTCGTTCTTTTTATCGATAACTATTATTCTTTCATCATTTAAATGTGAAATCACTTGCAAAGATTTATCAGTACTGCCATCATTAATTAATAAAATTTCAATATTTTGATAAGTTTGATTTAATATACTATCAACGCATTTTCTAATTGTATTTTCAGAATTATAAACTGGAACTATAATACTAACTTTTTCTTTATTCATCTTTTAAATTCCTTTCAATTAAATAATATATTATATATAAAATTAATAGAATTATCATTGAAATCAAATAAGCATAAGCTGCACCTCTTATACAATAATATTTAATTAAAACTTTTGAAATAATATATGAACATATACTTGTAAATAAATATATATATAATTGTATTTTAGTTTTTCTAAAAGCAGTTAATACTGTTGAATAAACATAAGATATAGAAAAAAATGTAGCACCTATTAAAATAATGCATAAATCGATTTTATTTTTATTTAAATTTATATTATATACAAAATTCAAAATTGGTATTCCAAGTAGAAAAGCCGCAAAAATTGATAATAATCCCATAGTAAAAACTGATATATTTATTTTAAATAATAAACTATTCAATTTATCATTTTCTTTTTTATCAATCAATTCAGATATTTTATTCAAATAAGGTTGAACTATAAATTGACTAAACAGAACTATTACAGTTGCTGGCATGATAATAATACCAAAAATAGTTTGATATTTACTTGTTAAATAATCATCAATTATATACTTTTGTGCACTTACTAAATATTGTATTAAAATAGTAAATGCAAATACTGGGAATCCTGAAATAATTATTTTTTTAACAATTTCATAATCAATTTTAACTAGGTTAAAACCATCTTTTTTTGCATTAATAAAATCATAAAAAAAGCATACAAAAATATTAGCTAATATCATTACTAATACAGATAAAGTTATTTTTTTAAATATAAAATCCGTAATTAAAAAAGATAAAAAGCATAGAAACGATTTTATTAATAATGAAATACCAACTTTATAAAGATTTCCTTTTTTTTGCATTATTGCATAAAAGGAATCTGATATACCATCAGTTAATCTATATAAAAACAAAAGAATAAATAAAATGAATTTTAATCCTGAATATTTTTTAATAAAAATATAACAAAACAAAAATAATACAGATATAAAACTAGTAATTATTTTCACCCAAAAATAATTACTATCTGTGAATCTTTTATTTAATTCAGTAACTTGAAAAGGACGACCAGAATAAGTACATATAACTTGTAATAAATTAGCAAAAGCATAAGCAATTGTAAAATATCCAGCTTGATGACTACCATTAATTCTAACAACAGTTATTAATAAAAAAAGTGATATAAAAGCATTTAAAGTGGACCCCACAGAATTCCAAATGAAATTCTTTTTCAAATTATTTTCCATCTTTAAAATCCTTCTTTAATATTGAAACTTCTTGTATTAGATTTTTTATTTGTGTTTTTTGGTTAGTAACAATCATTGTAAGAACTAATGTTATAAACATTAATAAAGTTAAAATAATACCTATAACTAAATTTGAAATAGTTAAAAAACCTATTGACTTAGCTAAAATATCTAGAACTCCTGGAATTACTCCAACAATAAATAAAATTAATGCCATCAAAAACCAAATTAATGAATATCTGACTGAAATTTTTCCTTTTCTAACACATCTATATAAAATAATAAACCAAATAATAGAAAAAATAATTAAAAATAATTGTAAACTTTTACTCATTTTCTTCTTCCTTTCATAAATAATATAGACATAATAACATTTATCATATAATATACATTTTTAAAACTTGAAATAGATGATTTTCCACCTTCTCTAGCTTTCATTTTAACATATACTTCTTTTACTTTATATTTTGATACTAAAGTATTAACTGTAGATATTGGTTCAGGATATTCATAAGGATAATAATTAATAAATTCTTTCATTACATTTTTATCTACTGCTCTAAAACCAGATGTTGTATCGTATATCTTTCTACCTGTTTTTATTTTTATAACAATTGAAATAATATTTATTCCAACTCTTCTAAGCCAAGTAGATTTAAAATTATCTTCTTTTCTTTTTATAAATCTAGATCCAATTACCATATTAGCTTTATTATCAATTATTGGATTAATTATATCTTTTACATAATTAACATCATGTTGACCATCACCATCAAATTGTACTGCAATATCATATCCATTTTCAAATGCATATTTATATCCAGTTTGTACTGCTCCACCTATTCCTAAATTTTGAATTAATTTAATATGATTAATATTATTTTCAGTTAAGATTTTTTCTGTATTATCTTTTGAACCATCATTAATAACTAAAACATCATAATTAGTATTATTATTTTTATTATATTCATATATAGAATTAACTGTTTTTAATATATTTGCTTCTTCATTATAAGCTGGTATTATAATTATTATTTTCATTTTCTTACTCCTATTTCTTTTTAATTATACCATTTATATAAATAAAAAAAAAGAATTATAAATAATTCTTTTTATTTTTTAATTAATTTTATTACTTTTCTTAATGGTTTTGTAATTTTCCATGAAATACTATTTAGAATAGAATTATACGAATTTTCTAATATTTTATATCTACTCTCTAAGTCATCATTCTTAAATTTTAAACTATTAATCTTATTATTGTAATTAACATATTTATTAATTAGATCATATATTAATTCATTTTTAAAATTCTCATTAACTTCCTCAAATAAGAACTCTAATTTTATCATATCACCTTTTTTAAAACTATTTTTAATTTGAATAAATCCAGGATTTTTAAAAAAGACATTCCATTCATCATAATTAATTGTATTTTGATTAATAATATTATAATTATTTTTTAATACTTTATATTTTAAAAATGAACAATTAGAAACTTCAACATATATTTCAGAACAATCATTTAATACTTTTTCTTTAATAATATATTTATCATCTTTAACTATATAATTATTTTCTATTTGATAATCATTATTATAATTATTATTTATATCACCAAAATAAAGCATATAATTATTAGGTATTTTATTATGGTTATGTTCTATCCATTTAAACCAAAAATTATCAAATACTTTCTCATTAATATATTTAACTTTTAAACCAGTTTTAAATACAGCATAATTAAATGATAATTGATCTCTTTTAGCATAATTTTTTAACATTTCAAACCACAATTTCATAGTTTCTTGAACTTTCTTGTCACTTGGTCTTTTTATAAATACCGTAGCCTCTATCAATCCATTATCATAATTATAATTTTCTTTTTTATAAAACTCTTTTAATTTATTAATATTTTCAATGTTTTCTTTTCTAAATCTTAAACATGCATTCATTTCTTCTAATATATTATTTCTTTCTCCATGTTTAAAGCATGTAAAAACATCATCTTTTTCCATATATTTATTTATAAAATCATTTATATTCTTTTTAAATTCAACGGAAGCATCCATCCATAATGCAATGTCATATTTATTTACTATATCGTTGCCCATAATTTTTATTTTTCTAGATAGTAAGAAATTGGATAATGATTTATCTTCAATATAAATAACATTCCATGTATTAGATTTAATACTCTTATTATTTGTAAAACAATAATAATCTATGTTTTTCTCTTTACTCTTTATTTCAATTAAATTATCATAATCACCTGTAATACAAGTATAAACACAAATATTTTTTTTCATTTTTTCCTCCAATAACTACCCCATTGTTTATCATATTTATTTGGGTAAAATTTTTCTAATGCTGCTCCATGAATAAATGTTAATTCACCAAAATATATATTGCCATTCAGATTATATAAATCAACTCTAACATAATCAAAATCTTCTGCTAATTTCTTTGCTACTTCAATCATCTCATCATAATTTTTAGGTTTTTTCATCTTTTTCATATCATAATTATTATCCAAATCAGATAATCTCATATCGATAAAATTAAATTTTTCATCGTAAATATTTCTTGTATGTTTTTTAAATCTAGAAAAATCTACTTGAACAAATATTTTGGTTTTACCGCTATTATTAAATACATGAAATTTGTAATCTGATGGCACCTCATTATTTTCATCTAACAATAATTTTTCACAAATGATTCCTTTAGATACTTTTTTATAAAACATTTCTCCCCAAATATAATGAAAATCAATTTTTAAATAATCATTCATTAAATTAATAATCTTCTGTTTATCTTCTTTTGTTTTATCTTTTATAATAATTAATGTACCTGATCCATTCGCTGTTTTTAAAACACATGATTTAGGCATTTTATCATATAAATCTAAAGTCATTTTATTAGAAGTAAAATAAGTTGGTATGACATATTTTTTGCCAATTTTTCTTTCAACATATTCCTTTACTTTTATTTTATCAGCGCATAAACTATATAATTTATTATTTTCTAACTTTCTAGAATTTAATTTTTCTGAAAAAGTAACGGGATTTTTAAAATCATAACTATAGCCATGTGCTTTTTCAAAATACTTCATAATCATAGCTTTTTTTCCAAGAAACTTACTATAAAAAAATTTATTAATATTGATTTGTTTTTTATAATAATCAAACTTATTTTCCATAAATACTACCTCACTATATAATTTAATATTATCATAAAAAAAAAGAATAATAAACATTATTCTAAAAATATTTTTCTTGTTATAAAATTAAAAATCATAACAATACCTGTCGCAATTATTTTTACAATCAAATAATTTATTTTTATAATATCAGTTCCAAACCACATTATTAATTCTGTTAGTCCTAAACCAATAATACTAAAAATTATAAATATAATGAAATTCTTTTTTGAATTCTTATCTTTATTTACATCAAATACCCATTTAATACTTAATATATAATTAAATATTACTGATACTGTAAATGCTATAGCTGCAGATAATAAAACATTAATGTTAAATATTTCTTTACAAACTATTAATGTAATATAATCTATTACAAATGCAATTCCACCTACTACACCAAATTTTAATATTTGATTAAACAATTTATTATTTTTTAATTTATTTATCATAATTTACTTCCTTTTTGTATTAATATATACATATTCAAATAATTGTCTATGTTTCTTAACTACCACTTCAAGTATTATTCCGCAAATAAAACTTAATGCTGATATCATAAGCATAAATCCAGAAAATATTAATGTTGGAAATCTTTCTACTAATCCAGTTTTAAAGTAATCTCTAAATACAGGAACTCCAAATATTATAGAAATTATCAAGAATAATAATCCAAATATACTAAAGAAAATAGTTGGTTTATATTCTTTAAATAATCTAGCAATTGTTTTTAATACTTTAAAACCATCATTAAAAGTATTTAATTTAGATTCACTACCTACTGGTCTATCTCTATATTCAACTGGTATTTCTTTTAGTAATAAGTTTTTATCAAGTGAATGAATAGTCATTTCAGTTTCTATTTCGAATCCTTTTGATAAAACTGGAAATGTTTTTACAAAATCATAAGAAAATGCTCTGTAACCAGTCATTATATCTTTTACATTACTTTTAAATAATGTATTTATTAGTTTTCTAACTAATAAATTTCCAAAATTATGAAATGGTCTTTTATTCTCTGTGAAATAAGTTGATGATAATCTATCTCCTATAACCATATCAGCTTTTCCTTCAAGAACATATTTACACATTTCTTTAGCACTTTCAGCTGGATATGTATCATCACCATCAATCATTAAATAACAATCAGCATCTATATCTCTAAACATAGATCTTATTACATTACCTTTTCCTTGTTTATATTCATATCTTACTATTGCTCCGGCCTTTTTAGCAATTTTATCTGTACCATCATTTGAATTGTTATCATAAACGTATATATCAGCTTCTGGCAATTCTTTTTTATAATCTTTTATTACTTTTTCAATTGTCTTACTTTCATTATAACAAGGGATTAAAATTGCTATTTTTTTATTTAATTCTTTTTGCATATACTACTCCTTTTAAATATAATTAATAATTATCATTGCTAAGGCATTTATATTTTGAATAATCAAAAATATAAATAATAATTTATTAATATTAATATAATCTATCTCTCTTATTTTTATTTTATTATTTTTAGTGTTGATAAATAAAAATGGTACTAATAATAATACAGGTATAAAATATCTTCCTTGAATTCCATTAATATATTTATTATATAACGGAGTCCATTGAACGTATAAACTAGTAAAAATTAATAATATTGTACTTATAAAAATGAAAAAAATAAATATTTTTTCTTTAATCTTAAATTTAATATCAATACTAAATTTATATAAAATTGATATAATTATAATAAATAGTAAAGATATATACGAATAAAAATTACTTGTATATATATTATATAAATTAAGATTTGAACCAAACATTGTAGTTAAAAACATAATGCCATTATTTTTTATTGTATTAAAAATAATTTTAAAATAGTTAAATGGATTAAATAATACATACTTCACTTGCATAGATGTATTTACACCTGGTTGAAATACAATTAAAAATCTTGATGCAATTTTTAACCATACTAAATTTATTAAAATTGGAATTAATATTAAAGTTATTTTTTTAAAATAATATTCTTTCTTTGATTTAAATTTATTAAGCGGTAATATTAAATTTAATAAACATAAAGGTAAATATACAATCTTACATAAACTAAATAATATTGACATTAATAATAGTATAATATATTGTTTTTTTGTTAATAATTTTTCTTTTTTAGTAATCGATAAATACATTATATAACTAATCAAAAATATCGAAGCACATATTGTTAATGAATCTGGAGAAAAAGAAGCTGCTTCTTGTAATGACATAGGATTAAGACTAATCAATAATATTATTTCTTTACAAAAAGGTATAATCTTAATTGAATAATATATCATTGTTACATAACATAATAAATTAAACAATCTTGGTATATATAACATTAAATATTTGTTTAAATGAAATAATCTACATAATAAAAACCCAAGTGATTGTGGTAAATATACTATAAAATTATATAAAGCTGTATTGTTAAATATGGTATATTCTTTACTATTTGAATTCTTAATATTTTTTAAATATTCATCATAATTATTTGAAATACAAATATTTGAAATACTAAATGGCAAATATGTATATGCTTGTTTATTATCTGTCTTTGAAATTAATTCTCCTTTTGTTATAGAATATGTTCTAGCAAAATGAGTATTTTCATCAGGTACTTTACAAAAAGGTATAAATAATAAATACATTATTCCTAATATAATACCTAAAAACAAAAATTTATTTTCTATTTTCTTAATATTTTTTGTAAACAAGAATAATATAATAAATAAAATTATTTCTAATATTATGTATAAATTGTTATTTGATACATTTGATAAATATTTATTGTTATTTAACAAAAAGAAAAAAATTAGGAGATAAATAATAATTTTTTCTAGTTGAAATTTTTTTAATTTATTTTTCATTATTAATTTTACCTCCTAATAAAACATACTTAAATCTACTCTACCATTAATTCCTGGAACACTACCATCACTTGTATATTGCCATCCTTTATATGTTCCTGGGTATTGGATTTTTTTATAATATTGTGCTACCCAAAGTGGATATAGTTTAATATCTTTATCATTTAAATTAGTACTGATAAAATTATTTAAACTGCCATAAACTCCAACATTAGGATACCCATTATTATGCATATTATTAATAAATGTTGGTATTACAACTTTATATGTTTCAAGTGGAATAGAATTTATTTCTGCATCATAATAAACAAATGTTGTATTTGGTATATTATATTTTTGCATCATATTTCTTACAAACGTAGCTTCTTTATTAGCCGCTCTATCACATTTAGCATATCCATAAATATATATTGAATAAGGTATTCCAAGTCTTTGAACTTCTTTTATATTATAATCAAATTTAGAATCAATTCCTGCTTCATCATCATAACTCATTCCCCATCCAACTCTAATAATTGCTTCATCAACATTATTCTTTACTTGATTCCAATCTATATCACCTTGCCAAGAAGAAACATCTACAACTTTCTTAACATTTTTACCAATCATATCACCGTCAGAATTAAAATAATATTTAATACCATCAATTACTTTAAAATCAGTTGACATATTTCCAAAATAATCATAATACTTATTATTATCCCATCTACCTGTAACAAAATGATTATTAGTACTACCTGGAGCACTTTCTCCTTTTAATACCATCTTAATTTGAACTGCTTCTACTTGTTGATTTGAATTAATACATCCTGCATATTCAGTACCTTTAGCCCATCCAAGCCATCCTATATTTGATACATGTACCCTATAATAAATATCATAATAATTAGATAAATATCCTTCAATATTTATTTGAACTGCTTCTATAGGAAGACTTTGGCCTGTAGTACCACTTATTGAATTATTATATGAATTGCTTTGCCATCCCTTATTTCTAACATATGTTGTATATGCGATTCTTGAATTTGTATTATTATCAAAATTAATTTTTAATGATTCTATTGCTTTGCTTTGGCCTGTTGTTCCTGATACCTCGCCATTATTTACATAATCCATCCAACCTATGCTTGATACATGTGATGAATAAGTTAAATTGTTATTAGAATTAATACTTGATTTAGATCCTATTGTTATTTCAGTACTATCTTTTGGTAATATTTTAATTTGTATTGCTTCTACAGAATAAAAATAACCAATTGCACCTGAAATAGAATCATTTTTTGTCCAATCAAGCCATCCAACATTTGATACATGTGACCTATAATATATATCATAATTATTTGTAAGTTCTCCTGACAATTTTATCTTTATAGCACTTATGAAATTTTGATGTACTAATTCAGTATTAGAAATAGCATAATTGCTCCATCCCTTAGTATCATTATATACACTATAATTAATATTTCCGCCAAATTTTGAATCATTTTCTAAGTTCAAAGTAATACCATCAATTGACTTACTTTGGCCTGTTGTTCCTGAAATTTCACCATTATTAACAAAACTCTCCCAAGAAGTATTATATCTTATATGTGTGTTGTATTTTAGACTAACATTATTACTTTTTTCAACTAGTTTAATTCTCATTGCTTCTATTCGTTTACTTTGTCCTGTAGAACCTGCTAATTCATTATTCTTTACATAATTCATCCATCCTATATCTTGAACGTGTACTTGATAATAAATATTATATTGTTCAGCTAATTCTCCAGTTAATTTAATTCTAATCGCTTCTATTCGTTTACTTTGACCTATTGTTCCTGCTTGTTCACTATTTTTCGCATAATTCATCCATCCTATATCTTGTACATGTACTTGATATAAAATATCTCCATCAATACCATTAACATTAATCTTGATTGCTTCTATTCGTTTACTTTGACCTATTGTTCCTGCTAATTCATTATTCTTTACATAATTCATCCATCCTATATCTTGCACATGAACTCTATATGAAACATTTATATCTTCAGCATTTACTTTTATAAAAGGCATTAAAAATATAAAAAGTAAAAATATTATTCTTTTTTTCATTTTTTCCTCCTTATTTTACATTAATAGTTCTTATTACAATTGATTTACCGTATGAATAAATAACATAGTAAGTTCCTTGTTTTGATGTATCAACATTATTATCAACATTAATATATTTAGTTACATCATTACCATTACTATCTGTAGCTTTTACACCTTTATCAACATATTGATCATTTACATTAATAGTTATTTCTTCTTCACCTATTAATTCAATATTAATTGTAACATTATTATTTAATTCGTTCTTGTTTTCTTGATTTTCTGTTTTTGCTGGTTCTTCTTTCTTTTCTGTTATTGTACTATTTATTGTTTCATTTTTTGATTCATTTTTTGATTCATTTTTTGTTTCTTTAGTTGTATCTTCAGTTGCGACCTTTTCATTTTCTTTATTAATTATACTATTATTTTTATCTAAATAATTTTTTTTATAAATAACTCCAAGAAAAAATATAAATGTTAATAATATAAAAAAAGTATATAATAATTTTTTTCTTGTTCTTTTTCTTAATCTACTCATAATATTCTCCCTTTTTTATTATAAATAATTTATCACAAAATAAAAGAAAAGTAAATATTATTCACTTTTCTCAAATAATATTGCTTTTAAATAATCAGATATAATAATATATGCTTGATCATTAGGATGAAGACCATCATCAGTATAATCACTATCTAATAAGTCTTCGTCTGTTCTTAGTAACTTAAATATATCTAAATATTCATAATTGTTATCTTTACATATTTTTTTTAATCTATTATTTGTTTCAATAATTTTTGGCTTTATTTCATCTATCTCTGGAACATTACTATTATGTTTATCTTTCCAATCAGAATTAATGGGATAAATTGATTCAACATAAATTTTACAATTAGGTATTTTTTTATTTATTTTTTTAGTTATATCTTCTATATCACTAACAACCGTATCCACAGAATCATCGTTATATAAGAAATTATTTATTCCAATTAGTAAAACTACTTTACTAGGATTATATCTATATACTCTATTATCTAAATCATTTAATATATCCTTTGTTGTATTTCCACTAATACCGCTATTAACAATATTATATTCATTAAAATATCTATTAACATTATAAAAGTCTGTTATTGAATCACCTAAGAATACAGTATTATCATTGACAACATTTGTTACTTTTACTACTTTTTTATTAATAGTGCACTCTTTTTTATTATATACATAAACTGTCGCTAATAAACTTATTATTAAAATAATTGTTATTATTCTATAAAAATGATAAAAGAAAATAATTCTTTTTTGTTTATTATTTTTCATTATTAGTCACCTATATAAAAGTATAACACATTTTTTTATAAATGATTAATAAAATATATTTAAATCAACATTTCCACTTATTCCAGAAATAATTCCCTTACTTGAATACTGCCATCCTATATGTGGTTCATCATATTGACAAACATTATAATACTGCGCTACCCAAATAGGATTAGATTTAATCAAACTACTATTTAAAGAACCTTTACTAAGCATATATAAATTTCCATATACACCTGCGGTTATATTACTTTTTTTAAATTCATTTATAAATGTTGTTATTACTTTTTCATATAAATCTTTTGAATAAAAAACACCTTTATAATTAGTTATTTCTGCATCATAAAATACAGGATAAGATAAATTAACATTATATTTTTTTAGATTATTTAAAACAAATTCAGCTTCTTTTTTAGCAGCATATTCAGTTTGAGCATAACCATATAAATAAATACCATACGGAATATTTAATCTATTTAATTCATCTATATTTCTTTTAAATTTCTTATCTAATACGCATTTATCACTTCTACTAGTACCATAACCAATTCTAACAATAACACCATCTATTAAATTAGATTCTTTTACTTTATCCCAATCAATATTACCTTGCCAATAAGAAATATCAATTATAGATTTAACATCTTCCTTTATTAATTCACCTGTTTTAAAATCAAAATAATTTCTTTTACCTTCTATTACATTTAATCCTAATAGCTTATCATTATTTTCATTATAAAAATAAGTTTTATTATTATCTTTTTTATAACCATTTATTAATACACCATTTTCATCAAATAAATAATTAGTCCCATTAATATTAACAATTCCCTTTTGCATTATTCCATTTTCATTAAAATAATATTTATTATCATCTATTTCTTTAAAGCCAACTACATAACCTTCTTCATTAAAATAATACTTATTATTATCAATTTCATAAAAACCATATACTTGTTTTCCTTCACTATCAAAATATAATTTATCGATAAAAGCATCAATAATCATAATTCCATTCTCATCAAAAAAGTAATTATTATTATCAATAGTTTTAAATCCGGTAACAACTACTCCATTTTCATAAAAATAAGTATTATTATCTTCTTTAATAAAACCATTTTTTATTTCTTCATTTTGAGTTATTTCTTCATCATAATTATTTATTTCTTCTATTATCTTAACATTATTATCTTTTATACAATCATAATTTATTTTATAGGTATATTTAATATTTTCTTTAAATAATTCTTCTATATTACTATTTTCCTTATTAATATGATATTCTTTTAGTTTAATATCATTTTTAATTCTTTTATTGATTATTTTTTTATCTATAACTTTTTGATTATCTCTTTTAAAATAAAATATACTACAAAACATTGTTATTAATAAAAATATAATAATAAATATTTTTTTCATAATACCACCTCAAATATTTTATTTGAGATTAATAGTATTATTTCCACTAAAAAAAAGCATTTTATGCTTTTTTATCTTTGTGCAGTACAATCTACATTTTGGTTTACTGATATTAATACTTTTTCAATATTATTATCTTTAATTTTCAGATTATAAGTTTCTAAATTAGAAGAAGAATTATTAGTTTTACATTCATAATATATAATATTATTATCATCTATTACTAATTTATCAGTATTAGTTTTAGTACCAATTAATAATCCTAATGAATTACCTACTTGATCAACTTTTTCTAATGAACTATTATATATTTCAAATCTATATCCACTTCCATCTAATCCTAATACTAAATAATTACCCATTACAACAATATTATTTAATCCTGAATTTGTTAAATCAATACTTTTATTAGAAATGTATAATTTTTGTTCATTTAATACATATTTAACTGTTTCTTCTTTTCCAAATAAATTGATAGTACCAAAATCTTTATCCTCTTTTATTATTTCACCAGAATAAATAACACCTGTCTTAGTAGTTTCAACCTCTTTAACTTCGTTGCTTTCTTCTTTTTCTGTCACAGTTGTATTCTTAGTTTCATTTGTATTAACTTCTTCTTTTACATATTTATCATATACTATAAAACCAGATAGTCCTAATACAATTAGTATTAAAAATACTATTACAATATTTTTCCCTTTTCCATTATTTTTTACTTGATTATTATTTTCCATATTTTCCTCCTATTTATACTTTTATTTTATATCGATTATTTTTTTAGTCAATATAATAATAATAATAATATTTTTACAACATTTTACATTTTTTTAACTAAAAAAAGGATGTTTTTAATCCTTTTTTAATACTTTATCAAATAATTTTTTATATTTTTTTACTACTATATCCCAAGTATATTCTTTTCTTATTCTTTCTTTTGCTTTTTCACCAAATTCATTTAAAGTTTTTGTTTTTAATTTTTCAACATATTCTATTTGGTTTACTAAAGATCCTTCTTGATTACTAAAGTATAAAGCTGCATCATCTCCTACTTCCATATTATATACAGCATTATATAGTATATTTACATCTGTTATTGACATTGCTTCAAGTAATGAAGGATTAGTACCTCCTGCTGAATGACCATGAATATAAGCTTTTGCATTTTTTCTAATTCTTCTTAGAATATCTTGATCATATATTGGACCAATAATTTTAATTCTTTTATCTTTATCAAAATTAGTATTCTTTAATAATTTATTATAGAATTTATTCTTTTTAAAGTTAGTAACTATTACTAAATCTTTATCAATATCAGTATTCATAAACTCTTTAATTATTAATTCAATATTATTTTCTGGTTCAAATCTACCTACAAACAAATAGTATTCTCTAGGTTTTATATCATATTTTTGCATAACATCATTTGTTTCTTTATTGATATCCTTAATATCATCTATATAAGAACCATAAGCGATAAAAGTAGTTTTTTTATCATATTTTTTATATTTTTGCTTAACATATTTTTCAATTGCTTTACTATCACAAACTACATAATCAGAAGATTTAATCATTGTTTTTTCTGATATTTTAAAACATTCTTTAATCCACCAAGACCATTTTTCTCTTTTCCATTCTAATCCATCAGGATTAATTAATATTTTTACTCCCATTTTATTTAGTTTTTTATGTATTAAAGAAAATAATGGACCTACTCTACATCCTAGAATATACATTACTACATTTTCCATTTTTTCTTTTTTAATTAATTTTTTATAATATAAAACTGCTTTTATAACAAATGTAAACATTGTTACAAAACCTTGATCTGGAACATAAATTTGTTTACAAATAACACCATTTCTTATTTCAGTTTTTGTATTCTTTTTATTAGTTAACTCAGGAACATAAAATCTAGTGTTTTTATCATCATAATTATTAATTAAGTTAGTAACAAATGTTTCCCAACCACCATAATTACTTTCATATCCTCTTGAACCAATAATTATTATATTTTTCATTTTTTCCTCCTACTAAGTATAAATACTTTTATATTAGCAAGTAATAAAGATACATAATAAAATAATCTTAAAATAAATAATTGAAAACAATTTATTTTATTATATTTTACTTCATAATATTTTTGACTATCTTTTAATAATTTATATTTATTAATCGAATTAAATGTCTTATCAACACTTACAGATAAATTATGAATTACTTTTAAATTTGTATCAACATAAACTTTTAAATTTTTATTTTTTAATTTTTTACCTAAAATATTTTCTTCATAATATAAGAATGTTTTTTCATCAAAGAATCCAACTTTTTTAAAATCTTTAACATTAATCATAAAGAAACAACCATGAACTGCTTCAACTTCCGCTAATTCTTTTCCTAAGTAATATGATTCATCATAATTTAGATTATTTTTAAAATATTTTTGAAAATAAAGAATATTAGATAATAAATCGTCTTTAAATGTTGGTAATTTCCAACCTCTAGATATTTTACCATGTTCAACTATTGTTGGTGCGATTAAAGACATTTTCTTAATACTAATATCTTCTTTTAGTTTTTTTATTGTATCATTTGTGAATAATACATCTGGATTAGATATAATAACATAATCTATATTATATTTATCATAAAGATATTTAACACCATAGTTATTACCATAAGCATATCCTTTATTCTTTTTTGTTTTAATTATTTCAAAGTTTTTTATTTTAATTTTACTTAATTCTTCATAAGAATTATCTGTACTATTATTGTCTACAACTAAAATATAATCAATTGCTTTATAACTTTTAATTGTTTCTAAAAATTGTTTAGTTGTCTTATAATCATTATAGTTTAATATTACTATTCCTGTTTTCATAATTCCTCTTATTTAAATACTTCTAATATTTTATCTTTATTAGCATTAATATCATATTTTAATGCAGTTTCTCTTTCTTTTTTTCTAAACTTAATTAATTGTTCATTATTTAATTCATAATAATCTAATATTTTATTTTTTAAATCTTTATAGTTTTTAGGTTCAAATGCAAATCCATTTTTATTATTTTTTAAATAATCTTTAACTCCATAATTATCTGATCCAATCACAAATGTTTCACATGCCATAGCTTCTAAACCGACTAAACCTAAACTCTCACTTTTTCTATATGTAGGAAATACAAATATATCTAAACTATTGTATAAATTAACTAATTCTTCTTGAGAAACCATACTTCTTAATTCAATATAATCAATTAAATCATATTTTTTAATTAGTTTATTCATTTCTTCTTCTAAAGAACCTGTTCCTACTATTAAGAATCTTTTATTATCTATTTTATTTTCTTCTTTTAATTCATTAATTGCTTTGATAAATACATCATAACCTTTATTTTTTTCAATTCTAGAAATATAACCAATATAATTATATTCTTCTTTTAATTTACATTTCTTTTTTGCTTGATTCATATCAATATTTTTAAATAATTTTGTATCTACTCCACCAGAAGGATATACATATATATCTTCTTCTTTAACACCGTATTCTTTCATCATTACATCTTTATAATAATTTGATGGTACAACTACTTTATCCGCATATTTTATATAATTTTTAGATTTATTTACATTTTTTATTTCACTTTCTAGATCATTAACAACATCATTGCCATGCGCATTTAAAACAAGTTTAGTATCTTTTGAAAAAATCTTAGTAAATACTGCACCTAATGAAGAATGAGATATAAAATGAACATAAATATAATCATAATTATTAAATATTCCTTTAATAATTGACATGAAATAAAATTTAAAATATGCATATAATTTTTTGATAAATGTATCTTGTTTTTGTATTACAACTAAATCTATTTCAAAATCATTTTTTTCTAATAATTCTTTAGTGTTTTTAACAAATGATCCATAATATTTATATTTTTTACTTGGATACATATTTGATACTAATAGTATTCTTTTTTTATCAATTTTTATACTATTTTTTGATAATAAGAATAATAATGCAATATATATAGAAACATTAGTTTTTATTAATATGTGTCCTGAAAATAAAGACATAATCAAGAACAATATAAATGAAAAATCATAAATATCTCTTAAAGAATTATTTCTATAAGCTTTAGAAAACATAAAGAAATATATTATAGTCCCAAATACACCAATACTAAAGAATATATCTAAAATATCTATTTCAAGAGTACCAACTGTAAGAAGAACAGTTTTTCCAAGACCATACATTACAGTTTGATATTTAGAAGAAACAAATTTATTATTGATTTCTCCTACTTTATCTAATCTATTACTATATAATATATTATCAATATTATTTATTTGTACTGCTTCTTTAACTGAATTAATTTTATAATATTTTAATGTAGTTTTTAAATTTGAATACATTATAGTTTTAGGAATTATTAAAACAACTAATATAATAAATATAACTGGTAAAAAATACATTATATATCTTTTTTTATCAGACATAAATAAATAGTTTTGTTTTAAATATCTTATATATAAATAAATAATAGTTATTATAGTTCCTAAAAACATTGTTTTAGTTCCTACTAAATATATAACTAATAATAATTCTAAATAAAATATAAATTTTAAAATATAATTATTAGCTTTTATCACATAATTTAATACAATTGGTAAAAGTCCAATTAGTATACCACTTATTTCATTACCAAAATAGAATAAACCAAAGAATCCCTTTTTATTAACATATCTACTTGTAATATCATATCCTATTCCAAATAAATAAGGTACAAGTATTAAATTTAAATATATAAAATATATAATTAAAATAAATTTATCATTAATATTCTTATTATTATATTTATTAAAGAATAATATTAATGTTGGTAAATAAAATATTTGAATTATATTTGATATTTCTACAATAAAATTATTTTTTGTAAATGCTAATTGATAAGAAATAGCAAGTAAAAAATATACTAAAAATAAGAATAAGAATTTTCTTTCTTTATTTTTTAGCAAATAGTATAATACTATTAAAAAGAATAATCCTCTAATAATTAAACTTATTGATATTGCATTAATATTGTTATTAATTTGAATTGAAGTTATTACATCTAATAATGGTTGTACTAACATAAATACTATAACTAATAAATTAAATTTTTTCTCTTTTTTCATAATTACCTCTATTATTAGTATATCATTTTTTTATATAAAAAAAAAGGTATTATTCCTTTTTATATATCATTATTCCAGATGAATTATTCATATTTTGATTAAAACTAATATTATTAGAATTATATACTTCTCTCATTTTTACTAAATTCTTTTTTAGATTAAATAAATAACTAATACATAATCCATTATCTGATAACTTTAAATCATTTAGTAATCTTTTATATTCATTAGTAGATTTATAATTAATAATATTAGATAAATATACTGTATCATATTTATTATTTAAGATATTTACTAATTTATTTATATCACTAGTATAAACTTTTAAATTAATATTGCTTAACTTATTCTTTAGTTTATAATATTCTTCTTCATTTAAATACTTATTTTTATTAATAATGCTTGTTACTATATTAGGTTCTCTAGAAAATAATGAAGAATTATAAATCTCTTTCCAATCAAAAAAATTAAATAAAGAATCCCAAAATTTTCTTTCATCTAGTTCTAGATTTTTTCTAATCATATAATATATATCATCGTAATATTCATTTTCTTTTGAATTATTTATAAAAAAGTCTATAAAATCTTCATAATTAATACTTTCTATCGCACCTATTTTTAAGAATAATAAATGTTTAGGAAAAATACTTATATCAAATGCATCAATATTATAAGTATCACCTAAAATAGAATTTAATATTTGATCACCAGAAGATATTACTTCTAAAACTTTTTCTTTATTATTTATATATTCATAAAAACTATTAACATTTTCATTAGTAAATTTATAAATAAAAGAATTTCTATGAAAATTACTCTTATTATTATATTCGTTTTTTGAAATAATCTTTTGAGCAATTCTTATTTCTTCATTTATATCAGTCATACAAACCACCTAACCAAGTTATACTATAACATAAAAAAAAGAAAATAGCATCCCGCTTACTTTCTTTTTTTACATATAAACCATCATGCATTAATATTATGGTCAGAGTTTTTTAAATTATTCATTTAAAAAGTCATTAGCTTCTTTCTTTTGTCTTTTTAATTTTTCTTTTCTTTTTTTCTTTTCTTCTTTTAATTGTTCTTTTGTTTTTTCTTCTGAAACTTCTTCTTTTTCAGGTTTAAGAACTTTAGTATTTTTTAATGTAAAAGTATCATTTTCAACTTTTAAATCCTTAAAATCTCTAGTATGACTTATTTGTTCTTCCTTTATTTCATCTACTACTTTTTCTTCTATTTCTTCTCTATCTTTTTTAACATCATTAGTTATTCTCTTTTTTAAACGTTTATATAATATTTTTTGAATTATTAAATAAATAAATAAAGATAATATAATTAAAGCGATTGCGATAAATGCTAGTTTAACTTTTTTTATTAAATTTAAGTAAATTAATACTTGTTGATTATAAAATCTTTGAAATGTTTTTTCTTTTAAATCATATAAATAATAATTCTTTTCACCAGTTGATAAATTAATCGCATATAATAATCTAAAATCAGAATTATTGTCTAAAACATAACCATTTATTTTATTACCATCTATTTCAAATGTACATTTTTTATATTTATATGGAACATATTTAGCTTTATTCAATATATATAATTTTAAATCATTTGATTTAAATTCATAATATTTTTCAAACTTTTTATTTTCATATCTATACCAAGCAGAATTTCCGTCTTGATTAGTTAATCCTACAATAATAAATCCAGTTTTATTATGTTTATACGCTAATACATTTTGTTTTTTTATTACTAGATCAACTTTTTCAAATCCTTCTAATGGTTCAAGAACACCTTCTTTTTTAATAACATTATATTCTTTACCATTAACTTTTACAGTTACAGGATTTTCTTCTTTTCTAATTATTGTAATTGTATAAGTTCTAGTAGAACCATTTTCTGCAGTTACAACTATCTCAAAAGTATTAATACCCTCTTCTAAATCTTTGCTACCTGTTCCACTAACCTTTGCCTTACTATCATTAGCTTTAGCACTAATATATACTTTATTTATATTATTCTCTACTTCAGCTTTATATTCAAGTTTATCTTTATCGAATTCTGAATCAAGTGTAACATCTTCTACTTCTAAACTCTTTAAATTATTATCTGAATTCTTATTAGAATCAGTTGTAGTTTTTTTAGAAGAAGATTTTGATGATGAACTTGAAGAAGAATTAGATGCGGTTGCTTCTACTATATTAATTGTACAAGTATTAGATGTAAATGATTTTTCATTGTAATCTTCGTCATTTACTTTAAATGTTTGACTAACAGTTGCTGTACCAGTACTTAAAGCAGTAAAACTATATGTTTTTGATTTTGAAGTAGAAGAATTAGAATCAACAAATGAACCTGTTCCACTATTTGATCTTAAATTAGAACTTGATCTAACAATATCTCCATTCCAATAGGTACTAGTATTTGCTGAACCTGAAATTGTAACATTAAATGTTTCTCCAACTACAACACTACTAGGACTAGAACATGTAACATTTACTGATATTGCTTTTATACTTTTTGGTATTAATAATAATAAAAGTAATATAAATATTGATATTCTTTTTTTCATCCTCTCACCTCTAATCTAAACGATTTATAATCCCTAAAATATAGTCCTTAATTTTTGCATAATCAGCTATTCCAATTTTTCCATCATGATTTACATCAGCCGCCAAAGAATCAGTTGTGTTCATAGAAGTTTTTCCTAAAATTGTATCAGATACTTTTGCATAATCACCAATTCCAATTTTTCCATCACCATTAGTATCTCCATAAACTACAATAGTATATGTTTGATTACCATTATTTGAAATAACAATTTTTTGACCAGTTGATACTAAACCAGAAGTTATTTCTTGATTTGATTTATTATATACTTTTACATTTGCAGTTGTATATTTAGTTTTGATATTACTTACTATGTTATTTACATCTTTTCCTAAAGTGAATCCTGAAATGTTATTATTTTTATTACTATAACCCATTGAACTAACTATATCATTTGGTGTTTCTTTACCTACTTCTATTTTAGTTAAGTTAATATTATAAGTTTTTACATTTCCATTTTCAGCAGTTACTTTTACTTGAATTTTATTAGTATTTGAAATATTTACATTACCAGTTCCACTAATACTTGCTTTATTATCAGCTTTAGAAGCATTAACTGTTAAAGTATTTATAGTATTTGGGATAGTACATGAATATTCTGTAATTCCTGAATCAAATTTAGGATAAATACTATAATTATTTATTGATAAAGATGATAAGTTATTATTGTTACTCTTAGTTGCAATTGAAGTATTTATCATATCACTATAAACTGGTATTTTAAATGTAAAATTAGAATCTACTAAGTTAGAATTTGTATATGATTTAAATATACTATAACTTTCTTTGTAAGGTGCTTGTATATTTGCCATATATTGATTGTAATATTTTCCACTTTCTGTTATAACATTAAATTTTTGATAGAATAATGTATCTTGACCTCTATTAATATATCCATTTGCTATAACACTAGCTCCACCAAGTATTGCTGCTCTAGGATTATTCCATCCTTTACTTTTAGCATAAGATAATGCATTATTAACAATTTGTTCTGTTGTACTTCCTGATGCATTTATATTAAAATAATTGTAATAAGTTACACCATCACTTACCATAGAAGAAGTAGCAGAACCGTTAGTTCCTTGTTCTTGAATAGCACGAGCTGCTAATTGAATAGGACTAACATTATAAGTATTTGCTGCTTCCATAAAATAATCAGTATATGAAGACATAAATGTTCCATTTAATATTTTTTGAGTTGCTTCTTTAGTATGTGCATTTCTATTATAAGATAATTGTTCAAACATAAATACACTATTATCATCCAAAAAATTTCTAGGATCCATATAATATGCTAGTGTATCTTTACTAGGAGCATACCATCCAGGTTCAAATTGAATATAAGTACCGTTAGAATAAGCTGCACCATCAGTTGATAATTGATTTTTATTTGTTGTACTTATTAAATTTTTATATATTGGATTATATTCACCATCAACTGCATCACTAAATTTAACATTTGTATTTGATAATTCAAAAGTCCAATTTGGATGAACTGCATGTAATTTAGCTAAAGATTCAGCATAACTATCTGGAAAACCTTTATTTCTTAAACTTTGAACATAATTCATATCTATGTTATATGTTTGTTTATTACCTAAATATTTTTGAAGTATATATCCAGTATAGGTAAAACCATAATAATTAAATTTTATTTGTGCCCAATCTCCAGAATAACCAATTACTTCAACTACTCTAGGTCTATAAAGCCAAATAGTACCACCCTCATCATGTTTTACTCTATCACAACTAGTACTAGGACAAGTTCTAGGACCTAGTTCAGTAGCATTTATATATGCTCTAGTAAAGCTAGATGCTATAGCATTTGCTTTATTTATATTAAAAGGAGTTATTAAACTAAAAGTCATGATAAAAAGAAATAAAATATTAAATACTTTTTTCATGCATACCACCTCTATTCTAATAATATCTATATATAAAATTATATCAAATTATATAATGTACATAAAGATAATTCAATTTTTATTTTTTAAAATATGTAAAAAAATGTAAAAAAAGAAGAACTAATCTTCTTTTTTTATAAATTTAATAAAAACATTTCTAAACCAAATTCTTTTTCTATTTTTCCTAAAACAATATTTTTATTTAATTCAGACAATTTTAATATATTTTCTTTTAATTCTTTTTCAGAAATAGCCACTTGTTTTGATAATTTTATTCTATAAGGATGTTCTTTTAAAATACTAATTATTTCATTGTCAGTAAAACCATTTTTAACCATTAATTTCACTTGTAAAACAAGTCTAAATTGATTAGAAATAGTTATTAATATTTTTATAGGATCCTCATTATTTCTAACTAAATCTTTATAAACTTTAATAATATTATTAGTATTTTTTTCCATTATCATATTAGTTAATTTAAAAATATTATTTTCTAAATTAGATGTAATTACTAACTCAATATCTTCATAAGTTATATTCTTATCCTTACCTTTATACACAATTAATTTATCTATTTCATTCATTATATTATTTAAATCAAATAAACATTTTTCTATTAATAAAGTAATACTTTTATTAGATATTTTATAACCTTTATCGCTTATATAACTAGATATATAATTATTTAAATTATAATTTTCTATCTTATTTAAAGTAATCACTTTACTACTTTTTTGAAGTTTTTTTACAATCTTTTTTACAGAATCTAATTTTTCATTTCTAACTATTAATAAAAGATATACATCATTAAATGGATTATCAATATATTTTAATAAATTATCAGTATTTTGTTCAACACTCTTTTTAACTTCACGTGTTAAAAATTTGCAATTATCACAAATAACTATCTTCTTTTCATCAAACATAGAAATAGTTTGAACATCTAAAAGTGCATCATCAATGGAATCAGTTTCCATATTATATTTAACAATATTATTACTATTAATTTCATTAATAATTTCTTTTATTTTTTCATTTATCAAATAATTTTCATTACCATAAATTAAAAATAAATTATCCATTAATACCACCTTCTTTATTATAACATTTTTTTATAAATATTTAACTTTATTTTTATCTACATCACATACTTCTTGATTATTATTTACAAATAAATAATCTAAAGGATTAACTCTACTATTATTTTTATATAAATCAAAATGTAAATGGTTACCACTTGCAAGTCCAGTATTTCCCATATTTCCTATTATTTGTCCTTTACTAACATTTGTATTAACTCTTAAATCACTTTTATTCTTTAAATGTAAATACCTTGATTTATAATTATTTGGATGAGAGATTACTACATAATTACCATAAGTCTTGTTATAAGAGTTTTCTGTAACTATACCGTCTTCAACAGAATGGATTACCATGTTTTTACCGTACTTATTATTATATCCTAAATCTATTCCTAGGTGATTGTTATTATAATAAGTAGTTATTGCTATATAATTTACAGGAAAAATAAATTTATTACTATTAAATAATTTATTACATGTATTATTACCAAAAATACCATCTACTACTAAATTATTTTTAGATTGAAAATCTTTTAAAGTATTAATAGTTATATCTCCTACAATACCATCAACAATTATATTATAACCTTTTTCATTTAATTTTGATTGTATATTTTTTATAACATTTATAAGTTTTTGATTTGTATTTTCACCATATATTTTATCAGTAACTAAGTTATTTCTTTTTTGAAAATTATAATATGCTTCTTTTGTTTTATTACCTTCAATACCATCTATTTCTCCAGTATACAAATAATAATAAAATCTTAAATTTATTTGTCTTTGATATATATTTAACATTATTACCTCCTTAGTTTATAATATGAAAAAAACTAGCTTATAGCTAGTTAATTTATTATTGATTACTTAATATTTTCTTTTTTGGATTTATTTTTTTTATTCTGTAATCTAAGACTTTTAAATTTATTAATGAAATAGTTAATTGTATAAAATCATGTCTACTTAAACCTCTAGATGCTTGATTTTCTTTTAACGAACGATTTAAAGCAGATATTCTTTTCTTTTTTTGTAAAATATTAGAATCATTTATATCAACTATAAAGTTATATATTTTATCAATTATTTCAATTCTAGATATTTCAGATGTTTCTTCTTTTAATATATTATTTAATTTTTCAGTAATATTTATTCTATCTTCTTCATTTGAAAAATTATTAATATCTTGATATATAGAGTCTAATCTTGCTTTTGATTCATCTCTTTTTTCTTTTGAAATACTAGTTTTATCAAAATATAATTTAGAAATTCTTTCATTTATTTGTTTTTGCATTATTTCATCTCCCCTTTTGGCGTCGTGAGTAAAATACTACCATATTTATGAATAATTGTCAAGTAAATAAAAACAAGTCATTATGACTTGTTAATTATAGATTTCTTCTATTTTTAATAAAATCAGGAATATCAAATCCATCATCAGATGAATCATCATCATCAACCATATCTATAACTTGTTCTCTCATACCAGTATTAAGTGTATCTCCAACTTTATCAAAACCAGTAGCGATTACAGTTACAATTATGTCATCTCCTAAACTTTCGTTAATAACTGCACCAAATATAGTATTAATATCTGTTCCTGCTGATTCTCTAATAACTTCAACAGCATCTTCAACTTCATATAAACTTAAATTATTACCACCGGTAATATTAATAATTGCATCTGTTGCACCTCTAATATCTGTTTCTAGAAGAGGACTACTTACTGATTGTTTAGCAGCTTCTACAGCTCTATTTTCTCCAGTTGCAACACCTATACCAATTAATGCATCACCTTTATTTTCCATAACAGTTTTTACATCTGCGAAATCTAAGTTAACTAATCCAGTTACAGCAATTAAATCAGAAATAGATTGAACACCTAATCTAAGTACATTATCAACTTCTTTAAATGCTTCAGTCATAGGAGTTGATTTATCAATTATTTCTCTTAATCTATCATTTGGTATTACTATTAAAGTATCTACATGATCTTTTAATGCATCTAATCCAGCATCAGCATGCATTTGTCTTTTTCTACCTTCCCATGAAAATGGTTTTGTAACAATACCTACTGTTAATGCTCCTAAACTCTGTGCAATTTCAGCGATTACTGGTGCAGCACCTGTACCAGTTCCTCCACCCATTCCACAAGTTACGAATACCATATCAGAACCTTTTAATACATCTGTAATTTCATCTTTAGAATCTTCAGCAGCTTTTCTTCCAACCTCAGGATCAGCACCTGCTCCTAATCCAGTTTTACCAAGTTGTATTTTTGTTTCTGCTTTTGAACTTCTAAGTACTTGTAAATCAGTATTAGCTACAATAAAGTCAACACCTTTAATTCCTGCTTCAATCATTCGGTTTACAGCATTATTACCTCCACCACCAACACCTATTACTCTTATTTTTGCTAATTGATCTATTTCTAAAGCCATAACTAATCCTCCTTATTTTCAAATAGTTTTCCAAATAATTTTCCGAAAACTGTTGTATCTTCCACTTTATCTATTCTTTCAATTAATTCAATTTCTTTTTCTCCATTAAACATTGTGTATTCTCTTCCTCTAATGCTTAATTTATTAATAAAATATTTAATCATACCATATGAAGATGAATAACGATTATCCCTAATACCAATAATTTTTATTTTATCAAAGAATGAATTATCTTTTAAAACATTATTACAAATATTTTCAAAACCCGGAATATTACTTATTCCACCTGTAATAATTATATAACTAATTTCTTTTTTTGTTAAGTCATTTAAAACTTTTTTTGAGTTTTTAAGTATTTCTTTTAAAGAATTCTCTACAATTTCACTTGCTTCAAATTGATTTATTTTAACTTTTATTTTAGATTTATCTTTAATCTCAAATATTTCACTTTTAGATGCATATTCTTTATCCGCAACTGCGAACATTTCTTTTATCTTTTTTGCTTTTTCTATATCTATATTGTATGCATAAGATAAATCTTCATCTATATTATATGATCCTTCTCTAATTACAGAAGAATTTGTAATTATACCTTTATTAAATACAGCTAGTTCAGTTTTTTGTAAACCTATATTTATTACACCTACTGTAGTTCTATCTAAATCAGAATTTTTAAAGCAATAATAATCACCAATTGGATTAAATAATAAATCTACTACTTCTACATTACATTTACTAATAACAGATAAATATTTATATAAATTAATTTTTGGTACAGTTACCATCATAGCTAGTACACTTAATTTATTAGCACTAAGTCCTTTAGGATTTAATACCTCATGTTTATCATCAATAATATATTTTACTGGCATTACTGTTACTAACTCTTCTTTTTCTTTAATCTTGTTATAAATAGATGCTTGTAAAGTATTTAAAATATCATCACTATTTATTATTTTATCTTCATTAGTAATAGAAGTATAGCCTTCTACTAAAGTATATTTTGCATCATACATAGGAACACTTGCTAAAACTTTATCTACTTTAACACCTAAAGAATTATTAATTTTCTTAAAAGCTTCAATGATAGTTTTCTTTGCTTCTTCTTCATTAATAATAGTCCCATATTTAACTCCTTCTGAAGGATAAATATTAGAAGCTAAAACATTTAATTTATCATTTAATAATTCTAAAACAACAATTTTAATTGAATCAGAACCAATATCCATTGAAGAAAAAATCTTTCTCATCTAAATGCCTCCTATGATAATATAATTATACTATAAATATAGCAAAAAAAAAAGAATTTTTTTATTTATTCTTTAGGAACAAAATAATTTCCATAATCTAAATATAAAATTCCTTTTTGATCTTTAATAGATTCTACTATCTTTCCATAATTATTTATTTTTCTCATTTTGCTTAATGTAATATATACATAATTACCATCATTCATTGAAAATAAGAATCTTTCATTATCTACATCATTTTTATCATATTTAATTTCAGATATTATAGGCATAATATCCTCATCTATTTTATCCATTTTAGTATATAATTTCTTATATAATTTTTTATCTTCTATTTTACTAGTTAAAAGTATTGTATCATTATCTTTTAAATCTATTTTTTCACCATTACTTAATACTGTTTTATTAATATTTGTATCATAGAACATTATTCTATTTTCTTCTACATATATTTTAAATTCTAAAGTCATAGTTTTTTGTAATCTTATTTTTTTTATTAGTTTATTCTTTTTAACTAAAGAATTTAAATATACCTGATTTGTTAATAAATAAGACGTATTATCATCTAATTTTAAAATTTCTAATATTTCTTCATCACTATAGTATTTATTATTATAAATATAATAACCTCTACATGGTATTAATCTTATAAAATATATAATTATTGAAATTATAAAAATAAAGAATAATGATATAAAAACACTGGATATTTTTAATCTTCTCTTTTTCTTCTTTTTTTGTTTTACCATATTAACTCCTAAAATTAATCAACTAATTTTTTTATTTCATTAAATATTCTTTCGGAACTATCTTCAATATCAAATTTTTCTAAATTTTTCTTTACTTCTTTTAATCTTTTTTCATCATTTAAAAGACTATCAATTTTATTAATTAAATTTTTACTATTCAAATCTTTTTCTTCTAAAATAAAACCTGCAGATTCATTTACTAAAGACATTGCATTTTTATATTGATGATTTTCAGTTACATAAGGACTTGGTATAAATAAAGCTGGGGTTCTAGTTGATGCTAATTCACAAATAGTAGTTGCACCTGCACGTGTTACCACTAAATCACTTATTTTAAATAAAGCTGGTAAATTTTCTATATATGGTTTAATAATAACATTTTTATTTTTCTTAATGTTATTAAATTCTTCATAATGACTTTTTCCTGTAATTAAAATAACATTATAATCTTCTTTAAAATCATTAATACTTTTTATTAAAACATCATTTACAGTTTTTGATCCTAGTGAACCCATTACTATTAATACTATTTTTTTATTATCATCAATTTTTAATTCTTTTTTTGTAAGTGGTTTTATATTCTTAGCATTCTCACTTTGTGGGTTACCAGTATATACAACATTTACTCCATTGATTTTAATATTTTCAAAAGATGTACATAATGTATCTGTATATTTTAATAACATTCTATTTGTTAAACCTAAAGTAGAATTTTGTTCATGTACTAAAGTTTTATAACCACATTTTTTTGCAGCAGTTATAACTGGAGCACATACATATCCACCGGCACCAATAACAATATCTGGATTAAATTCTTTTATTTTCTTTTTACATAATTTAATAGAATATAAATATTTATATATTGATTTAAAGTTATCTAAAGATATCTTTCTTTTTAAACCATATACATCAATTCCATAATAAGGTATATTCATTGATGGAACAATATCTTTTTCCATTCTATTTTTTGTTCCTATATATAAAAATTCACTATTCTTATCATGTTCTTTTATTTTATTTATAATTGCTAGTGCTGGATAAATATGACCACCACTACCACCAGCAGATATTACCACTTTCATATTATCACCTATTTAATTATATCATAGAAAGAAAAAAAGAAGAACTATTTTTCTTCTTTTGTTGTTTTTTTAACTGGAGTTTTTTTAGTTGTTGAAGCTTTTTTAGCTGTTGTTGTTTTTTTAGCAGCTGTTTTTTTAGCAGCTGTTGTTTTTTTAGTTGTTTCTTTCTTTGGTGCTGGTGTTTCAACTTTTACTTCTTCCTTAACTTCTTCTTTAACAATTGCATCTTCTTTTACTTCATTTTTTTCTTCTTCATTATTCCATAATACTCTTGCAAATTCACATACTACAGGAATTTCATAATGTTCTCCTTCATATGCTTTTACTAATGCAATTATTAAGAATACAAATAATACTACAGATAATATTTTAAGCATTACAGAAAATACTATTCCTACAATTGGTACAATTGCAACTATTAATCCTGCTACTGAAATAATCATACTTGATAACCATACAGCTCCTGCTTGATTATAAATCCATCTAGCTTCTTTATTAACTTTGTCTTTTAAAAATGAAAAAATAAATCCTAGTAATGGTATTAAATAAACTAAAATTGCTTCTCCTTTTATTGATAATCCAGTTATTGTTTCTTTTTTATTATTCATACTATCTCCCTTTCTTATTTAATTATATCAAAATGAAAAAAAAAGTCTATAAAATTGACTTTTTTTTTACATATTTTTATTATATTTTTATTTTTGTAATTTTTTAATTCTTTTATCTGTTTTTTTAACTTTTTTTAATGTCTTAACATTTTCTTTTTCCATACGTGCTATATCAGAACATAATTGTTTATATTCTTTTTTAGCAGTTTTATATTCTTTATCTTTTTTAACATACATATCAATAAACATATCATTAAGATGATCTTCTTCAAGTGCTTTATTTTTAGCTTCAGTTAAATCATCTTTACTAATATCTATTCTATCTTTATAAATCTTTTCTTCTTTTTCACTTAATTTATCTTCTTCAGCAAATCTAGCACCTAACGTTAAATATTGTTCTTGAATTTCTAAAAATTTACTATTATTTTTATTATACTCACCTTTACCTAACCAACTATCTAATCTTTGAATATATTCAGGTTTATTATTAATTAAAAACTCTCTCATTTGTTTTAATTCTTCTATTTTTTGAGTTCTTATTTTCTCACATAACTTAATACCTTTTTTATTTTGATATATTTTGTCAAATGCAAAAACTCTTTCTAATTCTAATTTATCTATTTTTTCTTGTTTAAAACTTTTATTTTTAAATTTTCTCATTATTAATTAACCTCTTTCTTATTTAAAATTATTTTTTCTTTATTCATATTTATATTCGCATAATTTTCAATACTAATTTCATTTTCATTTTCTATATTAATTTCTTCAACTTGAGTATCAAAAAATTTATCACTAAAATTGTAAACATTCGCATTATCCTTTGTTATTCTAACATACTCTTTACTATCATTTATATCTAACCCACTATAAGAATAAATACGAGTATATATTATTTTATTATCTTTAATTATATAAGTTCCTTCACTATCTTCAATTTTATTATTTGAATTATATGAAGTTAAACTCATACTATTATTTCCGAAGAACTTTATTACAATATATACAGAATCTTCTACCCCTTCATCTATATCTTTTGATTCATATTCACCATCAAAATTATAAATTTCTTCTTTATTTTCTTCCTTTAATTGTTTATATGTATTTACATTATTTATTATACAGTTAGTCTTTTTTATCTTAAATATTCTTAAATAATCTTTAGAATATAAATAATCACCTAATACTAAACCTATTAAAATAAAAAATATAAATAATAAAACATGTACTAAAAAATTTAAAAATCTGTTTTTTCTTTTTAATTTTTTATTTATTTTGAAAGTTTCAGTATTATTTTCTTTTGATATTTTTTGCTTATTATCCTTTTTCAAAATAATATCTCCCCTTTCGTGAGTATGTATTATAGCACTAAAGAAAAAAAATATCAAATTTTAGAGGTGTTTTTTAAAAAGTTATTATTTAATCTTTTTTTCCCATTTTAGAATATATGCTTACAGTATTTGTTCTCTCACACCATTCTGTGACACTAGGAGTATATCTTTTATATTTAATTCTTCAGTTATAATAACATCTTTATTTAACATAATAGATCCTTCTACTATTATATTCTCTTATAATTCATTTTATATTTTAATTATTCTTACTTATATTTAGTATTATTCCCATAGATATCATTGTTAATAATAAACTAGATCCTCCATAAGATAAAAATGGTAATGTTACTCCAGTAATTGGAAATAAACCTGTTACCACTCCTAAGTTTAATATTGTTTGAAATGATAATTGAAATGTTATTCCAAAAGCGATATATTTACCAAATAAATCATTACAATTAAGAGTTATTAAAATACATCTATAGATTATAAATAAAAACAAAATAGATACTATAACTATTCCTAAAAAACCAAATTCTTCACTTATAATTGAAAAAATAAAATCTGTTTGAGGTTCTGGTAAATAAAAATGTTTTTGAATACTATTAAATAATCCTTGTCCAAATAATCCACCAGGACCTATTGCATAAAATGATTGAATAGCTTGAAATCCACTTCCTAAAGGATCACTCCAAGGATTAATAAATGATATTATTCTTTTAGCTCTATAAGGTGCGATAATTATTAAAAATATTAAACCTATTAAACCTAATATTCCGGTTTTAATAAAAAATGACATATTAATTGAAGACATATATAATAAACCAATTACAGTCATTATTAATATGGCACCACTACCTAAATCTGGTTCTAACATTATTAAAATAAATATTATAAATGATATTAATAATATAGGTAATACCCCTTCTTTTATATTTCTTATTTCTTTTTCATTATTTGATAAATATTTACTTACAAATATTATTAATGATAATTTCATAAATTCACTTGGTTGTAAACTAAAAGGTCCTACATTAAACCAACTTCTTGATCCATTTCTTATAGAACCTACTCCAGGTATTAATACTAATAAAAGTAAAATAAAGCAAATAAATAATAATATATTTGTTTTTTTATAATACTTTTTATAATCAATTTTAGATGTTATATATAAAAATAATAAACCAATAAAAAAGAATAAACTCTGTAATTTTAAATATTTAAATGAATCATTAAATTTATATTCAGCCCAAATATATGATGAAGAATATATCATAAGTATTCCAAATAAAGATATTATTATAATACTTATTAATAATTTATAATCCATTTTTTTCATTTAAATATCACCTAGTTTATTCTATGATGATTGACTTATTTTAGAACCAAACACCGTATACTATACCGCCCATTCCTAAAATAAAACCAACAATATAAAATAATCTAACTATATCTACTTCCTGCCAACCAAGTTTTTCAAAGGTATGATGAATTGGTGTCATTGGAAATAATTTTTTACCACGTAATTTAACTGATGCGATTTGTAATATAACTGATAAGGTTTCAATAACAAATACTCCACCTATTACTACTAAAGATAATTCTCTATGTGTTAGTATAGCGATTGTTGCAAGTGTTCCACCTAAGGCAAGTGATCCTGTATCTCCCATAAATACTCTTGCTGGATGAGCATTATATACTAAAAATCCTAATATAGTACCAACTAATATAAAACAGAATATTGCTACTTCATCATAACCTACCATCCATTTAGAATTCCATGCAATCATTCCATAAACTAAGAATGCTATTAATGATAAACCACCTGCTAATCCATCTAATCCATCAGTTAAATTTACTGCATTACTAGTACCAACTAACATAAATAGAATAAAGAATCCATAAAAGAAACCTAAATTAAGTTTTATATCTAATGCATATATTTCAATAGTAGGATCTGATCCATTTCTTATATATAAGAAAAAGAAGACAATTGCTATAATTATTTGCATTATTAATTTTTGTATTCTTGTTAATCCTTTTTCATTTGATTTATATTTTATTATTCTATAATCATCAATAAAACCAATTAAACCATATCCAAAGAATACAAATAATATTATTAATAAATTCCATGATATATCTATTTTTTTAGTAAAATATAATATAAAAATGGTAAATAAAGTCGATACTGTAAAAATTATACCTCCCATTGTAGGAGTTCCACTCTTACTAGAATGACTTTTTAAAAAACTACTAGTTATTTGTCCAGCTTTCATTTTTCTTAAAAATGGTACAAAAAATAAACCAAATAACACTGAAACTATAAATCCTAACATTAAAGATAAAATAGATTTAGCTAAAATATACATATAATTCACATCCTTTACTACATACGAGTTAATTATATCATATAAAGATGAATTTATATTTAAAAAATATATATTTTTTACAATTTTATACATGTTAATCTCCTAATAATATTCTAATTTTACTACCTTCAAGTACTCGTGTTCCTTTTTTTGGTGATTGATATATTATTTTTTTACCAGTTCCAGAATATTCTAAAGAAAAATCTTTTAATTTAAATCTTATATCATTAAAATTCTTGTTAATAAGATTTGGTACAACTACATATTTTTTATCCCATTCTTGATATTTTTTTTCAGATGAACCTTTAGGTTTTTCTATATTTAATATTTTAATAGAATCATTTAAAATATTTCTTGCGATAGGAGCAGATACAGTACCTCCATATTGAACTACTCCCTTAGGATTATCAATAGCAACATATACTATAATTTTAGGATTATTTGCAGGTAAAAATCCAATAAATGATACTATATAATTACCTGAAAGATATTTTCCATCACTTACTTTTTGAGCAGTTCCTGTTTTACCTCCAACTCTATATCCATCTATAAATGCATTTCTACCCGTACCATTAGTAACAACACTTTCAAGTGCATATGATACTTCTTTAGATGTTTTATTATCAATTACTTTTCTAACTAATTTTTTATTATAAGTTTTTATAATAGAATTAGTTTCTGGTTCTGTTATTGATTTTACTATATAAGGTTTATATAAATATCCTCCATTTATTGCAGCACTAACTGCTGTTATTTGTTGAATTGGTGTTGTACTTATTCCTTGACCAAAACTAGTAGTAGCAAGTTCTACTGGTCCAACTTTATCTAAATTAAATAATATACCAGAAGATTCTCCATTTAAATTAATACCTGTAGGTTTTCCAAAACCAAAGTTATAAATATATTTAAATAATCTTTCTTTTCCTAATTTTTGTCCCATTACAACAAATCCTGGGTTGCAAGAATTTTCTACTACATTCAAAAAATTTTCTGCTCCATGTCCTCCATCTTTCCAACATTTTATTTTAGAACCTTCTACATATATGGAACCACTATCATAAAAATGATCTTTATATAAATCAATGGTATCTTCTTGTAATGATGCCGCTAAAGTAATTATCTTAAAAGTACTACCTGGTTCATAATTCATCCATATAGGTAAATTTCTATTTATTTCTTCTACCGAATAATCTTGATAATTTAATGGATTAAAATTAGGTCTAGAACTCATAGCAAGTATTTCTCCACTATTAGGATCCATTGCAATTGCTAAAGCATGTTCTGGATTATATTTATCTACTACATTATTTAATTCTCTTTCAACTGACTTTTGAATCTCATTATTAATTGTTAAAACAATATTCATTCCTTTTGTTGGTTCTTCATATATTTCATTTAGTTTTAATCTATTACCTTTCGCATCAGAAAAATATTTTATAGATCCTTGTTTACCAGTTAAGTATTTATCATATATTAATTCTAATCCAGATAAGCCTTGATTATCAATACCTACATAACCAAGTACATGTGATAGATTACTATTATAAGGATAATTTCTTTTAGATTCTTTAACTAAATATACTCCTTCAAGTTTAAGCTTATTTATTTGATCTGATATTTCAAAAGATAATCTTCTACCTTCTGGATGTACTCTTTCAATAGAAGTGTTTTTATATACATGTTTTTTCATTTCATTATAACTTACATTAAGAATACTAGATAATTTTTTTGTAACTAATTCTTTATTCTTTATTTGATTAGGTATTAATACTAAACTAGTAGTTGTTGTATTATCCGCGAGTACATCATAATTTCTATCATATATTTTACCTCTATCAGCTTCTATTGGCAGTTTCCTACTCCATAAATCACTAGCAAGATTATTAAGTTTATTATACTGAAATACTTGTAAATAAAATACTTTAATAATAATTGCTAAAAAAAATAAAATAACAAATAAAAAAAACATTTTAATTCTAAAGTGTATTTTATTATAAAACATATATTTCACCCTAATTAAATATATGATTATTATTATTTATATAAAACAAAAAAAATTCTATTTTTAATAGAATTTCTTTAATATTGTCTACCAAAATAAACCATGTGTTTAGCTTCTTTACCACAACAGAAACATTTATCATCTAATTTTTCTTCATTAAATGGTATACATCTTGATTTAGCACTAGTTAATTTTTTTATTTTTTCTTCACAAGCATTATCTCCACACCACATTACTTTAATAAATCCTTGATTATTATTAATTATACTTTCAAATTCTTCTATATTTTTAGCAACACTTGTTTTTTCTTTCATTCTTTCTTCACACATTTTATACATATTATTTTGAATATCTTTTAATAATATATCAATTTCATTTTTAATATTATCTAACTCAACTTCTATTTTTTCTAATGTATCTCTTCTAACTATAATACATTTATTATTTTCTAAATCTCTAGGACCAATTTCAATTCTTAATGGAATTCCTCTCATTTCTGAATCATTAAATTTATAACCTACGGAATAATTATCTCTATCATCAATTTCTATTCTATAACTACCATTTAATTCTTTATATATTTCATTTACCACATTCATTACTTTTTCATCATTTGTTTTAATTGGAATAATATTTACTTGAATTGGTGCGATTTTTGGAGGAAGTTTTAGTCCTCTATCGTCACCATGAGACATTATAATAGCACCTATTAATCTAGTTGTTATACCAAAAGAAGTTTGATATGCATATTCTTCTTTACCATCTCTATTTTGAAATTTAATATTAAATGGTTTACTAAAATTTTGACCAAAATAATGAGAAGTTGCACTTTGAAGAGCTTTACCATCTTTCATTAGAGTTTCTATAGTATAAGTTTCTTTTGCTCCTGCAAATTTTTCACTTTCTGTTTTTTTACCTTTAACAACTGGTATTGCTAATAAATTTTCTAGTATATCAGAATATATTTCAAGCATTTTTAAAGTGAATTCTTTAGCTTCTTTTTCTGTTTCATGAATTGTATGACCTTCTTGCCATAAAAATTCTCTACTTCTTAAAAAGGGTCTTGTTTCTTTTTCCCATCTTAATACATTACACCATTGATTATATAAAAAAGGTAAATCTCTATAAGAACTAAGCCATTTAGAATACATTGAACATATAATAGTTTCTGAAGTAGGTCTTATACATAATCTTTCATCTAATTTAGTATCACCTATTTCATTTACCCAAGCAACTTCTGGTGAAAAACCTTCTATATGATCTTTTTCTTTTTGAAGTAAATTTTCTGGAATCAATAAAGGAAAATATGCATTCTTTATTCCTATTTCTTTAAATTTTTTATCTGCATAATTTTTTATATTTTCCCATATTTCAAAACCATATGGTCTAATAGAAATGCATCCCTTTGTTTCTGTATAATCTGCTAATTTAGCTTTTATAACAATATCTGTATACCATTTAGCAAAATCATCATCTATATTAGTTATTTGCTCAACATAATTATTCATACTCTTATTTTCCTCTCCTCTTTTTTAAATTATATCATAATAATAAAAAAAAAGAGTATAAAACTCTTTTAAACGTTAATTAAAAGACTTATTTTATTAATAACTTTTTTTTCAATTCTAGAAATATATGATTGACTAATTCCAAGTTTAGTTGCGACTTCTTTTTGAGTTAATTCTTCTTTTCCATCTAAACCATATCTCATTATCATTATTTCTTTATCTCTTTGATTAAGTTTACCTATTTCTTTAAGCATTATTTTTTTCATATCATTTTCTTCTAATTGTTTTGTTACAATATCTTCTTCTGTTCCTAATAAGTCTTCTAAATGCAATTCATTTCCTTCTTTATCAAAACTTAATGATTCATCTAATGATATATCCATTCTTCTTTTCTTATTTTTTCTTAAATACATAAGTATTTCATTATCAATACATCTAGAAGCATATGTCGCAAGTTTAATATTCTTATCTCCTTTATAAGTATTAATTCCTTTTATTAATCCTATTGTACCTATTGATACTAAATCTTCTAAATCTATTTTAGTATTTTCATATTTTTTTGATAAATAAACAACTAATCTTAGATTATGTTCTATTAATTTATTTTTAGCATTTATATCATTATTATTTTTATATTCATATACTAGTCTTTCTTCCTCTTCTTTACTTAATGGAGGTGGTAATTTATCTGTACTACCTAGAAAGAATAATTCATTATATTTACTAAATAAATTTATTAATATTTTCTTAATTATTTTTATCATTTAATCCTCCAATAGTTTTTCATTTAATATACAATCTATCCCTTCTATTTTAATTTGCTTACTTAACCCTATTAAAAACTTTTTTTTATATCCAATATTTTCTATATATATTTTATCTGGTTTTATACATTCTAATAAACCATTATTATTTAAAGTATAATAAGGTACTAGAATAATTTCTTTATTATTATATTTTATCTTACTTTTATTAACTAAAATTATTGGATATTTATTATATGGTGAAAATAATTTATTGCCTGTATCTAAGAAACCATTTAATTTTATTTTATTACCTTTATAAAATAATTCTACATTATAATATTTATTAAAATTTGTTTTTAAATCTTTTATATTTTTAATATAAAAATATAAAAATATAATTGATAATACTATTCCTAATATAATATTTTGTTTATATGATTTTTTTATAAAAATTATATTATTTGATTGATAAGAATATTGATTATTAATTAAATATAAAAATCCTCCTAAAATAATACTAATCATATATAAATAATATAAATTTTTTAAAAAATATTTAATATTTTTATATTTAAAAGTTATTAAACACATTATAATACTTACTATTATTTTATATATTAATAATTCAAAAGATGATATTTCTATAAATAAAAATAATATAGTTAAACTACCAAATAAACTACCTAAAATAATTCTCTTAATACTAATATTTCTTTTTAATATAACTGATGTACTTAGTAATAAAATAAAATCAAATATATAATTAATTATTAAAACAATATCAATATATACTTTCATTTCTTTCACCAAAATAATTATAAAAAAAAAGACATATATATTATGTCGTTTTATATTATTTTTTTAAAAATAGTTACTTCTTTTGAACCATATTTCTTTTCTTTAAATAAAGATAATTCATTATATTCTTTTTTAATAGAACTATTTTCAAATTCACAAATAATAATTGCTTCTTCATTTAATAAATCATTTTTTAAGAGATAATTTATCACTTCATCAATCACTATTTTTTTATAAGGTGGATCTAGAAATACAATATCAAATTTTATTTTATTATTTTTAAAATAATGTAATGCATTTACATAATCATCTTTTATAATTATAGATTGATCATTTATACCCATATCATTTACATTCTTTTTAATAATACTAATTGATTTAATATTATTATCAACAAAATAACATTTATTACATAGATTACTAATACATTCAATTCCTAAATTACCTGAACCAGAAAACAAATCTAATACAGTTGAATCTTTAATATAAGATTGAATAATTGAAAATATAGATTCTTTTACTCTATCCATAGTTGGTCTTGTTCCATCTATATTAAAACCATCTATATTTCTTCCTTTTAAAAAACCACTAATTACTCTCACATCAATCACCTTTTTTATTATATAAAAAAAGAAAAGTTTTAACAAGTATGATTATCTATAATAGAAGTAAGTATATTACTTATATCTTTTGTTAATAATCTTATTTCCTTTTCTAATTTCAAATATTCCTTTATTTCATTAATTTTAAATAATTCTTTTCTTAAATTAATTATTTCTTTATTTAATGAATTATCATTAATATATTTATCTTTATTTTTATTAAAATTATTTAATAACTCATTATATTTTTTATTATTTTTTATTATTTTTTCTAATCTTTTAAATTCTTTAATCTTTTCATGATTATCTATCATATTAATAATTATTTCTTGTTTTTCAAACATATTTCACCTATTTAAATGTATCCATTAATGTTTTTAATAAATTTATTTTTGAATTTAAACTATCAATTTTATCACTTACTGTTAGTCTATAATCTTTTTTCATATTTTCTATCATTTTATCAATTAAATTAGGATTTCTATTAAGTAATTTATACCAATAAGAATTTTCTCTTATGTATCTTTGTAAATTAGGATCATTTTTAATTTTTAAATATGTATTTATTTTCATTAATCTTCAAACTTTTTATATAAAGGTCTTGGAGTATACTCTTCCTTTTTTGTATCCTTTAAAGTAAAAGCACTTAGAAGACCTAAAGCTTTATTAATAGATTCAATATTTTTTTGTAATTCATCTGGATTTATATTTTTAATAGTTTCAAATATATCTGAAAAAGAAGTATTTCTTTCTTTTTCAGATACACTCTTTTTATTAAAATATTTATCCCAGATTTCATTATCTTTTCCATACAAAGCATACATATCATAAAATTTTTGCCAACTCATATTATCATTATTAACATAATCTACTAATTCAGGATGAGTAGTTACAAATATTTTAAATTCTTCTTTTTTACTCACATATCTCACCTAATTAAAATATATGATTTGTTTTATAAATTATTACCAGCTGCTTCCGCCGCCTCCGCCGCCTCCGCCGCCAGAGAATCCTCCTCCACCTGAGAATGATCCACCGCCTGAAAATGAACCACTAGAATAAGATTCATATGGTCTTGATGTTGCGACTGCTTTAGCGATTGAAACTGTTTTATTTAAAGAATTAGTAAATATTACTGTATCAAATCTACCAGTAGTTGTATTATACATAGTACCAGTATACCATTTTGGTGGTTCAATTGCGATTGATTCGAATTTTTTACTCCATTTATTTGATACTCCTAATACATATGCATATGGTAAAATATCATAAAATAATGAATGATTTTGTTCTACCATTTCTTCTAGTTTTTCTTTTTCTACTGTATTTATAAATTCTCTAAATCCTTTTATTTTATTATAATATTCATAATTATCTTTATTTCTTTTTTTACTAATAATAAATAAAATTAAATAATAAATAAAACTAAATATAATTATTTTTTTATTTAAACCATATAAACTATTATAATCTAAATATACCTTGTAACTATAGAACATTTTAAATATTCCAAATAAAGTTAAGGTAATAAAAGGAATAATAATATATAAAGTTTTTATAACATAATGAGATGCATCATATATTTTTTGAGATTTTTTTAATTTGTTTAATGCTCTTTCTAAAGTAGTATAAAATTTTTCATTTAATGAAGAACTTTTAACAATACCTTCTTTATCTGCATAAGAAAATAATCCTCTAAATGTAACAGCGGCATATTCAGGTTCAGATGCTGAAATATCTTTTATTTTCTTTAATTTAAAACTCTTTTTATCATCTATTATTTCTAAATATCCTTTATTCGCAAAATATGTAATCAAAGAAATAATATGTTTTTTATCAATTCTACCTTTATAAATATAACCTACTTCAGCAGGGGTTAAATCTTTAAAAGGAGAATATTCAACAACAATTACATCCTTTTCCTTGTAACCATATTTAATATATAAAGATAAAGATAATATTATTAAACTACATGTTATTACTAACAATAAATACAATAATTCTCTAGTAAAATCAAAATTTTTTCTTTCATTTTTATAATAACCTTCTTCAAGTTCAATTCTAACTGTTAAACCTTCATAAGAATATAAACTAATATCATCATCATATTTCTTTGTTAAACTACCAGTAATAACATTATTATTTATATCATAAATAACATTATCATTATAAGTACTTCCAAATTTACCTGTAGTAAAATTAATTTTAGTTTGATCAAAATCTTTAGGCATTTTTATAGTAAAACTTACATCTTTTATAGAAGTATCCCATTTATCACCTATTATATTAAAATATAAATCATCATATTCATCAATTAAATCATCACCCATATCATAATCATAAGTTATCTTATAATTATAAATAGTTTCAGTATCTAATGTCTTATTTGGATCTCCTATTTTTAAATTCACATAACCATTTTCAATAGTTTTTGTATATTTATTATTTACCTTTATATTCTTAATTTTTGTTTTTTCATTTGTTGAAATATATTTTCCATCAATTATTCTATAATATGTATTCTTAATAGGAATATTTCTTATTATTCCATGTTTAAAAGAATAATTAAATTTAACATCAATATTTTCTTCAACATTTAAAACATGATTTTCATTTACATTAATATTTACATCATATTTTTCTATTTTATAATCAGAAGCGCTTGCTAATGGTATAAAAAGAAAAAAAGATATAAAAAATAATAATAACTTTTTCTTTTTCATATCTTTCATCCTCTCTAGAATTCAACTTTTACATTTTGTCTTTGCTCTTCAGTTGCAGTATACATTTGCATTTTTTCATAATGTAATATTTTAGCAACAATACAACTTGGTATTACTCTAACAACTATATTATATTTATTAACTACTGCATTATAATATCTTCTTGCACCTACTAATTCATCTTCAATTTTCTTTAAAGTATCTTGTAACTCTAAGAAACTAGTATTTGCTTTTAAATCTGGATAAGCTTCTGATAATGCGATTAATTTACTTACAGCTTTTGTAAGTTCATTATCTGCTGCTATTTTATCATCAATTGATTCTGCACTTAACCCTTTATTTCTAGCACTAATAACACCTTCTAAAGTATCTTTTTCATGTTTTGCATATCCTTTTACAGTATTAACTAAATTTGGTACTAAATCAAATCTTTTTGTTAAATAAGTATCTAAATCTGCAAATGCATTTTCAGTAGCTAATTTCTTTTTAGCAAGTGTATTTGCTGTAGAAATAAACCATAATACTAATAAAACTAAAACAATTAAAATTATAATTCCAATCATAAATAACTCTCCTTTTCTATAAAAAAATTATATCTCATTTTTAATTCAAAGTAAAGAAAAAAACTCTAATATTAGAGTTTATTTTAATGCTTTTAATAATTCATCTTTTTTCATTTTTGAATAGTTTTCAATATTCTTTTCTTTTGCAACTTTCTTAAGTTCTGCAACTGTCATTTTAGAATAATCTACTTTTTCTTTTTTAACTTCTTTTTTAGTTTCTTCTTTTTTTACTGTAGTTTTTTTAACTTTTCCATTTAATGCATCATTTGCTTGTTTAACAAGTTCACTAAATGTTTTAGGATCATTAATTGCAAGTTCTGAAAGCATTTTTCTATTAATTACTATTCCTGCTTTATTAAGACCATTAATAAATTTAGAATAACTAATATTATTATTTCTACATTCAGCATTAATTCTTGTAATCCATAATTTTCTAAAGTTTCTTTTATTTTGTCTTCTATCTCTATAAGCATAAGCTCCTGAATGCATTAATTGTTCTTTTGCAGTTTTGTATAATCTATGTTTACTACCAAAGTAACCTTTAGCTCTTTTTAATATTTTTTTATGTCTACGTTTTGTAACTAAACCTGATTTAACTCTAGCCATGATTTACCTCCTTATCTTAAAGTGTCAATTATTCTCTTTAATCTTCTTGTATCTGAATTAGATAATTGACCAACCTTTCTTAAACGTCTTAATCTTTTAGTTTTATAACTAACTGTATTGTGGTTAGCACCTGCTCTTTTGAATGTTACTGAACCACTATTTCTTTTATTAAACTTCTTAGCTGAAGCCTTATGTGTTTTAATTTTATTTTTAGCCATTTTCTTTACCTTCCTTCTTTATTGGCATGATCATAACAAACATATTTCTATTTTCCATAACTGGTTTATCTTTGATCATTCCATAATCTTTTACTGCTTCTACAAATCTATCTAGAACATCTCTACCAAGTTCTGTATGAGCTAATTCTCTACCTCTAAATCTAACTGTGGCTTTGATTTTATGACCTTTTTCTAAATATTTAATAACTTGATTAACTTTAGTATTAAAATCATGTACATCAATTTTTACAGATAATCTAAATTCTTTTGTTTCTGCATTTGTACTTTTTTGTTTTTTTAATGCTTCTTTTTGTTTTTTATTTCTTTCATATTTGTACTTACTATAATCCATAAGTTTACATACAGGTTGTTCTGGTTTACCACCCATTTGTACTAAATCGAATCCTGCTGCTGAAGCAAGTGTTAATGCATCACTTCTACTTTTTACTCCTAATTGTTCTCCATTAGGACCTATAACTAAAACTTCTTTAGCTCTTATTTGTTCATTAATGAACAAGTCTTTTCCTTTTGCTATTTCAAGCACCTCCATTAAAAAAGTGGATACAATTTGTATCCACCAATAAAAAACCTTAATAAATATTTATCTTTGGCTTTTTACCTATTGCTTATTTGCAATCAGGTGAGATACAAATCTTCTTTCCTTTTTTCAAAACTACATACGTAGTATACTATAAATTATTATTTTTGTAAAGAGTTTTTTTATTTACATGAATTTTCACCTTATTTTACCATTACCTTCCAATATCTTTCTTTTATTATGTATTATCAAATTATCTAATTCTTCTACCAAATCACTCATTTTTTTCTAATACTTTTTCAACTTCATTAATTAGTTGTTCTTTATTAGGAATATAATAAGTATAAGTAGAAGCAAAAACATTATTAGATAATCCACCTAATGCATATTCAAGTGCAACATTTTTTTTACCTTTACAAAGTATGATACCAATAGGTTTATTATCATATTCATCATTAATTTCTTCATTATAGTAATTCAAATACATATTCATTTGTCCCGCATATTCTGGTTTCATTTTGCCTATTTTTAAATCAATTAAAACATAACATTTTAAAATTTTATTATAAAAAACCATATCAACATAATAATGTGTATTTCCAAGTGTTATTCTTTGTTGTGTTCCTACAAACATAAAGCCTTTACCGAGTTCAATAAGAAATTCTTCCATATGTTTTACCAATTTTCTTTCTAAATCTTTTTCAAGAATAGGTTTAGCCTCTTTAATATCTAAAAATTCAAATACATAAGGTTCTTTTAAAATATCTTCTGCTGTATTTAAAGTTTGTCCAACTTTAGATAGTTCATAAACTTTTTTCTTATTATCTTTATTTTCAGAGAGTAACAACCTCTCAAATAATGATGTTTCTAATTGTCTTTTTAACTCTCTAACACTCCAATTTGAACTAACACATTCTTTTTCATAGAAACTTCTTTCATCTTTATTTACAATACTTAATAATTCACAATAATGTGACCAACTCAATTTTCCAGACAGTGTCTGGAATTTTGGATAAGTAATATAAAGTTTACGCATATTAAATAAGTTGCTAACTGAAAATCCAGACCCCAATATTCTTCTTAACTCTTTAGATAGTTCTTTCATAACTTGTTTTCCATAATCAGCTTTAATATTACCATTTTGTTCATTTTCAACAATAATCCTACCAACATTCCAATATGCAAGTAACATAGTATTATTAACTTCATAAGCTACTTTGTTCCTACTACTTATAATTACATCCTTAATCTCTCGAATCATTTTTTCATTAGTTTTTTCTACCATAATTGCTTGCATTAATATCTCCTTTCTAAAGTATTGTTTTTAATATCAAGTTCTTTTATCAAAAAATAAATTATTTAATTTTTTCCTCATTTCTATTATTTTTATTACCCAATTATATTATTTTTCCTTTTAATATTTATTAAAAAATAAAAAAGTGTCCTTTTTGGACACTTATTTTATTTTATTATTATTATAATATGATTCTCTATCAAAAGTACCATCTATTCCAGTTGAATTTACTACTAAAACATTTCTAGTACCATCATCATTATTAACTATAAATGGTTCTCCTGAGAAATTATTTTTATAAATATTATAAACATAATTAGGATCACCATAATTTCTAGCAGAATCATAACCTACTTTATCTAAAATTACACTAAATACTTTATAAGGTTCTACATTACCACTAGGATAATTTTGTCTATAACTATTATAGTTACCAATACCAATATTATGCATTAATATTGAATCTTCAATACTATTATTACACATTGAATAATTATATCTAAACATATAACAACCAATATTAATATTTACTTCTGGATTACTTAATTCACTAGGAGATACTACATAATTAACATCACTATATGCTTCTTTATTATAAGTAATTACAAATGATATATTATTACCTTTACCATCTGTTGTATTAACAACTTGATCTAACCACTGTTCTGCATCTATTTTAAGTAAATTATAACCACAAGCAGCAGATTCTTGACACATCATAGATCTAATAATATTTGGTGAAATACCATATTTAGGACATATTTCATTTAATAAATCGTCATATTTTTTAGCATTTTCATTAACATCCATATCTTGACTAGGTATATAATCAGCATCTATTGTAACAATATTATCATTTGTTTTAATATCTTTAGCTTTTTCTTCTTTTGTTTCTTCTTCAAATACTTTATAATCTACTTTATTTTCTTCCATTAATCCTTTTAAAGAAACTAAGAAATTTTTATCATCTTGTGATTTATATATAAATTCATCACTAACATCATTAAATACTTTATTATTGTTATAATTCTTAACAAGAACAGTTGCGGCATTTAAACTAACCGCAGTAACAATCGCAGTTAGACCTAAGGCTACTTGTTTTTTAAGTCTATTCTTTTTACAAAAATTATTATATGAATCTATTCCTGCGATTCTATAAATTAAAGAATTATTTTGCAACTGAATCATATCAAAAGGAAATTCTGTTTTTTTATAATTTGGATTATTAGAAGCTCTTTTAATATCTTCTATTTCAGATTCTATTGCTTTTCTTCTTTCTTTTCCATCTTTTACCCACAAATTACCTTTATTATCAAAATAATACATAGCTTTGCCATTTTGTATCATAAATTCATCTCCATTTTAACTCTTTCTAATTCTTTTTCTGTTATTGTTAATAATTTTATTTGATTATTTTCTACTATATATTGACTTATATATATTTTTTCTTCATCTTCATATGCCATATAATTTTTATTATCTATACAAACCGAATCAATCAAATTATAACTCTTATTATCTATTTTAATTTCTTTATCCATAGTATACCTCCTTTAATAATTATAACAAATATTATTAAAAATAATAATTATATATTTAAAACTATACATTTATTAAACAAAAATATTAAGTATATTTCTAATCTTTATCCCATTACTCCTATAAGAAAAATAATAATTAGTTATAGAAGAAAAATACTTATCAAAAGACATATTACCATTATAAAAACAATTAACATTCCTTTTAATCTTCTTTTTCATAGAATAAATAGATGATTTCTTTATAATCATAATATTCCTATTATTCCTTATAAAAAACTTATATCCTAAAAAAGTAAAACCATACTTCATATTACAAATAAAAGTCTTTTTATAATTAATACTTAATTTATATTCATTAACTAATTTATCAATAATAGTATCTTTACAATTATATAAATAATTCTTATCATTACAAAATATTAAAAAATCATCATAATTTAAATCTTCTTTAAAATATCATGATCAATCGTATAAAAAAACTTACTAATATCAATTTTTAATATATAACAATTAAGATTATTCTTTTTATAATACTCCATATACTTTTTAACAAATCTTAAAGCATAATCAGTACCCTTACCCTTTCTTGTTTCAACATTTCTATTATCTAACTTTTTTCTAAACTAGGAATTAAACAATTAGTAGTAAAGTAATGATTAATAATTTTATCAGTTATATTCAAAGACATTATTAATCTAGGCTTAGGCTCATATATAATAAATATATTATAATAATGTCTAAAATATTTATCATTATTTAATACATCAACAATATAACTAATATACTAAGATTTATTTATTTCAAATCTAATTAATTTATCTTTATTATTGGTACGTATACCTTTTCGTCTTGTACTATCTTTAGAGAAAATCTCTAGGATACATGTTGTCTCCTACAATTATCATATTATTTACGAGAAAATAATACCCAAATAAATATTAGACTACAGTCATATAAACTGATAATTATAACAGTCTACAGGGCGGACACCGTTCACATTCGCCAAATCATTATTATTCAGGTTACCAGTGGAATTGACGTTCCAGACGTTCGCGTTCGCATTATTCAAATTGAAGTTGGACGGCGACTCATGGCACACTGCAATTTTTATACCAGATCAACCAAGATATATATTAATTTTATATATTCCAAAATTAATTTTGCGTGTGATAATGAAGAGTCATTACCACACGATTATCACGATCCATTAGGTAGTGTAATTATATATGGATCCGACTCCGTTCCAGTACCTCCAGAATACAGAACATCAGAGTTCAGATTGACAACTGGGCGGACACCGTTCACATTCGCCGTGAAGTTATTAGACAGGTTGCCGTTAGAATAGACACTCCACACGTGCGCGTACTCATTCCACGAATTGAAGAGATACGGCGACATTGTCCAATAATATGCTCCGGTATATAAATAATAATTTTGATTCATTGAACCATTTTTACCACCTGCATAAGCAGCCTCATCTATTGTTATTAAACCTACTGGATAATTTAGTAAATTATTACCATTTCCTTTAGCAGAAACTGTACTTGAAGCTCCACTTGTTTTTAAAGTAAATCCATCATTGCTTATATTCGGACATTTAAAACTTGGAATTCTATTTGCCGCAGTATTTCTATTATATGGTCCGTAAGTATAAGAACTAGCATTTACTAATGGAAAATCACTACTGGTTGATGATCTATCATTACAAAATATTCCGTCTGATAAATAACTCTCAAGAGAGTGACTATCACCATCATTTTTATTTAATATATTTGTTGCATACCATGTATCAACTTCTGATTTAATTTTACTATCCTTCACATTTGTATTTGCAGTTGTTGCATCTGCTGAAAATAATCCGCGATATTTAACTTTAGCTTGAGTTGGTTGATTTTTAACTGTTCCAACTATTTCAGATACAACTGGGCATGTTATATAAACACTTGTTGTTCCATCTCCATTAGATTTTGTAACAGGAGTACCATTACCCCAACAAGTATATTTATAATCGCTTTTATATACATATTGTGTTGTTGAATAAACTCCAGGATCAGTAGTACTATAATTTCCTGATGTAGTTGCTAATGTATTCCAATTACTTTGTACACAATCAATACCAGAATCGCCATCATTACCTAAACTTCTACATTTTAAAGTGCATGCTCCTGTTTCATCTGAATCACTACCCTTAAAACAATCTGTACTTGGATCAAAATTTTTAAAGTAATAATAACTTGTTGCATTACTTATATTTGTAAATGTAGGAAAATAATTTAATCTTGTTGTAGTAGTATTGCCAGGCACTTTATCTGGATATGTAGATATTACCTTTGCTGGATTATACATATATCCAACATAAGTATTACCATATCTTCCATTTGAATACGTTGTTGTAATTGTATCACTTGTCAAACCAGTTATATCAGTTGTTGTTGCAGTTTTTGATGATGTATCACCAAATCTTGCTGTTCTAATTTGAGCATTACTTCCTGTATGAGATGAAGCAGATTCAAGGCCAGAATAAATCATTCTAATAGTTCCATCTCCATTAATTCTTACTACTCTCCATAAGAATCCTCCAAATGAAACCCAGTTATTTTGAACTGAACCTCTATAGTAGTATGTAAAATTATCAGTTGCTGTATTTCCAGAATAAGTTGTATAATCATCTTCTCCTTTATATAATCCCGGACTTGAATTAGATGTTCCTACAACTTGATATGAATAAGTATATCCTTGTTTAAATCTATATGATCCTGACACTAAATAAGGTGTCTCAGTAAACAAATATAATGTAGTACAATTTCCAGCTGTGGTAGTATTTAAACAAGTATATTTATATGTACCATTTGCTATATCTTCTGCAGTTGTTATAATATCATTAAGATCTCCTGTTACAGAATTTGTATATGTATAATAGCCTGTTGATGAATTAAATGTTATTTTTGTAATATCAGCGTCATCGACATCAAATGGATTAATTAATTTACTTTCTGTAACATATGTAAATCTATTTCCAGTTGTTGTTGTAATTGCAGAGTTATTTGTTTTATTTGTAAAATCTGTATATGTTGTTTTAGGAACATAAGCATTAACTGGTTCTATGTCATTCAAATTAAGTAAACTAGTTCTTGTATCAATTGTATTTAAAGCTAAAGAAAGTGATTGTTGACTATCATTTCTTATTAAACACTCTTTAAAAGAAGTAATGTTTTTATTTTTACAATAACCTACATCTGCTGTAGCTATAGTTCCAGTTTTAGAAACAGTTTTAGTATATCTTGAATATGTAGTTATAGCAGTAAGTGATAATAAACTTAACATTATAACGAGAATTAAAATTTTGTTTTTCTTTTTCATTTAAATCACCCCTACTTTTGTACCTGAAAGCAATTCAAATCAACATTAAAGTCGACATTTTCGCTTGTCATTGAATCAGTTTTTACTTCAACATTTATTACTTGACTTTGTTGAGTACCTGTTTTAAATGTATAATTTCTAGTAGTAAATGTACTTTCAAAGTTATTTGTATTACCTGAAGCATCCAAATATCTATATACAGCAGAAGAACCAGTTTGATTTGACACAGTTAAATTATATTGTATAGGAACTTCAGTTATATCTCCGCTTGTATTATAGTTTTTAATAGTTACTTTAAAATAAGCCCATCCATCATTTGATATATAAGTACCTGGATTATCAATTGTTGCATCACATATCATATTTGCTGATGTAGTTGTTATATTTACGCTACCATTTTTTGTATACCTAGAAAAAGTTTTATCTGGAATATAACTAGAAAAGACAAATGCTACCAAAATAAAACTTAAAACAAATATTTTAATTTTTTTCATTAATTATCTGCACCTACTTTCTGTGATGCAGTAACATTAACAGGTACTGACAAATTATGATTCATATAGAGATTATCATTTGTATTACTTGCTGAATCAGTTAAATAATCCCATTTCCAATAAATATGTTGTGTATGTGTTGTAGAACTTCCGATTGTATATGTTCCATTTATTGTTGAAAATGCCGTTGTGTATGATGAATCAGAATATAAACTCAAATTAGTTGGTAAATCAGTTGTACCAACACTTATTACATAATCAGTAGTTACATCAACATCAGAAAAATCTAAAGTTAATACAATATCTCCATTTGTTCCAGGTGCTACAAGGTCATCAGAATAATTATTAGTTGTTATTGTATCTGCTAAATCAATTGATTGAGAAAGATTTGTACTTCCATTTAATTTTGGTTGAAATTTAGCAATATCAAGATTCTTTGAACCGTTTTTACCAGATATATATCTACTTATACTTTGTGGGACATTGAAAACTACTAAAGTAAAACTAACTAATAAAATAGATAATATTACTATTTTAGCATTTAACTTTTTCATTTTCATCACTTCCCATCTTTACTACTTTTTCTAATTATTTATAAAATTTCTATATTCTCATCAATAATCTTTTCTATTTCTTCATCTTTAGTTTTTTCTTTTTTACTTTTATTTTTATCATCAGTCTTGTTATCTTCTTTGAAAGCACTCTCTAAAATGATTAGTGCTAACAATATCGCAATAACAAGAACTTTATATTTAGTTAAAAAAGGTAATATTCTTTCTTTAAATAAAAATTTACCTATTATCTTATCTTTACTAATTGGGTTATCTAATGTTGTATTTGCATCTCCTTTTGTTGTTATTGTATCATTATCTATTTTGCTTATTCTATGAGTGATATAATACCCATTTTCCAAATATGTAACTATATCGCCTACTTTGTAATCTTTACTCTTTTCTACAATAATATAATCACCAGGAACTAATTCATGTTCCATACTTCCAGTTGCAATTTGAAAAACATAATATTTTCCAATTAATACCTTCTTATTCTTTGTAATAAATTTATTATAAATAGAAAATAATAAATATAGACTTACTATTACAATTAATGTGTAGGTAAATATATCAATACTAATTTTTATCGGTTTCTTATTTAATATCCTACTCATTTACTTGTACCGCATTTATGTCAATTGATAAACCATATTTAGAAGCAGGATTACTTCCTATAGAATTATCATTTGAACCCTCAAACCATTTCCATTCTAAATAATAAGTATCACTTGATTTAGAATTTAATCTTATGTTTTCTTGCTTAAGAGCTGAATAAGTTGCCCAATCAGATATAATATACTCATTATTTTTCTTTAATTTATACTTCATATTTATGTTATAGTTATTTGTTTCAGTGAACTCAAGTTTATAATCGACATTAAATGTTGTTGTGTTTTTAATAACAAATTGATATGTTCCAGTAGATTCAGGAGCTATTTTTCCTTTAACAACATAGGCAGAATCTTCAAATAGTTTCAATTCAGTATTTTCATCCCATGTCTTGTCCTTATCAAAAACTTTTATAGTTAATTCTTCTTGAGAATCATCATCCGTTTTTTTTGATGCTGACTGTGTATTATCTTTTGAATTTGAATTATTATTTGAACTACTATCAGATTTTTTATTATTGCCCTTATCTTTATTATTATCTTTATTATCATCATCTATGCATTTAGGACAATTACAATCTGTTTCACATTTTAATTCAAATACATTAATATTACCTTTATTAGTAGTTTTTTCTTCTTTTTTACTGCATCCTCTTAATAAAAGTAAAATAATTATTATAATTAATATAAACACAACAAAAAGTAATACCTTATTGATATTTCCATCTTTCTTATCACTCATATAATCACTCCATTTATCAATATTGCTCTCGTTAAAACCTACAAAAAAGTATTTTATAGGCTTTAAAGGAAGTAATATTACTCCCTAAAAATTATTAAGCACCAATATGTTGTTTAACTGTAACTGTTACTGGAATAGATAAAGTTCCTGCAGCAGTTCCATAAGTAGTATCGTTAGCGTTATTTGCTTCATCGTTTACCCATGTAGCAGTAATAACTAATTCTACTTCATTATCAGCTATAGCAGTTTTTCCTGCATTTAAAGCTACTGAACCAGCATATACACCAGATCCAGTTGAAGTTTCACTTAATGCTACTCCATCAGCAGTTACACCAGTAATTGTCATTCCATCTGGAAGACCAGTTACAGTTGATAAGTCAACTTCGTAATCTGTAGCAACTTCAGTACCAGTTAAATCTAATACTAATGTAGCAGTTGCGCTTCTGTCTGGTGCAATTTTATCATTAACAACATTATTATTTGCTCCTAAAGTTAGGTTTAAAGTAAAGTTGTCAGATACTGGACTTCCACCTTGTTTTAAAGCTACAGCCCAAGTTGCAACATCAACATCTCTACTACCAGTTTTTGAGAATGTGTATCGTGCATAAGTATAAACTCCTGCTCCTACTACTAATAATAATGCTACTAATACTGCTAAGACTTTTTTCTTTTTCATACTTTCACCTCCATCACATATTTTTTGTAAAAACATAGTGTTATATTCTCAAAGTAATATAATTTGAGAAAAAAATCATTAGATTTGGATACATCCCTCTATTTTTTTACAATATAATTTTAACATTAATTTAAAAAAATCACAAGAAGTATGTCAAAATATGTAGAAAAAGTGATTACTATTTAAAATTTAGTCTTTAAAAAAATAATAAAGTAAAATAAAAGAAATAGTTATATTTTATTTAAACTATTTCTTTTTTTAATCACTACAATTTTTCTTATTTTATTTTTACTAACCTTAAAAGAAAAATAATAATTAGTCATTGAAGAAAAATATTTTTCAAAGGTTATTTCACCTTTGTTATATAAATTGATATTTCTTTTTATTTTTGTTATTCATCATATGATAGTACTTGTTCTTGTAACTGTATCTGAACAATAATAAGCATTTGAACATTGTTTAGCAGTATAACTACTTCTTTCTATATTATATAAATAACTTGCGGTCATTATTTAATTTGATCCACCTATATCATCACTTTTATTATTACTTCCTAAATACCAAGTAGCAGTATCTATCATGCTTTTAGAATTAGAATCAGTAAGACCACTACTTCTAAAGTCACAACTAGATGCTTGATAGTTACCATATTTATAACATAGTCCTTGTCCAGAATCCCAATATAAACTATTATTTACTAGTGGATTAGTTTCTTCATAAGATGAAGATGTATTTTCTCCACAATTTATCATTGAATTAGCTGCACTTGCACTAGTTTTACATTTTAAATCCGTATTACTACTATATCCAGGGTTAAAAAGCTTCATTAAATGTAGCATCAATATTTTTCATAACTTTTCCTCCTATTATAAAATTAATTCTATATATTTTTTGTCAATAATAAATAAAAATATTTACAATTTATAATCACTATATTTTATATTTTTTTAAGTATTCTTTTTTTTCTTTTGAAATACGATAGCTTTCTATAGATTTTTGTATAATTTTATTATGTACCCATTTATCTAATTTATAGTTTTTTATATACTCTATAGTACTATCATATTGTTTTGCTAATGCAGTTGCAAAAAACCATGCTATCATCATATTAACATAATATTCATCTGATTTAATATTAGAAACCATTTTTAAATATTCTGGTTTAAAATTATCATCTAAATATATTCTCATAAGCATACCTATACCAAATCTAATAGTATAAGTATCTTTTGATTTAATCCATCTTTTTATTTCATTTATTAATTTATCTGAATTCTTTAAAAATATTTTAGGTGATGATTGATCACAAGTAGCCCAGTTATCAATATATGGTAAAAATTTATTAAATTCAAATAAACATTCATCATAATCTTTTATTTCTGAAATAATAAATGCATGTATTTGATTTTCATCAAAGTATTTATGTGGTAAATCATTTAAGAAATCAGAATAATTATTCTCCTTAATAATTTTTTTAGATAATTGTCTAAGTAAAGGAGTACGAACTCCTATAATCCTTTCTTTATTAATATTAGGTATTAATTTAGATTGAAATTCTCTATATTCTTTATCTTGTAATTTAAATAATTCATCTATTATAATCATAATTATTAACTCCTTTATAATTATATAATAAAACTAGAGTTTGCACTCTAGTTTTATTGGTTCCTCTTATGGTGGGAATCACCGCTTTTTTAAGTTCCTGTCAAAGCCGGAATCTCTTTCGTATATAATTATATCAATTATACTATTAAAAATAAAGATTTTTTTATATTTTGTTATTTTAATAAAATAGTAGTATAATTATACTAGAAGGAGTGATCTTTTTGAGAATAGCAATTATTTCAGATATACATGCGAATAAACATGCATTAGATTTAGTATTAAAAGATATTGAAAAAAGAAATGTTGATAAAATTATATGTTTAGGTGATATAGTAACTAAATATTTTTATCCTGAGTATTGTGTTGATGCGGTTAGTAAAAACTGTGAAATAGTAATACGAGGTAATTGTGATGATAGATTGGTTAAAAATCCTAACTTTGCCTGGGCTAGAGGTAAATTAAGTGCTACAGAAATAACAGATATTAAAACTAGTAATTTAATATATAATGGTTCTAAAAGTAAAATGCTGGATGGATTAGATTATTTAAATAACTTACCTATTAAAGGTCAAATTGAAATAGGTAAATCTATTGTTAATTTATATCATTCTAATCCAAAAGATTTAGAAAGTGTGTTTAATCCTAAGGTTAATACTAAAATATCAGTTAATAGGACTAATAATAAAAAAGAACAAATATTAGATCATAATGAAATGTTTGAAGATGATAAACCTATTACAACTGTTGTTGGACATACTCATATGGATTATATTAGTAAAGTTAAAGATGATAAATTATATGTAGAACCAGATAGTTCTTTAGGTACAATAATACTACCTAATGATAAGGCAATTATAAATGCTGGTTCTGTTGGTGAAAATATTGACTATTTAGGTGTTGATAAAAATTATGAAGTTATTAGTACTGAAATTACTTATGCTATTTTAGATGATAAAGGTTTAGAACAAGGGTTTAGTGCTCAAATAGTAAAAATACCATATAAAGAAACATTTAAAGTTGTATTTGAAGATTCTATTGATAAACAAATAATTGGTAAAGAAAATGGAGGGTTTCCTTACTCCCCTAGTGATACATCTTACAGAGGAAGAAATGTTATTCAACAAAATCCTAATGATGAAAAACTAAGAGAACATATAAATAAACGTATTGCGGATAATATTGAAGCTGAAGATAAAAGAAAAAAAGAAAAAATTATAAGAGAAACAATTAAAGATAAAATGGAAAATCCATTAGAACCTTCTAAAGAAGAAAAAGGACAAAAAATAAGTTAAAGGATGATAAATATGTATAAATTAAAAAAATATAATCAAGAACAATTGTTAAGATATTATGATGAATTAGATAGTAAAGAGAAAAAGGAATTAAAAAAACAAATTAATTCTATAGATTATAAATTAGTTAATAAAGCATATATTGATTCATATACAGATGAAATGATAGATATAAATAAAGTATCTAGTTTAAAAATAATAGATAAAGATAATGTTAATAAAGAAGATAGTTTAATTGGAGAAGAATTAATTAAAAATAATGAATATGCGGTTTTATTAATGGCAGGAGGTTTTGGTTCAAGACTTGGTCTTAATAAACCTAAAGGATGCTTAGAATTAAATATTAATGGAAAGACTATTACTTTATATGAAATATTTATAAATCAATTAAAAGAAGCGAATAAAAAATATAATTCAAATATTAATTTATATATTATGACAAGTATTAATAACTATGAAGATACTACTAATTTTTTTAAAGAAAATAATTATTTTGATTACAAAGATAGAATTATATTTTTTAAACAAGATCAATTTCCTATTTTAGATGTTAATGGAAAAATTACTTTAAAGAATAAACATGAAATATTAATGGGACCTAATGGTAATGGTGATGTATTTAATGCATTAAAAAGAAATGGAATAATTTATGATATGAAAAATAAAGGTATTAAATACGTATTATTTACTACTATAGATAATGTATTAACTAATCTAGTAGATACTACATTTATTGGTACTACAATAAAAAATAATTATTCTTTAGCTAGTAAAACATTAATGAAAACTGATGAAAACAGTAAAGCATGGGTATTTTGTAAATATAATAATAAACCATCTATGCTAGAAGATCAAAATATAACAGTTGATATAACAAATAAAAAAGATAATAACGGAAATTATATTTACAGAGAAACTAATATAGCTTACCATTTAATATCACTTAAAAATATAATAAAGTTTTCAAAAAAAGAATTAAGATATAATAGAGCATATAAAAATAATATATTTTTAGATGATAATGGAAATTTAATAGACACTAAAGATAAAAACTCTTTTAAATTTGAAAAATTTATATTTGATGCATTTAAATATGCGGATGATATGCTTTTATATAGAATAAATAGAGATGAATTTTGTCCAATTAAAGAACAAAGTGATATAGAAAAAGCAATTGATGCATTAAAAAAGAAAATGTCTTAATAAAGACATTTTTTTACATAATATATTTACTTTTAATGTTATATCTATGGGATTATATTTATCAAATAATTCTTCTAGTCTCTTAGTCTCAACATGATATAGTTTTGCAACAACTGATGACAGCATTACTTGTACACCTATTATTTCAAAAATCTTATCTTCTATATCTATAATACCTTTTTCTATTATTTCATTCATTTTAACATCTCCACTATTTCTTTTAAATATCTCTTATCTTTATTTTCATAAATACCAAAACATTTCTTTCCAATATCTTTTAAAGATGCTCCACTTATAAATAATCTATTTCTATCTATTATTATAAATCTATCATGGAATGAATCGTTATTTATAAATGTTACATTACTATACTGACTCTCATATTTCTTTTTTAAAATATTATCTATATTTTTAGATACTATTATTATTTTTTTATTTATTTTTCTTAATATATCCAACAATTCTTTACTAGCATAATTATCTATAATAATTATTTCTTCTTTAGATAAATTAAATATATCAATAATAATTGAATATGCATCATACAATTTATTTTCAAAAAAAATTCTATTAAGTTCTCTTTCTTTATATTTATCTAATGATTTTTCTAAAAGTAATAATCTATTCTCATGATTAATTAATATCTGATTATTTGATATGGAATTTGCAAAATACCTTCTCATTTTTACAAAAGCATCTATTATTTGAACATTTACCTTTACCGCTATATCACTCTTTAACAAACCAGATAGCATCATTATTCCTTGTTCTGTTAGTACATAAGGTAAATACTTATAATGCTGACCCCTTAAATTACCACTCTTGTTTAAGGTCGCAATTTGCGACCTTAAAGATAATTCCTTTAATTCTTCAATCGTTAGTTGAAAACAGAAACTTATTGGAAATCTATCAATATTTCTTTTAATTACTTCATTTATTCTCTTAGTCTCTACATGATATAGTTCAGAAACATCAGATGAAAACATTACTTGTACACCCCTAATTTCAAAAATCTTGTCTTCTATATTTATAATATCTTTTTCTATTATTTCGTTCATTTTATATTCCTCCTCTTAAAATAATAAAAAAAGGAGAATACTCCCCCATTCCTATAGGAAGTATTCTCCGCAGCGTGCAATCTTATCTATCTTACCCTAGAAAGAAAACCCTAGTCGACCAAATTGTCATATTAATTATCGGTAAGAATTAATACATTTTTATTATACATATAATAAATGGTAAAAACAAGTTATTATATTTAAATCAACTACTTCATTAATAGTATTAAAAAAATTTTCAATCTAAATTAATTATTTGTGATAATCCATTCTCCGTCTCTTTTACCATTTTTTCTTTCTATTAGTCCTTTTTGCTGCATTTCAGACATATAATTTTTTACTGTTCTTAAAGACTTACTAATTAAAGTAGCAATTTCTTCTTGTTTGATTGATGGATTGTTTTTAATAAAATTTAATATTGCTTGTTCTTCTAAAGATAAACCATTACTAGAATTAATTTCTTCAACATTATCTTTATAATCAACATGCATATATCTATTCTTTAATTCATATTTAGTATTAGTTAATAAATTATAGAAAAACTTTTCAAGAAATGAGATATCTTCAAATACATTTTTTTCATAATTTTTATAATTAGCTCTAACTAATGCATTTCTAAAATACCATGAATTATCTGCAAATATTTCATCATTAACATTAAAACCAAAAGATCTTAAATATTTAATTAAGAAAACGGCAGTTGTTCTTGTATTACCTTCACAAAAAGGATGTATTTGCCATATATTTGATATAAATCTACTTAAATGACTTATTGATTCATCTAAACTCAAATCTTTATATGAAAAGTTTCTTTCTTGATCAAAATCATATTCTATAGTTTCTTTTAGAGTTTCATATGATGAATATGTAACAGTATCATCATTTAATATCCATTCTTTTTTAGTAAAATTATAATCTCTATATTTACCTGCTTCCTTATATATCCCTGTAAATAATCTTTTATGGATATTTAACATTTCTGTTGGTGAAAAATTAAATGCTTTTTCACTTAATATTTCTGCAATACGTACAGAAACCTTATCAGCTTCTTCAGTATTTTCTTCACTTTTCCTTTCAGTTGATTGTTCATAATAATTATTAATTCTTTTCTTAGCTTCATCAATATTGATATTACCTTCAATATGTTCTTTAGCTGTTTCTAATAAATATTCTGAAGGTTTTAAACCATCTACATCTTGAAGACCAATAGCTGTTTCCCATGATTTTGCTTTTTCTTTTTTTTCTGGTTCTCCTTGTTTGATATATTCTGATAATTCTAAATTCCATTTTTCATTACTCATGATATCTCCTCTAACTATATATATTATACCATATTTTTCTATATCAATCTAGTTCAAAGTGCAAATTTTGCACTTTGAAATTCTCTTTTTGCACTTTGAATTTGTACTTAACAAATATATTTTCTATGAGAAATTCTATTCCTCTAATGCCTAATCTATTATAAGGCTTATCTATAGTAACAAATAAAGCTTCATTATTATCTTTTCTTGTGCTAAGATATTCTTTTAAATGTAGTTTAGTTTTAGCATCAAAGCATACTTCTCTCATCTTTCTTCCTTTACCATATACTAAGCAAGAATTAGTTTCAAAACTTATATCATCTATATTTAGTTTAACTAATTCTCCTATTCTCATACCTGATGAAACAAGTAAATCTGTAATCGCTAGATTTCTTATGTTATTACAATTATTTTTTAATTGTTCTAATAATTTACCTGAATATGTTTCTTTTATTAAATTTTCAATACTAATTTTATGAATCCTTCTAACTGAATTTTTAATTATATAATCTTCTAATTCTAAAAATGAAAAGAAACTAGATAAAAATCTTCTTATACCATCTAAGGTTAAATTTCAACAATTAGTACTACTTTGATAATATGATAAATAATCTCTAATGTCATCTGTTAAATTTATCGCAATATCAAAATATTACGAACAATTTATGAACTGAACCCCATTTCTTAGACACAGGAAGTGAGGTTCAGTTCATTTTCTATCAACAATTTTATTTATTTTACAATCAATACTCCATTGTTACAGATATGTTTGTAGATTAAGAACATATTAATTCATTATTTATACTATCATTATACCACATAAAAAGCAGATATTAATCTGCTTTTATTCATTACCTTTTAAACTTGTTACCATATCTATTTTCTTAATCTTCCTTGCTAAAAATTTAGATACTACATATGAAACTATAAATGTACCTATTGCTGAAATAACGTATGTTTTAAATGATATACATGCACCAAAGTCATAATGTTCTTCAATTGCGGTTTTAAATAGCCAATCAGTTAAATAATATCCACCAGGCAAACCTATTATAATCGATAATATAGCTATCCAATTATTTTGTTTAACAAATATTCTTTCTATTTGTTTATCCTTAAAGCCTAATACTTTTAGTGTGGCAAATTGATATTGTTTTTCTGTATATGATAGTATTCCTAAATTATATATTATAATTCCACCAAGTAATATGGCAATACTAATAATCATTATAAGCATAGTCTTCATCATAGAAAGCATTCCTGTCATTCCTTCTTTTAAACTATTAATATCTTGTATTGTTTCAATATTTTTTATCTCTTTTGTTTTACTTAAATCATTATTTGTATATAAGGCATCTGGCTTATATTCTATACCCAGACTTTCTAAATATTTTCTAGTCATTGATACATTTTGATTTTGAGGATCTTTATTAAATCCTACTATCTTTGATGTATAGTATTTATCATCTCCATATATATGCCATGTTATTTTATCTCCTAATTTATACCCTTTATTAGAAGCTAATTTATATGTTACATATACTCCATCATCTGATGGTTTAGATTTAATCTTATTTTTATTATCAACAAATCTAACATAATTACCAGCATCTGTTACAAATATATTATTTGATTCTCTTTTGCCAGATTTATCTTTTATTTCTATTCCTAAACTCTCTGAAGTATTATCACCATATTTATCATATATAATTTTTAATTCTTTATTAGTTATATCTTCTTTTATATTTAATTTATAATCAAAATTATATAAATCTTCAAATTGTAATTTAACAAAGAAATTCATCGAATCAAGCATTCCAAACGAACATACTATTAATGCTGCACAGCCTACTACTCCTGCTAACCCCATAAATGTTCTCATTTTGTTTCTTAAAATATCTCTAACATTCCATTTAGATGAAAAACTTAATTTTTTAAATATGCCTCTTTTAGTAATATTAAGAGCATGCCCTTTTATACTAGGAATCTTAGTTCTTAAAGTTTCTGCAGGATTTTCTTTTAATATACTTCTACCAGTTATATAAGTTATTAAACCTACTATTAATATTACTATAATAGCTACATAATAACTAGTTATATCCATAGTAGGAGCACCATTAGGTATTTCAAAGAAATCCATTTCTGTTTTAATAAATATTTTACCAATAGCAAAATATCCAAGTATTAAACCTAATATACTAGCAAATACACTAATCCAAAAACCATATCCTATATAATGAAATAATATTCTATTATTACTAAATCCTAATGCTTTTAATGTACCTATTTGAACCCTTTGATTTTTTACTACTCTAGTCATTGTAGTGATAACAGAAAGCATTGCTATAAATAAGAATATTCCAGAAAAAACACCTACATAAGTTTTACCTTCATCTATTTCACCTTGATAAGCTGTATAAGATGCAGTATCTTCTACATTAATAATTGCTTTAGCATTTTTTATTTTATCTTCTATTTCATCTTTAACTTTATCCCTTTTATTATTATTTTTAACATCAACCATTATACTAGAAAAAGGAATATAGTCTTTATAATTAAAATTAGGCATAATCATATCAAAATATTCTTCTGGTATGTTTCCCTCTTTAATAACTAAAGATTTAATATAATCTTCAGTTATTTCATTAGTACTCATATATGCAAATCCAAATTCTTTTCTATCTGGGTATAATTCAGATTCATCCCTTGTATCATATAAATGATCAGGAACATTTATTTTGCCTAGTACTTTTTCGTGAAGAACCATAGTATCATATTTAACAAGTACTGTATCCCCCACATTAATATTATTTTCTTCACAGTAATAATTATCTAACCAAATACCTGATTTATTATAATCAAATTCTTCTCCTTCATAAACATAAAATTTAGATATATTATTTGATTCAATAAAATTAAGTAATAATGTTTTATCTTTATCTGTAGTAGCAGTTACAGATAATTTAAGTTCTGCATCTTTTACATTATCTATTTCTTTAATTTTATCTAAGTCATCATGATTTAAATCCCCCATTACATTTAAATCAAATAAGTTATTTTCAGAATAAAACTTATCAGATGTCTTTTGCATACCACCCATATATGCTTTTATTCCTGAGTAAGCCATTACTCCAATCATAACCATTAAAAATATTGTTATAAATTGAGATAAATTCTTACGAATATCTCTAAGCATTTTCCTTATTAACATTTTACCACTTAACCTCATCTATGTTTTTTGGATGTTTGTTAAGTTCATTGGATTCTACTTTACCATTTTTAATTCTAATTACTCTATCAGCTATATCTGCTATTAAAGCATTGTGGGTAACTATAATAACAGTTGTATCATTATCACTTTGTTCTCTAAGTAGTTTTAATACTTCTACTCCTGTTTTTGAATCAAGTGCTCCAGTTGGTTCATCGCATAAAAGAACTTTTGGATTTTTCATTATAGCTCTAGCTATAGATACTCTTTGTTGTTCTCCACCAGATAATTCTTGTGGAAATTTATCTGCATGTCTAAATAATCCTACACTCTTTAATATTTCTTTTGAATCTTTTGAGGTATTAGTAACATCTTTAATAAGATTAACATTTTCATCTACTGTTAATGTAGGCATTATATTATAAAATTGAAATATAAATCCTACATCATTAGCACGATATCTAGTTAATTCTTTATCACTATACTTAGCAATATCATTTTCACCAATCATAATAGATCCTGATGTTGCTTTATCCATACCTCCAAGTAAATTAAGAAGTGTTGATTTACCTGCACCAGATGGTCCAAGGATTACTACAAACTCCCCTTGATTAATGCTCAAATCTATTCCATCAAGAGCATTAAATTTTTGTTCTCCAACTACATATGTCTTTTTAACATTTTTTAGTTCGATTAATTTATTCATAAATCCTCCTATATATTATTTATAATGAAAAAGCAAATAAAAAATGAGACCCAATTTGCCCATAGGCAAATAAGTCTCATTATTTAAAACAAAGCCAGATAATAAAATATCAGTATGTTGACTTTGTTGCATATTTCTATGCTAACTACTCCCTCATTCGATAATAATTATATCTTAATAAACATAATAATTCAAGACCATATGTTTATTTTCTTTCTAAAACCATAACTGTTTCAACATGAGTGTACTGTACTCAAAGAACATATCAATTTACCTACAGTGTTACACTGTGTACTTTGAATAAAAGAACATATCATTTTAGTAAATCTATTTTTATTTCTTCTATAATATGACCAATATTACCTTCACCTGCATATTTATTCATATTAAAGAAATCATCATTAATATCTACCCATTCAAGTTTATTTACTTCTTCTATTAATGTTACTTTTTTGTTTAAAATACCATAATATACTTCTATCTCTTTATTCCATTTAACATATGTTAAATTCATAAAATGAATTAATCCTACATCTTCTTTTTTTATGTTTGTTTCTTCTTCTAATTCTCTATAAGCTTCATTTAATCCATCATTTTCTTTTTCAATTTTACCACCAACCAAATTAAACATACCCATATATGGTTCTTTAGTTCTTTTACACATTAGAGTTTTGTCTAATTCTTTATTAAAAATTACAATTACATTATATTTTTTCATATTAATTCTTCCTTTCTAAAACCATTAGGCTTTCGATGTGTCTTGTTTGGAGATGACGAACATGTCATTTTTATCGCTCTATAGATAAAGAACATATCAATTTATCTCCATTGTTACAGATATGTCTGTGGATTAAGTGCATATTATAATTTTTTAATATCTGTATACATTCTGTGGTGATATCCATTTTTATTATAAAAATCAATTCCCATTTTATTATATGCAAATACATCTACTAAAACATATTCACAATCTACTGATTTAAAATATTCTTCCATTTTCTTCATCAGTTCCTGTCCAACGCCTTTACTTCTTGTTTTAGATGTAACTATTAATTCAGTTATTTCTCCCTCTTTAGGACATTTATAATCTAGATAATCATTCTCATCAAACTTTTTAATAATTCCCATTATTAAACCAATTGCTTTATCATTTTCTATCGCTAAATAACATTTACCATTATTATCTTTTACTTCTTCTAAATAAAGTAATGACATCTTATCTCTATATTCAGGATGTAATTGATCTAGATTATCTTCATCTATAGTTAAAATATATTCATCTAATTCAACAAGTAAATCTTTTACATCTTCTAAATACTTTTCTTCATATTCTATTACTTTCATTTTTTTCTCCACAAAGCATTAACTTCTTTTTTACTTTAGTATCATAAAATGAACAATCACAATTTTTTAAAAACTTATCTGAAATACTACCATCATATAAAGTTCCATTAAAATAGCAATTTATAAGTGCTGATACACCTCCATGTGTCACTAACAATATATCTTTATCAAAATATTTTTTTATAATATCATCAAGAAATCCATATACCCTGTCTTTAAAATTACTCATAGTTTCAATATCATCACTATCAGTATTAACATTTATATCCCATATTTGATTATTATTACTAGTATATGGTTTGCCTTCTAGATTTCCTAGACTTCTTTCTATTATTCTTTCATCATATATAATTTGATTATTTCTATTCTTATTTATAATATCTGCTGTCTGTTTAGTTCTAACTAAAGGGGAACATATTATAAAATCAAAATTATATCCTCTTAAAAGTTCAGATGTAGAATAGGCCTCTTTAATTCCTAATTCGTTTAATTTGATATCTTTTCTTCCCATTGTTATTTTTTGACTATTCCAGTCTGTATGACCATGTCTTACCACATATAACATAGAATCACTCCTTAAATCATTATACCATAAAAAAAATGTCTTTTAACATCTTTCTTTTCTAAAACCAAAAGGCTTTCGATGTGCCTAGTATGGAGATGACGAACATGTCATTTTTATCGTTCTATAGATAAAGAACATATCAATTTATCTCCATTGTTACAGATATGTCTGTGGATCAAGAACATATCGCAATATCTTAATCTTCCGATCATTTTGTTTTAATTACTATTCATACATTATTTCTATTAATGATGAATCTTCACCTAACTTATTAACAAAATCATCGCCTAATTTTTCTTTTAAAATCTCAAATTTTCTTATAAAATCATTTAAAGGATACAAAAACAAATCTAATGATGTTAAGAATAAATCTTTTGCATAATATATACCATTATTTTCTAAATATTTGAAGATTTTTGATACATTATCTATGTCTATTTGTGTAATTAATTTCTCATCAAAATTCTCTTTTAATATTTTAATATCTATTTCATCTAAATTCATTTTGATATTCCTCCATTTATTTTTTTTGCATTTTCTTCATATGTATATTTTTGAATAAGCTCTTTAATATCTATATTATACTTTTTCTTTAATAATCCCGGTTGCTTTCCAAAAATTGGATTTAACTTGTCATCTATAATCAAAGGTAAATTATTTTCTTTCAAGTATTGTATTAATGCATAATTTTGTGAAGGAGAAAATAATAAGAATGATGTATTTAAAAAGCCATCAATATTATTTTCTTCAGCCAATCTAAATAATAATGGTAATTTTGAAATCATTGATTTACTCTTAGCTACTATCGAAGAAGTAAGTAAACCTGAATACCTCTTATCATTCCAACAATCCATTTGTAACAATTCTTGTATCTCTTCTAACTTTGCATGTGCCAATGTTGTTGAAGTAAACATTTCTGGATGTTCTTTAAATTCTGGACTTTGAATTATCTTTTGTATCTCTTCTAACTTGGCATATGCTAATGTTTGTGATGTAAATAATTCTGGATGTTCTTTAAATTCTGGACTTTGAATTATCTCTTGTATCTCTTCTAACTTGGCATGTGCTAATGTTGTTGAAGTAAACATTTCTGGGTGTGCTTTAAATTCTGAGCTTTGGATTATCTTTTGTATTTCTTCTAACTTGGCATGTGCTAATGTTTGTGATGTAAATAATTCTGGATGTTCTTTAAATTCTGGGCTTTGGATTATCTTTTGTATCTCTTCTAACTTGGCATGTGCTAATGTTTGTGATGTAAATAATTCTGGATGTTCTTTAAATTCTGGACTTTGAATTATCTTTTGTATCTCTTCTAACTTGGCATGTGCTAATGTTTCTGATGTAAATAATTCTGGATGTTCTTTAAATTCTGGGCTTTGAATCATCTTTTGTATTTCTTCTAACTTGGCATGTGCTAATGTTTCTGATGTAAATAATTCTGGATGTTCTTTAAATTCTGGG
>JAEIGA010000191.1_pt1 | contig 85696 bp, 74 predicted proteins | sample 9270691 | NCBI WGS metagenome assembly JAEIGA01 (sample SAMN17057246, study PRJNA624740) | gut metagenome | biome: biome; isolation source: fecal sample | host: Bos grunniens | place: China: Xizang | collected 2019 | reverse complement strand
TTTCTTTGCCATAAACACATGAATTTTTAACCTCTTGGCGTGATTCGCTAAATACTATAAGTCCAAATTTTGTGGCTACATAAATGCAGTCATCTAAAAATGCTACATCATTTATTTCTCGTGAATAATTTATTGTTGCATTTTTTATATCGGGTATATTTACTACAGAGCCATCATCATATAAGAGATCTATATTTCCTGAGGTGTAGGTTATTACAAGATATTTTCTTACCTTATTATAGAAAATATTATCTACAATATTATCATTTAATTTATTATATAATGTGTAATTATAACTCTCTTCTGTTGTCTTATCATAAGAAAATAAATTTGTTCCCGATATATAATAAACTTTATCGGGTGTTTGTATCATTTTCTTTATGGTAGAAAACATAGAATATACGTTCCAATCTCCTACCGGAACTTGAGCATTGGAAATAAACGGTATTAAAGCAATCAATATTATTAAAATATTTTTAAACATATTCATTTACTTTATTTTATCCAATTTATTAATCAATTTAGCAGTAGCACGACCACGATGGCTTATTTTATTTTTTTCATCGCTACTCATCTGTGCAAATGTCAATTCACTCTCTATTGGTCTAAAAATAGGATCATAACCAAAACCACTATCTCCGATATGTTCATGAGTTATTTCACCCTCAACAATACCATCCATTAGAGTCAATTCATCACCTATTATTAATGCTATTACTGTTCTAAAACGTGCTTTTCTATTTTCCTTATCACACATTTTTTGCAACAATAAATTCATATTAGCTTGTGAATCGTGATTATCTCCGGCATAACGTGCCGACATCACTCCCGGTTCTCCTCCAAGCTCATATACCTCAAGACCGGTATCATCGGCAAAACAATCATAACCATAATACTCTTTCACATAACGTGCCTTAATTTCGGCATTTCCTTCAAGAGTAGATGCTGTTTCGGGAATATCTTCGTTACAATTAATATCTTTCAAACTCAAAATTTTGAATTTGTTACCTATTATTTGTCTAATCTCTTCTAACTTATGAAGATTATTAGTGGCAAATACTATTTCTTTTTTTCTATTCATATAAATTACTTTGTAAGTAATTTTATAACGAAGATTTCCCTTAAATTATTATCCTACAACAATATTGACAATTTTACCGGGCACAACGATAATCTTACGAATTTGTTTACCTTCAAGCCATTTTGCAGCACCTTCGTGAGCCAAAGCAATCTTTTCAACCTCTTCACGAGCAGTATCAGCCGCTACTTCAATATTAAAGCGAGCTTTACCGTTAAAAGATACTGCGTATGTCACTTTATCTTCTTTGAGATACTCTTCATTGTAAGCAGGCCACTGAGCATCACAAATTGTTGTAGTATTACCTATTTCGTGCCACAATTCTTCTGTTATGTGTGGAGCAAATGGAGCCAACACCACAAGTAATTGACCTAATACTTCTTTATTTGTTGATTTCAACGCATTAAGTTCGTTTACACAAATCATAAATGCACTGATTGAAGTATTATATGAGAAATGTTCTATATCGAATGTAACTTTCTTAATAAGTTTGTGAAGTGATTTTAATTCATCGCGTGATGGTTCACCATCGGTAACCACGAGGTTATCACCCTTATAGAATAAGCCCCAAAGTTTTTTCAAGAAACGGTTCACACCATCTATACCATTAGTATCCCATGGCTTACTTTGTTCCAATGGACCGAGGAACATTTCATAAAGACGCAATGTGTCAGCACCATAACGTTCTACAATGTCATCGGGATTTACCACATTAAACATTGATTTTGACATTTTCTCAACTGCGTAACCACACACATATTTGCCATCTTCAAGAATAAATTCGGCATTATTAAATTCAGGACGCCAGTTACGGAATTGATCCAAATCAAGAATATCATTACTTACTATATTTACATCTACGTGAATAGGTGTAACATCATAATCTTTCTTCAAATTATATGACACAAAAGTATTTGTATCTTTGATACGATACACAAAGTTACTGCGACCTTGAATCATACCTTGATTTATAAGTTTCTTGAATGGTTCTTGTTCGCACACTTCGCCCATATCATAAAGGAATTTATTCCAGAAACGGCTATAAATCAAGTGACCGGTAGCGTGTTCAGTTCCACCAATATAAAGGTCAACATTACGCCAATATTCATTAGCTTCTTTCGATACCAACGCATCATTATTGCGTGGATCCATATAACGAAGATAATATGCACTCGAACCAGCAAAACCTGGCATAGTGCAAAGTTCCAAAGGATAACCCTCTTCAGTAGCCCAATTTTTAGCACGACCCAATGGAGGTTCACCTGTTTCGGTAGGTAGATATTTATCTACTTCCGGAAGCAACAAAGGAAGTTTACTTTCATCTACCATTTGAGGTACACCATCTTTATAATAAACAGGGAATGGTTCACCCCAATAGCGTTGACGGCTGAAAATAGCATCACGAAGACGATAATTTACTTTTATTTTACCAAGACCTTTTTCGCTGATAAATTTTTTAGTTGCAGCAATAGCATCTTTCACTTCAAGACCATTAAGATCAAGTTCTGCACCTTTTGAATTTATCATTTTACCGGCTTTAGCATCAAAACTTTCTTCACTCACATCACAACCTTCAATCAATGGAATGATAGGAAGATTAAAATGACGTGCAAAAGCATAGTCGCGACTATCATGAGCAGGCACAGCCATAATAGCACCAGTACCATATCCTGCCAATACATAATCACTCACCCACACAGGAATTTTTTCACCTGTCAAAGGATTGATAGCGTATGAACCAGTAAACACACCCGAAATTTTCTTTTCAATCATGCGTTCACGTTCAGTTTTATGTTTAATGCTGTCGATATATTCTTTTACCTCAGCTTTTTTATCTTCGGTAACCACCATATCAACATAGGCACTTTCGGGAGCAAGTACCATAAATGTTACACCAAAGATAGTATCGGCACGAGTGGTGAAAATTTCAAGTACTACATCGCTATCAGCAATAGCAAATTTCATTTCAGCACCTTCTGAGCGACCAATCCAGTTTCGTTGAGTTTCTTTCAACGAATCAGTCCAATCGATAGTATCAAGACCATCAAGCAAGCGTTGTGAATAAGCCGACACACGAAGACACCATTGATACATCAATTTTTGTTCCACTGGATAACCACCACGAATTGAAACACCTTCGCTCACTTCATCATTAGCAAGTACAGTACCCAATTTAGGACACCAGTTTACCATAGTGTTACCAAGATAAGCAATGCGATAATTCATCAACACATCACTTTTTTCTTTTTCAGTATAAGAAGTCCATTCTTGAGCAGTAAATTCTAATTCTTTGCTACATGCTGCATTAATGCCTTCAGTACCTTGTTTTTCAAAATTTGCTACTAATTTTGCTATATCACAAGCTTTTTGCTTATCATTATCATAGTAGCTGTTAAACATTTTTATAAATGCCCATTGAGTCCATTTATAATATTCAGGATCACATGTTTTTATTTCACGATCCCAATCATAACAAAAACCTATTTTATCAAGCTGACTACGGTAACGAGCTATATTTTGACGAGTTGTTACTTCGGGATGTTGACCTGTTTGAATAGCATATTGTTCAGCTGGCAATCCATATGCATCATAACCCATTGGATGTAACACATTGAAACCTTGAAGACGTTTGAAACGTGAATAGATGTCAGATGCTATATATCCAAGTGGGTGTCCAACGTGAAGACCTGCTCCCGATGGATAAGGAAACATGTCGAGCACATAAAATTTAGGACGATTGCTATCTATTTCTGTTTTATAAGTGTTGTTATCTTTCCAATATTGTTGCCAACGGCTTTCAATATCTTTGTGATTATATTCCATAATGAAGTTATGTATTATATTGATTTATTTATAATTACTTTTCTCTTTGCAAATTTAACTATAATGCTTCTTTTTATAAAATTATCTTATCTACTCCTCTTTTATTAATAATGATGATAAAATAGTTTATCATCCTAATTTTTCTGAAATATCAAGCATTCGTTGAATAGGAATGCGAGCTTTTTCAGCTATTTCACTTTCTACCTCTATAACCGGTTGTTCATACTTAAGACAGTTATAAAGTTTTTCAAGTGTATTGAGTTTCATAAAATTACAATCATTACAAGCACATGTGCTATCTTCGGGAGGTGCAGGAATGAAAATTTTATCACTACATTTCTTTTTCATTTCGTGAAGAATACCACTTTCGGTAGCAACAATAAACTCTTTTGCATCGCTTTTTATAGCATAATTCAATAGAGCTGCAGTTGAACCCACCTTATCGGCAAGCATCACTATTGAGTTTTTACACTCGGGATGTACTAATAATTTAGCACTTGGATATTTCTTTTTTAATTCTATTATTTTTTCTACCGAAAATTGTTCATGCACATGGCAAGCACCATTCCACAATATCATATTACGCCCTGTAATACTATTAATATAATTACCAAGGTTACGATCGGGACCAAATATAATTTTTTCTTCTTCAGGGAATGATTCCACTATTTGACGAGCATTAGATGATGTTACAAGTACATCGGTTAATGCTTTCACTCCTGCCGATGTATTAACATAACTAATTACTGTATGTCCGGGATGCTCTTTAATGAATTTTTCAAATTCACTCGCAGGACAACTATCGGCTAGTGAACAACCTGCTTTAGTGTCAGGAACCAACACTTTTTTGTCAGGACAAAGTATTTTAGCTGTTTCACCCATAAAATGAACACCGCAAAGTACTATAATAGGAGCTTCAATGCGAGCAGCTATTTGAGCCAATGCCAAACTGTCGCCTATATAATCGGCTAAATCTTGAATCTCCCCTTTTTGATAATAGTGAGCCAATATAACAGCATTTTTCTCTTTCTTGAGTTTTAATATTTCTTCCCTCAAGTTGATGTTGCTGTCGATTGTAGCATCTACATAACCTTTGTTGACATTCATCTTTTTTTATTTTTATATTAAGTTTTTTAAAAAAATCTATTTAAAGAATAATAATATAGCTTGTTGATAACTGCTATAACTTTTTAGGTATAAATTTGCTTTTTAACTTATCAATGTTTCATTATCGCTTATCTTTATATAATCAACATCTATAAAGAGTGATTAATAATGAATTAGCATGGTTATCAACATTATGTTTATAAACCACAAAGTTAATAACTTTTCTTCTCTTTTCACACTAATAACTGTCAAAAATAGTGTAGAAAACGGCATAATATGTAAATGCTAACTTATTTGTTATATAAAGGGGAGTGATTATATAATAGCCTGACCGATAAATGCAAATTTAGTTATTGATTTTTCTTCAAAAGTTGTGTTATACTATTTACAGGTTATCAACACTTATTGTTAATAGTGAATGTTAATAACATCATGAAGTAAATAGGTGTTTTTATATCTCCTATATTTTGAGATATTTATAAAATTTATGCTGTATATGAAATTATTATAAAAATATGGTTATAAACACACTTATTAATAGTTTATCTACATATTAAAGTATTGATAAATAATAAATTAATTATATTATTAACATAGTGTTGATAATATGGTTATAATAAAGAAAGAATATATTCAAATATAGTTATATTATTGTAGTAGGGGAAAGAAAGAGAACATATATATGAAAATAATAAAGAATATAAGCAAATAAGAATAATATTACCTATACGAATCAATAAAGGAGGTTTAGAGCCTATAATATTACGAACTCCTTCACTGCGTAATTCTATTTTATCGTGTTGAATTTTCATTAATATCCTAATTCAAGTTGATTTTTCACAAGATTATAATAAATTCCCTTATCTTTTATAAGAGAGTTATGATTACCAATTTCTACTATTTTTCCTTTATTTAGTACTATTATCTGATTAGCATTTTTAACTGTACTCAAACGATGAGCTACAATAATAACAGTTTTTCCTTTATAAAATTTAGAAAGATTTTCTACAATAATTTTTTCATTTTCTGCATCAAGTGCATTGGTAGCTTCATCTAAAAAAATGAAATTAGGATTTTTATATACTGCACGAGCAATAAGTATTCTTTGTTTTTGACCTTGGCTTAAACCAACACCATCTTTACCTATAATAGTATTATATTTTAAAGGTAAAGACATTATAAAATTGTGAATATTTGCAATAGATGCAGCTTGTTCAAGTTTAATAATATCAATTTCTTCATCATTAACAGCTATATTACGAGCTATTGATTCTGAAAAGATGACGCCATCTTGCATCACAACTCCACATTGTTGTCTCCACCATTTAAGATTATATGAGTTAATGTTTTTTCCTGCAATAAAAATATTACCATTAACTACTTTATAATATCCAAGTATTAATTTAATAAGTGTAGTTTTTCCACTTCCTGAGGCTCCTACAATTGCAGTAACTTTTCCACTAGGTATATTTAAGGAAATATTATCAATAGTTTTTTTTGAAGAATGTGGGTCATACTTAAAAATTACATTATCAAAAATTATATTTTGTTTATTTTCAAATGATTTTATTTTATTATTATTTGTTTCTTCATTATCTGATAAATGTATTTCATTAATTCTTTCAAGTGATATTTTTACATCTTGAATTGTATATATAAAATTCATTAACTGACTAATAGGATAATTTAATTGTCCAATGATATATTGTACGGCAAGCATCATACCTAATGTCATTTGTCCATTAATAACAGCAGATGCAGCAAAAACTGTAATAAAAATATTTTTTAATTCTCCAATGAATATGCGTCCTGATTCATGGATTTGTTGAAGTTTTAATGATTTCATTTGTACTGTAAAAAGATCTGCTTGAACATCTTCCCATTCCCAACGTCGTCGTTGTTCACAATCTTGTAATTTTATTTCTTGAATAGAAGTAATAAATTGCAGTGTTTTATTTTGGTTTTTTGCTTGTTTTTCAAATAATTCATAATCAATAATTTTAAGTTTTTGTAGAAATAAAATGAACCAACCACAATGTATAATACTGCCAATAATGAATACTAAAAAAATTGATGAGTTATAAAGTAGTAAAACACAACCAAAAACTACACAACTAAGAGTAGCGAATAAAATGGTAATAAATTGAGAAGTTAAAAAATTTTGAATACGATTATGGTCGCTCATACGTTGCAAAAGATCTCCAGTGAGTTTTGTTTCAAAATATGCCATTGGCAATTTAAGAAGTTTAATAAAAAAATCACTTATTAAAGAGATATTTATACGCATAGAAATGTGCAATAAAAGCCAATTTCTTATAATATTGGTTGCTGTTTGCCCCATTATTATCATTAATTCACCAAGTAAAACAAGCCAAATAAAACCTATGTCATTGTTTGATATGCCAATATCTACAATAGATTGTGTTAGAAAAGGCATTATTAATTGCAACACACAATTAAGAAATAATCCTAAAATTATTTGAAAAAAAATATTACGATATTGCTTTAAATATCCAAATAAAAAAGAAAATGTGCGTTTTTCATTAGAATTATTATTTTTTATATTTCCAAAATTTAAAGTTGGTTCAAAAAACATTGCAATACCCTTTTCTTCTCCATTAGATTGAGTGCTTATCCAATATTTTTCGAAATATAAAAGAGAATATTTTATTTTGCCCTTTGCTGGGTCTGCAATATAAAAATATTTACCATTTTTACTAATTTTATATAATACCACAAAGTGTTTTTGATTCCAATGCAAAATACAAGGCATTATACAAGATTTAATTTGATTCAAAGAAACCTTTCCTACAATGTTTTTTAATCCTATAACAGATGCAACGTCTGACAATGCTTTTATAGACACCCCTTCACTTGATGGTGTGCAATATTGCTCTAACGATTCAATAGAATATTTGTAACCATAAAATTCGCAAATCATAACCATGCAAGCCACCCCACACTGCATAGAGTCTAATTGCCTTATAAATTTGAAACCCATATAGATTTATATATGGTTTATAGTAAATTAGATATTATTCCTCTTTTTTTTGCTAAATCAATTATAAAAGATTCTAATGAATATTGAGATGCATTAAATACACATGGTATTTCAGTTCCGGTGCTACGAGCTTCATAATTTCTGATGATGCAGGGTCCCATACAAATAGGCAGAGCTCGGCAAGATAAACATTTTTCATTTTCAAATGTAGCATATTCAAATAGAGCACTAATATATTCGTAATTCCATTTTATTGTACCATCGTCTTGTAATATACCTATCACTTTATCATCGCCATAATCTTGTGCTGTGCATTTGAATACTTTGCCATTATAATTTATTGCATAATGACTTAATTTATCAGCATAACATCTAAAAAATTGATTTGGTCTGAATGCCCAATAATTTGAGAAAAGCCCATTATTATTAAAAGTTTCTTTAATATTCTTTAATTGTAATTTATCTTTTTCATCACAATTGATTTGCCAAACTTTTTGGAAGTCAACATGAATATGTTTTTTTGCTTGTTCCGATATTAAAGGAATTATTTCGTCTATGCCATAAAGAGTTTTTTTGTCGTAATTAATTCGCATTATTATTTTGGCATTTGGAATAAAAAGAGGAATTCTATTTATGTTATTTATAATGCAATCAAAAGTTCCTGTTTTGTCAGAATTAAATTTTATTGTATTGTGATGAATTCGATTACCGTCTATTGGTATTTGAAAACTATTTAATCCAAGTTTATTCATTTCAATCAACATATCTTCAGTCATGAAAACCGAGTTAGTAGTTGCATGTTGAGTTAAACGAACGCCAAATTCAGCACATAACTCTTTCGCATGAGTTGATATTGGTTTAATAACTTCATTGAAATACATCAATGGCTCTCCTCCAAACCAATCTAAATGCAATGCAGGAATTTTTTGATTGACAATGAGATGAGAGATGTGTTTTTTTACAGATTCAACCAAGTTGTCTGACATTCTTCCTTGATGAATAGCATTAGCATATTCTGTGGAACAATACCAACATGTTAGATTGCAATCTAATGTTGGGTTTATTGTAATATGGGTAATTTTATCTCTATATATTTTTAGGTTGTTTCTTAGTTTAATAAAACTTAATTCATTATAATCAGATATAATAAATCCTGCATTCTTTAATCCAACGTATAATTTAGGATAAGTTGTCTCAAATTCAGAAAGATTATTGAAATAATACTGAAAAATTTCATATTCCGAATTGGTTAATAACAACAATGAATTAGAAATGGTATTATATAAAAGAATGTTAGAATTATAAGGAATAGAAATATTGTAATAACTTATTTTATCCATGACTACGAATTTAAATGTAGCTACAACATTATGTGCTGTAGCTACAGGTGTTAAAGTATTAAGCTAATATAGGACAAGAGTCTTGTGGTACTTTGCAACCACAACCAGCTAATAAACAACCGCAAACCTCTTGAGTGCATGTACTATCTTGCATGCATACACATACATCAATGACACCACAATACAAATTTGAGCCACAATCAGTATGGCACGAACCTTGCTCAATTGGTAGCCATTCCCCACCAAGGATTTCTTCTTGTTCAATGTAACTTAAACGTTCTAAAATTTCTGATTCATTCAATTTCATATTCATAATTATTATCAGTTAATTTATTTGAAGAAGTGAACTATTTATATCTGTATTGATGTCTTTCTTTATTTTTTCGGTTTTGTATCCGAAGTCAAAAGAATAAGCGAGTGAAATATTGCAATATTGACATGATGTTTGATTGGAATATTCAGAATCAAAGTAATAGCAATCTGTTTTTAAATAAGACTTAGTTATCCTTTTATGAAAAGGATTGTTTATATATACCGAAGCATAAAAATTGCGATTGATATATGTCGCTTTTATGCTATAACTAATGGGTGCTGTAGTAACAATTGCATTTTGTCTGTTCAGTTTTTTTGTGCTGAAATTTATTGCTGGAGCAATTGAGAAGTTACCAAGGTAACATTTTCCACTAATATTCCCTGTCAATTCATTATTAAACCATCTATTATTTTCAATATTAATTTGAGTATGTGCATATCTTATGTCGCCTGTTAATGAGATTTTTTTAGAGATATTATAAGTTAATCCACAAATGATTGAAGCGTATTGATTGTTTCCGTTATTGGAATAAGATTTAATAATTTTGTTTATGCTATTGTCTATTGAATAATTGGTTATAACAGGGTTGTAATTATAAGCATATTGCGTAATCCCTGAAACATTAAATTTGCCAAATTGACCTTGATAGTAAATATAGGTATTAGTGTCATAAGATTTTTTTAAATTTGGATTGCCTGCCATAATCATATATGGATTAATTTCCACCAATGAATTGTTGATTATATTAGAGCCGTAGTTAGAGTTTGCAAGCATAAAATATCCTGATAACATTCCATTTTTGATGCGTTGTGTTAATGTTAAATTAAATCGAGGATTTAAGAATTTATTAACTGAAGAGTGTTGATTTTGGTAAATATTCCAATCAAAACCTACTCGTGCCTGTAATGAAAATCTTTTAGTAAAAGAGTGGTTGTATCCGACAAAGCCTATTAAGGAATTTCTCCACAAATTATGTTTTTGAAAATTGTTCCCTGAATAATTTGCATCAAAAATTTTATAAAAATCAAATAATTGAGTCGAAAAAGTTCCATTGGAGAAATTGTGTTGATACGTTATTCCACAATCAAAGAGTCCGGCATCTTCAGTTTGATAAGTGTTGTTAGTATAATTGTTCTCAATATATTCACGCTCATATTTATTTTTAGAATATTGACCATTAAATTGGTATAATATCAATTTTGAGTCATCAAATTGGATTTGCCCGTTGATGTTTAGTGAAGGGGACAAGTTATTCATATGGGATGAAGAACTATTATTTAATTGAGATAAAGAATCGCAGATTGTCCCTAAAGAAGCATTATTGGGAATTGAATTGTGTATTAAAGAAAGTTTAGCATTTAAGTAATGCTTTTTTGTTTTCCATTGTGTTCGAAATTGAACATATTCATTGTTGTTTTTTTGAGATATTTCAGTATCAATAGTGCGATTAACAATTGGATTTAATTGATATGATTCTGACTTGTGTTGAGTATTCCCCTTTATATTGGCATAATTAACCCCGGCAAATACGGAGTAGGTCAAATTTTTAGAATTTATACTTGATGCAATATTATAATTTCCTTGAGTATATCCAATGGTTTGAGTTCCCTCTATTTGAGTATAACCGCCATAATTATATTGTTTTACTACAAAATTAATCGCAATATAATTGTTTGAGTACTTACCTTTTGGTGCGTCAAAAAATTCAATTTTTTCAACATCTTTAGGTCGAAGCATTTTAATGTCAGTTTTATCGCATGGAAGACCATTAATGTAAATGCCTACTCCAATTCCAAGCATATCAACGTTACCGGATTGAGCATTTACATTTAATCCAGGAATCATTATTGATGATAATAAATCATACCCATTAAAAGAATGCTTCTTTTGCTCTGAAGTGGGTAATATCAAAAGATAATCATCAACGCGAGTTATATTTTTTGCTTCAACAATAAGTTCAGACAAATTTATTGTTGAGTTAATACTATCATTAGAATTATTTGCAGTCGCTGTATTATTAATGATAGATATTAATACAATTAAAAACGCACACAAATAGTTGTTCATAATACTTTTAGTTATAAGGCACCCGGCTCTCCGCGATCCGAGTACCACGAGCTTATGATAACAAGGATAATTGGTCTGCTCAATTATCTGTTACAGTGAGTAACTACCGGCATAGCAAGAACCATCATCGGTAACTATTGTAATATAATAGTTGCCAGCAGAGGTAGATGTGGCGATTGATACAGCACCAAATGCAGAGTCAATTAATTCGTTGTATATAGCTTCACTTTTATTAAAGTTGCCAATATTGTTATATGCAATGGCTAATGAATAGTAAGCATATTTTTTGTGAGGATGCTTGTTAATCTTACTAAAATGATTATAGCTTAATTTGCTATATTTTAGGACTTCATTGTGATTATTGGTTTTATGGTAAATATCACCTAGTGTTCCATAAATAAGCCCTAAATAAAAGTCTTCATTTAGTTCCTTAGCGAAGTTTTCGGCTTTACTGCATGCTATTATTGCATCGGATAGTTTATTTTGGTTTAAAAGAATTTTACCATAATAATAGTAGGAGAGCATAGCAAAATGAGGGTCGTTGCCATCAGCAAAATATTCTATAGCAGGGGCAATGATAGAATCGGAAGAAAGATCTATGTAGTTTTTGTCGAGGGCTTGTGAAAGTAGAACGGCATATATAGCACGTCCACGCTCGGTAGATAGGGTTGTGGTATCAATACTATCTTGGAGAATTGACAAAGCGACTTCGCAACGATCTTCCATCACCGCCTCGGCACGTTCAAGTAATTGCTTGTTACGCCCACTTTCCCCACAGGCTGTGAGCAAGAGAAGTGATAATATGATTGTAAAGAGATGCTTCATGTTGCAAATATAACAAAAATGCTTTCAACTCAGCGGAATCTATTAAAATTTTGCACTTTCCGCTGAGTTGAGGGTGTTTTTAATCTATAAATACTCTAAGTTGATATTATAATGTGCTTTTAATTTTCTCGATAATAGTGTTTATATCAAGGGTGCTTTCGTCGGTTTCAAATAATAAACGATTAGTGGGTATTATGGCAGCGGTTTGAGGATTGAAATGTTCGCCGAGTGATATATAAAATCCTTGATTAATTAATTGTTGGGCGAGTTGAGGTTTACCTCTAAAGCCATGAATAATCCAAGGCATAGAGGGGCTTAACTCTTTTTTGAGATCTATTATATCATTGAAAGCTTTTACACAATGTATTATAAGAGGTTTTTTGTGTTGTTCGCTCAATGCCACATGAAGACGAAAAATATCAATTTGTTTATTTATAGATGCTCCTTTAAGAGTGTCAATGCCCGTTTCCCCTATTGCTATAACTTGAGGATTAGCGGCAAGTGTTTTGAGGTTTTCAATAGTTGTGGAATCTATATTTGAAGTATGCCAAGGGTGAATACCCACAGAGTGATATGCTCCCTCAATTAATTGTTCATGTGGGTAAATATTAATAATGGCATCTTTGCGAGATTTATTATGGGTGTGTATGTCAACACATGGAAATATCATGGCACAGGATCATAGCCACTACCACCCCATGGATGACAACGGCATATTCTTTTAATGGCAAGCCACGCTCCTTTTATAGCTCCATGTTTTTTTATGGCTTCTATTGCATAGTGGCTACAAGTGGGTGTAAAGCGACATGCTGGAGGAAACAATGGAGAAATACAAAGTTGATAAAAGCGTATTGGTAATATTAATATGTAACTAAATATCTTTTTCATTAGTGTTTTCCGATATATTTTTCAGTATTTTTTTCACTGCTTTTTCTATTGTTTTATAAGGTAACAATGAATTAGCAATATAAATAAAGGCTACATCTATTTTGGCATCATTTGGTAGAGTGTAGTTGTGATGATTGAGGCGATATGCTTCACGAATGCGTCGGCGTATCATCACACGATCCACAGCGTGGTGAAGACGTTTTTTTGGCACAGATATAAGAAATTGCATTGGTGCATCGCAGTAGCGACCATCGTTTTGTCGCCACACAGCACGCAAAGGGTAGGCAAGCATGGCTTGCGATGTGCCACCGGGCTGAAACAGCATGTTGATGGCAGTGTTGCTACACAATTTTTCTTTTTTATATAATCTTAATTTATAGTGCACTGTTTATAATGAAAAATAAAAAAGTCTTGCAAGTTTAGTAAAATATCACGATACATGCAAGACTTTTATGAGATTATGTGATTGTTTTGTTTATGCTGATGCCATTTCGTTTTTGAGATATAAATCCAATGCTGCAGTCATAGAAGGTGCTTTAACAGAGGGAGCTTCTATATCAAGACGGAAACCTGCATCACGAATAGCTTTGGCTGTAGTAGCTCCAAAACAACCTATTTTTACATCTTCTTGCTTAAATTCAGGGAAGTTTTTCAAAAGAGAATCAATTCCCGATGGGCTGAAGAATAACAACATATCATAATCAAATTTTTCATCTGGACCAAAATCGTTGCTCACCGTACGATACATTACAGCTTTGGTATAGTTGATGTTATTTTTGTCAAGTATGTTGAGATCTTCTTCTTTGTGAACCGATGAAATAGCGTAAAGAAATTTTTCTTTGTTGTGTTTCATCAAGAAAGGCAACAATTCATCGAGTTTACCTGTTTTGCCGTGGAATATTTTGCGTTTGCGATATATGATATATTTTTGCAAATACAATGCTATTGATTCAGTAGTGCAGAAATATTTCATTGTGTCGGGTATAGAAATCCGCATTTCTTCACATAAACGGAAAAAGTGATCTATTGCAGTGCGTGCAGTAAAAATAACTGCAGTATAATCTGAAATAGAAATTTTAGATTGACGAAATTCTTTTGCCGAAAGTCCTTCAACTTTGATAAATGGGCGAAATTCTATTTCAACACCATATTTTTCCGCAATTTCAAAATAAGGAGATTTCTCAGATGTTGGTTTTGGTTGAGAAACTAATACTTTTTTTACCTTCACGCTTGTAACAATTTGAATTACTGTAGATTACCAGCAATAATTTGTGCTATTCCATACACAAAAAATACAGGTATAATTTCCAGGGTGCAAAGGTACAAAATAAAATAGAATAAAGAGCCAATTTTATTGTAAAAAATTCTAAATCCCTTGAAAATAAACATCAATCTAACAATAATATAGAGTATAATTGCTATAGTTAGCATTGTCTCGGTAGTTGTGGGATAAAAGATGGAAATTAAGGTGGGAATGATTAAAGCAAATCCTAAAAATATGTGTGAAGCATTAAATCCTTTTATCCATTGTGATAGTCCTCCGTCGTCAGAAAACACCCACCCTACTATCGAATATGAAGTTAATTGAAATAGATAATAAAGACCATAAATCCCTATCATGCTATAGGTGGTTACTAATATTTTATCAGGATTAATAGGTATGATAGTGTTGATGTAGGTACTTAGTAATATACCGGCATAAACACATAATTGAAATATGAGAATAGCAATAAGGCTACGTTCGTTGGTAGTGTGGTCGTCAAAAGCATTGGCTCTGCGACGCACATTCCATAAACTTTGTGAATAAGTTGAAAGCATACGTCGATAAGAGCTGTAATTAAACGAAACCAACAAAAACGTAATTGATAATAATATCAATATACCCGAATCATGACCCAGATGATTGATTCGTGATTGTGGTTCTTTGCCCGACATAAATGGTTTAAAAGTAGTAGTGACAGTGTCGGTTGTTGATTTTGAAAGTGTATCAACTTTTACCAATGCACTATCTACATATAATGAATCTCCTGTAAAAACACTATCGGTAGAGTAATTTATAGTATCGGGTATTGTGTTTAATGAATCGATTTTCTCTTTCGTTAGAGAGTCTGAGGTTGAATCAGAATGAAGTTTCTTATCCAACTTTTGTTTGTTGGATTTATCATTCTTCTTCATTTCTTTTTTTGCAATTGAAGAATTTTTATTTGTTTTATTTTCTTCTGCAGGCATTTTAATATTTAGATGAAAGAGAAACGTTTTGAGTATTAACAAGAGCCAATTCTAAGGCTTCGTCGGGAGTGTTGGCAACCAACCATATATTACTATGGTCTTTTTTCATAAAACCATCTTCAATAGCCTTATTAAGCATTTGAATCAATGGATTGAAATAATTATTGATGTTGAGGATAATTATTTTGCCATCATACAATCCCAATTGTCGCCATGTAATTATTTCGAGCAATTCTTCAAGAGTGCCACACCCTCCCGGCATTGCAATGGCTGCTTTAGACATTCGAGCCATTATTTCTTTGCGAGTGTGCATATCGGGAGTTATTTCCATTTGGCTCAATTGAGGGTGATGCCAACCGTTATCGACCATGAATTGAGGAATAACTCCTATTGCATTGCCTCCACGACTTAATGTGCCATCAATCACAGCTCCCATCAATCCGGTGCGTCCGGCACCACACACCATAGCATTGCCCGAATCGGCTATCAAGCACCCCAATTCATAGGCTGCATCGATATATGATTGGTCAATGAGTGAACTTGAGGCACAGTAAACGCAAATGGCATCTCTTTGTTTCATGGGTGCAAAATTACTACAATTATTTGACCAAGTTTAGAAAACGAGTGAGAGATTCTTTCTCGGCATTGGCAACTAATTGATAAAAAGGCTCTTGATTTTTATTTATATGAGATTCCTCGAGTGATTTATAATAAGAGAGTTTTAACTCGTAGTCGCCTTTTAATGAAATGATTAAATAACCATGACGAAGAAGATATAGATTCATCAACAATCGACTTGTGCGACCATTGCCGTCAATGAAAGGATGAATTCGCACTAATTCATCGTGGAGAAATGCTGCAATTTTAACAGGGTGTTGACCATTGGCTTCCATTTGTTGATATTGCAAAATGAATTCCTCCATTTGTTTTTCAATCAAATATGGTTGAGGTGGAGTGTGCCGACTTCCTGAAATAAGAACGGGTACGTTGCGAAACTTTCCAGCATTTTCCTTATCGATACCTCGCAAAATAATAGCGTGTATTTGCAAAATAATGCTATTATTTATTACAAAACCATCTTTTGAAGCTATTTCACGTATGAAGTCAATAGCTTCTTTGTGATTAATAGCCTCTAAATGCTCATTTAAGGATTTTCCACCGATGGTTAATCCTTCATTTACAACAAGTTCGGTTTCTTGTAGAGTAAGAGTATTACCTTCGATACGATTACTTTCATAGGTATATTCAATGTCGAGTGCAGATTGTAGTTTGTGCAAAGCAACATTGGGCAAGGGACGCATTGATGTTAATTCGTTTTTCAATGCATCAATTTCTTGATATATATCAATGATAGTCATTTCGCTTGGTTAATTTCTATTTTTTTGCAAAGATACAATTTTAATTCAAAATCATAGAGTAGAAAAACATAAACTACGCCAAAATTTTTGGCGTAGTTTATGTTGTGATGAATTTGAATATTAAAGTTATAACAACAAATACGATATGCAAATATTAAACCTGACGCATCTATTTCTACTTATATGTTGTGTAGTATGTTTATTGGAAACTTATACTTAGCCAATCCATGCCTTTCCATTGATAGCCATATTTAACTTCACTCTGCTTGTTGGAGTTGAGTGTAAGGTCGATTATTGAACTATCAAATGTATAACCTTGGTCGGCAAATTCGATATTGCCTGATGCTGTTAGTATCAACGTTTGCAATCGAGAGGTATTGCTCAAAGTGTTTGCCCCTATCTCAATCGCCTTGGGAAGTGAAAGAGTTTTCAATGCTTTGCATTTATCAAAGACATTCTCTTTTATGTTTGTAGCTTCGGGGAGAGAGACACTTGTGAGAGCCGTACAATTGTAAAAGGCTTTGTTGTGAACAGTAGTTGCACATGGCAGTGAGATTTGTTTCAATGCCGAACAACCTTCAAATGCCAAAAGTCCGATTGTGACAGCTTTGGGTAGAGACACATTAGACAATGCTGTGCATTTATAGAATGGTCCTACATAATTGCCAGATGTGTTACCTATTGTTTCGGCCAATGGGAGGTTGATTTTTTGATTGATGATGTAGATAATTTATCAAATATTCCCATTGAGGTAAAATCGGGGAAAGATTATACTACGCATAGTGCTTTGAATAAATTTTTGTCAACTGAAGAATATAATATACACCGTGCATATGTGTTATCAAATGAACGAAATGTATATACACAAAAAGGCATTACATATATTCCTATATATTATGTAATGTTCTTTAAGAATGAGTCAAAAGAAACAGTTCAATTATTAGAGTAGTGATTGGTTGATATATAAAAAAACAACAGTGAGTCAAAATGAAAATGACTCACTGTTTGTGTTATATTGAAGTTGTTATTTTACTTTGCCCACACTTGGTATTCGCCGGGGTTGAGTTTTTTAGGGAGTTTGTTGGCTTTTGCGTCGAAGATGTTGGTCATGCCTTCGATAGAAGGTGCTTCGCCGGTGAATTTCACTTTTTGTGCTTTTGCTCCTAAGTTGACCATTACCAATACTGAGTCGTCGCCTACTGTGCGAGAGAAAACATAAAGGTCGTTGCTGGTGGTTGGGCAACGCACCATTTTGCCACCTTTTTCGCCTGCGAGAAGTGCACGGTTTTCATGTTTGAGACGGTTGAGTGTTTGGTAGAATGTGAAGTATTCGTTGCGAGGTTCCCATTGAGGTGCGTTGTCTTTCTTGAAGAACTCAAAAGCACGATTCATGCCTGTTTCTTGACCGGTGTAAATCAATGGCATGCCGGGGAGAGTGTAAGAAAGCACTGCAAATGCTTTGTTGAGGTTGCCAAGGCGGTCAAACTCTGTACCTTCCCATGAATTGAGGTCGTGGTTGGTAACCATGTTCATCAAATATGAGTCGATGGGGTATTTGGCTGCCTGATCGGCAAGGAGCGAGTCGATAGCAACGGCAGTTTTTGTAGGGAAAGTTTTCATTGGTTCTCCCTCTTTTTGGAAAGTATATTGACCTGAAGTGGTAGCGATTTCACTCCAAAGGTCTTTCATTGGCCAGTTGTAACCCATGTCGAAGCCATGTAGTTGCAATTCGGGCACACTTGCTTCGGCGAGCATAAAGAGGTCGGGTTTCACTGCTTGGAGTTGAGGGCGAGTGTCGTCCCAGAAGTCGGTAGGCACTTCCATTGCCACGTCGCAACGATAGCCGTCGATACCTACTTCGGTGAGCCAGAATTTCAACGCGTCAACCATCGCTTTACGCATATAGTAGTTGTCGTAGTTGAGTTCATACACGTCGGTCCAGTCAAATGGGCCATACATTTCACCATTTTTGTTGCGAGAGTACCATTCGGGGTGCTCGGTAACCCAAGCGTTGTCGCAACCGGTGTGGTTAGGAACCCAGTCGATAACCACTTTCATGCCCAATTTGTGAGCCTCGTTTACAGCATGTTTGAATTCGTCGAGTGTGCCAAATTCGGGGTTTACAGCCTTGTAGTCTTTCACTGCATAGTAGCTGCCGAGTTCCCCTTTGCGATTTTTCTCAGAGATGGGGTGAATGGGCATAAACCAAAGAATATCCACACCAAGCTCTTTGAGACGAGGAAGCTCCTTAACGAAAGCATTGATAGTGCCTTCGGGGGTGAATTGACGGAGATTTACCTCATAAATCACAGCATTACGACTCCATTCGGGGTGAGTCACTGAAGTGCGAGCAGGAGTTTGTGCCACTGCATCTACACTGCCGGTCAACCCCACAAGAGCAGCCACACCGGCAATCATTGATTTCAAAATATTTTTACGCATAAATAAGATAGATTTTATAATTATTTAGAATTAAGCAAACTTTTTTCGATGTCTTCAATGCTAGGAAGAGATGATTTTATATCTGTAGGATATAGTTTTGATAGTTCATATTCAGAAATTCCAATAGGTTGAATACTTGACTCTAATGCATATTGAGCTAAAACATTGTCTTTATTTTTGCAAATAAGGAGTCCTAAAGTTGGATTATCGATATCTTTCTTTAAGATATGGTTTACTGCGGTAATGTAGGTTCCTAATTGCCCAATATATTCAGATTCAAATTTACCGGTTTTTATTTCAATGACCACGTAGCAACGAAGATTTAAATTATAAAAAAGCATATCGATAAATTTTTCGGTATCACCAATCTGTATTCGATATTCGCGACCGATATATGCAAATCCTTGTCCAAGCTCTAACAGAAAATTTCGAATATTTATTTCTAAAGCATCTTTTAATTCTTTTTCCCTATAATTTTCGGTTATAGAAAGGAAGTCAAAATTATATGGATCTTTTGTTATTTCTTGTGCTAAATCTCCTTGTGGAGGAGGAAGTGTTTTTGAAAAGTTACTGATAGCTTTTCCTTGTCTTTCAAACAAATCCGTATCTAAAAAATTTAAAAGAACATTTCTACTCCAATTATTTTCAATTACTTTTTTTACAAAAAAGAGTGCTTTTTGAGGATGATTGTAGAATTTGTCAATAATATATTTGTGATGTCCCCAAGGTATTTTCCATAAAATTGAATCTGGAATTTCACCCTCAACTTGGGGGTGAATTATATTATTGTTAATTTCACCCTCAACTTGGGGGGTGAATATCTCTAAATTATTATACAATAGAAAGAATCGTTTAGAATAGCCTAAATTAGTTTCAGACAAACCCTTTATTTCCGGCAATACTTGTTTTAAATCAGAACTTAATCTCTTGAGAAATTTGTTTCCCCATTTATTCTCAGCTTGCATCATGACAATATCTCTACCTAACGACCAATAAAACTTCAACATTTCTTTGTTTATAAATGTTGCTGCTTTTAACTGGCTACTCTTATATCGCAAGCTAAGATCTATTAACCACGTACGATAGTCTTTATCTGGTAAAGTTAAGTTATTCATTAATACTCAAATTTAAGATGTAAAAATCCATATTTTACTTTGTTACAGCGGTAACAATTTACAACCGTAACAAAATTAATTATGATTCTGCGATAAAACAATAGCATATAACTTTTTTAACATCAAAATTGAAGCAGGCTCATTAAAAGGGGTGTGTCATTTTAGAAAAAGTTGTAAAAACTTAAAGAATTTTCTTCACAAAACTATTGTTTTTCAAATGTTTTATTAACTTTGCGAATGAATGGGCAAGAGTGCCATTCATTTACATTTTGGATTTATAGCGTTTTTGCTATTATTTCGACCTAAGAAACTACCACTTTCAAAAAAGGCATACAGAAATAATAGGCACCAAAACGCCTACGCTTATGCGTGGGTTGTGTCTATCTTGTATGCGGGTATGTGGTAGTACCCTTAGGCGTGATAACCAATTCACGCTTTCTTTTTTAGTTATGCGTGTGAACACAATGAATAAATTAACTTTATGTATAACTAAATCCTTTTATTTATGAAGTATTTAATATTCTTATTTTCAGTCCTAGTCGCAGCTAATTCGTATACACAAACTCTGGTCGAATTTAAATTACAACGCAATGGATACTTTGTTGCTCCCGATGGAAAACCTTACATTGTTGTAGAATACGATGGCAAAACAGTACAAGAGTTGTATTCCTTAGTAAAATCTAATGTTATGACATTATATAAAAGTCCCCAAAATATTATGAGCGAAAATTATCCCAAAGAAATCTCTATTCAAGCATTGTCTAACATATTAGAAGAATCATATAAATTTGGAGAGGGTTTTGTTTCGTATAGAGCTTATTATAATTATATTTTTCATTTTAAGGATGGAAAAATAAAAATAGATGCACCTCTTATAGATCCGAATTTATATGTGACATCTACTGGGGCTACATATTCTAAAACATTTGAAAGTCTAATTAAAGGATGGTTTGACAAAAATGGAGAGATAAAGAAAAAGAAACTTAATAATGTGAGAAAAATAGAAAATACATTTAATCTTCCGATTAATTATTTATTGGGAAGTAGTAATGATGAAGATTGGTAAAATAGAATATCCTCACTAGTTCAGTGAGGATATTCTATTTTATTGCGATTTTACAACATATTTGCTGCATATAGGGGTAAATTTATAATCTTATCGGAATTTTTCCACTTAATTAGCTCATTTATAGGTTCTCTATACATATTAATCACAAAAAATGAACGAACTTGCATTTTTTGAGTAAAAAAGTGCATTGAAGTTTTATGTTTTCACTTTTTTAATTCGATATGTAATTTCCCCAAAAATCGTGGTAGTTGTGGAGCCAAATATTTTGAATATAGATAATAACAGCCAATAGGCACAACTACACCAACGATTGAGTATAAAACCCAAAATATATCGTTAGCAGAATTAAAATGCACCACCATGTGACAACCAATCTGTCGCATATCAAGGTCATAGTAAAGAATCTTTATCAAACTAACTATCTTAAATGCACAAATGTGCCACACCAATATATACAAACTGTTATTTCCACAATAGGCAATGAAACGTGAAAATTTAGAAGGTTTTAATTGGGCAATATGGTATGAAATATTGTAAGTCATAATCCAACCGGCAATACCGGTAATTGGGAGAGTGAGAGGGTCAAAAGCAGTGGGACGTACATTCATTCCATGCCATTTCAATAGTGATGCCCCAATTATAATAACAGCTCCCACCAATGCCCACACAAGATGATGTCCTATTTTTGATTCATATTTGCGATATAACACGCCCACACCAAAGAAAAACACACCCATAGTGTCGCGAAATCCTCCTTGAGGCATCGATATTTTTAGTCGTTCGCACGATAGGGCAAGCCCTAATCCGATAGCCATTAGGCAAATCATAACAGGAATTGTAGTGGTGCGATTGTGTAAAAACTTCACTTTGTTGAGAAGTTTGTATAGAACCAAAAACACTATACTTGCCACCAATAACGCTCTAAAAAACCAAAATGCTCCGGCAAGAAACTCATCATAACCTTCCATCGACGTTACGATATATATCATTCTTTGCCAAAACTGGTGCCATGAATAAGGGTGAGTAACGCCATTTTCCCAATTGCCATACACCTCATTCATTATGCCCCACTTAAACATTAAATTATGAATCAATAAAAAGAAAAGACTATATTTCACAAAAGGGACATATAGACCTTTGAACCGCTTTTTGATAAAATCGCAAGGATTATCGAGAGCCGAAAGCTTAAAGAAATAGCCTGCCGAAATAAAAAACACAGGCATGTGAAAAAGATAGATTGAACGCATCAAAAGCCCGGGCATCTCAGAATGACCAATAACCATTAATATTATTGCAAAACCACGAGCAATATCAATTGCATAATTTCTTTTCTCCATTGAAATAGTGTTACGATTCACCCCACAAAGATACAACATAAAAACTTAATAGTTATTGCTGTATATAAAAAAGATTATGAGAATGAAATCCTACGTATAGAGTTTATTAGTGATATATATTTCTCATATATTCATTGGGTTCGGCAGAATGGTTGTAAAAATTGAGATAAATGAGTATTTTTGTAGAAAATATGTTTGAGATAAAGACTTGAGCAAAATCATAATTACACGCTTATGAGCAAAAAACTTTTAGTAGTAGGAGCCGGTGGTTTTATCGGTGGCTTTATCGCAGAAGAGGGTTTACGTCGTGGCTTTGAAACATACGTTGCTATACGTGAAACGACTTCACGTCGTTATCTCACTGATGAACGATTGCATTTTGTGGTACTTGACTATGGCGATGAGGAGTTGATGGCAAAAACTCTCAACGAGGCTTTGTCCGAAGGTGAAAAGTGGGATTTTATTATTTACAATCTCGGTGCGACGAAATGTGCAAACTTTTTTGATTTCAATCGCATTAATTTCCTTTATCTACGCTCATTTGTTGAGGTGTTGCATGATATAGACAAAGTGCCTAACCGATTTTTGTTTATGAGTAGTTTAAGTGCGTTGGGCATGGGCGATGAAAAAAGTTACACGCCTATTTCGTCGTCAACAATACCTAATCCTAACACCCGTTATGGCTTATCAAAAATAAAAGCCGAAACATATCTTGAGACTGTAGAAAATTTCCCATATATCATTTTCCGTCCTACAGGTGTATATGGCCCCCACGAACAAGATTACCTCATGATGATTAAGAGTATCGATTCACATTGGGACTTCGGTGTGGGGTATCGCAAGCAGTTACTAACATTTATTTATGTTGAGGATTTAGTAAATGCCATGTTTGACGCCTACGAAGCCGGTGTAGTGCGTAAAAAATATATCATTTCGGAAGATGCTTGTTACACACAAAAGCAATTTCGTGAAATTGTGGCACGCGAATTAGGAGTGAAATGGGTTATCCCAATGAAATTACCATTATGGATTGTCTATATAGCTTCATTTTTTGCCGAAAAATGGGCTGTGGCACAGTTGAAAGCAAGCACACTTAATCGCGATAAATTCAAGATAATGAAGCAACGCAACTGGTCGTGTGACGTGAGTGACGCAAAACGCGATTTTAATTTTAATCCAAAATTTTCGCTCGAGGACGGCATAAAAGCTACTGTGGCGGCTTACCTTGCTGAAAAACTACAAGCTAAAGAAGAAAAGAAATGAGTAATAATATTGAGAAAAAGAAATTCCCTTGGTGGATTAAATTATTGATAATTGTTTCAGCATTGCCTGTATTGACGTTGCCTATGATTATTGGCAAATGTAGTGCAATACAATATGACGGTGCTAAAATGTTTTTTATGTTTTATCCTCTTTATGTGGTAGCATCAACAATTTTAGCGTGGATTAGTTATCGTCAACGTCCCGAAATGACAATTATTTTAATTTTACTCTTATGGCTCACGCATATAGCAATGTGGATGTTGCCCGGAGCAATATAAAAGAGAGTAAGAATAGAAAAGAATAGGATGTTTGGTTAAAATTATTAACAAAAACCTGTTTAATTGATAAAAATCTTTAATAAAATGCATTTTATGATGGAAAAGCATGTTTTATAACATAAAAAGTTATACCTTTGCATCGTGTTTTTCATGGTATTAGATTTAAGGTTAAGAAGATTGGTTGTCGAGATGACAATCAATTTTTTTTTCGCCCTACTTGATTGTTGATGTTAATTGTTTGATTTTCTGCTTATTTCAAATCTAAAAAGGTTATTTATTTTGGTGGTTGTGATAACCGTTTTTGACCACCAAATTTGACCACCAAATGCAACAATTTTTCACAACCGAAATTAGCGTAAACTTCAACCTACGACAAACACGCAAAAATATAATAGGCACACGCAAGATATTTTTATCCTACTTTTTTACCACAAAAGAATTTCCCCATGACGAGCGGTCGAGGTTGCGATAAGAGATGGCTTCACGCATGTGAATGGGGGTTATGTTGGGCGATGCGTCGAGGTCGGCAATAGTGCGAGCTACTTTGAGGATACGATCGTAGGCACGAGCCGACATGTCAAATCGTGTCATAGCATCGTGGAGAATCTTCTTGGTATTATCATCGAGTACGCACCATTTTTCGAGCAATCGAGAGTTCATTTGAGCGTTACAATGAATCGACTTTTCATCTTTGAAACGGAGTGTCTGAATAGCACGAGCGGCAATCACACGTTCGCGAATTGTGGCACTGCTTTCCCCTTTTTGTAATGATGACAATTTTTCAAAAGGAACGGGCAAAATTTCGACTTGAAGGTCAATCCTATCGAGAAGAGGACCGGAGATTCGACCGAGATATTTTGTAACTTGCCCCGGCATACATGTGCATTCTTTCGTTGGGTGGTTGTAATAGCCACAAGGACAAGGGTTCATTGATGCTACGAGCATAAAGCCTGCCGGATAATCGATGGTATATTTTGCACGTGCTACGGTAATATGTCGATCTTCAAGTGGTTGACGCATAACTTCAAGCACCGAGCGATTAAACTCAGGAAACTCGTCAAGGAATAGAATGCCATTGTGGGCGAGTGATATTTCTCCGGGCATAGGGTTGGCTCCTCCTCCAACAAGAGCTACCGGCGAAATGGTGTGATGAGGCGAGCGGAATGGGCGTTGTGTCATCAACATTGAACCACCTTTGAGTTTGCCGGCTACGGAGTGAATCTTTGTCGTTTCAAGAGCTTCTTGTAACGTTAAGGGGGGTAGAATCGATGGCAATCGTTTTGCCATCATTGACTTTCCCGAACCGGGAGGACCAACAAGAAGAATGTTATGCCCCCCTGCCGACGCCACTTCAAATGCACGTTTCACACTTTCTTGCCCCTTTACTTCGTCAAAGTCATAGTCAAACACGTTGCTTGCCTTGCTAAATTCGTCGCGAGTATTTACGATTGTGGGATTGATTATGTAATTGCCGTTGAGGAAGCCTATGACTTGTGATAAATTATCAACACCATACACTTCAAGATTATTGACAACTGCCGCTTCGGTGGCATTGGCTTGTGGCACAATCATTCCCTTAAATCCCAATTCACGAGCTTTGATAGCCATTGGTAGCACACCACGAATAGGCAATACCGAGCCATCGAGCGACAATTCGCCCATTATCAAGTATTCACTCAAATGTGAAGCGTCGAGTTTTTCATCGGCAGCAAGAATACCGATAGCAATAGGTAAGTCGTAGGCCGCTCCTTCTTTTTTCACATCGGCAGGCGACATATTTACCACCACTTTACGTCGGGGGAAATCTTGGCTTGAATGTTTCACCGCTGAAAGTATGCGTTGGTAGCTTTCTTTGACAGCTGTATCGGGGAGACCTACGATGCAATACAATATACCCTGTTCAACCGATACTTCGATTGTAATTAATATGGCATCAATGCCATTCACTGCTGCCCCGTAGGTTTTTACAAGCATGAAAATATAGGTTAAAGTTGTTTTCTATGAGTTTTAAGACGCTCGTTAACCATTGATATAGCATTCTCAATTGAGCCTCCACGATAGATTTGTTTGCCGGTCGAATCGGCAACAATATAGAATGGTAGTCGAGATACACCGAGACGTTCGATAGATGGAGACGAAACTGTGCCAACTATCCACCCTTGTCGCCATGTTGCACTATCGTTTTTAACTGATTTTTTCCATATTGTAGTATCTTCGTCGAGCGACATATCGATTACTTGAAGTCTTTTGCCATGATAAGACTTGCGAAGCATACGCAAACTGTCGGCTAATTCCCCATCGTTGCGAGTATCTTTATTTGAGAACGTGATTATTGTGTATGAGCTTTCATTTGGAACGAATGTTTTTAGTGAATCGGTGCTACTATAATGCGAAATCATAGTTAGCTTTTCGCTCGCTTTTATATTAAAGCTACGATCAAGTAATGCCTCATAGCTTTCAATTAGGTCGTGAGGACGGGCTTCAGGAGCTATAGCCAACAGCAATTTTGATGCTTCTTCATTATTCTCGGGTGTATGATATTCGGTTATCAGAAGTATTGTAGATAACACATCAGCGTTATTTTTATTAATATAATCGACTATCAATGAGTTAATTTTGTCGGAATTCTCACTTGCTGTGATTTCAATATTATCATTAAGAAATTTTGACCAACGCTCCGACACATCATTTCCTTTTATTTGTGCTTTATATGGAGCATTATTATATAAATTACACTTAATGTCGTCGCCCGGTTCAACGTAGGCTCGTCCCATGAGAATTTTATTTGCTGAGAAAAATTCAATCAAAGTGGGGGCATTAAGATTCGCTTCAAATTCAAATTTTCCATTGTCAACAGGCACAATCAATAAATTAATTCCACCGTCGTCATAATAAACGGCTCGCATATTTTGGGTGCCTTCCCCTTCAATATTTCCTTTGACTGTAAATGTTGTTGGGTCGCTGCAAGAATTCAGCACCAACATCATGATTGCAACTAATATTATATTTGCTTTTTCCACTATTTTTATATTTGTTTTATCACACAAAGTTAAGCATATCAATCTATCTTGCAAAGAAAAATTTAACCAATTTATTTATTGATAATAAAATGAACTTTATAACTTTGTATTATATTAAAATGCCTAAGATGGAAAAAGTGAGAGATGTAGTCGCTATTATTATGCTTTTATTGTCAGGTGTGCCATCGGTTGCTCAAATTGTGGCTTTGGATAATAGTGCTTTTGATGTTGATAGCATTAAAAATGATTATAATGATAAACCTTATTTTGGATTATATAAAGATAATTATTTTATATTTGGCCCACCGATAAATAAAAAGCCTACCTCTCAAAACACCGATGCTAAATTTCAAATTTCGATAGCACAACGCCTCACTCGTAACACATTGCCATGGAGTACATATCTATATATGTTTTATACTCAAAAATGCTTTTGGAATGTACTTGAAGAGTCGGTACCGATGACCGACCTCAATTTCAATCCCGGGGTGGGTATTGGGAAACCATTGTTTGCGAAAAGTCGTTATATTGGCGAAATGAAACTCATGCTCGAGCATGAGAGTAACGGCAAAGCCGGTGTTGATTCACGCTCGTGGAATAAGGTTTCATTGGCAGGAAATTTTTTGGTTCACCCTCAAATTATTGTGCATGCCAAAGGGTGGGTTCCTTTTGGTAACGACAAAAATAATAAAGATATTCTTGATTATTATGGTATTTTTCAAGTGGGTATGTCGCTACATGCGTTTGAAGATAAATTTTGTTTCAGCACATTGCTAACTAAGCGTAGAGGGTGGGACTTTAACTGTAACGTGACTCTTGAGGCAAGTTATCGCATTTATAAAAAGCATAATCAATACATCTTTTTGCAATATTATAACGGATATGGAGAGGGTTTGCTCAATTATAACAAGTTTCACTCTCAGTTGCGAGTGGGTATGGTTATAAAACCTCGACTGTTTAGTGATTTATAAAAGGGGAAGGATTATTAAAGCAGATTGCGTAAAATCCACCATGCCATTAAGCCGCCCACTATGCTCCATATTACCCATTGTGAATACATCACATTATAGAATCGAGGTTTTTGGTGGCGTAATGCTCCGGCAATAGCCATTGTTACAAGAATGGGAGTTGCTATTAATATGGCAGCATTGTAATGCCAAGCCATGGCAATATCGCCATGTAGCAAAGAGTGAAACATGCGTTGACTGCCACAGCCTGCACACTCCCAACCGGTTAATTTATAGAATACACATTGTGGGAAAGAGAAATCTACGGGGTCGAAAAGATAATATATAGCTATAAAAATGCCGACAGCAAGCACTGACGGCACTATGATTCGTTTCTTTGATTTTATCATATCAATGAGAGCATTACTTGAATAGGCATAGCTATCAATCCTATTACGAAGCTTAATATCAACCAAAGGGCGGTTCGTTCTGAATATTTTTCGGCTTCCTCATATTTCCCTCTGTCGAATAATGTTTTCGTTTTCACGCCATATATAATAGCTACGATTCCTAATATTTGACAACAACAGAGCGTTGATAGTATGGACCACACCAAATAGGTGGGAGGACATAATGGTGGTGGAACCGGAACTATACCTGATTTTTCAATCTCGTAGGGGGTAAACATTCCCACCAATTCAGGTAGTTTAACGGCATATTCCCATTGTGTCAATCCATCATGCCACACAAGTGTGTCGGCAGGAAGCCGTTTTAGCAGGAGTTGTTCACGTGTAAACGGTCCTTCTCTATTACCATCTATCGAAATCCAATATTCCATACAATTATTGTTAGAAGAATCTCACTTCTTTTTCAACAATGTCGCTCAATAGATTGTTTGCAAGGCGACTTGCACCGATACGGAAGTATTCATTAGTGAGCCATTTTTCACCAAGCACCTCTTTGACCACAGTGTAATATGCTACAGCATCTTCGGTTGTAGCCACTCCTCCCGAGATTTTTATCCCTACCATATTACCGGTTTTATCGTGATATTCTTTAATACATTTAGCCATCACGTAGGCAGCTTCATGCGATGCTCCGGGATAACCTTTTCCGGTTGATGTTTTTAGGAAGTCAGCACCCGAATAGAGTGAGAGTATTGATGCTGCTTTTATGTCGGCAGCAGTTTGCAATGCTCCTGTTTCAAGGATAACTTTCAATCGGGCATCACGGCACACAGCTTTAAGTTCGGCGATTTCGTCGCACACACTTTCATAGTCGCCATCATAGTAGTTGCCAAGATTAAACACAATATCTATTTCATCGGCTCCGGCTTCAACGGCAAGGGCTGTTTCGGCAACCTTTACTTCAATAAATGATTGAGACGAGGGAAAGCTTCCCGATACGCATGCAATATCCACATCGCTCACCTCAAGCACCGAACGAGCGATTTGTGCAAAACAAGGATATACACATATCGCTGCCACATTTTTTAATTCGCCATATTCTTCTTCAAAAGCATTGACGCGTTCCACAAATTTTGCCACCGATTGAGGTGAATCAGTTGAGTTGAGTGTTGTCAAATCAATTGCATTGAACAAGAATTTATATACATCTTGATTTTTGTTTTCTTCCAAATGGTCGACAAGTATTTTAGCAACAGTTTTTTTTACCTTTTCATCATCGGTAACAACGTTACTTGCAGCTATAGTATCACGATATTTATCACTCATAATAGTTATTTTTTGAGATTATTTTATATTGTAACAAAGTTACGCAATTATTCTTTTAATTTAGGATTATTGAGGTGGCGATTTTTGTCACGCAAGGTTTTCTTTTCGAGATTTCGTCGCAAAGCCTCAGTGAGGTCGATGCCCTCCTGATTGGCTATTGCCATTGTAACCCATAATAGGTCGGCAAGCTCATCGGCGAGATTGGGATTTTCTCCTTCTTTGAACGATTGGTCGCCATGCAACCGAGCCATAATGCGAGCCACCTCACCCGTTTCTTCGGCAAGAATAGCCATATTTGTAAGAGGCGAAAAATATCTCACTCCTATGGTCTTTATCCAATTATCAACCATCTTTTGGGCCTCGCGTATTGATATATCTTCCTTGTTGTTCATTCTTTGAGTTTTGAATCAATAATAATAGTAACGGGACCGTCGTTGATAAGTTCAACCTTCATGTCGGCACCAAACACACCTCTGCCGGTTTCTTTGCCGAGGGCTTCACTCACTTGCTTGCAATAAGCCTCATAAAGTGGCACAGCCACATCATGACCTGCAGCACGAATATATGAAGGGCGATTGCCTTTCCGAGTCGATGCGGTGAGGGTAAATTGGCTCACTGCCAATACTTCGCCACCTGCATCGATGATCGAACGGTTCATTACTCCATTTTCATCGTCAAAAATGCGTAGGGCAACTGTTTTGCCTACTAACCATTTTACATCGTCGAGAGTGTCGCCATGCTCCACTCCCACAAGCACCATAAGTCCATCTCCTATTGCTGATTTTACTTCGCCATCAACAGTTACTGAAGCCTGGCTCACGCGTTGTATTACAAGTCGCATATTAATTCAATTTATTATCTGCAAAAATAACATAAAGAATTGGAATAAAAAAGCGAGCAACCCATGTGGATTGCTCGCCATATAGAGGTTAATTTAGATTTACAACTTACTTGATGTAAACTTTTTCAGTTTTCTTACCTTGTACTTTGATGAAAATACCATTTGAAGGATTAGAAACTTTCACACCTTGGAGGTTGTAGTATTCAACAGGTGCGTTAGCATCGTTGTCAACAGCAACTTTGTTGATACCGACGTTAGTAGTGTTGAATGCATACTTAGCAGCAGCAGGAGTTACAGCAGCTTCAGTGCGAGGAACAGCGTAACCTTGAACCACTTCGTTAGAAGCGTTACCCAAGAAGAAGTTACCAGCAGCGTCCCAAGTAGCACTGTAAAGGCTACCACCCATGTTGTGAGTCAAGCGATAGTCTTCGTTCAAAGTGATATCACCGTTTTCAGCGCGTACAATAGTATATACTGTAGCTACACCACTTGCGCTTGAAGCAACAAGGCGTTTTCCGTCGGGAGAAACAGCGATAGCACCTTGGTAACGAGCTTTACCACCAGCACCTTCAAAGTATTTGATTTCACCATTAGCATCAATATAAACAAGAGCAGGTTGTTCAGCTGAAGGAGCACCACGATATTGGATATACCATACACCACCTTCGTTGTCGTATTGAATGTTTGTTTTACGGTCGTATGAGATAGTGTATTTTTTGTTAAGTGGTTCGTAAGTAGTAGGAGCAGGAAGAGCTGTTGCAGTACCGAGTGCATATTCTACAGCAAGGTTTTTGTTGTAAACAGCATCGATAGAGTTATCAAGACGAGAAATCGCAAGAAGTTTGAGATCTTCACCAGCGCCATAAACATCGAATGTTTGAGCAGGACCAGCGAAGTAGTTATCACCGTCCATGTAGATACCGTTAGTCATAGTTTTACCAGCGAGGAGTGAAGTAAATTCACCTGTAGAAACAAGAGTTTCGAGGTTTTCAGCTACCAAGTAGTAGTCACCAGAGAAGTTGTAACGGTTCACGAAGATGCGACCATCTTGAGCAACTGATACTTCATTAAAGTCGGCACCAACTGTAGCAGCAGTAGCCGAACCGAGGTTGCGGTCTTGGTTAGTCAACCATGAAGGATAGAAGCGAGCAGTACCTTCTTTATTGAGGATTTGGTTACCAGCAGCGTCGAAGATGTAAAGACCACCACCAAATGCACCATTAGGTTGAGCACTTACATAAGTACCAGTAGAGTTAGAAGTTTTACCTTGGTTGTAACCTTCAGTAACGAAGAGAGTACCGAATGAAGCATTTTCAGGGTTGTTGTCGATATCAAGACCTGATGGGTGATAGAAACGGTGAGATACGTAACGTTCGATAGTTGCTTTTTCAGCACCGTCAACTACGATTTCCCAAGTGTAGCTGGCACTTTCGAGTTCGCTAACATCTATTTCATCAGTATAGTTACCGGCTTCTTGAGCACCGATTTCTTCCGATGTAACAACTTCACCTTCTGCGTTAAGAACATTAACAGTAACATTAGTAGCAGCAGCGTTCAATGAGTAGCTAACAGCTAATTTGGTACCATTGAGTTCGCCCTTCAATGCGTATGCGTATGGGTTAGCAGTACCGGTGATAGTGTTTTTAGCGAGACTAACTGATTTATAGTAATCACCACAAGTGAATTTAGTAGTTTTACCGTCAACAACAAGGAACAATTCGATAGTAGCACCGGTTGTTACTTCAGTTGCGCTAAGAGTCAATGCGAGTTCACCGTGAGCTGAAGCGTATTTGTATTCTACTGGTTCGATTTCAGCACCTTGAAGAGCAATTTCTTTTGCTTTTGCAATACCTTCAGTGATATCGAAGAGTTGGATACCGGCAACTTTACCTTCTTCATTTACTTTAGGAGCAACCATCAGGTCTTTACCAGCATATTTGAAGAAGCTTGCACCGTTTACACCTGCGTTAACGAAAGTTTCGTTACGTTCGATAGTTGCAGGGTTTGCTGCACCGGTAACTTCAAAATAGAACTCCATAGGAGTAGTTTTGTTACCATCGATGAAGTAATGAAGAACATCTTCAGTGCTACGTGGAGAAAGAGTCATTTCATAACGACCATCAGTTGCCAATTGGTCAACATAGAAGTATTTATTGATAGTTTCGTTATAGTTTTTAGCCCAAGTATCAAGACGTTCGTCGCCGATATATTTTTCTTCAGAAATTAAAAGGCGTTCCATACGCATTGCGATATCAGCTGTTTTTGTGCCATGTTGAGAAGTAAGAGTGAGTTTACCTTCAGCAAGAGTTCCTGAGTAAGCCATTGTTCCACCAACGATAGCATATGTCATGTTAGAAGAAGTTTTGGTTTCAAACCATGCATTACATGTTTCAGGAAGTTTTGTTTCTTCATTATTGCTCCAATAGTAAACTTTTACAGTACCTCTTTCTTCGCCACGACCTGATGCAGAAGCATTGTCGTAGTGGTTACCTGACATACCACAAGCGATGAGGTAGTGGTCGGCAGTAAGAGCGATATCAGAGATTTTAAGTTTGCCATTTGTACCCATAGCAACTGCAGTCATATCAAGAGCATTTGCTGTATTGTTTGCAAGGTCAGCGACATAGATATATGGTTCGTTCGCTTCGTCAAGAGCGAGAACATATGCCTTGTCGTCACGAACTAATTGACGACGAACTGTTTTGCCTGCCAATTGTTCAGCAAGAAGATCGTATGCTGTAGCTTTTGTTTCATATAAAGGAAGCAAGTTGAAGCCAGCTTTATTTGCAGTTGAGTCGGGATAATCTACATAAACAACTTCAGGAGCAGTCCAAGAAGTGTCAGCGAGGAATACATAAGGGTATTCAGTAACCGCAGGTTTCACTGTTACGTTAAGAGTAATAGGCTCAGAAGATGGTTTGTTGTCAGCATAAACTTCAGGTTTGTATGCTGGGTGAGAGAATTCAACTGTATAGTTACCTGGTTGAACTTTTTTGAATACAAACGCACCGTTGTAGTTAACGTCGGTTTTGTAAGTATCAACTACATTACCTTCGCTATCTTTAAGAGTAACATCTACATCGTTAAGTGGTTTGTAAACGTCAGGAGTACCCGCTTTAGGAGTGAAAACCGCGTCAGAGAATTTTACGTTTTTATCACGAACAACACCATAAATAGCACCGTAAGATTCTTTTTCCCAACCAAAGTAGTCAGCTACACCACGAGCATAGTCAACACCTTCGAGTTGGTCAACATCGAAGTTCATCGCACGGTGACGAGCTGGTTGATAAGTGTGGAAGTAACCTTCTACCAAGTAACCGGGAACAGCATGGTTCAATACACCAAGTGCTTGATAACCGATTTTACCTTTACCAGCGGCAACATCTTCTTTAGTCATTGTATAATCGTAGTGTGACCATTGAGTGTGACGGTCGAGGATACGGTGGTTCCAACCACAACGGCTCATTTCGATAGCAGCAGCTTTCAATTCAGCACCTTCTACTTCATATCCATCTTTTGGAGTACCATCTGATTTCAATAATTTGCTGTCGTAAGCAAAATAGAGGTAGTTGGTAGTGTTACCATCAGTAGCAGCATTTGAGTGAATTGAAATAAACATATCGAAGTTGTTAGCATCAACTTCGGCTGCGATTGTACTCAAAGTGCGGTTAAAGTCGTTTTGTTGGTCATCGGGAATGTAGCCGAGTGTTTCGTCTTTAACATTGCTATAAGGATAAGGACCACATTTAACGTGGCTCATTACGATGTTTTGGCTCAAATCGAGAGCAGCACCAATACGATTAGGATTATCGTTAGTTTGGTTTTTAGTGCGATCGAAAGGCACACCATATTCTTCGAGTTTACCAAGCAATGCAAGACCTTTTTGAAGGTTTGTGTTTGATTCAAAGAAGTCAGTTGTATCAGGGTCTTCAGAGCTGATAGGATTATGTCCTATAGTCGCCATGTGGCGGTTGTTAGGACCCCAAGATCCGTGACCTGGGTTGATATAGATGCGAACATCTTCTTTTGATGTTTGAGCTGAAGCGCCTACAGAAAGAAGTGCAGCAGTAGCTAATAATAATATTTTCTTCATAGCGCTTCTTATTTGAGGTTAATAATAAACAATTCACCGGCAGGAGTGGTGTAAGCGATGCTCTTACCATTTGTAGAAGGGAACATAGCCATTGATTCGTCGAGGGTGAGTTCTTGTTTTACTTTACCATCGGTAGATGCAGCGATAAGTTTAGAAGAAGTTACAACTTGACCATCGTCAATATCGTGCATACCTACAACAGTGAGGTCATTGAGCCATTTAGCAGCGCGGATGTTACCAACGAATACTGGGTTAGAACCGTCGATGTCGGCAACATAGCAACCTCCTGAAACATAGTAGTAGCATACTTTTGTTCCGTTAGGTGAGATAGAAGCCCAAAGGTAGCTTGCACCTTCAGTGCCGTTAGGTGAAATCACTTTACCATCAATGCAAAGTTGACCATAACGGATAGAAGCCACAGGCATTTGCACAGCTACACCACCATTAAGGCTCTTAGCAGCACAAACATTGTTGTCAACAGTCATCACGTTAGTACCATTCACAGCAAAGCCGTTAAGGTTGCGAGTAGGAGCAACAAGAGTAGTTTCCACTCCACGAGCGTCAACAGCTTTCAAAGAAGTGTAACGAAGTTTGTTTTCAGCAGTTTTGCTTTCGCGGAACACGACAGTGCCGTCGGTAGCGATTTTAAGGTCAAAACTGTTACCATCTTTAGAAATCATGTTGATTTCACGAGTAGCGAGGTCCATTTTGTGAAGTCCACCCTTAGTGTTTTGAGAGAAGACAACAAAAGAACCGTCGGGGCTAAGAGTTGCTTTGTCAACCGATACGCCTTCGGGAAGATCAATCTTATTAATTGATTGAATTTCCACTAATTGAGCGTATGAAAGAACGCCGGCACACAACATCATAGCCGAAATGAAAAATTTTTTCATAATTGGTAATTTTTGTTAGTGTATAAAATTAGTTAATAAATAATTTGGTTATAAACATTTTAAGATTCAGAAAGGCATAGCCCCTCTAAATCATGGTAAAGGTAGGAGTTTTTTTTTAATTGTCAAAAAAATAAACCAAAAATGCGAACAAATTACAGAGTTACTTCTTCGCGGTTTTGTGAGAGTAGTCGAGAGGCAACATAGTCACTGAACGTTTGCTTATATGTGTCGCTGATGGGTATGTATTTGTTTCCAAAAATAATTCGATTACGTTCGATGATTTTAATTTTGCTTGTGTTCACGATAAAAGAGCGATGCACTCTTAGGAATGTTGAAGGTAGTGCCTGTTCAAGGGTTTTCATGTTCATCAGCGTCATGATGCTTTTTTGTTCGTCGCTTGTGTAGATTTTTACATAATCTTTCAAGCCTTCAATAAAGAGAATGTCGGCAGTGGGAATCTGAACAAGTCGGTATTCGCTTTTTACAATTATGTATTCGTGAGGGTTTCCATTATTCAAGCTGTTTCGATGAATGTCAACCCAACGTTGAGCTTTGTTGGTGGCATTAAGAAACTCATCATAACTAATTGGTTTGAGTAAATAGTCGAGAGCGTCAACCTTAAAGCCTTGAATTGCATAGCGGTCGTAAGCGGTTGTGAAAATGATGCGTGTAGATGGGGGTATAATCTTTGCAAATTCCAATCCATTGAGTTGAGGCATTTCAATGTCAAGAAACACCACATCTATTTGATCCTCAAGAATTGTTTTAATCGACTCTTGAGCCGACGAATATGCCCCCACAAGTTGCATGAAAGGAGTTTTCTCTATGTAGGAGCTGATTAATTGGCTTGCCAACGGCTCATCATCGATAACGCAGCATTTTAGAATTGTCATAGGTGCTATGATTTATAGTTTTTTAGGTTGATAGTTAATTCTACTTGGAAAGTGTTATTGTGTTCGATTGTTTTGAGTGAAGCATCGTTGCCATAGATGAGGTTGAGGCGTCGTTGCAAATTACTTAAGCCGATGCCCGAATCTTTATGAGATTTGCGTTTCTCGTTGTCGAAGTGGTTGAACGTATAACATTTCACTTGACAATCATTGACCAATAGCTCAATCTTTATTCCCTTTGTAGGATCGCCGGTATTGCCATATTTGAAGGCATTTTCAATAATGGGAATAAACAATAGTGGCGCAATCTCATAGTTGCAATGTCCATTACAACTCAATGAATCCTCAATGGGACGATTGGGATTCATTCGCATTTTCATCAATGCTATATAATTGTTCAAGAAATCGAGTTCTTGTTGGAGAGTAACCATTGTGTTTGTCTCATAAATGGCATATCGCATCATGCCACCCAATTCGTGCACTGCTTCTTTAGCCTGCGACGGTTTTATGTCGATGAGGGCATAAATAGTATTTAGGGTATTGAATAGGAAATGAGGATTAATTTGGCTTTTGAGATTCTCAAGTTCGGTTTCGCGTTGAGAGGCTATGAGCGATGCTTGTTTTTGTTGTAATTCAAGCCAACGAACGGCAACTCTCACCGCAAAAGCAAGGGCAATAGTGAGGATTGCAATTAATAAATCGCGCGACAAACGCCCGGCAGCATGAAGAAAAATATTATTATGTTCATGGCGAGGGGGTGGTATAGGCTTGCCGTCGTCCCACATAGGAGGGGTAGGGCGATTATCAGCTCGGTGCGGTTGCTCAATATGTGGATGTGGAGGCTTGTTGATGGGGTGAAAGCCTTTATCGGTATAGCCGTGAGAGGTGAGTAAAATAATTACCGAAACAACAATCAACAACAATGCGTTCATGCCAAAGAAATGCCATTTGCCATTTTTTCGGTCAAGGAATCGATTAATAAAAAGATAGTTGATATAAAAGATTGTAATGTATAATATTGTCTTTATTATAACTCCATTGGGAATGGGTCGACTGTCATCAATGTTTGTGATGATTTCGGGTGAGATAAATAAAAAAATAGCCGATAGGTGAATGAATAAATTCACCAATAAATGCTGATTTTTCTTTACCAATGATGAGAATTTATCAATAATATTCATCGATAGTCAATAAGCCATAATTTCACCTATACAAAATTACTCACCAAAAAATTATAGCCAAAATAAAATAGGCGTAGTATCGATATTAACGGATAATTGCCCCACAAAAAGGGGTATTTTGCCGATAAATTAAATAAATTTAACTACCAAATTACGACGATATATGTAGTTAAACTATGGGAAACTCGGTTGAAATATAGTTTGTAAGCCATGTCTCAAAGAAAGTTTTGTGAAATATTTGGGTTGAGAAATAAATTATTCAATAAAAAGATGTATCTTCGTTGAAAATTTATAATCAAACCAATTATAACTCTATAAATTCAGAACATAAAGAATGGCTAAAGTTATTATTATCGGAGCCGGTGGTGTGGGTACCGTTGTTGCTCATAAATGCGCTCAAAACCCCCAAGTGTTTAATGAAATAGTGCTTGCTTCGCGCACAAAAAGCAAATGTGATGCGATTGCTCAAGCTATTGGTGCATCAAACATTGTGACCGACTCGGTTGATGCCGACAGCGTGCCTCAACTTGTGGAGCTTTTCCGTCGTCATAACCCCGACTTGGTTATCAATGTGGCGCTTCCTTATCAAGACCTCACAATCATGGACGCGTGTCTTGAATGTGGTGTGAACTATCTTGATACTGCCAATTATGAGCCCAAAGATGAAGCTCACTTTGAATACTCTTGGCAATGGGCCTATCGTGAAAGATTTGAAAAGGCTGGTTTGACTGCAATTCTTGGTTGCGGTTTCGACCCAGGGGTATCGGGAGTATTTACTGCTTATGCTGCTAAACACCACTTCTCTGAAATGGAATACCTCGACATCGTTGACTGCAACGCTGGCGACCATGGTAAGGCATTCGCTACCAACTTTAACCCCGAAATCAATATTCGCGAAATTACCCAAAATGGTCGTTTCTATCAAGATGGCAAATGGGTAACAACTGGTCCGCTCGAAATTCACGCTCCATTGACATATCCCAATATCGGTGCGCGTGATTCATATCTTCTTTATCACGAAGAGTTGGAATCGCTCGTTATCAACTTCCCAACTATCAAGCGTGCTCGTTTCTGGATGACATTTGGTCAAGAATATCTCACTCACTTGCGTGTGATTCAAAACATAGGTATGGCTCGCATCGATGAGGTTGAATACAACGGCGTGAAAATCGTGCCTTTGCAATTCCTCAAAGCTGTGTTGCCTAACCCTCAAGACCTTGGCGAAAACTACAAAGGCGAAACTTCAATTGGTTGCCGCATCGCTGGTAAAGACAAAGAAGGAAATGCCCTTAACTACTACATCTACAACAACTGCAGCCACGAAGCGGCTTATAAAGAAACAGGAATGCAAGCTGTTAGTTACACAACAGGAGTACCAGCTATGATTGGTGCAATGATGTTCCTTACCGGCAAGTGGAACAAACCGGGCGTACACAATGTTGAAGAATTTGATCCCGACCCATTCATGGAGCAACTCAACAAGCAAGGGCTTCCTTGGCACGAAGTACTCGGTGGCGACCTCGAAGTTGACAAAATTGGCTAATCCCTCAACAACATCTGCAAACAATTGTAGAGTGAAATAAAACAAAAAATCTCAATCGCACAACATCAGCGATTGAGATTTTTTCATTCAACTTATCTCTTTATAATAACAAAGTTACTTTTTTGTTGTTTTCATGAAGAAGTAAAGGAAGAGGAATCCTGCGAGGAATAAGGGGATTGAGAAGCTGAGTATGATGCCGAAGATGCCTAATGATGCTGTGATGGCGAGCAGATAGGTTGCCGGTACTCCAACTATAACGTAACAAACAAGAGCAATCCATAGCATTGGCATCACGTTTGAGGTGCCACGAAGTGAGTTTGAAAAGTTTATTTGTGTGGCATCACCAATTTGATACAATACCAGTGGTAGAATTAGCGATGTTGTGGTTACTATAACTTGATTGTCGTCGGTGAATATGCTTATTAAATCATAGCCAAAGGTTATAAATATCGAAGAGGATATTAAGGCAAGTGTCAGCATGATGTGGTAGCCTGCAAATGCCACTTGTCGCATGCCTTTGTTGTTGTTACGTCCGGCTTCATTGGAAACTAAGACCGATACGCTTGCCCCCATACTATAGTAGATGCAAAAGCCGAGTGTTCCTACTATCACTATGATTTGATATGACGCAAGTTCGATAGCTCCCAACCACCCTGCCACTACGGCGGCAAATGTAAATGAGCCCGATTCAAGAGATAGTTGCAATGCAATGGGGAGTGATGTGAGTGTGATTTGTTTTAGTTTGTCATAGCTGATAGAGCTGTTAATAAAGCCTTGTCGATATTCACAATGTTTTTTTAAGCCAAAGAATATTGTAATAATGGCTATTGGGCAAATTATGCGAGCAATAAGAGTGCTTAATCCGGCTCCATTGAGTCCCATTTCGGGAAATCCAAGATTTCCATATATCAGTAGCCAGTTACCAATAATGTTTGCAACATTTGATATGAGAATAATCCACATTGGCATTCGGGAGTTGCCAATAGCATAGGACCATTGGGCAAATGTATTGAAAATAGATGTGGGAATAACTCCGATTAGAAATAGTAAAAGATATGGTCGAATGAGTGGTAGTAATTCTTTGGGTTGTCCCATTCGATCGATGTTGAAATAGAAAAGAAGCATTACGCCTGTTATTAGTAATGAGAAAATGAAGTTGAGCACAACTCCATTACGTAGTGTTTCTCCTATGTCGTTTTTTTTGCCTTGTGAGAATTTCTTTCCAATTAAAGGGGTTAAGCCGTATGTAAACCCCATGCACGCAAAATTTGCAGTGTAGAATAGATTATTTACGAACGATGCTGAAGCAAGAGCCTCGGTAGAATAACGCCCCACCATAATAGTGTCGGCAAACCCCACAACAATAGTGCCTAACTGTCCTATCAATATAGGTATGCCAAGTTTTATTATAGCCTCGTAATTTTGTTTGTATTTATTCCACGTTTGACTCATATTCATTAAAAACCCGGCAAGAGAATCAAGCCGGGTTGTAATTTTTATTCATTAATTATCGGCGGTCGCCAAGGAATCTCAACAGATAGATAAATAGGTTGATAAAGTCGAGATATAGGCTTAATGCTCCTATTGTAGCAAGTCGTCCATTGGTTGCATCGGGCATTGAAAGTGCCATTTGTTTGATTTTCTGTGTGTCCCAAGCGGTGAGACCGATAAAAATCAAAACTCCGGCTCCTGAAATAATCCAATCAAGTGTAGAGCTTGCAACAAAAATATTTACCACTACACATATAATTAATCCAATGAGTGCCATTACTAATATAGACCCAAATTTAGACAGGTCGGTGGAGGTAAAATATCCATATATGCTCATTGCACCAAAGGTGGTGGCAGTGATAAAAAATGTGCTTGCAATAGAGCCTTGAGTATATAATAGAAATATAGGAGCAAGGCTCAATCCATTTACAATGGCAAAGAGGAAGAAAAGGGCTGTTGCCATGGCAGAACTTAGCTTATTTATAGCTCCCGAGATGGCAATAACCAATAATACTTCGGCTCCCATCAACACCCAAATGCCCCACGAGTTGGCAAATAGTGCATTAAGGAAAACTTCACTTCCTGCAGCCCACATTGATACAAATCCTGTAACAAGCAATGCAAGAAACATTTTCACATAAACTTGTTTCATCACTTGGCTCATTACTTGAGCTATTGATTGTTCCGAACGATAATATTGGTGTTCGGGTTGAAAATAGTTTTGTTCCATAGTTTTTGAATATTTAGATAAACATTAAAGGTTCATTACATGCGTTCAGGTACGCTTATTCCAAGTAGGCTCATACCTGTCTTAATTACTTGCGAAGTGCAATCTGAGAGAGTGAGTCGCAATGAGCGGACATTTTCGTTTTCTTCACGCAAAATAGAGTAGTCGTGATAGAATTGGTTGTATTCTTTCACTAGTTCATACACATAATTTGCAATAACAGCAGGACTATAGTTGCGACCGGCTTCATTGACCACGGCGGGGAAATCGGCAAGACGTTGAATAAGAGCAATTTCCTTTTCGTTAGGTTCCACAGCTGAGTAGTCGCCAATCACGAAACCAGCATCGGCAGCTTTACGCATTACCGAACGGATACGTGCGTGAGTGTATTGAATGAAAGGACCTGTATTCCCGTTGAAGTCGATTGATTCTTTGGGATTGAATGTCATGTTTTTGCGAGGGTCAACTTTCAAAAGGAAGTATTTCAACGCACCAAGACCCACCATTTCGGTGATTGCATCAGCTTCTTCGGCTGTGCAGTCGTCAAGTTTACCAAGTTCACGTGAAACTTCGCGAGCGGTGTTAACCATTTCGTCCATAAGGTCGTCGGCATCAACAACTGTACCTTCGCGACTTTTCATTTTTCCTTCGGGTAGCTCCACCATTCCGTAAGAGAAGTGAACGAGGTCTTTACCCCACTTAAATCCGAGTTTGTCGAGAAGTAAAGACAACACTTGGAAGTGGTAGTTTTGCTCGTTACCAACTACATAAATCATTTTGTCGATGGGGTAATCTTGATAACGAAGTTTTGCAGTGCCGATATCTTGTGTCATATATACCGAAGTGCCGTCGCTACGTAAAAGTAGTTTGTGGTCGAGACCATCGTTGGTCAAATCGGCCCAAACTGAGTTGTCTTCTTTGCGATACATAATTCCTTTATCAAGACCTTCGAGTACTTTTTCTTTGCCCTCAAGATAAGTGTCGCTTTCGTAATATATTTTGTTGAAGTCAACGCCCATTCGTTTGTAGGTTTCATCAAAACCGGCATATACCCATGAGTTCATCATTTCCCAAAGAGAACGAATTTCAGGGTCTTTTTGTTCCCAACGACGAAGCATTTCGCGAGCTTCTTGCATCAATGGCGATGCTTTTTCGGCTTCTTCTTGTGATATATTTTGTGATTCCATTAAATCTTTCACTTCGGCTTTGTAGTGCTTATCGAATAATACGTAGAAGTCGCCAATAAGGTGGTCGCCTTTCTTGCCAGCTTTTTCAGGAGTGAGACCTTCGCCCCACTTTTGCCAAGCAAGCATAGATTTGCAGATGTGAATACCACGGTCATTGACGATATTTGTTTTTACCACTTTGTTACCACAAGCCTTGAGAATCTCAGAGAGACTGAAGCCGAGAAGGTTGTTACGCACATGTCCGAGGTGTAGAGGCTTGTTAGTATTGGGTGAAGAATATTCCACCATCACCAATTGGCTGTCGTCGGTTACAGGTGTGATACCATAATTTTCAGTAGCTACAATGCCAGCGATAACCGAGTTCCAGAATGTTGGTTCGATTACAATGTTAAGGAAACCTTTAATCACGTTGAAACGATTAACGGCAGGTTCGTTTTTAACCAACCACTCCCCTATTTCAGTTCCTACAGCTTCGGGCGATTTGCGGGCAACTTTTACCCAGGGGAATACAACGATAGTTAGGTTTCCTTCAAACTCTTTTTTAGTTGTTTGAGGCACGATAGATGACGCCTCAACGTCAACGTCGTAAAGCTCTTTTACGGCTTTAGCAACGGCTTGTGATATGATGTTATCAATCGACATAATTTTCCTAATTTAGTTATTACTTTTGCAAAGTTACTAAAAATCACACAAAAACGTTGGATTTTTCTCATTAAATTGACATAACCAAAGACAAAGTTGTCAAATTGATATATTTTTGCTAAGAAAATTAAAATAGTTTATTATATTTGCATAAAATACTAATAAACCAAGAATACTAACCTAATTACAAAATAAATGAGAATCAAAAAATTATTACGTTTTGCTATCGCGATGGTGGCAGGAGGTATTGTCGTAGCCGGTTGTGTTGACGAAAATTATGACTTGTCAAACATTGACGGGACTGCCGAATTTCAAGTGAAGGATCTTGTTTTGCCAATTAATATTGACGAAATTGAGATGCAACAGTTTATCGGCATTGAAGATACCGGACATATTCGAGTGATTAATGGAGAATATGTGTTAATTGATTCGGGGCAATACGAATCTGACGAAATTATCATGCCTGATGTGGTGGCTAAAGCACCTAAATTCGACCCAATTTATTCGCAGATAAAATTAGTGGGAGGTAAATCATTTAAGGATTACCCCGACATCCCCCAAATTCCAAATACTCCATCTTTCCCTTTGCGTTTTGATATAGGCAAGCAAATGAGTGGCTTTTCTTATCAAGCAGCTGGTGTGAGTGATTTCATTGTTTCGGTAGATACGATTTATGCCAATTTTGAGATTACTATTGATTTGACTGTTGAGGGATTAGATAATTCCATCAAATCATGGACTATGGAAGATCTTATAATTCAATTACCAAAGGGTCTTGTGGGACGAACATCTCTTAATGGAATACCTGATGTAGGTGATTATAATTCAGAAAATGGAGAGGTTATAATCGGTAGTCAAAAGATTGATGGAATGACAGCTCAATTTAAGATGTCGGTTACTGAAGTTGACATGGCCCAAGCCGGAGCAATTTTTGAAAATCATTCGTTTTCATTAACTGATTCACTTGGTATTCGTGCCGGGCAAGTTGCCGTTAATGAGGCAGATGTGATAGATGTTCAATCTCTTATACAAAAAGAGGTTGCTAATTTTAAGGTCCAATTTGCAATGGAAGATATTGATATTGAAAGCTTTGCCGGTGAAATACAATATTCAATAGATGGATTTGATATTGCTGATGTTCCCATTACCGGAATTCCAACAATTTTAAGTCAAGATGAAACGGATATTTCACTTGTGAATCCTCAAATATATTTATGTTTTAGCAATCCATTGGGAGCTAATTTTGGGCTTTATGCACAAACCGGATTGACGTTGACCGCCAAACGAGAAGGGCAGCCCGATAAAGTTTGCTCGGTTGATACTATTAAATTGGCTTGTCCCGGTTGTCAAGGTTGCCAATTCTGTTTATCTCCAATTGATCCAGGGCAAGGAAATTATTGGGGAAAATTTGTAAACGCACAATATATTCCGTTTACCTCTCTCGCAGAAGTACTCTCAGGAAACGGACTGCCTGATAAAATCGGAATATCTCTTAATAAACCTCATATTCCTGTAACAAAAGTTAAAGGATTCCCTCTTGGAGAAAATTTTAGAAAAAATTTTAGAGAAAATCGTAAAATGACAGGTTGTTACACTCTTTTTGCACCGCTCCAACTTAAAGAGGGCTCGAAAATTGTGTATTCAAATACTCAAAGAGGTTGGTGGACTGAAGAATTGGATAAACTTTCAATTGGTCTTCTTCAAATCGATGCATTAATAACCAACGACCTACCGGTTGATATTGTACTCTCTTGTTGCCCAATTGACAAAGACGGGAATGATATTAAAGGAGTAACGATTGGAGATGCTCATGAACATTTTGATGATATTGATATTAAGGATCAACATATCCATTTAGAAAGCGGTGTTACCGATGCTCCATTACACATAAGTATCACAGGAAATATTGAACATCTTGATGGTATTCGCTTTATGGCTTATGTGAAAGCCACCGGACAAACTTTAAGACCCGATGAACATATTATCCTTAAAGACATCAAGGTTAAAGTATCAGGGAATTACACATCAAAGTGATAAATTATATAACAGACACAAATTATGAATAAATATATTAAATCAATAATTATTTCGGCTACTGCAGTATTGTCATTTGGTACAGTGGCTCAAAACACCAATTCGGCATATTTTATTGATGGTTATACTCATCGTTATGAACTTAACCCGGCTTTTGCCAATGAGAAAAATTTTATTTCAATACCTGTAGTGGGTAATGTGAATGCAGCAATGCGTGGCACCATCGGTTTAGATGAGATTTTTTATAATGTTGATGGCACAACTACCACGTTTATGAATCCGGCCGTTGATGCTTCATTTTTGAACAACATTAACGATGTGAGCCGATTGGGAGCTGACCTAAAACTCAATCTTTTAAGTTTTGGGTTCAAGGCATTCAAGGGGTATAATACCGTGAGCATTAATGTAAAAGGGAATATGGGCACACGTATTCCTAAAACGCTGTTTTCTTTCTTGAAAGAAGGGATAGAAAATAAAACATACGACATCTCTGATTTTGATATTCATGCCGATTTATATGGAGAAATTGCATTAGGACATTCTCATCAAATTAACAATAAATGGCGTATCGGTGGTGCATTGAAGTTTATTCTTGGAGGAGCAAATATTGATGCTCGATTTAACAAAGCTCAATTAACCCTTGGAGAAGATAATTGGCAAGCAATAACAAATGCACAAATAGAGGCAAGTGTGAAAGGATTAAGCTATGAAATCGATGAAGAGTCGGGAAATATCGATGGCATGAGTTTTGATGGCCTAGGATTAAATGGTTTTGGCATGGCTCTTGATTTAGGTGCTGAATTTAAGCCTAATCAAAATTGGGCATTTAGTTTGGCATTGCTTGACTTCGGATTTATTAGTTGGAATAACAATATGGTTGCATCGACCGATGGTGATAATCAGTTTAACACAAGTGATTATTCATTTAATGTTGATGAGAACGCACAGAATAATTTCAATGATGAATTTGATAAGATGTTGCAAGATATTTCGTCTCTTTATGACCTAAAAGCTCAAGGTGACGCCGGCTCACGCACTACTATGCTTGGAGCTACACTCAACATTGCAGCCGAATATACACTGCCGGCTTATCGCAATTTGAAATTCGGATTGCTCAATTCGACTCGCATTCAAGGCGACTACTCTTGGACCGAATTTAGATTAGGAGCAAACATCAATCCTGTAAAGCCATTCTCGGCCGGTGTAAATGTTGCAGTAGGAACCTATGGTTGGTCATTTGGTTGGTTGATGAATTTGAATGTAACAGGATTTAACCTATTCGCGGGCATGGACCACACAATGGGTAAACTCGCCAAACAAGGACTTCCCCTATCTTCAAACGCAAGCATGAATGTAGGTATAAACATTCCTTTCTAAATTCAAAATAATATAACCTATAACAAGAGACAATGCCAAATTTTGGCATTGTCTCTTGTTATATAGTAATCTTATCTGTAAATAGTTGTGTTGAATCCTCTGCCCTATAATTGTTAGTAGTGGAATGAGCTACCTCCGAGGAACTCGCGGAGGAGGCTTGTGTGGGGTATCACTTGGTCGCTGATAGGTGTAAAATAGTTTAAGAATCTACGCAAGCGATAGGCTTCGCCATATTCGGGAACGTCGCGTGGAACATGTTTCAATACTTCTTCGCCATATTCTTTTATTACTCCAAGTTCGAAAAGTAATGATGAGTTAAACATGGCATCGGCATTTTCTTGATATGGGAATATCCATTTTTCTTCGCCACGTCGTACACTTGGCCATCGCTTGATGGTTGATTCGGCAGAGACACCACGATATTTTGCATCACGAATGATGCGACGTAATAGGCGATTGTCGGTTGTTGGTATCCAATTGTGGTCATCGATAGAAATTGTAGTGAGAGCAGATACATAGAGTTTGTATTTCATTTTCTCTTCGATGTGTGCGGTAAGGTCGGGGTTTAGACCATGAATCCCCTCAATAAGTAATATTGAATTTTCTTCGAGTTTTAGAGTGTTGCCTCTGTATTCGCGACAGCCACGCTCGAAGTTGTAGGTGGGCTGATTAATTTCTTCTCCTGCAAGTAGTGCATTCAGGTCTTTATTAAATTGGTCAAGGTCGAGGGCATATAATGATTCGTAGTCATATTCTCCATCTTCGTCAAGAGGTGTGTTTACACGATCTACAAAATAGTCGTCAAGAGATATTAGCTTGGGGACAAGTAGGTTGGTCATCAACTGAATAGCTAATCGTTTTGTTGTGGTTGTTTTTCCTGAAGATGATGGACCGGCGATGAGAACGATGCGTGCCCCACCCTCTTGATATCTGCGTGTAATTTCATCAGAAATGCGTCCTAATTTTTTTTCGTGGAGGGCTTCGGCTACGTTGATTAAGTCAGCCGTTTTACCTCGTAAAGTGGCGTTATTGAGTTCTCCAACATTTTTGATGCCGATGATTTTATTGAAACTTGTGTATTCGGTAAATGCTTGATACATTTTTTCTTGTTCAATAGGTTTTGCCGGTTGATTTGGTATTTGTGTGTCGAAACCTAAAAGCAATAAACCATCTTTATATGGTAATAAGTCAAAAGTATCAATTTGCCCTGTTGAATTTGCAAGATGCCCATAGTAACTATCGCATACGTTGTCAAGTTCGTAATATATAGTGTAGAGATCATGAGTGGATTTCAGAAGTTTTACTTTATCGAGCAGTCCTTGGCGTTCAAAAATATTAATAACATCTTCGGTGAGTTGTTCTCTGCGAATGAATGGAATGTCTTCGGTAACTATTTCATGCATGCGATTGAGAATTTGATTCACAATTTCGTTTGATGGCTTATTTTTACCCTCTAACAAGCAATAATATCCACGAGCGATAGAATGCTCAATGTGAAGACGAACGCCCGGCAGAACGTCGCAAATTGCTTTATATAATATCATACATAAAGATCGGATATACACACGTTGTCCCGAGCCACTTTCTCGAGAAAGGAACTCCACTTGTTTTGGTCCGAAGACCGGATAGTTCATATCTTCGGTTTTGTTGTTTACTCGAGCACAAATAGGGTTTATGTTGATTTGCTCTTTTAGTCGATTAAAAATTTCTTGAAGAGTTTCCCCTCCGGTAAAAGAAATATAACTACCTGTGTTTTTGCAAAATAGGTTCATTTTTCGATTCATAATGGCATTGTTTAAGATTTGTGTTGTAAAGATAACAAAGATTTAACGAAAAAGGAAAAGTTAATGAAAAGAAAGTTTCAAATTTCTTATCATTCGCAATTGAATGAAAAAAGAAATAGAAAGGGATGGTTGTTGTGAAATAGGTGTAAATATTTGTCGAATAGTGTAAATTGTGCTAATTTTGCAAATTGAACTATAAAAGATAAAAGATGATAAAACAATTTTTTAAGTTGTTGCAGCGATATATAAAACCTTATCGCAAAAGATTAGTGTGGTCGGTGATACTGAATTTTGTATCACAGTGGCTTAATGTATTCTCGTTTATGGCGTTAATCCCAATTTTGAATATTTTGTTTAAGATTGATGATGCCACTTACGAATACATACCAATGGATAATGGTATTGATAAAGATGTTTTGGTAAATAATGCTTACTATTTGCTTGGACAATTAATTGAAAATTATGGGCAATTGTCGGTGCTTATATTAATGGGTCTGGTGCTCATAGTTATGACATTGCTAAAGACAAGTGGATATTTTGCGGCGGAAGCGGTGATGGTCCCGTTGCGTACAGGTATTGTGAGAGATATACGCATTGAAGTGTATGAAAAAGTATTGAGATTGCCATTAAGCTTTTTCTCTGAAGAACGCAAAGGGGATATTATTGCACGTATGAGTGCCGATGTAACAGCTGTGGAAAGCACGTTGACAAGCTCGATAAATATGCTTATACGTAACCCGATTACAATTGTTGTATGTTTTGTTACATTATTCAGTGTGAGTTGGCAGATGACATTGTTTGTATTAGTGGTTATGCCTTTTGCTGGGTGGATAATGGGCACCGTGAGTCGCAAGCTTAAACGTCAATCATCTGTAGCTCAAGGTCAGTGGGGTGATATTATGTCGCAACTTGATGAAACTTTAGGAGGATTGCGTATTATCAAAGCATTTATTGCAGAAACCAAAATGGCACAACGATTTATAAAAATCAATAATGAATTTCGTAATGCAACAAATAGAATGGTGATACGACAAAGTTCGGCACACCCAATGAGTGAATTTCTTGGAACTTGTGTGATTGTAATTGTGTTATGGTTTGGAGGTGCATTGATTCTAAGTGACAATTCACCTATTGATGCTTCGACATTTATTTTCTACTTGGTTATCTTATATAGTATAATAAATCCATTGAAAGAGTTTTCAAGAGCGTTTTATAACATACCATTGGGAATGGCAAGTATGGAACGTATTGATATGATTCTTAAAGCAGATAACCCAATAAAGAATCCTGAAAATCCCAAGTCATTAACTCAGTTTGAACAAGGTGTTGAGTTTAAGAATGTGTCATTTAGCTACATTGAAGGTCGTCCTGTTCTTAAAGATATTAGCCTAATGGTACAAAAAGGAAAGACAATCGCATTGGTTGGGCAATCAGGTTCGGGAAAATCGACATTAGTGGATTTGGTACCACGTTATCATGACATTAAAGACGGTGAAATTTTAATCGATGGAAAGAATATCAAAGATGTTGAAATTTCGGCACTTCGTTCGTTGATAGGAAACGTGAACCAAGAAGCAATTCTGTTTAATGATACTTTCTATAACAACATAACCTTTGGCGTTGAAAATGCAACAATGGAACAGGTTATAGAGGCTGCAAAAATTGCGAATGCACATGACTTTATCATGGAGTCGGAGAATGGATATGAAACAATGATTGGCGACCGTGGAGGTCGTTTGTCGGGAGGACAACGTCAGCGTATAAGTATTGCACGTGCAATATTGAAAAATCCACCAATTTTGATACTTGATGAGGCAACATCGGCACTCGATACTGAATCGGAACGACTTGTGCAAGAAGCGTTGGAACGTTTGATGAAATCTCGTACCACTATCGCTATTGCACATCGATTGAGTACAATTAAGAATGCCGATGAAATTTGCGTTCTTTTTGAAGGAGAAATCGTTGAACGAGGCACACACGAAGAGCTCCTTTCCCTCAATGGTTACTATAAGAAATTAAATGACATGCAAAGCTTATAAAAGATGTAAATTTATGAGAATTTTAGTAGGGAATCACCATTTGCAAAAAACAGGAGGGACCGAAAATTACACTTATACACTTGCTGTCGAATTGAAAAGGTTGGGTCATGATGTTGAGTATTTTACCTTTTACAAGGGTGAGATATCTAATAAGTTGGAACAAAAGGGTATTCCTTATATGTCGTGGCAATACTATGATCTTATTTTAGCCAATCACACAACGGTCATTGAGTATCTATGTCGATTTGGATATATTGTTCAAACGTGTCATGGTGTGCTTACGGAATTGGAGCAACCATCGCCATTTGCAGACAGACATGTAGGTATATCAGAAGAAATTAAGGAGTATATTAAAACTAAAGGATATGATGCTGAAATTGTATTGAATGGTATAGACTGCGAGAGATTTGCACCAAAACGACAGCTATCCCCAAATTTGAAGTGCGTTTTATCCTTGTCTCAATCAAGTGAATTAAACGAATTTATAAAAGACTGTTGTGATGAATTAGGGATAGAATTCAAGTCGTGTAACAAGTTTACCGATAATGTTTGGGAAATTGAAGATAAGATAAATGAAGCCGATCTCGTAGTTGGTATCGGTCGTTCTTTATATGATGCTATGGCATGTGGCAGATGTGTTTTGTCTTATGATAATAGAGGTCTTATTGGTAAAGCAATTGGAGATGGCTATATCACTAAAGATAATATTGAAAAAAGTATATATCATAATTTTATAGGGAGAGGAACTAATAAGACATTTAATCGAGAAGAATTTATATACGAATTAAAAAAATATAATCCGGCAGACGGGAATTGGGCAAGAGAATATGCCTTAAGTTATTTGAATATACAAAATGCAGTAAAAAAGTATTTGTCGTTATATGAAGATTATCCGAATGATGTTGCAAATTTTTGGTATCATAAAATGCAAAAGTTTTATGATATGAGATGTGGCAAGATAGAGACTGAAAGGATAATAGAGGAAAAAGATAGAATAATAGAGGAAAAAGGAAAGATAATAAATGACATACAAAACTCAGTTGAGAAGTATAAACAAAATTTGCAACGAGTCAGCCTTAAGAAAAAGAAATATCTTAAAATCATTCGTATGATGGGATATAGTATAATTCTATTTGTGCTTATGGCGGTGTTTATGAGTGTGTTATGATGTGGCAATTTAGATTATTTGTAAATTATGACAAATCGTATTATAAGACTATTTAATAGCTTAAAATATCAAAAAACAGCTCAAAAGAAAGAAAGTCATGAGCCTTTAATCAGTGTTATTATTGCAAGTTATAATTATAGTAATTTTATAACTACAACTATTGATTCGGTCTTATCACAGACATATAAGAATTATGAAATTATTATAATTGATGATGGTTCAACAGACGATTCTCGTGAATGTATAGGTAAATATGTAAAAAAACATAATAATGTGCATTTATACACCCACCCAATGTGTGAGAATAAAGGATTGCCAGAAACTCTAAAGTTGGGTATTAGAAAATCAAAAGGAGAATATATTGCATTTTGCGAAAGTGATGATTATTGGCATCAAGAACATTTGGCTCGTAAGGTTAGAATGATAAATAAATACGATAATGTAAATATTATTCTTAATGGGATTAAAATGTTTGGAGATAAAGATGAGATAAAATTTAATTCAAAATATTTAAAATCAATAAATAAATTATTGAGAGAAGGAAAGAATAAAATACAAATTATTGCAGGAGATAAAAAGAATATAATACCAACATTTTCTGCTGTAATGATAAAATCATCTGAATTAAAAGATATCAATTTCAATTCTCCAATTCCGGCGTGGATTGATTTTTGGTTATATCGTCAGGTTCTAAAAACTAATGCTTTATATTATTTGCGAGATAAATTAACATATTGGAGAATGCATAAATCATTTAATTGTAAGTCTAAGGTTGAGGAGTATGGTAAGTTGTCTGATATGTTTATTCAACAAAGTGATAATTTAATAGATGTAGTTAAATAGTATGAAGAAAATATATAAGTTATCGAATAAGGATCTTAAAAGCATCAAAAGTAACCATTCTCATAGAGTTTTGTTAATTAGTCATGAAATGTCGCAAACTGGAGCTCCGAGGGCTTTAGTATATATGGCATTGGTAATGCGAAAGCGAGGGATTGAACCGGTATTTTTATCAGATCAATATGGACCTTTGGCTAAAGAAATATCTGACTTGGGTTTTAAGGTGGTAATTGAACCACTTATGAATTACGTCCTTTCAGATAAAAATAGTTTGTTATATTTATATGTAAGTCAATTTGACACAATAGTGTTTAATACTATTGTATGTTCTCCATTAATCATAAAAATGGATTCAATTCCTGTTAAGAAGGTTTTGTGGTTGCATGAAGGGTCAATGTCTTATGAACACTATGATGTTGCGTATGACTTAAATATAATTTATAATCGATTTGATTATATTTATTGTGTAGGGGATTATTCAAAGTCGTTTGCAGAAAAATATGTCGATGGTAAGAATTTGGGGATTCTTTATTATGGCATACCTGATTTGGCTGAAGGTTTACAAAAAATAAAAAAGGAAGAACCAATAAAATTTATCATAGCCGGAACGATATGTAAGAGAAAAGCTCAGGATTTATTAATAAAGAGCCTATTCTTAGTATCTGAAAATATACGAGAAAGGATTGAAATCAATGTAGTGGGAGAGCCGATTGGCTCTCGTATTGTTGAGGAGGTAAAAGACAGTCCATTTTCGTGTGTAAAGTATTTAGGACCAATGGAGCATGATGAATTGATGAAGCTATATCTTGATATGGATTATATATTGTGTCCTTCGTTAGATGACCCAATGCCAATTGTATGCACTGAGGGCATGATGTTTTCTAAAGTTGTTATGGTAAGCGAGGCTACCGGTACCGCGAGTTTGATAAAAAATGGAGAAACCGGTTATCGATTCCCTGCAGGAGATGAGAAGGCATTGGCAAAGGCGATAGAGAGTGCAGTTTTGGATTACTCTGATAAATATCATGAAATGGGAATGAGGTCGAGAGTAATATTTGAGGAGAATTTTGCAATGGCAAAATTTGAAGACTCGGTGTATCGAAAAATTATAGAAGTACCGAAAAGCGATATTCCTAATATGCCTGCGAAGAGAAGTTTATTAAGTGAAAAAGAAGAGTTTCGTATCGTAAAAAATGCGATTAAGAACTCGAGGCTTACTCGCAAGGAGGCTTATTATATATTAAAGTTATATTTGGCAGAGCATAGGTATAAATCTCATAAAATCGTAATGAAATATATTTGGTATCGTTGGATAAAGAAAGTATAAGTTATTTAAGGGAGGTTCTATAAATTCAATTTACCATCAATGAGTAGTCAGAACCTCTTTAAGGCTGTCGCTAATGTGATTTTATTTTCACAAATATTTTTGTCTTAATTATGTGAATATCTAAAGAAAATATTGGAAAATCCAGCATTGATGACAGAGCGTATTTCACAAAAGGGACGTAAATATCTTTAACTTGTTATGCAGCAAATGAGCCTTGCCTAACTGTTAAAAAAGAAAAATAGTGGTTATTGAGGTTGGGATACTACTTTTGGCATCATTACCATAAATGAAACTATTTAACGCTTGAGCTCATCTTGCATGCCCCACAAGCATTTATATTATGTCTATAGCTTAGATATTGTTTCACTTTTCATCATCTATGTACAAAAAGTTTTTTCAAACCATTCAATATCGGATATTTACAGCATTTGAGAATATAAGGCAAGGAGATATAATCAATCTTCACGGCATCACCAATCGTAGAAACAATAGTGGCAAGTGAGGATACTTTCAATTGGCTGCGAACTTTGTTTTTCCTAATCAATCGAGGGAAAAGAGCTTTTACTCTGGACAACAAATATTTTTCGTCCTCATCTTGAGGGGTATAATTTTTTATTATTCTGTTATGCTCATCACAAAACATCTTTGTTGCTCTAAGTTTTGCAGAAAGAGATGCTTTTGTATTTTGCGTTGTGCTTATGCTTTCAGTGGAAAGCCTGAAAGTAAACAGGGTCATATTACATATAGCAACTCCTGAGTCCATTAATTTTAGCACAGTTGCATCGTCACTAAACCATGCTAACGGATAATTAGCAAAACCACCAATAGACAACAGAGCCTCCCGCTTGAACATGTAGAAAGGAATCCCACTACCCAACCACTGATTTGTCCAGGCATACAGATATTCGAGTTTAGTCATATATTCTGGTAAATACCCCTCTAGGAGCAATATATCGCCGTTATGATCTATTCTTTTTACTCGTGGACGAAACACATTAACATTCGGATACTTCTCTGTCAAAGCATCCATTTTTTCAAGATATAATGGAGAATACACATCATCATCTGATGCCAAAATCAAATATTCCCCCTTTGCATAAGTTATACAATTATTCCACTGTGCGACCAAATCTTTACCACCAAGATTTTGTTCATTCCTATAATAACGAATACGTTTATCGTCATAGTTGCCTATTATTGACTTTAAATCTTCAGGAGAAGCATCATCAACAATTATCAATTCGAATGTAGCATACGTCTGATGTAATATACTATCGATTGCCTCTCTCAAGTACTTCGCCTTATATGCGGGTAGTACAAACGAATACTTTACCGTTTCCAACAGATTTTCCATATTAATTTACCAAAATTTCCACCATAGCTTAAGACATAGTACCTAAATAATTTTATAACGCTATAACTCTTTCGCAGTTTCCACAAGTCTTCTCTCGATTCCTTGAAGATGTTTATCCATAGGTCTGCATCATAAAAAAACAATTCCCGTTTAGCAAGAACTTTCAAGTTAGATATAAAATAACGATACTTATCCCAAGAATGCTCTTTCTTAAAAAAATCTTCTATGCAATTAATACATAAGGACTGCTCTCTCACTCTATCCAATAAAGGCCGCTTTGTTGTAGATATTGAATTTTTACGATTATAATGATAAAAAGCCTTGTTTATAACAGATGTACTATTAACGTAATATCTCACTCGAACAGAAAGCCCAACGTCATCCCACATATTAACACCCTCGAAGGGTTGTATTGTATATCTTTCGAAAACGTTACGCGAAACCAAACGGTTACACATAGAAAAGTATTCAACAGATATCGGAACTACACATCCGTACATCAACTCGTGATCCTCATAACGAGTGTTGTATCTTAAAACCTTAGAAGAGTTCTTACGTTCTAAAACAATATCACAGCAGACTGCCTCAACATTATCTGTTACCGCTTTATTATACATACATTCATACATCTCAAGGTCCACCCAATCATCAGCATCACAATGAATAATGTATTCCCCTGAAGCGATATTCATTCCATCCTTTCTTGCACCACTTTGTCCTGTATTAGTAGTATGATTAACAACAATAACGTGTTCTTTTCTTTGAGGATATTCCCCTAATACCTTATGTAGAACATCCATACTATTATCTGTAGAGCAATCATTGACAAAAATATACTCTATACTATCTAATGTCTGCTCGAAAAGCGAACGAGCACAACACTCTATATATTCTCCTGCGTTAAAAACAGGAATTACAACCGATACCTTATACACAAAATATCTCTTACACAAGTAATAATTATTCGCAAAAGTACACTATTCGAGTTAATTAAAAAAATATTATCGCCCTAGTGCTCCTTAAAATATGTTAATCAAAATCAGGTAGCCCATCGTCTGGTTCTCTCCTTCTATTTAAATGGCTAGAGGTGGTATTATGAAGATATAAATGACTTAAATATAGGTAATAATAAGCAGTAGACCTCCAAAAAACAAATTAAAAGGGGTGTGTGTCAAAATTCAATTAGCTGAAAACATACTTCAAAGTGTAAGTTAAAAGTAATCTTATATCATAAGAAATGCCGTTTTTAAGCTAAACTAAGGGAATAACCTCAATGTTGCACACTTAAAAACGGCCGTTATTATTTGAAGATGTAACAAAATGTAAGTGGCAAATTTGCTTTATCTAATTTTGACACATCCTCTCCAACTGCTATATTATTGGCATTTATTTCCCCAAACAATTAAGCGTCGAGGGCTTGTTTGATGTCGTCGATTATGTCGTTGACGTTCTCAATACCAACTGAAAGACGAATTAAGTCGGGGCGAACACCGGCTTCGATTAATTGTTCATCACTCAATTGACGATGAGTGTGGCTTGCAGGGTGTAGCACACATGTACGTGCATCGGCAACGTGTGTTACGATGGCTACAAATTTGAGTGAATCCATGAATTTGATTGATTCTTCTCGTCCACCTTTAAGTCCGAATGAAATAACACCACAAGAGCCATTGGGCATGTATTTTTTTGCTAAATCATAATATTTATTGCCGGGAAGATCGCAATAGTTTACCCATGCAACACGAGGGTCGTTTTGTAGATATTGAGCAACTTTCAAGGCGTTTTCGCAGTGGCGGGGCATACGCAAGTGAAGAGTTTCAAGACCAATGTTTAGCAAGAACGCGTTCTGAGGAGATTGAATACTGCCTAAATCACGCATTAACTGTGCTGTAGCTTTGGTAATGAATGCCATTTTGCCAAAAGCTTTAGTGTATGTTAGTCCGTGGTATGACTCATCGGGGGTGCATAATCCAGGATATTTTTCGGCATGAGCGTCCCAATCAAAATTACCACTATCAACTATTACGCCACCAACGCTTGTAGCATGTCCGTCCATGTATTTAGTTGTAGAGTGTACCACAATGTCTGCACCCCATTCAAATGGGCGACAGTTGATTGGGGTAGGGAAGGTGTTATCAATAATCAGTGGCATTCCATTGCGGTGTGCTACACGTGCAAATTTTTCAATATCAAGCACGTCGAGAGATGGATTAGATACTGTTTCGCCAAATAATGCTTTGGTGTTAGGGCGAATGGCAGCTTCTATTTCCTCCTCAGTGGCATCTGGATTGATGAATGTAACATCAATGCCAAGTTTTTTTAGTGTAACACTAAAAAGGTTGAATGTGCCACCATAAATTGCCGATGAGCTGATGAAGTGGTCACCGGCTTCACAAATATTGAAAATTGCGTAGAAATTTGCGGCTTGACCGCTTGAAGTGAGCATGGCTGCAACACCACCTTCAAGAGCTGCTATTTTAGCTGCAACTGCATCGTTAGTGGGGTTTTGTAGGCGAGTGTAGAAATAGCCGCTATCTTCAAGATCGAAAAGGCGTGCCATTTGCTCGCTAGTATCATATTTGAATGTTGTGCTTTGATAGATGGGGAGCACTCGAGGCTCACCTTTTTTAGGAGTCCACCCGGCTTGAACGCATAGTGTTTCGGGGTTGAATTTCTGTGCCATTGCTAATTATAATATGATTGTTTGTTGTTTATTTTATGCAAATTTACACAGAATTTCTTAAATATATGCTATTTTCTTAGCATAATGCTTTGTCTCAGTTGGGGGCTGAGTCGTTCTATTGCATAACGAAGGGATGTGCGTGGCATATTTGTGGCATATTTATCAAGAAAATCTAGTAAAACAACTTCATCCTTTTTCCCAATCTCTCGAAGTAGCCAGCCGGTAGCTTTGTGAATGAGAGGGTGGGGGTGCGATAGATATCGTTTTGCAAGTCGTAGGGTTTCGTCAAATTTATTTTTTCTTACTAAGGAAAGGGTAGAAACTATTGCTATGCGTTGGAGCCATAGATTATCGCTAAAGCTTAATTCATCAAGAAGTTCAGAGTTGGGGTGGGATAGGAGATACGTTCCTAATATATAGGGGGCTGAAAGATCAACTAAGTCCCAATTATTTGCACGCGTTCCACGTGTAACATAGAAATCCACGATGCATTTTTGAGATTTAGAATCTTTCTTTTTTTTGAATTTTTCAACCAATGCCAAAAATCCTGATAGTCTAAATTCATGAATTTCATGTTGAAGCATTTGGTCGATTAATTCAAAATCAAGCTGGTAATATTTCTTTGCAATGTTGCGATTTTTTGGAACTGGTAATCCTATAAATTTATCTCCTTCGCCATATTCGCCTTTTCCTGTTTTGAAAAACGACATGAAAACAGCAATCTTGTTGGGATTTGCCGCATTTCGTAATTCATTTTGCCATATTGTTATCATAATCAGTGCGTAGGGAGTGATTTGATGAAAACAACTTAATTCGTAATAAACGTGACGAATAGTGCAGATAAGACAATAAATTCAAGCCAAAATTCAAATGTTGATTTCTTGTTTTTATCAAATATAAGGTATAAAATGAGTGCAATAGCTAATGTTGTGAGGAGTATTTCTATTCCGGAAATAATTAAGATAAATACTGCGGCAGCGAACCCGGTCGTATAGGCACTTACGATATGTGTAACGAACTTCCATAGATTGGTTTTATAGTCGGGAATTAAGCACACTATGGTCATACCAATACCTGCTACATACATCAGATATTCGCAATCATATTTTTCAGCAAAATAAATCCATTTAGGCAACATTGAAAGAGATATAGTTGCCAACATAAATGAAAACGTATATTTGGGTTTTTGCCATATATAATAGGTATCACTTAAATTATCGGGAACTCGTTTTATCTTTTTTATCGAGGCGATAGTGAATAAGAGATACGTTATGGCTGAGATATATGTTAATAAATTCATGCAAAAAATATAATTTGCAATATTCGCAATTTTTCCTGGGATATGCAAGAAAATTCAAAAAGATTTCAACAGCTCAAAATGGGTGCTGGTTATAGTGCAATTATTAGTGTGAAGAAAGACTATTTTAAGTTTAAGATTTGCGGTAAAGGGTAGGGATAAATATAAATATTTAATTCTCGCGAGAGTTGTTTAAGTGTATTTAACAAGTAATCAGCACTGTAGGTGTTTTTTGGGGGATTTTGAATTTTTGTCAGAAAAAATAAAAATGCGACAAAAGTGCGAATATTGGTCAAAATGACAACACTAACCTGAACACAAGATAATTTTTCAAAGTGGGACATTAAAATTACTATTGTATCGCACAATAAAAATTGTTACATTTGTAGATTAAAAACTTTTTGAAATGACGATTGATAAAATTCAAATACTTTGTGATGGGGTTGAGTTGCCATCTGTTGATTTTGAAAAAATATCTAATTGGATTGTTGAGGTAGCAAAATCCCATAATAAGATAGTGGGAACTCTTACGTATATTTTTTGCAACGATGAAAAAATAATAGAGGTTAATCGTCAATTTTTGCAACATGATTATTATACTGATATTATCACATTTGATTATTCTCGTGGAAAACTTATAAGCGGAGATATGTTTATTTCTCTCGATACGGTATTAAGTAACTCTGACATGTTGGGAGTAAGTTATGACTCTGAATTACACCGTGTTATTATTCATGGTGTGCTTCACTTGTGTGGCATTGATGATAAAGGAGAGGGAGAACGCGAAATAATGGAACGCTTTGAAAATAAGGCTCTTGAATTGCTTGGAGCCATGAATTGAAACTAAATTCTATCGCAATATGAAGTTTGAATATGATGTAATTGTTGTAGGGGCCGGTCATGCCGGTTGTGAGGCGGCATCTGCTTCCGCTCGTTTAGGTTCGTCAACGCTTCTCATTACAATGGATATGAACAAAATAGCTCAAATGAGTTGTAATCCTGCTGTTGGAGGCATTGCTAAAGGGCAAATTGTCAGAGAAATTGACGCATTGGGCGGACAAATGGGTATTGTAACCGATCGCACAGCAATTCAATTTCGCATGCTAAATCGCTCGAAAGGGCCGGCAATGTGGAGTCCGCGTGCTCAGAGCGACCGCATGAAGTTTAGTGCTGAGTGGCGTCGCATTCTTGAAAACACGCCAAATCTTTCAATGTGGCAGGATTCGGTTGTAAGTTTACTTGTAGAAGATGGGAAAATAAAAGGAGTACACACCGCTTTGGGTGTTGATTTTAAGGCAAAATCAGTTGTGCTTACTGCCGGGACATTTCTCAATGGATTGATGCACATTGGTCGTGTTCAGCTTCAGGGAGGTCGTGTTTCGGAACCGGCATCGCATGGAATAACAGAACAATTGCGTGAAATGGGATTTGTTGTTGAGAGAATGAAGACCGGAACACCTGTTCGCATTGATGGACGTAGTGTAAAGTGGGAATTGACAACACCTCAAGAAGGAGAGGACGACTTTCATCAATTTTCATTTCTCCCCAATATTAACCGAGAATTGAAACAGCGTAGTTGTTTCACTGTGTTTACCAATCCTGCAACTCATGAAATATTGCGAAACGGATTGCCTGATTCTCCTCTTTACAATGGTCAAATTCAAAGTATCGGACCCCGCTATTGTCCCAGCATAGAAACAAAGATTGTAACATTTGCCGATAAACAAGAGCATCAACTATTCCTTGAACCCGAGGGAGAAGATACTCAAGAGTTCTATCTAAATGGCTTTTCATCATCATTGCCGTTAGATATTCAAATTAATGCGTTGCAAACTGTTCCTGCACTTGCCGATGTGCAAATATATCGTCCGGGCTATGCTATAGAGTATGATTTCTTTGATCCAACTCAGCTATATCACACCCTCGAAACAAAACTTATTAAAGGGTTGTATTTTGCAGGGCAAGTAAATGGAACAACAGGATATGAGGAGGCTGCAGGTCAAGGATTGATAGCCGGCATCAATGCTGACGCTTCGGCACATGGCAAACCATCATTTGTGTTAGCTCGAGATGAGGCATATATAGGGGTATTGATTGATGACTTAGTAACAAAAGGTGTTGATGAACCTTATCGCATGTTTACTTCGCGTGCAGAGTATCGTATTCTTCTTCGCCAAGATGATGCTGATATGCGTCTTACCCCGAGAGGATATGAAATAGGGTTGGTAACGCAAGAACGATATGGGCTTATGCAATCGAAGCGAGTTCAACGAGATGCCTTGATTAATTTTGCTCGAGAATTTTCAATCAAGCCAGCATTGATAAATCCGGCGTTGAAAAAATTAGGAACTACTCCGTTAAAGCAAGGAGTGAAATTATACGACTTGATTTTGCGTCCTCAATTGTCAATTTTGATGCTCGCTCCTCACATAAAGGCATTGCAAGAGCATTTAAGCTCCATTGATCAATCCCGTCGTGACGAAATAATTGAAGCCGCTGAAATATTAATAAAATATCAAGGATATATCGACCGAGAGCAATTGATAGCAGACAAAATTCGACGTCTTGAGGGCGTAAAACTTGCTGGAAAAATCAATTATTCTGAAATAAAATCACTCTCGACTGAAGCTCGGCAAAAACTTGAAAAAATCAATCCAGAAACAGTGGCACAAGCGTCACGCATACCGGGTATCTCGCCAAGTGATATAAATATCTTATTATTGTTATTGGGTAGATAAAACGCCAAATGTTTCACGTGGAACAAATGTAAATAATATAAAATCAGTAACTTAAACTAAAATAAATGGAATACGTTAAATCAAAAGTTCGCGACATAATTGACTTCCCTCAAAAGGGAGTTGTTTTTAAGGATTTGACCACTGTGTTCAAAGATCCAAGAGCCTTACATCTTATTAGTTGGGACCTCGCCAAGCTGTATAAAGATAAAGGAATTACTAAGGTAGTGGGAATTGAATCGCGAGGTTTTATTGCCGGCTCTATTCTTGCATTTAAGTTAGATGCCGGTTTTGTCCCCGTACGCAAGCCGGGAAAATTGCCTGCCGATACGATTTCTGCTACATACGAAAAAGAGTATGGTGTCGATACTATTGAAATTCATAAAGATGCAATTACTGAAGATGATGTTGTAGTACTTCATGATGATGTTCTTGCAACAGGTGGCACTATGGCGGCTGCAATAGAATTGATAAAAAGTATGAATCCCCAAAAAATATACGTCAATTTTATTATTGAAATTAGTGCTCTCAATGGCAGAGCAGCCCTCCCCGAAGATGTAGAAGTATCGTCATTGATTACCTACTAATGTTGAAAAATAAACCCTCTCATTTGCAAGAGAAGGTTGCTGTCCTTCCCGATACCCCCGGTGTATATATTTATTTTAATTCCGAGGGTCAAGTAATTTATGTGGGAAAGGCAAAGAATCTAAAGCGTAGAGTTGCTTCTTACTTTAATCGAGAGCATGAGGTAGTGCGTACTCGTTTGCTTGTGCGTGCCATTCATGATATGGACTATATTGTAGTCCCAACCGAGCAAGATGCACTTAATCTCGAAAACTCTCTGATAAAAGAGTATCAACCTCGATATAATGTTCTGCTAAAAGATGATAAGTCCTATCCGTGGATTTGCATTACAGGTGAACATTATCCCCGAGTTTTTCTCACTTATAATTACAAAAAAGATGGGTCGAAATATTATGGACCCTACACAAATCAATCGGTGGCACGTGCAGTGCTTCGACTGATAGATGACCTTTATCCTATTCGCACTTGCAGGCACATTATTACTCCCGAATATATTGAAAAAGGGAAGGGGCGATTATGTCTTGAGTATCACATGAAACGCTGCCTCGGTTGTTGCACCGGATTGATTTCGGTTGATGAGTATTTGACTTACATTGATCGCGTTAGACAGATATTACGTGGTGAGACTCAGGAACTTATGGGTTTTCTTCGAGATGAGATGACTCAACTGTCTATAGAGTTGCGATTTGAAGAAGCACAAGTGATAAAAGAAAAATATCAACTCATAGAGCGATATAATGCCAAAAGTGTGATTGTGAGTCAAACGATTCAAGATATTGATGTATTTGGACTTGAAGATGATGATAACAGCGTGTATATCAACTATATGCACGTGCGTCGTGGAGTTGTAGTAAGTAGTGTTACGCTTCAATATAAACGACGTCTTGAAGAGTCGCAGGCTCAATTATTGGCATACGCTTTGAGTGAAATATCAAAGCGTTTTTCTGTAGATTATAAAGATGTTATCGTTCCAATTGTGCCTGAGGTGGAGATGCCTAATGTGAATTTTATCATTCCTCAACGTGGCGACAAAAAGAAGTTGCTCGATGTTTCTACTCGCAATGCACGCCAACGCAAAATTGATACCCTCAAGCAAATGGAAAAGAAAAATCCCGAACAGCGATTGGAACGCACGCTTGAGCGTATGAAAATCGATTTTCGATTAGTCGAACTTCCACGCCATATTGAATGTTTCGATAATTCAAATATTCAAGGCACAAACCCGGTGTCGGCTTGCGTGGTTTTTCGTAATGCCAAACCCTCAAAACGAGACTATCGCCATTTTATAATAAAAACAGTTGACGGGCCTAATGATTTTGCTTCGATGAAGGAGGTGATTACGCGTCGTTACACGCGACTTTTACAGGAGAACGAGGAATTACCTCAGCTTATAGTGGTTGACGGTGGGAAAGGGCAAATAAGTGCCGCAGTAGAGGCTCTTGACGAACTTGGTCTGCGTGGCAAAATCGCAATCATAGGTATTGCCGAGCGGTTAGAGGAAATATATTTTCCGGGCGACAGTGTACCGTTATATATCGATAAAAACTCCGAATCATTAAAAGTAATCCAACATCTACGCGATGAGGCTCACAGATTTGGCATCACGCATCATCGTAATCGTCGAAGCAAAGGGCAAGTAGTGTCGGCACTCGATTCAATAAAAGGAGTGGGAGAAAAGACACGCACCACACTCCTTCGACACTTCAAAAGTCTTAAACGAATACACAATGCCTCACTCGACGACCTTACTGCTGTCATTGGTCCCGCCAAAGCCCATATCATCTACGATGCTCTCCACGCTTTAGAGTTAAATCCCTAAAAATTTGAATTTTGGTTGGTTTTCAAACGTTTTGTGTGGGATATTCGTTTAGTTGTTGTAAATTTGTAGCATATTTTGAGTAAATACGACCTTTTTGGTCATATATTATATGATATTATAATGAAAATAGCATTGATAGGATATGGAAAGATGGGCAAAACGATTGAACGCATTGCCCTTAGTCGTGGACATGAAATAGTGTCAATCATCGACATTGACAACCCACAAGACTTTGATAGCGATGCTTTTCGCAGTGCAGATGTGGCTATAGAATTTACCACTCCGGTTACAGCTGTCGATAATTATTACAAAGCATTTGCTCAAGGTGTGCCTGTAGTAAGTGGTAGCACCGGTTGGACAACTCGTATGCCTGAAATTAAAGCGTTGTGCGACGAAGGAAAGGCTACTTTCTTTTGGACTTCAAATTATAGTCTTGGTGTAAACTTGTTTTTTGCTCTAAACAAATATCTTGGTCAGTTGATGGATAATTTCAATAACTATACACCTTCGATGAAGGAGATTCACCACATTCACAAGCTCGACCACCCAAGTGGCACAGCGATTACTCTTGCCGAAGGATTAATTGAGAAAGTGGGACGCATCGAAGCTTGGACTGAAGATGAAAATGCTCCTGCGTCATCGCTCCCAATATATCATGAGCGTGAAGGAGAAGTCCCCGGCACGCACATCATCACATGGGACTCTGAGGTTGATACAATAACAATCGAGCATAAAGCTAAAAGTCGTGAAGGGTTTGCTCTTGGTGCTGTGGTGGCTGCCGAATGGGTATGCGGACGCAAAGGATTCCTCACTATGGACCAGCTTATGCATGGATTAATAAAAAAATCATATTTACTTGACATTAAATAATATATGGATTCAAAATCAGCACTTCAACAAATAAAAAAGCGAGTAAAAAACACCAAACTTACTCGATGGATAAGATTTAGTCTTGTTGCCTTATTATTTTTTGCATGGGTTGCATGGATGGGCGATTGGTGGCTATCAATTTTCATTTTCTTGCTTTTTGATATCTATATCACAGGCTTCATTCCTTTTGATTGGTGGAAAAAGAGTAAAAATAAAGTTGTGAGAACAGTGATGAGCTGGGTTGATGCCATTGTTTATGCTCTGATTTTGGTTTATTTCGTGTTTAACTTCATTGGGCAAAATTATCAAATTCCTTCATCTTCGCTCGAAAAAACCTTATTGACAGGCGACTATCTTTGGGTAAATAAGATGGTATATGGACCACGTGTTCCCATGACTCCGGTGCATTTTCCATTGGTACATAATACATTGCCTATTATAAACACAAAAAGTTATCTTGACAATCCGGCTATTGAATATCGACGATTAAAGGGTATTCGCAACGTGGAATTGGGCGACATCGTAGTGTTTAACTTCCCTGCCGGCGACACTGTTCCTTTGAATGTGCAAAATCCTGATTATTATACGCTCGTGAAAATGATTGGTCGCGATGCTATTAAATATGATAAAGTCCAATTTGGTGAAATCGTGTATCGTCCCGTTGACCGTCGTGAAAACTATGTGAAACGTTGTGTGGGATTGCCTGGTCAAAAGTTTCAAATCAAAGAGGGCGTTATTTATCTTGATGGAAAAGCAATCGAACAACCTGAGAATGTGCAATTCAATTATATTATACAAACACGAACACCAATCTCTGATGTTGAATGGGAGAATATTGGTGTAGCTATTGAAGATCGTGTAGTATTGGATATAACTAATCCCGATGTTAGAAACGGTTTATTTGCATCAGGATTTGATGCAAAATACCCGATTTATATGCCCCCACTCACAAAGGAAATGGTTGAAAAACTCAACGCAAGTAGCAACGTGATGAAAACAATGCGTTTAGGAGATTCTACTCTTGGTAGAGTTGAATACCTATTCCCCGATGTGGTTTCAAAAGATTGGAGTAGCTATAACTATGGAGGCGAAGAGGGGCTTGTTATCCCTAAAAAAGGAATGACAATCGATTTGACTGAAGATAATTGGCATCGCTATAACCGTTGTATTCGTAACTACGAGCACAACTACGATGCGTATCTAAAAGATGGCAAAGTGTATATCGGAGGTAAGCCTGCTGACAAATATACATTCAAAATGGACTACTATTTTATGATGGGGGACAATAGAGATAATTCGCTTGACTCGCGTTTCTGGGGTTTTGTCCCAGAAGACCATATTGTGGGAACTCCGATGATAATTCTTATATCTTTCGATAAAGACAAAAATATACTTAATGGTGGAATACGTTGGAATCGCATTTTCAAAGGTGCTAATCCCGACAAGAGATAATGTCGTCGCCACTTATTAAATATAATAATACAACCATAGTGCTACCACCGGTTTTGTGTGGTAGCATTGGTTATTATGCTTTGTTGGCAAGCCATAAAAATGTGGTGATAGATCGTTACTGCCGTTACGATAAACGTCGCAAACACATGCATCGCTACGATATTGCCGACGTAAACGGTCGCCTTTCCCTCACTGTGCCTATCACGAAACCTCGCATTGGAGCAACTTGGAATGATGCCGGGATATCGGCTCATGGTGGGTGGTGGAACATTCACAAAGTGGCATTATGGTCGGCATACGGACGGACTCCATTCTTTGAATACTATATTGATGAATTAATGCCCTATCTGCAGCCTTGCGATGGTACTGAGTCTTTGATGAATCTCAATATGGGAATTGATGCAGTTATTCGTCGCATATTGGGCATAGATAATGAAGTTAGATATGAACTAACTGCCGAAGAAAATGAATTACTAAAACGAGGAGATTTGTCAATAATCGACTGCAGAAACGGCAACTTTGACCTCGACACCCCCGTAGAGTACTATCAAGTAAGAGCCTTAAAACAAGGCTTTATACCTAACCTCACAATCCTTGATCTCATTTTTAACATGGGACCGGAATCTCCCTTGGTATTAAAGAAGATTATCGACAAGAACGGTTAGTTTTATTCGTGAGTAGCAGCAAGTCCTCCTTGAGCGGTTTCTTTGTATAGACTTGGAAGATCATGACCGGTTTGTTTCATTACCTCGACAATACGGTCGAATGTTACGGTGTGTTTGCCGTCGGAGATTTGTGAATATAGATTTGCATCAAGTGCTCGTGCGGCAGCCATGGCATTGCGTTCAATACATGGAATTTGCACCAATCCACACACCGGGTCGCAAGTCAAACCAAGGTGATGTTCAAGTCCCATTTCAGCACTATATTCTATTTGTGCTGGAGTGCCGCCAAATAGTTGGCACGATGCGGCAGCAGCCATGGCACATGCCACACCCACCTCTCCTTGACAACCCACCTCTGCTCCCGACACCGACGCATTGGTTTTAACTACGTTGCCAAATATTCCTGCTGTAGCAAGTGAACGCAAAATTCGTTCTTCGGAGAATCCTTTTGATGTGTGGAGATGATATAACACGGCTGGCACAATGCCACATGAACCACAAGTAGGAGCTGTAACGATTTTACCTCCGGCTGCATTTTCCTCACTCACCGCAAGTGCGTATGCGTATGTTAATCCACGGCTTTTGAGGCTACCTGTATATCCCTGTGCATGAACATAATAAGATACAGCTTTGCGTCGTACGCCAAGTCCCCCTGGTAATGCTCCTTCGGCTTCAAGTCCACGTTCAACGGCTTCTTTCATTACTTGCCACACCTCTCGAAGATAGTCCCACACTTCGGGTCCTTCACATTGATCGACATATTCCCAATAATTGTGTCCGGTCTTTTCGCACCATGCTTGAATATCTGCAATACGAGTCATCTCATACACATGATTATGCACTCGCGATTCCCCCTCTTCCATAATATCTCCACCTCCAATGGAATATACAACCCATTCGTCGGAGATTTTTCCATCAGAATTAAGTGCTTCAAATTTCATAGCATTTGGGTGGAAAGGTAGAAATATTTCAGGGAGCCACACAATTTCGGTGGGAGCAAAAGGTGATAGTACATCAAATATTGCCTTGTCGGTTAAGTGCCCTTTTCCTGTTGCTGCAAGCGACCCATAGAGTGTAACGCGATAATTTGTTGCTCCACTTGTGCGAGCCAAAAAACGCTCAGCTGCACGTTTCGGTCCCATAGTGTGGCTGCTTGAAGGGCCAATCCCTATTTTGTATATCTCCTTTATCGATTCCATAATATTTTGATTATATTTTTCTCAAATTTACAACACTTTTCATATAAATACAACAACTTTATTTGAATTATTTCCCATGCACCTTCATTAGTTCTTCAAGCTAAATGATGACTAATGAAAATAGGGAAAACAGAATGTGTGCCAATTTTAGAATTTTGGCACACATTCTGTTTTTATATTTGCTCCAACCGGAACAGATAAACTATACGAAGATGAGTGTTATTTTATTTCTTTATAGCTTAATTGAATGCAAGATCTGTTTGTATTGTCTCGAATAATGTTATTAACCTTAAATACACCTTTTGCAGTATTGTAATAGCCTACAAGAATAATATCATTAATATTCAAATCTTGAATAATATTTTCTTTTACCGAACTTTCATATACCGAACTGATTCCTCGAGCTGTTGCGGCAACATAATTAAACGAATTATTTCTAACAAACATTGTTTGTTCGTTGCTGCAGAGGTTTATTTTTGAAAAATCAGGGGTTGATTGAACATAAACGTCAGGCTTTAATGAGTCAACTGATTCATTAAAAATGAAAGGTTGAGTCACGTCATTTAACGACAATGCACTTGCGTTGTTATCGTGTGGATTATATAACACAATTCCATCTAATTGTAAAATATGGAGATTCTTACTTTTTATTAATAAATATCGTTGGATTGTAGCTATATTTCCTAAATTATCTTCTGCTTCAATATTTAATTCTATTGACAAACTATCTCGATCAACATCAGGAGCTTCATAATAAAATTTATACGCTAAGGATTTGTCGTTTCCACAGATAGAGTCAATGTAAGTTTTTGTACCTTGAAATGCGTCAAACGAGAAAATTTTGAATCGTTTAACGTATTCGTTTATTGTTGAGATTTCAACATCATATTGAATCATATCACCCGATTCAACTGTAACCAATGAGTCCTTTTCCGGATAAACTTTTATCACTACATTTGATAATTCCGGTTCTGAACACATAATAAATGTCAAGCACAATGAAAATGCACTTACTATTTTTAATAGTTTCTTCATTTTAATATCAAAAAACGATAACTCTCCCTAAATAGTGGGAGGGTTATCGTTTAATTATAATTTAAAATTATTTTTTTAGCTTGTAAGCTTTTACTTTAGCTGTTTTCACATTTAAATCGCCTAAGAACAATTTGTCTTTGCTGTGAGACGATACAACAACTTGAAAATAATCAGCTGTAGGGAATTTTTCAACCAATTTATAGGTTGCTAATTCTAAATCAGCATCATATACACCAGGAATAGTCAATCTCTTTTGTAATGATGAGTTATAGAATTCTCCATTAACTTTTTCGGTTTTCTTGATTAATCCAAATAGGTATGTGCTATATTCAACCGATACTTCATCTTCGCCAAGATAAGCCAAATCATTCATATTCATTTCAAGACGCACTTGGTCAAATGAATAAGGTTGTGTTTTGGTTATCGAGCCACAAGATGTTGCGAATAATGCAATCGCACAAATTGCAAATAACTTATATAATTTCATTTTAATTATAATTTAAAGAAGTAAGTAAGAGTTAAACGAGCTTGGTGTCCGAGTTCCCAAGTTAAAGCGTCATCAGAAGTTGTAACAGTAACATTATTATCAGCATCTGCAGAGATAGTTTCTCCACCGGCATTCCATAATGTGCTCACACCATACTCAAGACCCACTGCAAGAGGAAGATTGCAAACGTATGCTTGCAAACCGAAGAATGCACCAAGACCAATTTTGAAATGAGAGTTGCTTATTTCTGATGTTAATTTTTGATTTAATATTTTTGATTCTGAACTATTGCCATCTTTTGTCCAACCAAAAGGAAGTTCACCACCAAAATAAACATCAAGAACATTTGATTTTGCAAAGTGATAAGCAACACCAGGATAGAATTTCATGTTTGTACCCCATGTTCTATCAGTAATTGTACCCACTACATCTTCTTCAATAAATTCTTCTGTGTCTTTAGTAGTTTTGCTCCACCATTCAATACCTAAACGACCTTCAACTTTGTCGTTAAACATATATTTAAAGTTAATCAAAGGAAGGGCTTTTAGATCTCCAATGCTTGTCAAGTCTTGGAACATTGTAGAGGTTGCACCTAAATAAAGACCGAAATCACCTTTTTCTGCTCTGTTACCTGTTTTGATAGTTTGAGCTTGACTTTCACCTGTTGTGATTTGTGCTTGTACAAGCATGCTTCCAGCACACAAGAAAGCTAACATTAAAAAGAACTTTTTCATAAATTTTGTATTTTGCGAAAGAAGCTTCGATTTCGCGTTTAATTTTTGTTTGTATAGAGAAGCTTCATGAAACATCAAGAGTTATTACCTTAAAAGTTCCATTCTATACATTTCATTTATAAATTTTATGTAAAATTACGTTTTTTATTATTTTGATTAATTATTTAAGTGTTAAAATACCTTAAAATAGAGGTAGCCAATTAAACTTTTTCAAAATAATCCTCCTATCCATTGCCAAAATGACATCATTAATTCCCATTGCCATTTCACAAAGAGTATCATAAAGTAGATTGCTACACACAACAATAATATCATAATTCCCATATATATTGCTTTGCGGTTAACCTCTTTGATTATCTTTTTGTCGTTTTCTACAAATCCCATGATTAGATTGAAATTCTTTTTATTTGCTCTTACAAATATATCAAACACATCGCCAATATAAAAAGGAAGCATTCCAACACAACAGTCAACCAAAATGTTGTAAATAATAGCAAGTGTGAGAGGCAACGATTTTATTTTTACTATTGCTACATATATACTCGGAACAGACATAATAGCACTCAACACGTCGCCTGCTCCGGGAAAAATAAAGCCAACGATAGAGTCAATATATAAGTCATCAAGATATTTTTTTAGGTAATATATCGAACGGTATGACCAAGATCGTTGTAGCCATTGACGTGTCGCTTCTTTTTTGTCAATATCTTCTTGCAACTTCACCGAAGCAATCTCTATTTCACGTTTTTCTTTTTTCATAATAGGTTGATATTTTACATATTGGTACACATCGCAAATATAGTGATTTTTCATCTAAAAGCATGTAACAGTATAGTAAAAGGACAAAAAGCAAGCCAAAATGATTACAACCTCAAAAACTCTCTTATGCAATACAACAAAACCTTGAGCAAAGTTGTTATCACTCAAAAATGTGATACTATGAAGTTGAGGTTTTATGTGTTGCAGGTAGTGGCGATGTGTGTGCTGGTAATGTCGGCCTCGGAAAATGTGTCGCTCGATTCTTGTAGAGCAATGGCGTTGCGTAATAATAAGCAGATGCTTATAGATGCCACACGCATTGAGGGTGCAAAGTATAAAAAGAGGGAGGCTCGGGCTGCTTATTTGCCGGCTTTTGACTTTTCCGGAGGATATAGTTATAACCAAAAAGAGTTATCGCTGTTTGACTCTGACCAAATGTTGCCGGTTAAGTCGTTTGACATCGCAACCGGTAGTTATGAGTTCAACATCGTAAAAAATCCTATTACAGGCGAGCCTATAAAATCGCCCGATGGGCAATATGTGCCTCAACAGGTGGCGTTGATTCCAAAGGAAGCTATGACATTTGATATTCATAATGTGTTTTTTGGTGCCCTTACACTTTCGCAACCGGTTTATATGGGAGGAAAAATCGTAGCATTGAATCGTATCGCCGATTATGCCGAGCAATTGGCTGTGGCTCAACAACAAGGCAATGCCGAGAATGTAATATACAATGTTGATGTGGCTTATTGGCAAGTTGTGTCGCTCGATGCTAAGATGCGTCTTGCTGAGGGGTATGTGGCATTACTCGACACATTAAATCGCAACGTGAATGCCATGATTATTGAAGGGGTTGCAACTCCCAGCGACCAACTTAGAGTAAATGTGCGTCTTAACGAGGCTTTAGTGGATTTAACTAAAGTAAAAAATGGATTGACCCTTTCTCGCATGGCACTTGCTCAACTTTGTGGCTTGCCCATCAACAGCGACTTGCATTTGGCAGATGAAAATTACAATAAGCCATTATCACAAATTCCTTTGATTCCTCAAACTACGGAGATGGAACTAGTTTATGCTCGTCGTCATGATATTCGTCAACTTGAATTGGGTGAAAAGATTACTCATCAACAAGCAAAAGTAGAATTATCGTCGATGTTGCCTAATGTGTCGGTTATAGGGGCTTATTCGTTTAGTAATCCAAACTTGTATGATGGGTTTAGCAAAAGCTTTGATGGAGCATTTTCGGTGGGTGTGATGGTTACAGTTCCGTTGTGGCACTGGGGAGGAAACTACAATAAATATAAAGCGGCTCAATCGCAAGAAACAATTATGCGATTAAATCTTGCCGATGCCAAAGAGAAAATTGCATTGCAGGTGCAACAGGCATTGTTTAAGACTCAGGAGGCAATAAAAACATATAAAATGACAGTAGAGAATCTCAAAAGTGCCGATGAAAATCTACGTCAGGCACAGATAGGATTCAAAGAGGGTGTAATGACGGTGGATAATGTAATGGAAGCCCAAACAGCATGGCTTAAAGCTAATTCAGAACAAGTTGATGCTCAAATTGATGTGCAACTTTGTAACACCTACCTCAAAAAGACACTGGGAATTCTAACGTATTGAAAATAGAATAATTAATATGGAAACAAATCAAGTGAAACGAGAAAACAACATGCTAATAATTTCTTTGGCAGTGATAATATTGGTTGTGGTGCTTTTAGCGATTGTGGGATTTATGCTTATCAATGAGCCAAGAGAGGTTGTTCAAGGGCAAGCAGAGGCTACTACGGTAAAAATTTCGGGGAAACTGCCCGGTCGTATTGAAGCATTCTTTGTAAATGAGGGAGACTCGGTAAAAACGGGCGATACTCTTGTGCATATTCATTCATCGGTAGTTGAAGCCAAATTGATGCAGGCCCAAGCTATGACTACTGTAGCACAGGCTCAGAATCGAAAAGTTGATGGTGGAGCTCGAAAACAAACAATTCAGTCGGCACATGACCTTTGGCTACAAGCTCAGGCTGCACGTGAAATATCTCAAAAAACATATAACCGCATGGAATCGCTTTATAGTCAAGGTGTGGTGTCGGCACAAAAACGCGATGAAGCACAAGCCGCTTATAAGGCTGCCCAAGCTGCCGAAGATGCAGCATGGAACCAATACAATTTAGCTCAAAGCGGAGCACAACAAGAGGATAAACAAAGTGCGGCGGCAATGGTAAGGGTAGCACGTGGAGGAGAAAAAGAGGTAGAAGCTATTCTGAATGATCAATATTTGATTGCACCTTGTAATGGAGTTGTTGATGAGATATATCCTCAATGTGGTGAATTAGTTGCCCTTGGAGCTCCTATAATGAGTGTGTTGCAAACTGAAGATAAATGGGTTACATTTAACGTGCGTGAGGAATTACTCAATGACCTATCATTGGGGAAAGAGATTGACATAATAATTCCTGCACTCGGGGATAAGAACGTAAAAGCTCGGGTGTATTATGTGCGTGATATGGGCGATTATGCAGTGTGGCGTGCAACAAAAGCAACCGGAGAGTGGGATAGTCGCACATTTAAGATAAAAGCTCGCCCGATGACATCATTGCCAAACCTACGCCCCGGAATGTCGGTAATATATGAGCCAAAATAGGTGTGGTGTTATGGGATTTAGGGCAATATTTATTAGAGAGTTGCGACGACTTGCATGTCGTCCCATATATTTGTTCACGATGATAATTGTGCCCATTGGTTGTGCTATTTTTTTTGTATCGTTGCTTGATGAGGGATTACCTACCAAAGTGCCTACTGCTGTAGTTGACCATGATAATTCATTGTTATCACGACAAATTATTCGCGATCTTGGAGCATCTGAGTTAATCAACATTGATAGTCATCTCGATAGCTATCATGAGGCTCTTGAATCCGTACGTAGTGGCAAAGTTTTTGGTTTTTTTATCATTCCCGATGACTTTGAAAAAGATGCAGTAGCCGGTCGTTCCCCTTCAATATCTTACTATTGCAATATGGCATATTTTATTCCGGGAACATTGACATTTAAGGGATTCAAAACAATTGCCGTAAGCACTACCGGCTCATTGGCACGAGTACAACTCGTATCGGCAGGGATGAATGATAATGCTACCGGAGCATTGATTCAACCACTTGCAGTGCAGGACCACCCAATAGGAAATCCTTGGAGCAATTATCCAATATATTTATGCAACTCGTTTGCCGCGGGAGTTTTGGCATTGATGATACTGCTTGTTACAGCGTTTTCAATATGTGAGGAAATAAAGCGAGCCACATCGATTGAATGGCTTGCGACTGCACGAGGATCTATGATAGTGGCATTGTTGGGGAAGATGTTGCCTCACACGGTGATATTTTCTGCTGTGGGAATCTTTATGCAATCATTGTTTTATGGATATAATCACTATCCCCTAAATGGCTCGGAGTGGGTAATGGCATTGGCTATGGTAATGTTTGTTGTAGCATGTCAAGCGTTTGCATTATTTGTATGTTGCCTATTGCCCAATTTGCGTTTAGCTTTGAGTGTTGTGTCGTTGCTTGGTGTATTATCTTTCTCAATTACCGGTTTTTCGTTTCCACTTGAAAATATGTATGGAGCAGTAGCAATATTTAGCTATATAATCCCGGTTCGATACTATTTTTTGATATATATCGACCAAGCATTGAATGGGATTGCTTTATATTATTCGCGATATTATTTTGTTGCGTTGGCTATATTCCCATTAGTGGCATCGACCATGTTATGGAGATTGAAAAAAGCGTGTATAACCCCGATTTATGTATCATAGAAGAAAATAAAATGAATAGGGCAATAAAAAATATCAAATCGTGGTGGTTATCACTATTTAGTGTGTGGCGTAGAGAGTTTTATATTGTAACTCACGATGGTGGCGTAATGCTGTTTTTCCTTTTTTTGCCGTTGCTATATCCCATTCTTTACACGCTGATATATAACAAAGAATTGGTTGAGGAGGTGCCATTTGTGGTGGTCGATGATAGTTACACTCCTAAGAGTCGTGAACTTGTGCGAATGGCTGATGCAACTCCCGAAATGCAACTTGTTGGATACGCTTCGGATATGGCAGAGGCTCGTCGTTGGCTTAACGAAAAAGCGTGTTATGGGATAATGTATATTCCAAGCGACTATTCACGTAAACTTGCCAATAAAGAACAAGCTGTTGTGCCATTTTATTATGATATGAGTCTGTTGATGCGTTATCGTTCATTTATGGAAGCTCTCACCAACATACAAATTGCCATTGGAGACAGCGAACGGCAATCATTGCTCAATGAGGTGGGAGAACTGTCATCTGGGTTGAATGTAACTGCAATAAATTCGCAAGCATTTATACTTGGAGATTTAACACAAGGCTTTGCCTCATTTGTTATTCCCGGGGTGTTGATACTGATTATTCAGCAAAGTATGATATTAGGTATAGTGATGCTTTGTGGCACTTCACGCGACCGACGTCGCCGAAATTCAGTGATTGAACCTCTTGCAATTGAAGCTCCGGCAATGGCAGCCGTATTGGGCAAATCGTTATGTTATGTAATGATATATATTCCTCTTTCTTTATATATGCTTCATTTTGTTCCTCTAATGTTTGGATTACCACATGTGGGGTCGATGGTGGAAATAATATTGTTTATATTGCCGTTTTTATTTGCTTCGGCATTTTTGGGCTTGGTATTGCAAGCATTTGTGAGCGAACGCGAAACGTCTTTTCTTGTTATTGTGTTCACTTCATTGATATTCCTTTTCCTTTCGGGATTGACCTGGCCACGTTATGCGATGGACTTCCCTTGGCGACAACTGAGCGACATAATCCCCGCCACTTGGGGCGTAGAAGGCTTTGTCAACATCAACTCAAACGGAGCCACCCTCTCCCACGTCTCAACCCCCTACACAATACTTTGGTGTCTCACAGGAATATACTTCATCATCGCAAGCTTATTGTGGAAATATACTAAAAATGAACAATAAAAGAATTTGTGGTTCTTTTTCTGTTCATTTTTTAGCTGGCAATTGTGATTGTATATATTGACACAATAAAACGCGAAGCCTTCGATTTTTACTATCGCAAATCGTTATCGTTTTAGGTAGTATGAGGCTTGCTAATTGTTAAAATAACTTTCATATTCTTGTAAAAGAATATGTAAAATCTTCATTATATATTACAATTTTGTTTGTGCTTAAATGTTGTATTATATAAATATCTGCATGACCAGAATCATCATCTGTTAAACAAATAGTAGCAGAAGTTTCATTATAAGTATAAGTTCCGGTTCTCGTTTCCGACCAAGTCGCAGACAAATTATGAACTCTCTTATAGGTCCAATCTTCTTTAAATTCCCATTTGCCATATCTATAGTTCCATGTTCCAACAAATGGATTTACTTCTGGTTCATCTTTTTTAGATTCACAATCACAAGCAACAAAATTCACGCATAAAAAAATTGTTACCAATAAAACCACTAACAATTTAATCTTTTTCATTTTCATTACAAATTTGTGTTTCTCATCTCCCATTGAAACGATTAAATTTTAATATAAAAAAGGTGTGGAGAATGTATCTATGTCTTATCTTGTTATCAGGTCTTCGCTACCTATGGAATAGATAAGACAATAGCCCCACACCGATTATGCTATATATTCTGCCTTTTATGGCATCGTACAAGCAACCGACGTAGGTGCTACTGTGAACCTTATCTTCATTCCATTTCAATGTTGCGAAGTTTGATAACAGAAGATAAAATTTCAATAACACCTTTCGTAAAATATGTATTTATTCAAGAACTATCGCTATAGAACTGAATGAGTGCAAAGATAAAGTAATTTCTTTTATTTCAAAAACAAAATAAGGAAATAATTTGGGGGTCTGAAGATTTATTCACTTTTGTCATTGTGTTGAAATTTAGGACACGGCAATAGATATTTGTATTGGAACTAAATCTATTTCCCATTAACTACCCAATGACCACCTTTTGCGGGACCGATGCGTTGAATGGTGCCGTCGGCTTTTAGGCGTGCGAGGTGTTTTTCTACAGCTTTGGCCGTGATGCCAATCTTTTCTGCTAATGCAACAGCACTCAACCGACCATCTTTAGAGAGTAATGAAATGATTTTATCCCTACTTTTTGTGGAATCTTCCCTGCCTTTTGAAGGTTTGACTCTATTATCCCCGGTTTCTTTGATTGACTTCAAATAGGTTTCTATTTCAGCCGAAAGGATTTCTTCCATCATTTTAGCCATGAAAGTTCTGAAAATATCAAGGTCGTCTTCTTCTCGTGTTGCTACTAATGCTTTGATATATTCTTCTTTATATTCCTTGTGTATTTTTGTAGGAATAAGGCCAAATTCAAATTGCAGCATATTCATAATCAAACGAGCCATACGCCCATTTCCGTCGGCCCATGGGTGTATGGTTACTAAATTAAAATGAGCATCGAATGAAAGTTTATATAGTTCGGTTATTGATTTATTCTCAGCATTTTTTCGGTCAGCATTTAGTTGGTTACAAAATTCAGCAAGTTTTGTGGGGACTTTGCTATAATTCATATATGAACGTCCTCCAATCCCGGCAGTCACATTGAGCAAACGTAATTCCCCCTTTGCCGATGAGAAATCACCAAGAATAGTCTTATATTCTTTACCTGTGTTTTTCATCACTAATGCGGCGAGGGAAATTAACGTATCAATGGTAATAGGAGAGTGTGTGTTTGCCAATTCAATTGCTCTATCATAGGCAAATTTTAGGTCAAGGTTCATGCTTTGTTCCTCAATGCTTTTTCCTTTAATACTCACCCCATGGTCAAACATTATTTGATTCTCCAATTCTGTGATTGTAGAACCTTCAATAGCAGTTGAGTGGGTAATCAATGAATAGAGGTAAAATTTATCATAATCTATTTGTTGATCAATGCCTAACTCTTTATATTGATATATAAGTGACTCTAATTTGTTTGCCATGTTCTCGGTTTTTTGAATTTTGTTTTATGCCGTAACTGCTTTCTCCCTACTTTTTGTGCAAAGATAATTGTTTTATCCCTACTTTTTTGTGTTTTCACCCTACTTTTTTCGGGTTTCACCCTACTTTTTTGTGCAGTGGTGGTTGTTGCGGTGGAGGCCGGTGAGTTTTGTGCGTTTGATGGCTGAATGGTGGAAGATGCGAGAGAACTGCTCTTGTGTCATTGTTTCGATATCGCTGTGGGTGAGCGATAGTATTTCTTTGCGAGGTAAAAACTCTGTTATTTTAGTGGTGGGGGCGTTGAGGTTGTGTGGACATACTTTTTGACATTCGTCGCAACCATATACTTTGCCGTTGAGGTCGAGTTTTTCGGGCAATTCGCCTCGATACTCTATAGTTAGGTAGGAGTGACATCGACGTGTGTCAATCATGCCACTTAGTGATATCGCTTTGCCCGGGCAATGACGAATGCAGGCGTTGCAACCTATGCAATCAAGCATGCAAGGCTCGTTGGGTTGAAACTTTATGGTCGATAACACTATGCCGATGAACACATACGAGCCAATCTTAGGCAATATCAGCATCGAATTGCGGCCAATAAATCCCACACCGGCTTGCTGTGCCCAATAGCGTTCGAAGATAGGAGCGGTATCAATGCAAATTCGTGTTTCGCCACCCCAATTTTCTTGAATGAAAGATGCGAGTTGAGATAGTTTGCTACGCATCACATCGTGATAGTCATCGCCAAGGGCATAAGAAGCCCATTTAGGAGCATTTTGACGAGGAAGTAACGGGGAATGATAGTTTGCTGCTACCACAATGACAGATTGAGCATTTTCAAGCAATAAACGTGGGTTGCAACGCACGTCGCCATATCGTTCCATATAAGACATATCACCATGGCTATTTGATGCAATCCATTGATTGTATCGGTCAATTACCGATTGAGGTACTTCGGAGGCATTGGCAATGCCTATTTTGTCAAACCCTAATTCAGTGGCTACGGCTTGCAAATCATTGCAACATGGGGATTGGGAGAATCTCATAACCTTCGCTTTTGAGCCATTCGATGGCAAGAGGTAATGCAAATTTTAGATTATATTCGGCACGAAGTGAATCATGAAACACGATTATAGATCCGTTGCGAGTGAAATTTTTCACATTGGCGAGCACGTCATATCCATTTTGTTTCCGGCTATAATCACGCGTAACAATATCATACATCACTATATTATAACGCTCTTTGACGGCTTTTGCCTGACTTCTTCGCATCAATCCATGAGGTGGGCGGAATAGACTTGAGTCGATATATTCGTTGGCTTCGTCAATGTCGTGAATATATTCCGGAGTTAAAGTCTTCATGGCTTTCAAATGATGCATGGTGTGGTTTCCATAGCTATGTCCTCTACGTTTTATCTCGTCAAAAAGCCAAGGGTGGCGACGAACATTGTCGCCAACCATAAAGAAGGTAGCTTTAACGTTGTATTTGTCGAGAATATCCAACACCCAAGGTGTAACCTCGGGTATTGGACCATCGTCAAATGTGAGATATACCGTGCGTTGCTTTTTGCGTTTTATACGCCATATTGCTTCGGGGAAGAATATGCGATAAAGCAACGGTGGTTGTTCTATGAACATAGTAGAATGATTGTTTATTCGTCAGAATCTTCTGAGTAAGCCATGTCAAACGCAGCTTTAAGTTGAGTAGTGTCGAGACCTCGATTGCCAAAGAAATCAACGATTACATCAACCAATTTTTCGGGTTGATAATTAAGCATTCCGTAATATTCAACAATCGGATTTACGAAATTGTGAATCTCAACTCCGGGATAGTCTAACTGATATAAACGATAACGAAGAGCTAAAATATCATCAATTGATGTGTCAAGTTCTTTGAGTTTGGCATCAACATCACCACCGGCTTGTTGATAAAGAGTGATGAAATGAGGAATAGCTACATTCGACACATATTTTTCGTTATATACAATTGACTTGAGTTGCCAATCGTTAAGGCTCATGAGATAAGGAATAAACTTTACATATCGGGTTAACCCATCTTCGGCAAGTGCTAAAGCATGAGCTTTATTATCTTCGTTGCCTGTTGCTTCAAAGAGTTTGATATATAGCTCGGCAATATCAATGCTTGAGTAGTTTTCGTAAGGCATTACGCTTGCCGGCAATTTCTCTTCCATGAGGTTAAGCACCTTACGTGCTTTTTCAAAGTTCTCATTATTTGCGTCAATGCCGGTTGAATCATTTTTAGAAGCAATTATGCCATTGTAATATAATTCTTCTGCAAGACTGCTCATTGAGTTACGAGTAGTTGACACCATACGACGCACTGTTTCGTCGAGATACAGGTCTTTTCCTTGATCCAAGCCTCCCCAACGATATTGATTCATTATCACATCATACATCTTTTCGGTATTAATACCCGGTGCGGCTCGTTGACCCGAAGAGCCTGGTATGCCGGCAAGAACAGGAGTTACTTGATAAGCCATACCGGTTTGTTGCAGATAAGGTGTAAGACCTAAGTGATATGAATTAGGTACGGTTACAGCGTAGTAGATAGGACGATTCCAACCATTTTCGGCACTTTTGGCTATCATATCGAGAGCCAATACTTTATTAAGAGCCAATCCGGGGTCGCCCAAACTTTGAGCATGACGAGCGATTTCAACAAACAATGTGTCAACAATTTGGTTGCGTTGTGATTCGGGAACAATTTTTGACTCGATTACTTTATTTGCATCAACAGGAATATATACAGTAGCTGCATTTATTGCATTAACGCCATATTGAGGCAAGTATGAGGCATCGCTATAACGGTGCAATAAAGCATCTTTGGCAGAGCTTAATGCAACTTGAGGAACGATGTAACTATATTGCAATTTGTCGTTGCCATAGTTTTGAGGTGTTGCATATAAATCAATGCCGGGGGCATCATAGGTGGGAAGTTGATTTTGGTAGGCATACCAATCGGTAGTGAGGTATGACATATTTACCACTTTCACATCGGTGCGATGTCCCTCAACCTCTTGAGCATACCACAATGGGAATGTATCGTTGTCGCCGTTTACAAAAATGATACCGTTTTTATCCACACTTGAGAGGTAGTTCATGCCAAAGTCGCGAGCAGTGTAGCGTCCTGAACGGTCGTGGTCGTCCCATGTTTGCGACACCATTTGAATAGGCACGATTAAGCCTAACACAGCGGCTACGATAGCAATTGCAAGCGATTTTTTACCATTGTCTTGTTTGGTTGGTTCAGCGTTGACTTTTTTAGATGCTTTTTTATCAAACAACGTTTTTATTCCTGCCCAAATTCCGGGAACTGCAAGACCAATCCATATTGCAAAGGCGTAGAAAGAACCGGCAAATGCATAGTCGCGTTCACGAGGTTGACCGGGTGTTTGATTGAGGTAAAGCACAATCGCAATACCTGTCATGAAGAACAAGAAGAAGATTACCCAAAATTGTTCAATGCCACGTTTTGATGAAAATGCTTGCCACAGCAGTCCAATGATGCCAAACAATAATGGCAATAGGTAAAACACGTTGTGTCCTTTATTTCCAGTGCCATATTCTTCGGGGAGTAGAGATTGGTCGCCAAGTCGAAGTTTGTCGAGGAATGAGATGCCCGAAATCCAGTTACCTTGAGTTACTTCACCATTGCCTTGAATATCGTTTTGACGACCGGCAAAGTTCCACATAAAGTAACGCCAATACATGTGATTGAGCTGATAATTGATGAAATAAGTGAGGTTATCGGCAAAAGTTGGTAATGCTACTTCTTTTGCAACATATCCTCTCTCGTTAGAATCATATATATTGATAATCTTACGTGGCGATTTATCGGCATTGTAGTTAATCCAATCTTTATAACCTCTGACGTGGTTTCCATCGGAGCTATAAATGCGAGGGAATAACATCTTAAATTCAGGAATCTCTTCGTAGTCGGTTTTTTGTCCGGTTACGATATATTGGTCGGGTTGTTCGGGTGAAGTTTTTACAATTTTACCATAAGTCGAACGGCCGGTTTTTGTTACGGCAGTTCCGTCTTCTGTACGCAAAATTGCCGATGCCGGCACATATTTTATTGATGATTTGCCGGTTTTGCTATCCTCTTGATATGTTACATAATCAGCGAATGTAGCCCCATGGAACAATGGGCGTTGACCATATTGTTCACGGTTGAGGTAAGACGCAAGGGCAAACACGTTGTCGGGAGCATTTTGATTCATCGGAGTGTTGGCATTGGCACGAATTAAGAGCAATGCGTAAGATGAATAACCGATAAAAATTACCAACACACCTGTAATTACGATATTGAGAATGCGAATGGGTAAATTTGATGTGAATACAAAGTATAGAATCAACCCAATCATAAACAACGTGGGGATAGCATAGCTTTCGCCAATAAAAGGCATGCCTGAAAGGAAGATTGCCAAGCATGATGAAAATTTGATGCGAGCCGATGACTTTTGGCTGTATAGCTCATAGATAGCCCAAATAAATGTAGCCACAAGCACAATGGCATATATGAGAGTTCCCATATTGTAGCTCAATCCACAACTGTTCACGAAGAAAAGTTCGAAATATTGAGCCATTTCAACAAATCCAGGCACCAAACCATAAAGAATCAAGCCCACTACCACACATGAAATGCCAAGTGCAATTAACGAACCTTTGGCGTTAGTTTCCTTGAATTTGCGATAATATATCACTAAACCAATGGCAGGGATACACAAGAGGTTAAGCAAGTGTACGGCAATCGAAATACCTATAACATAGGCAATAAGTATTAAATAGCGATCGCTTGTTGGGTCGTCGGCACGGTTTTCCCACTTGAGAATGAGCCAAAACACAAGGGCTGTGCAGAATGATGAAAACGCATATACTTCGCCCTCAACTGCCGAGAACCAAAAAGTGTCGCTCCATGTATAAGCCAACGCACCACACATTCCGGCACCGAAAATCACAATCATTTTAGTGAGAGATACTTCGGTGGCATCATCTTTGATGATGAGGCGACGCACAAGATGTGTTATGGTCCAGAATAGCAATAATATTGTTCCGGCACTCAATAACGCCGACATTGCATTGACCATAAGAGCTGCCATCGACATGTCGCCACCGGCAAAGTTGATGAAGAAACGAGCTGTGAGCATCCATATAGGGTTGCCGGGGGGGTGTCCCACTTCAAGTTTCGCACCTTGTGAAATAAATTCGGGGCAGTCCCAAAAACTTGCCGTAGGCTCAAGTGTGAGCAAATAGGTAATCGCAGCGATGACAAAACATAGCCATCCAAGCGAATTGTTGATGATATTATACTTTTTCATTGTAAAATTGATTATTCTATTGCATCATGGCATAATAATGCCAATATATCAATCTGCAAAGATAGTATAAAGAATTGAGAGTTGAGAATTGAGAGTTGAGAATTTGTTTGTAATTGCAAACATTAAACATAATTTAATGTTTTAGAGAGAAAAGTGTTGAGGGAGTAAAGTCCAATAGCAAATATAAATTTGCAAAATAAACGAGGGTGAGTCAAAATTCAGACACACCCTCGTTGTTGTATTTAAGAGTTTTATCGTATTATTTTACAATTACTTTCGACACCCGATTGCCTTGCTTTTTGATAAAGATTCCACTATGAGGGTTGGCAATTTTTATCCCATGCAAGTTGTAGTATTCAATAGGGGCATTACTGTCGGCTTCAATGCTTTCCACGCCATTAAAGGCGTTAGCAGCATCGCCAGTGGAGTAAATGGTTTTTCCCTCGGCATTTTTGAAAGAATTAAAGATTGGAAGTTTATCAGTCCCAGTAACGAGGGCAGGAAATTGACACATTAAATCGCCAGCGTTCATGTGGCAACCATATCCATCATAGCCTATTCCTTCAATAATATAACCCTCTTCACCATTATTGCCAATAGCATAGCAATTTCGTTCTACTCCGTCAATTGTAATTTTACCGGCATTAACATCACTATAAGTTTTTCCTTTCCACTTTTGCTCAGGATTATTTATATTGGCAAAGTCATATAATAGTAAGTCATTATAAAAATAGGTATCATCAGCAAGATATTCATAAAGTTGATTATATACCTCGTGAAATTGCTTTTCGTTAAAGCGAACATAAACTTTTTTGTTTTCAACATCTTCGCGAATGAATGCAAGTGTTAGTGTCTCGGCAGAAGAGTGTCTGGAATATTCTTCCCAATTCCAAGTACTCTCCTCAAAAGCATATACACAACATTTATATTTTGTGTCATCAATAATTGTGTCACCTTTTATTTCAATGGAATAGGGGATAAGCCAATCAGGGCGGATATCATGATGAAATATGCCAAAATCGCATTCCCATTTAGCACCTTCCACCACGAGAGGAACGTAATCATCACTCGATGTTTGTGCCACCATTGGTGCTGACACTCCAAACAACATGGTTAAAATTGAGAGTAAAGATTTTTTCATAATGTTATAGTTTAGAGATTTAAGATTATTGCAAAGAAAATTATTAATTTTCGTTTTTCAAAATATAAAGAGCCGAAGTAGTGTAATAATTTCTGAAATAAGGAATATGTGATGCCCATTTCCACACTCGTCGAGGTTTTAGACCGAATTTTTGCTTATAATGAGGATTGATAAACCATAGAGAACGGTTAATAATAGATAAGCCACAATCTATAGCCAATCGTTCAAATTTTTCTATTGGCATTTTTGAGCGT
>JAEIGA010000190.1_pt1 | contig 86072 bp, 71 predicted proteins | sample 9270691 | NCBI WGS metagenome assembly JAEIGA01 (sample SAMN17057246, study PRJNA624740) | gut metagenome | biome: biome; isolation source: fecal sample | host: Bos grunniens | place: China: Xizang | collected 2019 | reverse complement strand
GACGCATAATGATAAAGTCGGTCAATGCGGGCGAGTAAACAGCACCACCAGCGCAAGGACCAAAGATAGCAGAGATCTGGGGGATAACACCTGATGCCATAACGTTACGCTGGAAGATGTTTGCGTAACCAGCAAGAGCGTTTACACCCTCCTGAATACGTGCGCCACCAGAGTCGTTAAGACCGATACAGGGAGCACCGTTGCGAACTGCCATATCCATAACCTTACAAATCTTGTCTGCCAAAGAGATAGACAATGAACCAGCAGTTACTGTAAAGTCCTGCGCAAATACATACACGAGACGACCCGCGATGGTACCATAACCTGTAACAACGCCATCACCAAAGGTATGCTTTGCATCCATACCGAAATCATAGCAACGGTGAGTTACAAACATATCGAACTCCTCGAAGCTACCCTCGTCAAGTAACATAGCGATACGCTCACGTGCAGTGTACTTACCCTTCTCATGCTGCTTGTCGATTGCCTTCTGACCACCACCCATGCGAGCCGTCTGTCGGTTATCCATGAGTTTCTCAATGGCTTTCTGAATTTCGCTCATAAAATCGTATTTTTTATTATTAATGTTAATTATTCAAAACCTTGTGCCGCACGACTACTTATTCTTGTTCTCGCACAACTCTGTCAAGATGCCCTGTGTTGACTTGGGGTGAAGGAATGCGATAGTCAAGCCCTCTGCACCCTTGCGGGGAGTCTTGTCAATAAGGCGAATGCCGTGAGCCTCTGCATCGGCAAGCTGCTCTTCGATATTCTCGCAAGCAAGAGCCATATGGTGGATGCCAATACCCTTGTTCTCGATGTACTTTGCAATTGTTGACTCGGGTGATGTGGGCTCCAAAAGCTCAATCTTTGTCTGACCAAGCATAAAGAACGCTGTCTTAACCTTCTGGTCAGCTACCTCCTCGATAGCGTAACACTTAAGACCCAATACATTCTCCCAGTAGGGAATTGCCTCCTCCAAGCTGTTAACGGCGATGCCGAGATGCTCAATGTGTGATACTTTCATAGTGTTTAGTTTTTATAAAGTTTAACTTAATATTTTTTTGAAAAATTTATACCCTTTAGTTGTCTAAAAAATCATCCAAAGTTACTCCAACTTTTTGAAACGACGAAATATTTTCGACTCTTTTTTTTACTTTCACCTATATTTATTCCCAGCAGGGACGATTTCTCCAAAATATCCACCCATAAATCACTCCGCAGAGCAAAAAAGGTGGCTCAAGAATTGCGTTTTCATAAATTTTCGTTAACTTCGCATATTGTAATAACACATCAAGCTATGAAAAAGCTGCTCGCCATATCGTTAATGTTACTTCTCTCGGCAATATCTGCCAGTGCACAAAACATACGCCTCGGTGAGCGCGTACCCGACATCGATGCCCGCACACTAACAGGCGAACAGTTGAACAACCTCAAGACATCGCACGTATGCCTGATATTTACCCACTTTGACAGTGCACCTGCCAACGAGGCTCTCGTAGAGCTATTCGACATCATAGCCAACCACGACGACCTGACCCTCGTGCTGCTAACACCTCAAGGCTACCAGGATGTTACGGAGCTACCAGAGCTACCCTTGCGAAAGGATGTAATCATTGCATACGACAACAACCGCCATACGTTACAGGCATATGGCATTAGTTATGTACCATTTGTCGTGATATATGACACTAAACGATGCCACGCACGTTGGTTTGGCTCGATACACTCACTCGACGACAAGACTTTAGACAGAGTAATAACCCCGAAAAACAATAGATAGCATGTCATTTACAAAGATAGAACACTACGAAAAAGAGTATTTAGATGCTCACCACGACAGCGCACTCAACGTCACAGAGGGTGTCGAGGATAAGCCCGTCGTAAACCCCTATTTTGTGCGTCGCAAGCGTCGTGTACTCACCACAGATGAGTATGTCGAGGGTATTCTCGCGGGTAACATCACCATCTTGGCGCAGGCAATAACCCTCATCGAGAGCAATAACCCCACGCACTATGCACAGGCACAGGAGATTATAGAGCGTTGTCTACCCCACTCTGGCAAGTCTGTGCGCATCGGTATTACAGGTGTGCCCGGTGCTGGTAAGTCGAGCTTTATCGAGGCTATAGGTAATATGGTTACGTCTCTGCGCCATAAACTCGCCGTACTTGCTATTGACCCATCGTCGGAGCGCAGCGGTGGCTCTATCCTCGGCGATAAGACACGTATGGAGAGCATCTGCCACAATCCCGACATCTTTGTACGCCCCTCACCGTCAGCAGGTTCACTGGGTGGCGTAGCACGTAAGACGCGCGAAACCATTGTGTTGTGCGAGGCTGCAGGCTTCGATGTGATATTTATAGAGACTGTGGGTGTAGGTCAGTCAGAGACAGCTGTACACTCTATGGTTGATATGTTTATGATGTTGCGGATATCGGGTGCTGGCGACGAGCTTCAGGGCATCAAGCGCGGCATTATGGAGATGGCAGATATGATGGTTATAACCAAGGCGGATGGCGAGAATATCACCAAGGCAGAGCTTGCCAAGGCACAGTATCAGGGGGCACTCCACCTCTTTCCGCTTGCAGAGTCGGGCTGGCGCCCCGAGGTATACACCTGCTCTTCTCATATGGGCACAGGTCTCGAGGAGGTATGGAAGGGCGTAGAGAGCTACCTCGACCATATCGAGGCTAACGGCTACTTCGAGGCTAACCGCAACCGACAAAATAAGTATTGGATGTATGAGACGATAAATGAGACTCTTAAGTCGAGTTTCTACACTAACCCCGAAATCGAGGCACGCCTCGCCGAGGTGGAGCAGCGAGTGCTCGACGCCAAGCTATCATCATTCATCGCCGCCAAGGAGTTGCTGGATATCTATTTCAGGTAATAAAGCCTATACCTATCATACATAATTATAGGGAGTTTATAAAACTAAACTCCCTATAATTTTATGATTAATATCCTCCGCGATTGATCATTGCAGCATACATAGACTCATAAATAACTCTACTAAATAACTGTGACAAAACTCAAATTTTATTTTTCTGGTTTTAGCCATTCAGATAATCACATTCAAACTTCACTATATAAATAATTTTGTGAAAAATAGATCCTTGGAAAAGCATTACACAAAGTTAACTATGGAGAAGCATCGTACAAAGTTAACTATGGAACGCAATCACATAGGAGAGCTATTCAACAACTTCCCTATGTTGAACGTCAAACAGGTAGCACGCGAGATAGGCATCAACACAACTCTAATGCAGCAGTATGTCAATGGCGTTAAAAGACCCTCATTTGAAAGACGTGTAGAGATAGAGAGGTATCTACGTGAGCTTGGGCGCAAGATGGCGGGCATAGACCTTAAATAAACTACAAGTTGCCAGAGTCGGACATATTGCAGTTGCCACAATCAGAGATACAAATTTACACAAATGAGAGTAGGAGCACCCTGCTCTCATTTTTTAGAATATCGTCAACACGCGCCATCATACGACGTGACAATACAGGGCAGCCAAAGCTACCTACCGAAGCACACGGAAATATTGGATAGGAGGTCGTGTATTTCCAGCCGTGGAGGACAACACATCGAGAGCGCAGACCACTATTACTATCATCCAGACCATCAAGCCTATAGGCAATGCCGTAGCGACCCTCATAGCGTTCAGCAACAAGAGCCTTACCCAATGATGACAGGTGCGAGCCATCGAGGTTGGAGAGGCGGGCATAGGCAGAGCGCGTGTGTGACATTTGAGAGCCGCTACCGTGGCTTACAGGACAGCACAATATCGCCTTTTTCTCCGCAAAGCTCCATACAACGAAACGTCTACGTCCAGAGTGGCGCGCAAGGTCTATAAAGAGGGCTATACGAGTATTATAACCCTCCTTACGACAAAACTCAAGCACCTCTTCGGCGCGTGCCGCTACTCTACTTCGTAAACTCATCTTTAAGCTGCTCGACAAGTTGTGGAACGCCGACTGCGCCACGCTCCTTTATATGTGTTATAGGGTTACGTATAAGGCTCACATTGGGGCTTCCAGGGTCAACGAGGTAGATGGGCACACCCGCACGCACATAGTGCACCAATGAGGCAGCAGGATATACTGCGAGCGACGTGCCAACAACAATCATAACATCTGCCGTTGCAGCCACCGCACACGCGGGCTCAAACATAGGCACAGACTCACAGAAAAAGACGATATGTGGGCGCAGCAGTGCACCATCCTCGGCGCGTGCATCGAGTGGTTGCTCCCACCCCTCGATATCGTAGATAAGGTTAGGGTTACGCTCCGAGCGTAGCTTCATAAGCTCGCCGTGTAGGTGCAAGACATCGCTTGAGCCTGCCTGCTCGTGCAGGTTGTCTACATTTTGCGTGATGACCTTGACATCTGCCCACTCCTCCATTGAGGCAATGGCGATATGTCCTGCGTTAGGCTTCTTGGTAAGCGACTCGCGGCGGCGCAGATTATAGAACTCAATAACCTTGGCACGGTTATTATCCAACGCCTCGGGCGTGCACACCTCCTCAATGCGATAGTTAGCCCACAGACCATCCGAATCGCGGAATGTAGCGATACCGCTATCGGCACTGACACCAGCACCTGTAAATACAACTATTCTTGGCTTCATCGTTCGATATATTTTTCCCAAAGTTACAAAATATTTAGCACATTAGCTCACGATGCGCAATTTTTGTAACAATATTTTGCATAGTCAACACATTTTGCTAACTTTGTATAAATATAACCATTTATAAATGAAACGATTTATCAAGAATTTAGGCGTTTGGATTCTAATAGCGATGGCGGTAGGTATCGTTGTGGGAATCATAATGGGTCCCGAGGCGGCAATGTTCAAGCCTCTTGGCGACCTCTTTATCCAACTTATTAAGATGCTTGTAGTACCTCTCGTGGCGGTATCAATCATCAGTGGTGCAGCGGCACTTGGCGAGACCCGTTCAGCAGGTCTTGTGGGTGGCATAAGTATTGCATATATGCTTATCACAACGGCTATCTCAATCGTCGTTGCCATCATCCTCGCCAACATATTTCAGCCTGGTGCACACATTGGCACAGAGGGAATTGCAGCTATCACAGAGGCTGGCAAGGCGGTTACAGCACCCAGCGCAGCACCCGCACCTATGGGCTTTTGGGCGACTATTATAAGTATGATTCCCGACAACCCTATACGCGCACTTGCCGAGGGTGACATCTTGCAGATCATCATCTTCGGTCTATTCCTCGGCTTCGGCATCTCTACGCTCAAGGATGAGCCACGTCGTAAGGTTGTAAACGGTCTTAACTCCATCCTCGATGCCCTTATCTGGTGCATCGGCAAGGTAATGATTGTAGCTCCGTTTGGCGTGTTCGGTCTTATTGCCGACGCAACGGGAACATTTGGCTTCGACATATTATTGCAGGTTGCCAACGTGCTATGGATAGACCTTATCGCAGTGCTTATCATCGGTTTAGGGCTATATCCAACCACCGTATACCTCTTCTCGCGCGTTAAGCTACGCGACTATTTCCGCGCAATGGTCAAGCCACAGGTAGTGTCGTTCTCTACCGCATCATCGTTGGCTACCCTACCCGTCAATATGGATGCGTGCGATAATATGGGTATATCAAAGCAGACATCGGGCTTTGTCCTACCACTCGGTGCTACTATCAATATGGCTGGTAACGCCATCTACTACGCACTACTCGCCATATTCTTTGCGCAGTTCTACGGCATAGACCTCTCTATGGCAGACTACGTGTCGATAACCGTAGTCTGCACACTTGGAGCTATTGGTCAGGCTGGTGTTCCAGGCCCTACGCTCCTGGCAGCTGCCGTGCTCGTTGCTGCGGGCATCCCATTGGAGGGATTACCTTTATTCTATGCACTTGACCGTATATTTGATATGATACGAACAACACTCAACATCACAGGCGATGCTGCTTGTGCGGCTGTTGTAGACCGCTTCGTAAATAGAGATAGCGGTAAGATTGTGCAGAAGGCAGAGGAGTAGCCTATAAACAGCTCAACACTAAAACAACAGATGCCTCAAGAGTTGTGATTACTCTTGAGGCATCTGCTTTGTTTACAGTATGTGGTGCACTATCTACATTAACGAGAGTATGCGCTCCATAAGCACTCCGAAGTAGTTACCCAAAGCGTAGCCAAAGATACCCGCACAGAGTCCTGTGACCAATACTCCCCTATTGCGCATAGCGGCAACAACCATAGGCACAAACGGTGGCGAGTTGATGAAGGCTACTGAAGATATAACCATTGAGTCGGCATCGACACGCAGCAGGCGACATATAACGGCGTGCAGCAAGAGCGACACAAACACCGCAAAGATCATATAGGCTGCGAGGTTGGCACCACTCTGAAGGTCGATGTTGGAGAAATCGGCCATAGAGGCGATAGTCACACTAAAGATATATATAAGGTACATACCCACATCGTAGCTCAACGACAATTTTCTAACAGGCTTGATAAACGAGCTGGCGACACTCAATGTTGTGAGCAGGAGGATAAAGACAACCATAAACCACCTATCAGGCATTAGTAGTGCCACGCCAGCCGAGAGTGCCACAACAACGAGCGTTACGCCGAGAATCTTACCCAGCTGGCGCATACCGCCACACGTGCATAGCACTCTATAGGGGTTATCGTCACTCGCCGCCACAGAGCTATCCTGCCCAGGCATATCGTCAACACTACACACTACCGACTGACCATAAAGGCGACGAAACAGCTTGATGCCAAAGCTAAACAGAACTACAAAATAGAGGAACGATATTATGATGTCATAGGAGTTGACCATAACGTATGTCTCGCCATTTGTGTTGAATATGGTCTGTAGTGCTGCGGCATTGAGCGTACCTCCTGTATACATACCCGAGATGATGCCACCTACGGCAGCACCCTCGTCGAGATGTCGACCAAAGAGCAGATAGCCACTCACCACGGCAATAAATACCGATAGGAATCCACTCAACACGACCTTTAACTGCAAGCGTGCATCGCTAAAATTAAAATGACAGCCAAAGAGCATCATCGGGATAGCCAATGGCACCACGACATTAGGCAGGATGTCTTGAACAGTTTTAAGCTCTGCGGGCATAAAGGAGAGATTTCCCACCAGCATACCCACAGCATATAGCACCATAATAGGCCCTATCTTACCAAGTAGCGCAAAGCGACGACAGAGCCACACGACAGCAGCAGGCACAACACACAGCAACAGAGCGATAATAATAGTATTCAGCATATCTACATATTTAAGTGATTAGGCTAAATGCGGTAATGTCACCGAGACAAACCGTAAGAAAAAAGCCTCGGATACTCTTTCAATCCAAGGCTTAAGTGAGCGCGTAAAATACGCTATCGCACACGGAGACTACTTCTTTGCCTCCTCAACAGATACCTTACGGAAATCCTTCAAGAGCTTTGAAAGCTCCAAAGCTGCCTTACGAGCACGTGTACCAGCTGCCTTGTTACCCTTCTCTACCTGCAATGCAGCATCCTTTGCAAAAGCCTCATACTGGGCATTGATCTTTTCAACTAAATTCTTCATATCAATAATTTTTTAAGGTTTTCCTTTGGCAAAGTTATAAAAATATTTTCTTATTGCAATTATTCAACCAAAAAAATCGCACATAAAGTAGTGATTTTCCGATAAATCGACCTTTTCGTCCTCAATTATAGTACAAATACTTATCTACACCAACATCAAAAAAACATTATACCTACCCTTATGGACAATTATATCACTCGCATAGAGTTTTAGACCAATTTAACGACAATTAGCATATCGTTAGAATATCCTCCAACATATAGTGTATATCGTGCTAAATGGTAAACCAACATACAAAATACCAAATAGTGGGGATATGTAGATAGATATAATTTTGTACCTTTGTGGCGTGATATAATAAAAATAGGTAATTATGCGACTCAGTGAACTAAAAACAGGTGAATCAGCTACCGTAGTCAAGGTTTTAGGCTACGGAGGTTTCCGTCGTCGCATTATGGAGATGGGCTTCGTGCGCGGACAGCGTGTGACAGTCGTTCTTGCAGCACCCCTAAAAGATCCTATCGAGTACCACATTATGGGCTACGACATATCGCTACGTCGCAAGGAGGCAGAGATGGTGGTTGTGATGACTCGTGAGGAGGCAGAGCAACTATCATACGATGACACCTCAATACAAGACGTCGACGCAGATGTTGTTGAAAATGCAATAAAGCACAGCACAAGCCACATAAGCGTTGGCTTGGTAGGTAACCCCAACTCGGGTAAAACCTCGCTCTTTAACACACTCTGTGGACGCAGTGAGCACGTAGGTAATTACAGCGGTGTGACCGTAGATGCAAAGCGTGGCACGCTGCGCCATAAGGGCTACACTATAGAGATTACCGACCTACCTGGAACATACGCTCTATCGGCATACTCGCCCGAGGAGGTATACGTGCGTAGACATCTTGTCGACCACACACCCGACATCATAGTAAACACTGTCGTCGCCTCAAATCTTGAACGCAACCTCTATCTGACCACCGAGCTTATCGACATAAGCCCCAATATGGTCATTGCGCTCAATATGTACGACGAGCTGGAGCGTAGCGGTGCGAAGTTCGACCACAACGCGTTAGGCGAGATGATAGGTGTGCCGATGATACCCATCGTAGCCCCAAGTGGACGAGGCATCGAGGAACTGCTCGACACCATAATTGCTGTACACGAAAACCGCGACAAGCGTGTAAGACATATTCATATTGGCTATGGCTCGGTGATTGAAGAGAGCCTTGAGCCACTCAATACCGATATGCGCCAGCATCGTGACGAGCTAACAGCGCACTTCCCACCGCGATACTTCGCACTGAAGATGATTGAGGGCGATAAGGAGATAACGGCACTGCTCGAGTCAACGCCCAACTATGATAGGTGGCAGCGTATGGCACAGCGTGCACGCACCGAGATTGAGGAGGCATTAGGCGAGGATGTCGAGACGGCACTTGCCAACCAGAAATACGGCTTTATATCGGGTGCTTTGAAGGAGACATATCAGGCAACAGAGCGCAAGCGCAACACCATAGGCGACAAGCTCGACGCTATAGTGACACACCGCATCTGGGGCTTCCCCATATTCTTTATCTTGATGTGGTTTATGTTCTACTGCACCTTTGCTCTTGGCGCATATCCGCAGGAGTGGATAGAGATGGGTGTAGGTTGGCTATACGACACCGTACACGGCGTGATGGGCGAGGGTCCGCTACGCGATATGCTCACAGATGGTGTGATAAGTGGCGTGGGCAGCGTGCTTGTCTTCCTGCCCAACATTATGATACTCTACCTCTTCATATCATTCTTTGAGGACTCGGGGTATTTAGCGCGTGCCGCCTTTATAATGGATCGTGTGATGCACCGTATGGGCGTACACGGCAAGTCGTTTATACCTATGGTGATGGGCTTTGGTTGTAACGTGCCCGCAGTGATGGCGTGTCGCACCATAGAGTGTCGCACATCGCGCATAATTACCATTATGGTAGTGCCATTTATGTCCTGCAGCGCACGACTGCCGATATTTATGATGATTGTCGGCACATTCTTCGCCGAGAATGCAGGCACGGTACTCTTCCTGCTCTATGTCTTGGGTATGTTGATGGCGGTAGTGACAGCACGCCTTATGCGCAGGTTTATGTTCCGCGAGCAGGAGGCACCCTTCGTAATGGAGCTATCGCCATACCGTATGCCAACAGCCAAGACCACCGTGCGACACATGTGGAGCAAGTGTGCGCAGTATCTGCGCAAGATGGGAGGACTAATACTTATAGCCTCTATCATTGTGTGGCTGATGAGCTACTATCCTCGTCCCAAGTATGACGACAACTCTCCCGAGGCTCCCAACTATGAGCTATCGTATATGGGATACATCGGCAAGGTATGTGAGCCTGTGTTTGAGCCTATGGATCTTAACTGGCAGGCATCAGTAGCACTTCTCTCGGGCATACCCGCAAAGGAGATTGTGGTGAGCACGATGAATGTACTCTACTCGCAGCAGGGCGACCCCATTGACGACGAGACGATATCGCCAAAGGTCAGCGAGCGTATAACAAAGAGTATGTCGCTACCCTCGGCTGTGGCATTCCTTGTATTCGCGCTGTTATACCTGCCGTGCATAGCGACAATAATGGCTATCGGCTCGGAGCTTAACTGGAAATGGGCTGTCGGCTCGGCAATATACAACACCGCCATAGCCTGGGTACTGGCGTATGCCGCATACCTCATAACCTCGCTAATAATTTAGGCTTATGGGCTGGCAGGAGATTATAGTGGGCATAGTTGCCGTGGTGGTGACGATAGCCGTAGCACGCAGAGTGTGGCGATTCTTCAGGTGCGGGGCATCGCAGTGTGACGGTTGCAGTAAGGAGTGTAGCCACAGGCGCAATAGCCGATAGCAGCAACACAGAAAGAGAAGAGGTTGTCCAACAGACATTGCGACAGCCTCTTCTCGTTTCATTCGCACTATGCGACAAGCATCATAGGTAGCCTACACCTAAAATGTTATTCGTCGATATATATCTGGAACAACAACGGGCAGTATGCAGGTATCTCTGTGTTTACCGTTGTCACCGACTCCGTCTCACTCTCCGTATCGCTCGGCATATAGCCTGCACCATAGTAGTAGGGGTTATAGCCATAGTAGCCGTTGTTATACATACCACCATAACCATAGCCGTAGTAACTATTCATATAGTTCATATAATTCATATAGTTGAGGTAGTCGTAGGTCGAGTTAGATGATGTCTGCGTATCGGTAGTACCTACCTTGCCAGCCATACCATAGCCATACGTTGACACTGTGAGTATCGCAGCCCACTGTCCGTAACGCATTGTCGGGATGGCATACTCCCAAGAGAGCACCCACTCGTTATCCTCGATAGGGTCGGAGGTCTTGAATACCGCCGCCTGACCAATAGCCTCCTCGGCACTCTCGCCAAAGACCAACTTACGCACCTCGGCGATGTTTGAGTCGATGATATAGCCGTCGAGGAAGCGTGTGATATACCACACATTGGCATTTTTGCCCACGCGCAGAGAGTCTGCATCGAGAATATCATTGGGCGCTACGCCCTCACCAAAACGCTCCACAAGTATCTCATTTACCTTGCGGTCAATCTCCGACATAGACTGCGTACCATAGAATGTGCCACTATTGTAGACGCTCTGGTTGGGATACATCATTGTATCACGACCTATGACATCGAAGTTGAAGGTCTGGCGGGCAGGCGAGTATGCGTAGTTGACGTAGAGCTGCGCAAGTGTATCTACGGGCTGGTGCCAACGTCCGTCGTAGTACTCCATAACCCGAGCATCGGCATCGGTGGTCTCTTCGCCATCGGCACGTGTATAGCGGCGACGTGATGACGGTGTGGCTGTATCCTCCTTTATGGCAACGTGCTCGCGGCACAAGCCACCATTAAACTTGGCAAATGAGTCGACGTGGTTACCCTCATACGCCACGGGATTTGCGACGTGACCATAGAGCGTCATATCAAATATCATAGGCACGTTGCCATCCAACGAGAACTGACCCTCATAGCCACCATCTCCTACAACACCCGCAGAACCATCTATAACGGATGACGGCAAATATAGGCGCACGTGTGAGCCGTAACGCAGCGCGAACTTCTCGCCTCCGATATTCAACTCATTGAAGGTGGCGAGATAGGAGCCTTCAAGCAACGAGTTCGACTCGGCACCACTAAAGCGATAAGCGGGCGTATAGTGCGTATATGCGGTGTAGCTACCCTGCTGATATGCAGTAAGCCAATTACGCGACTCGCAGACATTACCCTCGAGGTCTCGTCCCGTGAAGTCGTACCACAGCCACACATCCTTACCCGTCACGGGCAGTGAGTCGAGGCAGCCCTCGTCGATAATCTCCACGTAGTAACCGCCATCCTCCTGATAGTTGGCTAAAAGCTCGGGCTTATACTTCTCGATCCACGCTCGCAGTGAACGCTGCTCGATATCCTCAAACAACATCTCTGGCTGCTTGACACAAGCCGTTAGCGCAAATATCATCAGCACAAACAGCAACAACGGCTGCACTATATTTCTCATAACATATTCTCTTTTACTGTTTTACTTCAAGTATGTCGACATACCACACAACAGATGAACGGCTCGGAATCATACCTATAAACTGCTTGCCGTATGCCATTTCGTAGGTCATATATATCTCGACGCTATCGCCCTCACGACAACCCACCAACGCCTGCTCAAGACCCTCTATTACATCCGTCGTGCCAAGCTGTATGACATAGGGGTCTGTCGTCCACTCATACGACACGTTGAGTCCTACCGCCTCAAGTTCCAACATCGCAGCCTCGTCGTTTGTGGCATACATAGCCGAAACACTTGGTGCTCCATTAGTGAAGATATACGCCTTATAGCGTATCGCCACGCTGCTGTCTGCATCTATCTCCACCCAGCTGTCACGACCCTCGGCATACATAGTGGCTATATAGCGATAGAGGTCGAGCCCCCACTGCACATAGTACTCGGGCTGCTCATCGAGTGATGCCGACAGCTCCTCCTCGGGGATAAGCTTGGGCTTATGCGAGCCTTTGAGGTAGTTAGATATTGCGCTCTGCTGCGATATTAGCTTCTGGTCAGACTCGTTGCTACATGACATAGCGACAACTGCGGCAAGTGCCACAACCACGCTCAACGATATTTTCAAAACCCTGTTCATACGTATATAATCGCGCAAATTTAATAATTATTTTGCAACATAGCCTCTTTATCTACAAAAAAAGTGCGGGCTCGCGCCCACTTGAGTACACGCATATATGCGCACGTGCCGCATCTACAACCTCTTAAGAGCTGTACGCACAGCCTCCTCGACAGCCATTGCGGGATTCTCCTTGAAGATTGCCGTGAGCACCTTATCCGATGCGCCCTTCTGGAAACCGAGCATTGAGAGTGCCGCAAGTGCCTCGTCATATACGGCTGAACGCTTGTCGAGAGGTGACTGCGTAAGCATCATATCGCTGGCTCCAAGCTCCAGCATCTTGCCCGAGAGTTCAACGATAATCTTCTGCGCTGTCTTAAGACCCAACCCCTTGACATTCTTGAGCAACACAGCATTCTCCGTAGCAATGATGTTTTGCAACTCCTTGGAGGTGTATGTCGAGAGTATCATACGCGCTGTGTTGCCACCAACACCCGACACGCTGATAAGCTGGCGGAATAGCTCACGCTCAAGTTTGGTATAAAAGCCAAAGAGTTGCTGCTGGTCTTCGCGCACAATGAAGTGGACATAGAGTCGAGCCTCGTCGAGATGCTCTATCTCGGAGTAGGTATGCAGCGATATGTTGATGAAGTAGCCCACGCCTGCCGCCTCTATAACGGCATACGCGGGAGTCGCCTCGACAACCTTACCTGATATATATTCGTACATAGTAGGTTAAATTTGTTTTATTTTTTTTACAAAAGTAAATAAATTTTCTTACCTTTGTGTTTTGAAACTGAAAATTAACTAAAAAGAAGTATATAATATTATGAAGAAGACACTTTTATTCGCGTTTGCCGCAGCCGCAATGCTTACGTCGTGTGGTAGCGCAGACAAGAAGAGCGAGGAGGGTGCTGCCGTAGCTGCCGACTCTACACAGGTAGCCACTGTTGAGTGCGTGGCAAGTGGTGATGTTGTTTACATCGACCTCGACTATATTATGGCATCAAGCAAGCTCTACGAGGCAGAGGGCAAGGCTCTTGAGGAGAAGATGGCATCGTTCCAGCAAAAGATGACTACATCGCAGGAGTCTTGGGCAAAAAAGGAGCAGAACCTCGCCGCAGAGTACAACCGTTTGCAGAACGACGCTGCCAAGTTGCAGGAGGAGTATAGCAAGGGTCTTATAACATCGCTCAACGCACAGCAGAAGCAGGAGGAGTTGCAGAAGAAGGGCGAGTCTATCCAGGCACGTATGGCTAACCTTGAGTCTACGGTGCAGTCGGAGGCACGCAGCCTGCAGACAGAGGAGCAGCAGCTCGCAGAGGAGCAGATGGTGCTGATGAACCGTTTTCAGGATTTGACACGTCGCGCTATCGAGCAGATTAATGGCGACAAGCGTTACAAGATGATTCTCAACGCCGTATCTGTTGTTGATGCAGACCCCACGCTCAATATCTCGGAGCTTGTGTTGGCAAAGGTTAACGAGCTGTACACGCCCGCAGAATAGTTGCCAAATAGAGCGTCACACAATTATTTGCCGATATGCATTTGCAAGTCGGCAATTTTTTTTCTATTTTCGCAGCAAATTTTGAACAGACTATGGGCTTCATACCATTCACATTCGTCGACCTTATAGACATAGTGCTTGTTGCGACACTGCTCTATGCCCTGTATCGTGCTATGAGGGGCACGAGCGCACCATATATTATGATGGGCATCTTTGTCATCTATCTTGTGTGGATACTTGTGCGCACCTTCAACCTCGTGCTGTTCTCGACCATCCTCGGACAGATAATCTCTGTGGGTGTCATCGCCATACTCATCATCTTCCAGCCCGAAATACGCCACTTCTTGCAGGCTATCGGTCGTCAGCGTACCAACTTCGAGTTCCTGACACGCATCTTCAATATACGTAGCCCCAAGCGTCACGAGACTATCGACCTACAGTCTATCGTCACAGCGTGCCAAGAGATGGGCGAGCAGAAGGTGGGCGCGCTTATCATCATTAAGCAGACGAGCGACTTGAGTGTCGTCGTGGAGAGCGGCATTGCCATTGATGCACGTGTCTCAACAGCCCTGCTTGAGAACATATTCTTCAAAAATGCACCCCTGCACGATGGCGGTGTTGTCATCAGCGGTAGCCGCGTTGTCGCTGCCAAGTGTGTACTCCCGTCGACACAGCAAGCTGTGCCAAAGTCTTACGGTATGCGCCACCGTGCGGCACTCGGTATGAGCGAGGTATCCGACGCTATCGTCATCGCGGTATCGGAGGAGACAGGAGGCATATCCATTGCCCATAACTCGGTCATTAAGCGCAACATAGAGCCACAGCGTTTGGCACAGTCTATACGCCAGATGATGAGCCTCAACAAGCAGAAATCGGAGGAGAACGCCACCAAGGAGGCTATTCAGGAGGCACATAACGCATAGCCCACTGGCGGCGTAGCAACGCTACAAGCGTCCAGCATCAGATAAACGCAAAGACGTCTAACCCAAGTGGTCAAACGTCTTTTTGGTTTGTGGAGGTGGCGGGAACTGAACGCAATCGCCATATTGCATTGATATCCTTACTATTTCAAACTACTATTTGACAATTGGACTCAGATTTAGACCAATTGACAGCAATCGCTCATTACATACTTACTACCTTTATTTATATACAGAACTCCCGTTTCAATCTTTTCACTGTGCTTTCGCTGACATCTGTCAGTTTTGCCACTTTTCTAATTGGATAACCTGCTTTTAGTAGTTTCAAAGTCTGCTTGTATTCTTCTTTCTTCTTCTCTATTGGCTTGCGATAACCCACCTTACGACCAAGACCCGATTTGCCCGTTGCAGCAAGGTTCTTATCTACATATACCTTCCTACCCGATTGCAATCTATAATATATATTCTCACGCTCAATCTGCGAGCAAACACACAATACGGACAGCATCACCGCAAGATAGACATTCTCCTGACCATCCTCCGAGAACAATGATAATCCCTCCTTTTGAAAATAGGCGTTGATGCCGTTATCTTTCAATGTGCGAATAGTGTCTAATACCTCCCAGACTGCACGACCACAACGAGAAAGTTCAGAGAAAAGGACAACATCTATACTATTGCTGATAGCATACATACTCTATACACTCTGATAGCACTGCACGCTCATCATTGCGTTTTGCTCCTGATATATGTTCTTCAAATGTCTTGCATATAGTTATCCCGTTCTTATCGGCGTAATCTGTCAAGTCTATCACTTGTCTTTCGGTTGATTGTCTATCTCCTGTTGAAGATACACGAGCGTATATTGCTGCTCTGATATCTGTCGTCATATATGGGGTCAATATTAAGTTGTGTTCAATTAAGTCTTAAACGGTTATTTTGACCTATCGTTTTTTGCGGTCAGTTCAACCAAAGAGTTATTTGAACTCATTTGGCGTGTTATCTCCTGCTTTCAACATCGCCTCCTTGATTTCGGTGATGTCAATAATCATTGCTGTCCGTTCTTCTTCGCTCATATCATCCAACGCTCCGTGTTGAACTAACATTAATTGAGAGTGTTGCAGTATTTAAACTATTTGTGAGAACTTTTTTTTGATGGGTATTGTAAATTTATGAGATAACATATAACTTTGCATCGGTCACGTTATGCGATGAATATAATCCGATAGGTCTATATTGGAGCGTTCTGCGTGATACATATATATAATGCGTAAATAGCAATGAAAAATTACATATACTTACTGCTTGGTTTGGTATTGGCAACCCTTGTTTTTGCGGCATGTGGAAATATCTCAGATGAGTCAAATATTATTGATGATGGTGTTTTGGATAAGTGGAGACTGTCGGCATCATTCGAGGAGGATGATACGCGAACTTACATAGATGAGGATTGTAAAATATATTGGCATAATGATGACCGTTTGTCAGTCTTCTATGGCGACTATAATAATGTGGAGTGCCGTTTTACGGGTGCTACGGGAGATAAAAGTGGTGATATTGTTCCTGTGGCCGCAACAGGTGGAGGCTCTCCTATCTTCGATGCAATATACGCACTATATCCTTACGATGAGGATGCTGAATTAAGTGATAGCGGTATCACGTTCACACTGCCAGCGGTACAGACGTATACAGAGGGCTCGTTTGGTCGTGGTGCAAATGCAATGGTAGCAGCCAGCCGTTCGCGCGAGGATCATTCGATGCTCTTTAGAAATATTGGCGGCAGCCTCAAACTCCAGTTGTGGGGCAATGCTACCGTAAAGCGTATTCGTGTCAAGGGTAACAATAATGAGACTCTTGCGGGTAGTGCGTCGGTAATGGCATCCTATGGTGCTACGCCCGCACTTGAAGTTTACAACGGCGGAGTTAAGAACGTGGAGCTCGATTGTGGCAATGGTGTTGCGTTGAGCTCTTCAATATCTACACCCACAGAGTTTTGGGTTGCGTTACCGCCAGTTACCTTTGACAAGGGCTTTACCGTGGAGGTTGTGTGCGCGGATGGTAGTCTGTTTACAAAGAGTACGAGCAAGCGTGTGGTTATTAAACGCAACACTATTCAGCCCATGGCGGCATTTGAGGTAGTTGCTACTCCCGCAAAGCCCGCGAACAATGAGATATGGTACACAACAACCGATGGAAATCAAGCAGGGCTTAAAACACAATCTTTTAATGTGTCAGTCACATCGCACGAGAGGCGTGATGATAAGTGGGTTGTAACATTCAGTGGCGCACTAACAACAATAGGCATGGAGTATAGCTCGACAGGGGCATTTGAGTTTTGTAAAAATTTGGAGAGCATTGTTTTCCCCGATAGTGTTACAAAGGTCTATGATTACACCTTCTATGAGTGTTACAATTTTCAGAGTGTGGAGTTGTCAAATAATCTGCAATTTATTGGAGAGATGGCGTTCTATAATTGTACATCACTCACTGAAATAACACTCCCGGCGAGTGTGACCAATATCGATGTTGCCGCATTTTATGATTGTCGCAATCTAACAAGTGTAAACTCTTTGGCAACGACACCACCTGTGCTTGGAGATGATGTATTTACTTCGGATGTAACTATTTACGTTCCAGAGAGTGCTATTGGTGCTTATATTCAGGATAAATCATGGAGTAAATATAAGATTGCTACTCTTTCGGGTGAGGGTACAGATGATGCGGAAATGTATGCACCCAATGACCCAAATTATCACTCTACGGATTACTCTGCTAATGGTCAGTATGTGACATTGCAGAGTGCAACAGAGGGTAATGGCATTGATGTCGTTCTTATGGGTGATGGTTACTCTGATCGTCAGGTAGCTTCTGGTCGCTATGAGGCAGATATGCGTAAGGCTATGGAGGTGTTCTTTAGCAAGGAGCCATTCACCTCGTTCCGCTACCTATTTAATGTATATATGGTGATGTGTGTCTCTAAGCGTGAGGGGTGCAGTAACGATTATGTGTATGGAGAGACTGCTCTAAATTGTAAGATTAAGTCGGACGGCATATCAGTGAGTGCAGATACGGGAGATATATATAGCCATGCAAAAGAGGTGTTTGGCGAGCAAAAGTATGAGTATAACGATGGTCCACGCATCGATGAATCAACGCTTATCGTCATAATGAATAGTAATGCCTATGCTGGTGTATGCTATATGTCACAGCCCAAATCTAACACTACTAAAAGCTATGGCAATGGTTCGTCGCTGTCGTTCTTCTCGTTATGTGGTGATGACTCTCTTTTTTCTAATTTGCTTATACACGAGGCGTGTGGTCATGGTTTTGCAAAACTTGCTGACGAGTATTTCTCATCGGGTAATGGTGCTATCAACAATCGTGGCTATTACGAGATGAAAGACTTTGAGCAGTGGGGCTGGTATAAGAATGTCGATTCAACGATAGGTGAACCTCTTACAGCTCAGACAATCAAGTGGCGACACTTCCTAACTGATTATCGTTATGCTGATCTTGTGGGTATATATGAGGGTGCATATACCTTTGAAAAGAACGCCTATCGCCCGTCAGAAGAGAGCATTATGCGTCATGTTAGAGGTAGCAATGGTGAGTTTAATGCTCCATCACGCGAGGCAATATACTACCGTATTCATAAGCTTGCTTATGGTGACTCGTGGGTCTACAATTTCGAGGACTTTGCAGCCTACGACGCTATCAACCGCAATTAGTCAATCTCACCTATTGTTATACATGTAATGACCGCTCGCAAGGCGGTCATTGCTATTCGTAAATAAAAAAAGACATCAATAATCTATCAGATTATCAATGTCTTAATTTAATTTTGAGGGGATTTTATCCCTTCAAAGTGGAGGTGGCGGGGGTCGAACCCGCGTCCAAACAAGGAACCCCAGAGCTTTCTACACGTTTAGCCAACCATTTAATCCTCCTACCCGAGTCAGGCAGGCGGCAGCCATACCCGAGTCCCAGCCCCTAAATCTCGCACGATAACCGAGGCACATACCGCGCTATCTCTTAATTGATGATACCCCGTATGAAGAGCCGTTAAAGAGCGGAACAGCACTTCGGGATACTCGTCACACGACCTCCTTGGGTCACGCGATTAAGCCAATTTTCCCAGAAAATTAGGCAGCGAGTGCGTAGCTATTATTGCCATTTGTAGTTTGAGTGTTGCGATTTACGAGACCCCACACAATGCTCGACGTGCTTACAATCGAATTCTACCTGCTGTCAAAACCGGTCACCCCCAATTTTCTGGTGGCGGCGCAAGCGATATACTATCGTAGCGACATTTGTGGCAATGCAAATGTGGCGCAAATGTAGTAATAATTTGTGTAATGCAAAAATATTTTTTATATTTGTGCGTTATAGAAATGTCTAATCGTATGAGCAATAATAGAGTTATAGAGCTACGCGGAGTCTCGATATATCACGGTGAGTCGGCACAACGCCATAAGCACATAAAGCAGGATAGCGACCTCGTATTATCCGACATCAACCTAACTGTCGACGAGGGCGAGTTTGTCTACCTCATTGGGCGCGTGGGCACAGGTAAGAGCACGCTGCTAAAAACGCTATATGCCGAGACCGACCTCGTGTGTGGCGAGGCTACCGTTGTGGGCTTTGACTTGCGACGCATAAAGCGCAGGGAGATACCCTACTTGCGACGCTCTATGGGCATTGTTTTTCAGGACTTTCAGCTACTTACCGACAGAAACGTTTTTCTAAACCTCTACGACGTGATGCGCGCTACGGGCTGGAGCAACGAGAGCGACATACGCCAGCGCATAGACGAGGTGTTGAAGCTCGTGGGGCTGGAGCATAAGAGCTACAAGATGCCATTTGAGCTGTCGGGAGGCGAGCAGCAGCGACTGACCATTGCCCGCGCACTGGTAAACAAGCCCCGACTACTCATCGCCGATGAGCCTACGGGTAACCTCGACCCTGTGACGGCAGAGGGTATTATGGAGATATTCCGCAAGATTTCGGAGAGTGGCTGCGCCGTGGTGATGTCGACACACAACATCGCCCTTATCGAGCAGTTCCCATCGCGCACGATACTCTTCGCACAGGGACACATAGCCGAGGTGGATGTAAACTCACTAATAGAGGCACAATAACATCAAAAACACAATACTATGAGAAGAAACTTATTTATTATCTGTCTATTGGCACTTGTAGCCGTTGCTACGGGCTGTGCCACAGATAAGGGTTATGAGAGCGTTAAGGGCGACCCTATGGATGTTCGCATATACACCCTCGACAACGGTCTGAAGGTATATATGTCGGTATTTGACGACACACCGCGTATTCAGACCTTTATAGCTGTGCGTGCAGGTGCGAAGAACGACCCAGCGGAGACCACAGGCTTGGCTCACTACTTTGAGCATCTTATGTTCAAGGGCTCGGAGCAGGTAGGTACCTCGGACTATGCTGCCGAGAAGCCACTACTCGACGAGATTGAGCGACTCTTTGAGGTGTACCGCACAACAGAGGATGAGGCGGAGCGCAAGGCTATATATGCCGAGATTGACCGCATCTCTAATGAGGCATCAAAGCTGTCGATACCCAACGAGTACGACAAGCTGATGTCGGCAATAGGTGCCGAGGGCACCAACGCTTGGACATCTATGGACGAGACCGTATACGTGGAGGATATCCCTGCAAACCAGATTGAGAACTGGGCAAAGGTACAGTCTGACCGCTTCAAGCACAACGTGATACGCGGCTTCCACACCGAGCTGGAGACCGTATATGAGGAGTATAATATGTCGCTCACACGCGATGGCAACAAGGTATACTACGGTATGTTGGAGTTGCTCTACCCCAACCACCCCTCGGGACAGCACACCGTATTGGGCAAGCAGGAGCACCTGAAGAACCCCTCTATTACCAATATCAAGAACTTCTACAACACCTACTACGTGCCTAACAATATGGCTATCTGTCTGTCGGGCGACTTCGATCCCGAAGAGATGCTCACAATCATCGAGAAGTACTTTGGCGATATGGAGCCTAACGACTCGCTTCCCACCTTTGAGTACTCTGGCGAGGAGCCTCTCACAGAGCCTCGCAAGCTCGACGTCTTGGGACAGGAGGCAGAGTATGTGCAGTTGGCGTGGCGTGCAGGTGGCTTGAACAGCGACGATGCCGACATCTTGGCTATCTTGAGCGACGTGCTCTCTAATGGCAAGTGCGGTCTTATCGACGTTGACATCACCCAGAAGCAGCTGCTGCTGGGTGCTCGTGGCTCGGCGTATGCTGGCGTTGACTACGGTCAGGTGGTGATGATGGGTATGCCCAAAGAGGGACAGAGCCTCGACGAGGTGCGCGATATGCTGCTCGCAGAGATAGACAAGCTACGTCGTGGCGAGTGGAATGAGGAGCTTATCGAGGCTACCATAGCCAACTACAAGCGTTGGCAGATGAGCTCGCTTGAGAACAACCGTCAGCGCGCAAATATGATGGTGGACGCCTTCATTGCACAGCAGCCGTGGGAGCGCGTTGTGGGCGAGATAGAGCGTCTTGAGAAGATTACAAAGGAGGATGTCGTGGCGTGGGCTAACGAGCACCTCTTGGACAACAACTATGTTATCGTCTACAAGCGTCAGGGCGAGGACACCACACAGAAGAAGATTGAGAAGCCGCAGATTACCCCTATCGCCACTAACCGCGATGCTCGCTCACAGTTCTTGGAGGAGGTGCAGATGAGCACCGTAGAGCCTATTAAGGCGGAGTTCATCGACTTCGAGGAGGATATGACCGTTAAGCAGATGCGCGAGGGTATGGAGCTACTATATGCCGAGAACGATGTAAACGAGCTCTTCACGCTCAGCTACGTACTTAATTTTGGATGCGACTATGACCCAGCAATGAAGATTGCGTGCGACTATGTATCGCTGCTCGGCAGTGGCGATATGTCGTTGGCAGAGTTCCAGTACGAGTTGTACAAGCTCGCATCATCAATACATATCAGCTCAAGCAACATTCAGACTGCTGTCGTCATCAGCGGTTTGCAGGAGAATATGGAGGCAACGGTGGCCCTTGTCGAGAAGTTTATGCATAACCTTAAGGCTGATGAGGAGGCATTGGCGACATATAAGCAGAACCTTATCAAGAGCCGCCAGAACAGTCTCTACAACCAGCAGAGCAACTTCTCGGCACTCACGCAGTATGCCCTCTATGGTGGCGAGTTCGTTGACCGCATAACACTCTCTAACGAGGAGGTTATGGCACTTACCAGCGAGGAGCTGTTGGCGCGCATCGACAACCTCTTCAGCTATGAGCACGATGTGAGATACTACGGCCCTGCCGACATTGCATCGGTTGAGGCTATCGTCAACAAGCACCACGTAGCTGGCGACACACTTAAGTCGGTGGCCGATATGCAGGTTATACGCACCATTCTGCCTACGCCCGAAAACCGTGTGCTTATAGCACCCTACGACGCAAAGCAGGTATACTACCGCCAGATATCTAACCGTGGCGAGACGTTCTCTACCGACAACGACGCTATCATCGAGCTGTATAACAGCTACTTCTCGGGCGGTATGAACTCTATCGTCTTCCAAGAGATGCGCGAGGCACGAGGCTTGGCTTACTCGTCGTCGGCAGGCTTGTATGAGGGTGGTCGCAAGGAGCTACCCTACTACTTCACAACATTTATCGCTACGCAGAACGACAAGTTGCAGCAAGCAATAGAGGCATTTGCCGAGATTGTCAACAATATGCCCGTGTCGCAGAACGCCTTTGACCTCGCCAAGGATGCTATCATCAAGTCGTTAGAGTCGCAGCGCGCCAATGGTCGCACGGTGCTCAACACCTACACCACAAACGAGCTTATGGGCGTTGACTGTGACCGCCGCGAGGGGGTATACAACACTATCAAGAGCCTCACGCTCGACGATGTTATCGCTTTCCAGCAGTCGTGGATAAAGGACCGCAACTACACATATATCATCTTGGGCGACCCCAACGACATCGACATCAACTACCTGTCGACACTCGGCAAGGTTGAGATTATCCCCACAGAGGATATTTTCTGCTACTAAACTCTTTTAATAGGGCTTTATAGCCGCGAAATAGGGTCTGATACGGTATTTTTACATACCTATCAGACCCTATATACTATATTATATATCCTCCATAACTGTCGTTTCCTAAAATAGGGAGTTTAAGGATAGCCATATCAATCCTATCAAACCCTACCTCTCTAACTTCACTAATTTCGCACCACCACGCGCATATTTCAATTTTTTTTGTACCTTTGTGCCATATAGGGGGTGCTAACGCGCTATTGGCAACGAAAGATGCTGGTGGACATTGGCTGAGATTACACCCATTGCACTGGATACGGATAATGCCGATACCAGGATTGGACATATCTTTTAGACCCCTTTTCAACTAACTATTTTTAAGAGTATGAAAAGGTTTTTTTGTTTCTTGACACTACTTGGCACACTGCCGACAATACTCCTCGCACAGGAGCCACAGCCAAAGTTAGACACCACAAAGGTCTACGAAATGGAGGTAGTAGAGGTGCTTACAACAGCCGCTACACGCACAACACCCATAGCGCACGACCTGCTCTCGCACGACGACATAGTGCGCTCAAGCTACGGCACAGACCTACCCTCGGCACTCGCGCTAACACCCTCGCTAATTGCCACAAACGAGACGGGAATAGGCATTGGCGCAACGTCGATACGTCTGCGCGGCACAGATGCCACACGCATAAACGTAACAATAAATGGCGTGGCTATGAACAACCCCGACTCACACTCTATGTACTGGTACGACACACCCGACCTCATATCGTCGGTAGGTAGCGTGCAGGTGCAGCGCGGAGCGGGTGTGTCGACAAATGGCACAGGTGCCTTTGGCGGTGCTGTGACAATGACAACAGATGCTCTACGCACAGAGTTTGGCGGCTCGGCATCGCTATCTTACGGCTCGTACAACACCAACAAGCAGGCACTACACCTCTCGTCGGGCATTATGCGCGACCACTGGGTGGTAGATGCCCGACTCACGCACATAGGCTCACAGGGGTACATAGAGCGCGGCGCAACAGACCTCAAATCGTATATGGCACAGGTGGGCTACTACGCCTCAAACACCAAGGTTAAGCTGCTATCATTCGGCGGCTTGGCAAAGACCTACCTAACATACAACGGCGTAACACGCGAAGATATGGAGCTATACGGACGTAGGTATCACGACTCGGGACAATACACCACCTCCGACGGCCCATACCAGCTATCGGACGGCACACACGTAGCCTACTACGACGACCAGACGGACAACTACCTACAGGTAAACAACCAGCTCGTAGTAAACCACCGCTTCAACAACAAGTGGCAGTTAGCCTCGACGCTCTTCTACACCTACGGCTACGGCTACTACAACCAGTATAAGGATGATGCCTACTTGGCATCCTACACCAACCTCACCACAGACATCGAGCAAGCCGACCTCATACGCCACAAGATTATGCGCAACCACCTCGGCGGCATAAATGCAGCAACCACCTACAACACCGCGCACCTCGACCTCACGTTTGGCGGGTCGTGGAGCTACTACACCTGTCCGCACTGGGGTACGCTGTCGTGGGTAGATGGTCTTGCGAGTGAGAGCGTGGCGGGTCGCTGGTACGACAACGACGTAACAAAGCAGGATGCCAACCTCTTTGCGCGTGCCGACTGGGTGATTATGCGTGGCAAGAGTCGTGGCGAGCTACGTCTATTTGGAGATGTGCAGTATCGCTACGTGAGCTACAAGGCGTGGGGCACAAATGACAACGCTATATGGGGCGACGAGGGTGTTGTGATGCAGCCCATAGATGTCGACCAGAGGTATAACTTCTTTAACCCACACGTGGGCATAAGCTACACGCATACGCGTCATCGCGCCTACGCCTCGTGGGCAGTGGCACACCGCGAGCCTACACGCTCCGACTTCACCGACCGCTATATGTTCTCGGCAGACGACAGCTATCCCAAGCCCGAGCGACTCATAGACATCGAGGCGGGCTACACCTACACAGCGCCACGCATCACGGCAGGCATAAACCTCTACTATATGCTCTACCACAACCAGCTCGTGGCAACAGGTATGGTCAACGATGGCGACGATGCGCTGAACACCAACGTCGAGCGCAGCTTCAGACGTGGCGTAGAGCTTATGGTGGCGTGGCAGACGACAAAGTGGCTGACGCTCTCGGCAAATGCCACCCTCTCGCAGAACAAGATACGCGACTACGTAGACCTTATGAAGGATAGTCCAACCTATGGCAAGGAGCTTGGCGATATGACCATATCGTACTCGCCGTCGGTGGTAGGCTCACTCATAGCCGACCTGCACATCAAGCGATTTAATGCCGTGTGGCACACGCAGTATGTGGGCAAGCAGTACTTCACAAACAACCAGACGGAAGCTCTCTCGCTCGATGCATACTGCGTAACAAACCTCAACCTCGGCTACACGCTCCAGTGCAAGTCACAAGGCGAGGTGCGCTTTGGCGTGGCTATAAACAACCTCTTTTCAACGCTGTATGAGTCCAACGGCTACGGCTACTCGTATATGTGGGAGGGCGAGCGTTACGACTGCGCCTACTACTTCCCGCAAGCACCAATCAACGTCCTGGCAAACGTAACAGTAACATTTTAGGCTAAACCCTTTAGACAATGACACTCTCGCTCGCACTGCAAATCATCGGCACTACGCTCGGTCTTATCTACCTATGGTTGGAGTATAAGGCAAATATCTGGTTATGGATAATAGGCGCTGTAATGCCCCTCGTGCACGGTGTATTATACCTCACTAACGGCATCTACGCCGATGCTGCAATGCAGCTATACTACGTGGCTGCGGGAATATATGGTTTAATGGTGTGGCGCAGAGCACCCAAAAAGCAGGATGACAGCAAGATAAAGCACACGCCGACAAGGTATATAGTGCCGCTCGTGGCGGTATATGTTGCGTTGCACGTGCTACTATATGTGCTTCTCACAGAGTTTACCGATAGCCGCGTACCCCTCTTCGACTCAATGTCGACAGCATTGAGTATCGTGGCGATGTGGATGCTCTCGCGTAAGCTCGTCGAGCAGTGGTTAGTATGGTTGGTTGTGGATATGATAAGTGTAGGTCTCTATCTCTATAAGGGCATACCGCTCACAGCAGGGCTATACACCATCTACTGCGCATTGGCAGTGGCTGGCTTCATACGCTGGCGCAAGCAGGCACACGCAGTGGCTACAGATCAGAGTAAGCCCGCCTTGTAGTATAACACTATCTGTTCAAGCATCTCGTCCTCGCCATCGGGGTCGTACTGTAGCTTAAGGTTGTTGCCAAACATTCTGGCAAGCATCTGGTAGAAGCCCGCAGTGAAGCCACTACGGTAGTCCTTTATGATGTTATATACGGTGTAGTTGGTCTCGCGGTCGATGAGCTTTAGGAGTATCTTGCCCTCGTAGCGCGTCATCTTCAGGAGCATAGGCGTAATCTCCTTCTTCAGTGCCTCCTCCATAGCTGCTGTGTACTGCTTCTTGTCGCGGCGACGTAGCTCGCTCAAGTCGACATCGACATCCTCCATACGTCGTGCCGCCTCAAGTGCCAACGGGTATACCTTCTTCACAGCACGCACCATACGCTGGTACTCCCTCAAGTCGCGCTTACGGTGATAGATGTTCACAGGGAGCATCGTTATATGGAGCATCGAGTCGCCGTGTTCGTTAACCTCCCACCGTGCAGAGCGAGCACCACGCACACGCTGCCAACGACACTGCGCCACTGCACTATCAGGGAGCAACGTACACAGTATTAGCAGTATGACTATTAGACGTTTCATATCTTACGACTACAAAGATAACGATTTATATTGATGTTAGATTGTTTCAACCGAATATATTTCGTACATTTGTCATCGTATATTGCCCTTAAAACAGCATCGGCGCAATATTTGCCATCAGTAACCTAAACGTAGACAATGACTAACCTACACACCATACATACGCTATCGGACATCTATGTCGGAGGTGCGGAGAGCTGTCTTGATAGCCTGCTCGCAGGACGCAGAGTTATCGTCATCACCGACCCCAACATCGACAGGCTATACCCCAGCCTCGTGCATCGCTATGAACATATCATCGTGGGCTATGGCGAGACCAACAAGACACTTATCACGGTGCAGAACATCTACACACAGCTTATGGAGCTTGGTGCAGACCGCTCTACGTTCCTCTTGGGCATAGGTGGCGGCATTGTCACCGACATCACGGGCTATGTGGCGGCAACGTATATGCGCGGTGTGGAGTTTGGGTTTATCTCAACGACGCTACTCGGTCAGGTCGATGCCTCGGTAGGTGGAAAGAATGGTGTCAACGTCAAAGACTACAAAAATATGGTGGGCACCTTTGCCCAGCCACGCTTCGTCATCTCCGATGTCGAGATGCTACGCACGCTCCCCTTGCGCGAGCTACGTTCAGGTATGGCGGAGGTTATCAAGGTGAGCATACTCGGTGACAGCGCACTCTTTGGCTACTTGGAGCAGCACGCCAACGACTCAATCTTCAGCCACAGCGACATTATGCAGCAGGTGGTACTCTCGGCAATACGCCTTAAGGTAGATATTGTCGAGCGCGATGAGCGAGAGTCGGGCATACGCCGACTGCTCAACCTCGGACACACCATCGCCCACGCCATAGAGAAGTGTACACGTGCGGTCAACCACGGCGAAGCTGTAGCAATGGGACTGTCAGCAATCGCGCACGCCTCGGTGCGTCGTGGACTGCTCGCAACAAGCGACTGCGAGCGCATAGATAGCCTCCTTGCCGCCTTTGGCTTTGAGATAACACCGCCTGTGAGTATGGCAGATATTTTGCGTGAGGTGCGTTTAGATAAGAAGAAGAGTGGCGACAACATTCGCGTAGTTATGCCCGAGAGCATAGGTCGCTGCCGCATCGTAGAGATGCCATTTAGCGAGTTTGAAGAGATGTTTAATTAACCTATTAGAGCTATGAGAGAGCGTAAAAGGGTCTATATACTGCTTGCTGACGGCTTCGAGGTCATCGAGGCATTGGCACCCATAGATGTTATGTTTCGCGCAGGCGTAGATGTTGTAAAGGTGGCTGTGGGCGACTCTTATGACGTAGTGTCGTCACACTCGCTTGCTACGCTTCACTGCGACACACGTATCGAAGAGTGTGACTTTGCACAGTGTGATGCACTGATACTGCCAGGTGGCAACCCTGGATATGTCAACCTACGTAGTAATGAGACTGTTCTCGATGCTGTGCGCCGTGCGTATGACGACGGTAAGATTGTGGCGGCTATATGTGGTGCTCCCACGGTGCTCTCTGCTGCGGGCATAGCACGTCAGCGTAGTATCACCTGCCACTCGACGGTCATCGAGCAGATGGGCGACTATCGCTATGTTGGCGGTGATGTTGTAGAGGATGGCACCCTTATCACGGCAGCAGGCGCAGGTGTCTCTGTGGAGTTTGCGCTGGCAGTAGCAGCCCGACTTGTCGACAGCGACACCCTGTCGCGCACACGTCGCGGTATGGAGGTATAGCTACCCCACCGCCACTAATACTCCAGCTCGCGCATCACCTCTTGCAGCCTATTAAGGAAGCCTGTGGAGATAGGACCATCCATCTGTGTATGGTGGAACTGGAACGATAGTGGCAACGTGGTCTTAAACCACCCCTTACGGTACTTGCCCCACACCACAAACGGGTTATTCCAGCAGCCAGTATAGACGTTTACCACAGCGTCGAGGTCACACTTTGTGAGTGCCGATGAGCCGATGACCATATAGCTGTCGTCGAGCGTGATATCGCTGTCGCTATGTGTAGCCTCCGCAGTTAGGCGCAGGTAGTCTACGGCAAACTGTCGGATATCCTCGCTAAAGGGGATGTCGCAGGTATTGATGCCACCCGACGAGGTCATAACAATAGTGTTTATCGCCAAGTGGTCGAACTCCATAAACTTATCGCCTACGGGCAACATATAGAACTCCTTGAACGCCGAGGCAGCCTTAACCACGGCATAGCACATAAGCATATTTAGCTTCACGCCACGACGCTTTGCCAAGCGGCGCAGGTGTGTGATATCAAAGGTCTTGGTCATTGTGACCATAGGCATAGGTGCCTTCATCCACTGCTCAAAGGCTTTGGCGCGGCTTGTCGTCTTGGGGTCAACCTCTCTCATCGCAACTATCAGTTTATAGTGTGTTGGGTAGCTACACGTAGGGCTACTTCACCGACTCATACTCCACGCCAAACCAGTCGTTTAGCTTATGGTCTACGCGGGCGTTTATAGCGGGTGTAATCTTATCCTTAATCTTACGGTATACAAAGAGCATCGCAGCACCCTCATCCAGTACACCAAGCAGCTTATAGACGGCACTCGGCAAGATGCTTGCGGGCGAGATGGTGTAGATGATGGCGGCATAGATAAGCACCTTGTCTAACGTGTCGGTCTTATCGTCCTCCATAACGTAGTAGAACTGCAACAGCGGGCGTGATGCCGTACGTCCCACCTTCAGGGCGTATGGGCGTATGTTGTCTATAAGCTCATTGAGCTTCGCGCGCCAGTCGGTATCCTTAATCTTGTCGAGTAGCTCGTCGACGCTCTTACCCATAATAAGATAGGCAAGAATAGTGATGCAGATGATTGTTGTCATAGCAGTTATTATAAGTGTAACTATCTACACGGCGATACGGCGTATGCTATATCACACTACATAAGATAACGGTGTAACAAAATTAATATTATTCGACGAAATTAACAAAATTATTTGTATATTTGCCAAAGACAATGTTTAACAACATACCAAACATTATTCAGATATGCTTGAAGTAGGACTGAAACACCAGACTATAATGAAGGTCAGCGAGGGCAATACCGCCGAATTTATCGGCTCGGGCGATATGGCTGTTCTTGCCACACCTGCAATGGTGGCACTTATGGAGAATGCTGCTATGCTTGCCGTAGCCACCAAGATAGAGCCTACCGAAACGACAGTGGGTTCAATGATTTCGACAACGCACCTCAAACCCTCAAAGGTCGGTGCACACGTACTTGCCGAGGCAGAGCTAACAGCTATCGAGGGACGTAAGCTCACATTTAAGGTACGCGCATACGACGGCGAAACACTCATTGGCGAGGGCGACCACGTGCGTTTTGTGGTCAACCGCGAGAAGTTTCTTGCAAAATTATAACACTGAAAACCGTGTATCGTGCTACCGATAGCCCACGTAGCACGATACATTAAAAAAAGACCCACCATGCGAGGTGAGCTCGCTCCAATCAACAAAGGGCTACTTGGGTAGACAATAAAAGAGGCTGGAGTCCCCCCCAGATATATCACCAATCAAATACCCAAATGAAAGCTTCATTAACCCAACATTGGCAATAACCTGTACTCCAGCCTGTAAAGACTTGCTATTAAGTAACACTCAATACAGGCGCAAAAGTAGTGTGAATATGAGTTATGCGAAATAGACGCGTAACTGATATTTATACCAATATTACTGATTTCACATAAGCAGTAAGGCTCATATAATTAATAATTTCTAATATATAGGGAGTTATGAACGGTCACATCACAAATCTCGATACCATACATAGGTGCAACGACTACCTGCACGTAGAGAGCTATCACCCACTTGTTAGCGTCATTGACCTTAATGACATTGACGCCATACAGCACACAGCCAAACACTTCGGCGTATATGGCATAACGTGTAACTGCGACCGTAACATCATAACCGACTCTGGCATAAACGAGATATTCGCCTCGATGCACTTCATCGCGCCCAACACCAACGGCAAGTACAGCTACGGAAGCACCTATAACCCCAAAGGGTGGTTGTTACTGTTTCACCCCGATCTTATGAAGAATACGATGATGATGAACAGTATGTCGGAGTTCTCCTTCTTCAACCACACGCCACACGCCGTGATATACCTCACTAAAGATGAGCGCGATATGGTTGTAAACTGTATGAAAAGCATCTACACCGAGACGCGACAGCCTATCGACAAGCACACAAACAATATCATCATATCGGGTATCGCAGTACTGTTGTGCCTGTGTCAACGCTACTACGACAGACAGTTTAACAGCATCAGTTCTTCGCGCGGTGTCATTGCACGTCTCGACAGACTACTCAACACACAGCTACACACCATTGCCACCAAGGGTGGCTCACTGCCTACTGTTGCGTGGTGCGCCAAGAACTTCAACCTTACGGCAAACTACTTTGGCGACCTTATAAAACGACATACTGGCATATCGGCACAAGAGTATATACAGCGACGCATCATCAACGAGGCGAAGATACTTATGGTTCCCAATAAGCTCAATATTAGCGAGATAGCCTACCGCCTCGGTTTCAAATACCCGCACCACCTAACACGCATCTTCAAGCGCATCGAGGGCTGCACACCCAACCAATTCAAAAAGCTAAATATGGATAAAGCGTCGCAATAGGCAGTATCGCAGGCTCTGCACGACATTTTACGATGTTTTACGCAGGACAAAATTTTGATAATTAAAAACTTTACACTATCTTTGCGCTCGCTTACGAGCAGCGATTGAGCTATGGTGTAATGGTAACACAGCAGATTTTGGTTCTGTTATTCTGAGTTCGAATCTCGGTAGCTCAACCATAGAGAGTCCGTCAAGATTTACCCTTGACGGGCTTTTTTTGTTGTGTTGCAACAGCGCATAAAATAGCCCGAACAGATGCTCTCCGCTCGGGCTGATAACCTTATATCGAGGGTGCGTAAGGGCAATATGCCGATTAGCACTTCGAGGTCATAATACGCAAAATCATCGCGTCAGTATGCACCATAGCGTCACGACCAATATCTGTAAGGTTGCGTATAGACTTGTCCACGTCGTTGTCGATGATGCCCTCAACCGACTTCACACAGCGACCATTCTTCGCCATAAGTGCCGACAACACAGCCATAGAAACACCCGATGCACACTTCAGCGCACACGATGGCTTCGCACCATCACAAATCATACCTGTAAGGTTGGCAATCATATTCTTAACAGCCGCAGCACACTCGTCGTAGGTGCCATTCATAAGGTAGGTTATACCGCAGCAAGAGCCTGTTGCAGCAACAACACAGCCACAAAGAGCCGACAGACGACCCAGGCTCTGCTTGATATATATCACAGTGAGGTGGCTCAAGATAAGGGCACGTATAGTCTGCTCCTCGTTAGCACCAGTCTGCTCGGCATATACCACCACAGGAACGGTGGAGGTGAGTCCCTGATTACCACTACCCGAATTACTCATAACGGGAATCATAGCACCCGCCATACGGGCATCACACGCAGCAGTTGTCATACCCACAATCTGGCAGTGGAGAGTATCACCCATAATGTTGCGCTCCGACTCGGCACGGAACAGCTTGCCAATAGCGTGACCATAGTCGCCAGCAAGTGAAGAGTGTGCCGCAGCCATATTTAGGCGACGTGCCTCAAGGATAAAGCGCAGCTCGTCAAGTGGAGCTGTCGTAGCAAAGTCCCACACCTTGCGCAGTGTCAACTCGGGCTCACGCTCCTCGGTAGCCGTAGCAGCACTCTCTGTAGCACCATTCTCGGCACTGAAGATAACCTCGCCGCAGCGCGACACGTGGATAAAGTGGGTATGTCCTCCAGAGATTATAGCGATGGCATTGGCACCACCCGCAAACACCTCAATCTCTATGTATAGCTTCTCGCTGATGTTATATTTGAGGTCTACGGTGATACGCTTCTCATCAATCATACGCTTACCCTCCTCAACGGCAGCCTTATCGGCATCCTTGAGCACCTCAAGACCATACTCCGAGCGACCAACGATAGCACCCAACGCCATAGCGATAGGCAGACCTGTCATACCTGTACCAGGGATACCCACACCCATAGCATTCTTCAGGATGTTGGCACTCAAACGCGCCTCGATACGCTCGGGACGACAACCCAGGGTCTCTGTAGCCTTTGCCACACACAATGCCACAGCAATAGGCTCGGTACAACCTATGGCAGGCACAATCTCACGGTTCATCAGGGCGATAATATCTTTACGCTCCTGCTGTGTAAACTTACAGTCCATATATAGTAGTTTTTAGTTTTCGTTGTAACTATTGAATATTCACACAAGAATAATCATACGAAGATACACATTTTACTCAAAACCACAAAATCGCACAACGCTTTTTTTTAGAGCAACGCCATTTTTTTATGGTTACGACTTGTTTATTCGTGGTTTATTTGTAAATTTGTACAGTCGTCATTATGACACGACCACACTTTAGACAACTAATTAATAAAACTATTATAGCTATGGCAGGTAAGACTCCTACGCCTCACATCGGGGCACAGTTGGGCGAGATAGCCGACAAGGTAATTATGGCGGGCGACCCCTTGCGCGCCAAGTTTATGGCAGAGAACTTCCTTGAGAACCCCGTACAATACAACAGCGTACGCGGTATGCTCGGATATACAGGCACATACAAGGGTAAGCGTGTATCGGTGCAGGGACACGGTATGGGTATTCCATCAATCGGCATCTACACCTACGAGTTGTTCAATTTCTACAACGTGGAGACAATCATTCGCTGCGGCTCGGCAGGCGCATACGACCCCTCGCTGAACCTCGGTGACGTTGTATTTGGTATGGGCTCGTGCACCGACTCTAACTATGCACGTCAGTTTGACCTACCAGGCACATTTGCCCCTATCGCCGACTTCGACCTGTTGCGCCGCGCAGCCGCCAAAGCCGAGGAGCTTGGCATAGGCTATAAGGCGGGTAACATCCTCGCCAGCGATGTGTTCTATGGCGACAACCCCGAGGAGTGGAAGAAGTGGCAGAAGATGGGCGTACTCGCAGTAGAGATGGAGGCTACGGCACTCTATATGAATGCTGCACGCGCAGGCAAGAAGGCACTCTGCATCTGCACAATCTCCGACTCATTAGTACACGGCACAGCCTGCTCGGCAGAGGAGCGTCAGACATCGTTTACCAATATGATGAAAATCGCTTTCGACATCATCTAACACATCAGACAAGACTCTATCGACCCTGTGTGGACGATACTTTAAGCATAGACCGTGTGGTAGTAAGTGCCGCACGGTCTTATTTCGTCCGTACCCATACCGAACAGCAAGCTAAATGCGCTTAAATCGCACGAAAACGGGCAAATATGGCATTTTTTGAGAAAATACACCGTCACACGCATCACTTTTATCTAGTAAAAGTTGCTTAAATCGAAAATATGGCGTAAATTTGCAGGTCTATATATTTATATATATAGGTGCAAAGAGTGCTCTCATCGTTTCGCCTGTTGCAACGACACTTGCGAGAGGTGGCTCGGCACTCCGAAAAATGAGCAATACAAACTAAACAATAAAATGACTGAAGAGCAGAACAACACAGGTTTGACAGGACGCATCGTCCAAGTAAACCTCGAAGAACAGATGAAGTCGGCATACATCGACTACTCAATGTCGGTGATTGTGTCGCGCGCGCTGCCCGATGTGCGCGATGGCTTGAAGCCCGTGCACCGTCGAATATTGTATGATATGTCAGCCGAACTTAACCTATACTCTGACAAGCCCACACGTAAGAGTGCGCGTATTGTCGGTGATGTACTCGGTAAGTTCCACCCGCACGGCGATAGCTCGGTATATGAGGCTATGGTACGTATGGCACAGGACTGGTCGATGCGCTACCCTCTCGTCGAGGGCCAGGGTAACTTCGGCTCAATGGATGGCGACTCACCTGCGGCAATGCGTTATACCGAGGCTCGTATGCAGAAGATTACCGACGAGGTGATGGCAGATATCGACAAGGAGACTATCGACTGGACGCTCAACTTCGATGACACCATCAAAGAGCCAACAGTGCTTCCTACAAAGATTCCTTTGCTGCTTGTAAACGGTGCAAGCGGTATCGCTGTGGGTATGGCTACAAATATGGCTCCGCACAACCTATCGGAGGTAGTAGATGCCTGCTGCGCATATATCGACAACCCCGAGTGCGAGTGCGAGGAGCTACTCGACTATGTTAAGGGTCCCGACTTCCCCACAGGTGGTATCATCTACGGCTATGAGGGTGTCAAGGAGGCGTTGCTTACAGGTCGTGGTCGTGTTGTTATGCGCGCCAAGACCGAGATTGAGCATACAGCATCGGGTCGTGAGTGCATCGTAATCACCGAGATTCCATATATGGTAAATAAGGCGGAGATGATCAAGAAGATTGCCGACCTTATCAACGAGAAGAAGATTGACGGCATCTCATACATCAACGATGAGTCGGACCGCCAGGGTATGCGCATTGTCATCATCCTCAAGCAGGATGCTGTAGCAAGCGTTGTGCTCAACACCCTCTACAAGAACACCCCCTTGCAGTCGTCATTTGCTGTAAACAACATCGCACTTGTGAATGGCCGTCCGCAGCTGCTCAACCTAAAGGATCTCATCCACCACTTCGTAGATCACCGTCACGACGTTGTAGTACGTCGCTCACGCTTTGATTTGCAGAAGGCAGAGGAGCGTCTACACATCGTAAACGGCTTGCTCATAGCGCAGGACAACATTGACGAGGTGGTGCATATCATCCGTTCATCAAAGACTGGCGACGAGGCACGAACACGTCTTCAGGAGCGTTTCGGTCTGTCGGAGTTGCAGACAGCAGCCATCCTTGAGATGCGTCTGCGTCAGCTCACAGGCTTGCAGCGCGAGCAGCTTATGAATGAGCACGATGAGTTAGTCAAGACCATCGACTACCTAAATGCAGTATTGGCAAATGTCGATATGCAGATGCAGATCATCAAGGACGAGCTCCTTGAGATGAAGGAGAAGTATGGCGACGAGCGTCGTTCGGAGATTGTCTACTCATCAGAGGAGTTCAACCCCGAGGACTTCTACGCCGATGATGATATGGTTATCACCATCTCTCATATGGGCTACATCAAGCGTACACCGCTGGCAGAGTACCGCACACAGAACCGTGGCGGCGTAGGTGCCAAGGGTAGCGCAACACGTGACGAGGATTTCATCGAGCATATCTACGTGGCTTCGATGCACAATACAATGATGTTCTTCACCGAAAATGGTCGTTGCTACTGGCTTAAGGTGTACCAGATCCCCGAGGGCACACGCTCATCAAAGGGTCGCGCAATACAGAACGTCATCCAGATTGATCCGGGCGACAAGGTACGTGCATACCTCAATGTCAAGAACCTCAACGACAAGGAGTTCGTCGAGAACAACTATATCGTGATGTGTACCAAGCGTGGTATCGTCAAGAAGACTACATTGGAGCAGTACTCACGTCCACGCGCAAATGGTGTTAACGCCATCGTCATTCGTGAGGGCGACCAGCTCTTGGAGGTTAAGCTCACAAGTGGCAATGCCGAGATTATGATTGCTGCTCGCGAGGGCAAGGCAATCCGCTTCAACGAGTCGACAGTACGTCCTATGGGTCGTGTAAGCTCGGGTGTTAGAGCTATCTCCGTAGATGACGACAACGAGGTTGTAGGTATGATATGTATCGAGCCTGACTCAAAGCAGGATGTTCTCGTTCTCTCTGAAAATGGCTACGGTAAGCGTACCGACCTCGATGAGTACCGCATAACTAACCGTGGTGGTAAGGGTGTCAAGACTATCAACATTACCGAGAAGACTGGTAAGCTGATATCTATACAGGCTGTTACGGATGACAACGATCTTATGATTATCAACCGTTCAGGTCTTACCATACGTACTCTTGTCAGCCAAATTAGCGTGTCGGGACGTGCTACACAGGGTGTGCGCGTAATCAACTTGCGCGAGGGTGACTCTATCGCATCGGTGACCGCTGTACCACGCACCGAGGAGGAGGAGTTAGCAGAGGCTGTAGAGGCTACGTTAGAGGCTCTAACAGATGTCACTACGGTTGCAACAGACTAAAACAAGCAAGAGTAGCGTTATAAAGATAGTCAACAACGAAAAGAACGAATAATTAATCTAATACACACTAAAATTATGAAAAAGTTAGTATTGATGGTTGCTGCATTGCTGGTACTTGCAGCTCCCGCAGCAAATGCACAGAAGATCAACGAGAGCTCGGAGCGAGCAAAGCTTGAGAAGGCTGATGCAGCTATTGCTGATGCCAAGAAGGGAACAAAGGCTTCAACGTGGATTGCTCACGCAAAGGCTTATGCTGATGCTTATGCACTTCCCACAAAGGATCTTGGTCGTGGTGTTCCCGCGCAGGTTCTTATGATGAACGTAGGTCAGCCTAACGAGGTTGTTGAGGGCGAGTTCGCAGGTATGCCTGCATTGATTTGCCACTACAACTGGATTAAGGTATATGTTGTTAACGATATGATTGAGGGCTGGGAGCAGCTCAAGTCATTGGGCGACAACCTCCCCCATACTGCTATCGCTTCATACGCAAAGGCATACGAGTTGGATCCCAAGCAGGAGCCAAAGATTGCATCGGGTGCTATGAACCTTGCAAACTCACTCGCAGAGCAGGCAGAGGCTCTCTACAACATCAACAAGAACGTTGAGTCTGCAAAGACCTTTGAGCTTGCTTACCGCGCACAGACTGTTGTCCCCTCAATCAAGGCAAACACCGACAACCTCTTCAACGCAGGTATGCAGATGACAATGTACGCATCAACTTGTCAGGGCGAGGAGTCTTTGGCAGCTTTCGAGAAGGGCGAGAAGCTCTTTACAGAGGCTCTTGAGGCAGGTTTCAACGACAACGACGGTAACATCTACTACTACTTGTTCCACTGCTACTACGGTCAGAAGGAGAAGAACCGCGAGGAGTATCTCGCAAAGGCAAAGGAGGCTCTTCTCACTGGTATTAAGCTCTATCCCAAGAATGTCACTATCCTCGATGGTCTTATGCAGTTCTACACTGCCGAGGAGGGTGTAGGTGACCCCGCAGAGCTTACAGAGATGATTGAGAGCTCATTGGCAAACGATCCTAACAACTACGATTTGTGGTTTGGTCGTGGTCGCGTTTACAACGCATTGAAGCAGTACGACGAGTGTATCAAGTCATTCGAGAAGTGCGCAGAGCTTCGCCCAGGCGAGTTTGAGCCCGTGTTCTACACTGCATACTTCATCATCGAGAAGGCTAACACCGAGATTGAGAAGCTCAACAACACAGCAAACCTCAGCTACGAGGACTACGAGAAGGAGAACGCTCGCATTAACCTTATCTATGCCGAGGCTCTTCCCTGGTTGGAGAAGGCTCACGAGTACAACCCCACAGACGTTGCTACTATCGAGTACTTGAACGGCATCTGCTTCCGTCTACGCGATATGGAGGGTATGATGGATAAGTACAACAAGTATCACGAGTTGTATGTAAACTTGCGATAAGCGTAAGTCGTCGCTAAAGTGTGGCTGTCAGCAATATGTTGGCAGCCATTTTTATTATACTCACAAAGATTTATATGCTGTATGGCTACCCTATTTCGACCAAAACAATTTTACGCGTAGACTTTAAGGTTTGAATTTCAATAATATTTCAGTCGAAGGTGCGTTATTTCAAAAATTATGTGTAACTTTGTGCGATTATTGTGCATACTATGCACTTTATCGAAGCGAAATTGTTGAAAGATGAAGCGTAAGTTTGGATATATAGTTATATCTTTAGTCGTAATCGCCATCACAGTATCGTGTGACGTTGTAAACAAGGCCATCAAGTCGGGCGACCCACAGCACGCCTATCAACAGGGTCTTATGCTGTACGAGCAAGAGAAGTGGCAGAAGGCGTCACAGCTCTTTGAGGCGTGTCGACATATATACGTGGGTACACCGCGCGAGGACTCACTCTCGTTCTATAATGCCCGTTGCAAGTTCAAGGAGCACCGCTGGGAGGAGGCATCAATGCTTTTGGATGAGTATCGCCGCAAGTTTGGTCGCAGCCCCTTTATTGAGGATGCCGAGGGTATGTATGCTCTATGCTACTACTATATGTCGCCATCACCCGAGCACGACCAGTCGGTAACGGCACAGGCAATCATCGCAATCACCGAGTTTATGTCGCGCTACCCAGAGTCGGAGAACCTCCCCGAGTTTAACAATATGCTCAAGGATCTCACCGAGCGACTTCAGGAGAAGAGCTACCTCAACGCCTACACCTACTACAAGATAGGTCGCTACAAGTCGGCTATCGTAGCCTTCAAAAATGCAATGAAGAACTATCCCAACTCGCCACGTACCGAGGAGATGATGTACTACACCACAGTATCGGCTTATAGACTTGCAGCCAACTCTGTGGAGAGCAAGCAGCTTGACAGATATATCTCGATGCTTGACCACTACTACTCATACATCAGCGAGTACCCCGAGTCGAAGCACCGCCCGCAACTTGAGCGAATGGCACGCGATGCGCGTAACTTCATCGACAAGAACAAGACAACAGAGTCGAATTAACCGACACCGTCAAAATGACAAGAGATTAAACAATATATAAAATGGAAATCAAGAAGACTATCCCTGGTAACACCATCACACGTAAGTTGGTGGATTTGGACGCTCCCACAGGTAACATCTATGAGAGCATCAACATCATTGCACGTCGTGCAAACCAGATTGCAACAGAGCTTAAGACCGAGCTCAACCGCAAGCTGGCTGACTTCTCATCGCCCAACGACAACTCTGTGGAGGAGACCTTCGAGAACCGCGAGCAGATTGAGATTTCACGCTTTTATGAGCGTCTTCCCAAGCCCGCAATCATAGCTACAGAGGAGTTCCTCGATGGCGAGGTATACTTCCGTCACGCAGATAAGGAGTAATACACAGCATTGGGGGCACTGCAGATTATCGTGAGCTTACAGGACAGCGTGTCTTGAATCTCCGATAAGGTGCAGTGCCCTTTAATCAATTAACCGTCAGTTATGCTTACAGGCAAACATATTATACTCGGTATCACTGGTAGCATAGCCGCCTACAAGGCCGCTATGCTTTGTCGTCTTTTGGTTAAGGAGGGTGCCGAGGTGCGAGTGGTGATGACACCCCTTGCAAAGCAGTTTATAACACCCCTTACGATGGCTACGCTGTCTAAACACCCCATCCTCGTTGAGTTCTTCAACCCTGAAAATGGCGAGTGGAACTCTCACGTGTCGCTGGGCGAGTGGGCAGATATGCTGCTTATAGCCCCAGCTACGGCAAACACCCTTGCCAAGATGGTCACAGGCGTAGCAGACAACCTGCTACTGACAACATATCTGTCGGCACGCTCGAAGGTTGCAGTGGCTCCTGCAATGGATCTCGACATGTACGCCCACGTAACAACACAGCAAAACCTGCGCACGCTTGCCGAGCGCGGTGTCGCCATCATCGAGCCAGAGGCAGGCGAGCTTGCCAGCGGTTTGGTGGGTAAGGGTCGTATGGCGGAGCCTGAAGAGATTGTACGCCAGGTCGAGGCACTACTATGCGACAATAAGAGGTTAGCAGGCAAGAGATATATCGTTACGGCAGGTGCTACGATAGAGCCAATAGACCCTGTGCGCTATATCACTAACCACTCGACAGGTAAGATGGGTTACGCCATTGCCGAGGAGTTGGCACGTCGTGGTGCAGAGGTCAAGCTCATAAGTGGTCGCACGAACCTTGATACGCCCTTTGGCGTGGAGCGTGTAGACGTACTCACAGCCGAGGATATGTATAACGCTGCGGTAGAGTGTTGGGCAGATGCTGATGGTGGTGTTATGTGTGCTGCTGTAGCCGACTACACACCTTCGCACGTTGCCGACCACAAGCTAAAGAAGTCGGATGACGATATGCACATAGAGCTATGTCGCACAAAGGATATCGCCAAGGAGCTCGGCGCAAACAAAGGAGGTAGAGTGCTTGTGGGCTTTGCTCTGGAGACTGACAACGAGGAGTTCCACGCCGAGGGCAAACTACAGCGCAAGAACCTCGACTTCATCGTGCTCAACTCACTGCGCGATAAGGGAGCTGGCTTCCGCGGCGACACCAACAAGGTTACTATCATCGACCACAACACAAAGGTCGAGCACCCCTTGATGTCGAAGCACGACACCGCAAAGGTCATTGTAGACAAGATTGAGAGCATAACACTCAACAAGTAGCACACTATGTTAAAGAGCCTCACCATAGACAACTATGCACTAATCGACTCACTGCACGTCGAGTGGGACGACCATCTCAACATTATTACGGGTGAGACAGGTGCAGGAAAGTCAATTTTGCTCGGCGCACTCGGGTTGCTGCTCGGTGCAAAGAACGAGGGACAGGCTATCAAGAATATGTCGCGTAACTGCGTAATCGAGGCGACGTTTGATATCTCGGGATACAATCTGGAGACACTCTTTGAGGAGAACGACCTTGATTATGAACCAGTGGTAACTATACGACGCATCATAACACCTGCGGGTAAGAGTCGCTCGTTTGTTGGCGATATACCAGCACCTCTATCACTACTCAAGGAGCTGGGCTCGCACCTCGTAGACATACACTCACAGCACCATAATCTTGTGTTGTCATCGGAGGAGTTCCGCCTTACAACACTTGACCGCCTTGCACAAAATGGCGAGTTGCTCGCAGAGTACACCACACAACTGAATAGGCTTACCGCACTGCGCACGGAGTATAGCCGTATGCAGGCAGAGCTGCAACGCTCACGTAGCGACGAGGAGTGGTTGCGCTACACCGTAGAGGAACTGCGCGCGGCACACCTCAAAGAGAACGAGCAGGCAGAGACGGAGCAGATGCTCGCAACACTGGAGAGTGCCGACCGCATCATCGAGACACTTGCCACATTGCGTAACACGTTAGAGGATGAGCAGATAGGCTCACTCATTGCCCTCTCGCAGAGCGAGCGCAGCCTACATAACATCGGAGAGCAACGTTACCCCGCTGGTGGCGCACTCGCCGAGCGCATACACAATGTTGTGGAGGAGCTTAAGGATATTTCGGCGACTGCCAGCGACGAGATGGAGCGCATAGATGCTGACCCCGAGAGGCTACAACACCTATCTGACCGCCTCAACACAATATATTCGCTTGAGATGAAGCACCGCGCAGAGTCGTATGACGACCTGTTGCGCAAGGCAGCGGAGTTTGAGGCGCGCCTTGCAACAATTGACAACAGCGACACAGCACTGCGCGAGCTACAGGCAGATGTTGCCACAGCCGAGAAGAGGTGCCGAGAGGGTGCCGAGAGGGTGCACAACACGCGCACGAGCGTATGCGAGGAGCTTGAAAGCCGTATTGTAGCAATGCTAAATATGCTCGGTATGGAGGATGCCTGCTTCAAGGTTGAGATAACAAAAACGGAGCAGTTTACACCACACGGCACTGATAGCGTGGCGTTTATGTTTACCGCAAACCGCACCACAGCCCCAGCACCCATTGAGCGCATAGCATCAGGTGGTGAGCTATCGCGTGTTATGCTGGCACTCAAGGCTATAATAGCGCAGCGCGTGAAGCTACCGACAATAGTATTTGATGAGATTGACACAGGCGTATCGGGACGAATTGCCGATGCGATGGGTGACATAATAGCCTCATTAGCAGAGGTTATGCAGGTCATAGACATCACCCACCTTCCGCAGGTAGCATCAAAACACGGAACACACTTCGTGGTATATAAGGAGGTTGGTTTGAGCAACATACGCCGACTCTCACAGACAGAGCGCGTAGACGAGATTGCCAAGATGCTATCAGGCAGCACAATCACCGACACAGCACGTAAGCAGGCAAAGATACTTCTAAAGCAGTAACACGGTACGTTAGATATGGTAATGGGGATGACTAACAAACGGTTAGCCATCCCCATCTTATATTGAGCTTGTATGTAGTCGACGACTACACCTAAAGCAGTTTCTTCTTCGACGTGGTGACGATGAAGTCCTTGAGGTAGAATGGCTCAAAGTAGGCAATATCCTCGAAGCGACCCGCATTATACGCCTCCTCTGCAAGGCGAACAATACCGCGTGCCGAGGGAGAAACGCTTATAAGCGTTGCATCGGTAAGTACCTCCTTGCACTTGGCTGCGCCATTACCAAATATCACAAACTCATTGCCCGAGAGTCGCCACGTAGCAAAACTCATATTATCGACAACCTCGGCAACGACATCCGACTGCGCTCTGCCCTCAACATCGAAGACCTGTGCATAGACCTCCATACGACGTGCATCAACCATCGGGCATAGCATAGCTCTCTCCCACGTATCATCCTCAATATCAACGATACCCGCCTCGAAATCCTCGCGGGCAACCTCCGTAAGAGCATCCAACGAGCCAATGGCTATAAGCGGAATACTAAGAGCATAACACATACCCTTGGCGAATGATACGCCAATGCGCAGACCTGTATATGAGCCAGGGCCTTTGCCCACAGCGATAGCATCGAGGTCGGAGGGCTGGACACCCGTCTCGCGCAACAGCTCATCAACAAACACCGCCAACTTCTTGGCGTGGTCGCGCCCCTCGTCACTCTCACGAAGTGCCATAAGCTCACCACCCTGTGATAGTGCCACAGAGCATATATCAGTACCCGTCTCTATTGATAGTATAAGTGCCATAATTATCTATTATCTACGATTTACCTTCATCGCCTTGTCCATCTCTCGTTTGGCGTCGTTCTCCTTGATATACTGGCGCTTATCATACGACTTACGACCACGCGCAAGACCGATGGCTATCTTCGCCAAACCTCGCTCATTGAGGAATAGACGCAAACCGACAACCGTCAATCCCCTATCCTGCAATGCTCGCTGCAACTTATTGAGCTCCTTACGGTTAAGTAGCAGCTTGCGATCTCGCTTGGGAACGTGGTTATTGCACGTGCCCCACGTATACTCGGCGATATTGACATTACGTATCCACAACTCGCCCTGCTCGAAGTAGCAGTACGAGTCAACGAGTGACGCCTTGCCCAAACGTATCGACTTAATCTCAGTGCCAACAAGCACAACACCTGCGATAAACTCCTCAATAATCTCATAATCGAAGGTAGCGCGCTTGTTTCGTATATTTACATTCTTATAATCAGCCATACTATCTTATATCATTAGCATTGTGCATAGCAACTATCCTAAAGTCACAATACAATCAAATAATATCTAACAACCACCCATCACAATAACCAAACCGCTTCGGCATAAGTTTTGAATACCTCGAAGTGGGTGGGTCTGGTAAAGGTAACTAATTCTTTTATCTTTGATATGTTTTACACATCTTTCTGTTTATTTTCTGTTTGCACACTATCGGCGTAGTGATACGTCGATCCTCCAGACCCTCCCTTTTTAGGTAGCAATCCGCAGGTGGTGCAACTATATCAGTCGGTTGGCAAGAGCAGATATCTTCCTGCGCGCCTCGTTATATCGTGACAAGAGCATCAACACCCTCAATGCCTCACCATCATCCCCCTCTTTAGAGCGTAGCTCCCTCTGTAACTCGCATATATGCTTATCGAGCGTGCGCCACTTAAACATCATCAACGCCTTGGGCACACCATCGGCAAGCTGCTCCTCGATGCTCTCTGTGTGAACATCCTTCTGCTGCCATATCTTGCTTATGACATAATTGTCGTCCTCAGTAAGTATGTTGACAACAGTCTCGCTGACCTTCGGGTTGGCGCTCTGCACAAGGCGATGCACCGACACCTCCTCGCCGATCTCTACCTGCTCCCACTCGCGGCGATACTCATCCTTAATCTCACGATAAACAGCATCGTCAAACTGCAACTCATCAGTATCAAGCTCCGCAAATATATACTCGGCAACATTTATTCGCACCGTATCCTTGCCCTCAACAACGTGGAAGAAGCAGTGACCATACTTCACAAGATACTTCACAATATCGCGCTCCAGCGTAGCTATCGTCGAGCCTGCTGTCATAGGCTCCGCAGACATCGTAACATCCACACTCGGCGTGGTTGCAGCATTAGCCTCCGTAGCCTCCTTTTCACGCATCTGCTGACGGAGGATAAAGTCGGTTGCCTCGCGGTTACCCTTGATGCCATCACGGTTGCGTGCCACCTCAACACCGAGTGTAGAGGCATCTATATCCATAATGCCAGCGCAATACTTAACATACTCCGAGCGACGTATGCTATCAGGTATGAGCGATATCGACTGCACCATATCGCGTATAGCTGCCGAGCGTTGCTGTGGGTCGGTAGCATCTCCCAAGAGTAGCTGCGCCTTAAATGCAAGGAAGTCCTGTGCATTATCCTTTATGTAGCCACGCAACTCATCAGAGCTATGGGCGCGGGCAAAAGTATCGGGGTCGTGCTCCTCGGGGAGTAATACGATGCGGACATTCATATCCTCCTTCAAGATGAGGTCTACGCCACGTAGTGCCGCCTTGACACCCGCCTTATCACCATCATACATAAGGGTAATATTGCGCGTAAAGCGACTTAACAGACGTATCTGCTCTTCAGTAAGCGATGTACCCGATGACGCTACAACATTCTCTATACCAGCCTGATGCATAGAGATAACATCGGCATAGCCCTCAACCATAATAGCGCAATCCTCCTGCTGGATGCTCTTCTTGGCAAAGAATAGACCGTACAGCTCACGGCTCTTGTTATATATCTCGCTCTCTGGGGAGTTTTGATACTTTGCCACCTTCTTATCGGTACGCAGCGTGCGACCACCAAAGGCTACGACACGTCCCGAGACATTATGCACAGGGAAAATCACGCGGTCATAAAATCTGTCGCGCAGTGCGCCATCTGTCTCACGCTTAATGCTCAAGCCTGTAGACAACAGAAACTCCTCCTTGTAACCAGCACTACGAGCATCCTCCGACATACGGTTGCCACGCGATGGACAGAAGCCGAGTTCAAACTTACGTATTGTCGCATCCGAGAAGCCACGCATCGACGAGAAGTAAGAGAGGGCAACGCTACGTCCCTCATCCTCGCTAAACATAAAGCGCGTGAAGTAGTCGGCAGCCCAGCGATTTAGCGCGAACATACTCTCGCGGTTGTTGTTACGCTCGATATCTTCGGGGGTTAGCACCTCGTCCTTGACCTCTATACCATAGCGTTTTGCAATAATCTTGAGTGCCTCGGGGTAGGTAACACTCTCGCTCTCCATAACGAAGTTAACGACATTGCCACCCTTACCACAGCCAAAGCACTTATATATGCCACGCGAGGGCGAGACAACAAACGATGGTGTCTTCTCCTGATGGAAGGGACAACACGCCTGATAGTTCACACCTTTACGTTTGAGCGTGACATAGTCACCGACAATATCGACGATATTGGCAGCGGCAAATATTCGTTCTATGGTATCCCTATCAATCATCCGCACAAAGATACGAAAAAAAGATAAAACTGAAAATATCTATGACAGCGAAGTGACCCCAAAAGTTCGGTTAACGAACTTATGAGATCACTCCATATAGCTTATATCCAATTATCGTGGCATCGAGACGCGCCACTGCCACCCTATTAGCGGCTACTTTTGGCGGAAGTATATCTGGATAGGCACACCCGAGAAGTCCCACTGCTCACGGAGCTTATTCTCCAAGAAACGGCGATACGACTCCTTGATATACTGCGGCAAGTTTACGAAGAAGGCAAACTGCGGAGTAGGTGTAGGCAACTGTGTTACATACTTGATTTTGATATACTTACCCTTCGTTGCAGCGGGAGGATAGTTCTCGATAAGCGGCAAGAAGAAGTCGTTAAGCTCCGAGGTAGATATGCGACGCTTACGCGACTGATATACACGTATGGCATTCTGCAAAACATCGAGTATACGCTGCTTGTTAATCACCGACGTAAAGATGATGGGTATATCGTTGAACGGAGCGAGCTTCTTCTCCAAGAACTCGCGCCACACCTTCATAGTGTTGCTATCCTTCTCTACCAAGTCCCACTTGTTGACAACGATAACACAGCCCTTACGGTTGCGCACAATAAGGTTATGTATGTTGAGATCCTGCGACTCTATGCCCTGCTCGGCATCAAGCATCAACACGCACACATCAGAGTTCTCGATAGCACGTATCGAGCGCATCACCGAGTAGAACTCGAGATCCTCTGTCACCTTGCCCTTCTTACGCATACCTGCGGTGTCGATAAGGTAGAAGTCCATACCGTACATATTGTAACGCGTGTGGATAGAGTCACGTGTTGTGCCTGCCACGTTGGTTACAATGTTACGCTCCTGACCCAAGAGGGCATTTGTCATAGACGACTTACCTACATTGGGGCGACCCACAATGGCGATACGCGGCAACGAAGCATCATACTCTGCCGAGGTGTCCTCTGGAAGATTTGCCAATATTGCATCCATCATATCACCCGTACCGCTACCCGACATCGAGCTTATGCAGAAGGGTTCGCCAAGACCCAGGGCGTGGAACTCGTGCGAGAAGTATATAAGGTCGTAGGTATCAACCTTATTACATACAAGCATCACCTTCTTACCCGAGCGACGCAAGATATCCGCCATCATCATATCCAAATCGGTGATACCTGTGCGCACCTCGACAAGGAAGAGTATGAGGTCTGCCTCGTCTATAGCCAGCATCACCTGACGACGAATCTCATCCTCGAATATATCTTCAGAGTTCACGGTGTAACCACCTGTATCAATCACCGAAAACTCCTTACCGTTCCAGTCAGTCTTACCGTAGTGGCGGTCACGCGTTGTACCAGCAGTCTCGTCGACGATAGCCTGACGCTGCCCCACAAGGCGGTTAAAGAGTGTTGACTTACCCACATTTGGGCGACCTACAATAGCTACAAGGCTCATAGTTATAATCTATATTTACTTTATATTCGCGCACAAAGATAAGCTAATTACTGCAAATTAAAAAAATCTTACACAATATTTTATAAAAATCTTCAAATTATTTGGAAATTTCATTTATTTATGCTATTTTGCGATTGGCTCGTTATATCTAACATTTAAAATGTTACAACTATGAGAAAGATTTATCTATTTTTAGTTTTAGCTTGTTGCGGTTTGGTGGCGTGCGAGGCATCGCTAAACCCAGACGATAAGCTTGATCCAATAGGCGACCCTGCAATACTTGAGATGGAAGCTCTTATAGCAGAGCAGAATGGAGAGTTTAATGACGAGGAGCTACTTGATGCGCTATATTCATCTGCTGTAAAGTATTATGACAAAAAATATCTATTCTATCTTGATAATAATAACGAGTGGAAGTCCGAGTTAATTGATGGCAGCTCGGTGGGTGCATATACTTTCCACGACAATGGAGAACTTCGTTGCTATGTAGCGGATTGTTGTTATGGCACCAGTGCGGATGACCCCTATGTTTATTATATCTCGCAAGAGTTTAATTATGATGCTGATAGTAATACTTTAACAACTACCGCTTTAGATGGTTCCAAGCTAAATGCTAAAGTCCTATATTTCAAGGATGATGTTGTAATTATAGAGGGCAATATCTATGGCAAGTATAGCAGTAAGGAGTATGTTAGATACTATTTAGTTCTTAAGAAAGAGTCTCGTGATGAATTTATAAACAGCGACATCCCCTCATTTGAGGAGTGGAAAAAAATGGAGGAGATGAAAAATAAGTAATCTAACCTACTCACAACTAACGACAACAACCCTACTTTCGAGTGGGGTTGTTTTTTTGTGTGTCGAGAGCAGGTGGATAGGGCGAGATAGGGTTTGATAGGATTGATATAGCTATCCTTAACCTCACTAAACTCACTAAACACACCATCAAGCCCTACCAAACACCATAATCGCAATAACGCTTTTACAAATTACTCTGCCAAAAATTACATCAGCACCACAATTTTGCAAAATATTTGAGCGAGATTTGTGTTATTTTATAAAATATCGTACCTTTGGAGGATATTAGAGAGGTTGCATATAATAGGCAACCAGCTCTATATTAACACAGATTGGAAATGAAGAATTTTGTAAAGTACATATTGGCGATTGTAGCCGTAGCTGTGTGCTACACAGCCGAGGCGCAAGAGTACACCTTTATACAAGATGCACCCAAGCAGAAGAAGGTAAGGGTGGAGATGGGTATCGGTCTGGATGCTATGTACACTGGCATAAAGAGCATATCTTCGGAGAGTATCTCCATTACTCCACGCATCGGCTTTGGCGGTCACTTCGACTTTGGCGTTGCCTTTGGTCGCCACTTTGCCATAGAGACAGAGGTGGGCTATCAGCGTGGTACGCTTATGGCGGCAAACCCACTTGTCAGCCACAAAGTAAAGACAACAACGGTGGATATACCCCTATTGCTATCGTTCAGAGTAGCCAACAAGCATCTGCGACTGAACCTCGGCCCGATATTTACGGTAATGAACAAGGCACAGTATGTGGCTAACGAGACCACATACGAGTTTGGAAACGCCTATCCCACGTGGAATGCAATGGCGGAGCTGGCGATATGTATGGGAGGTCACTTCCAGATTGAGGGTCGCTACATCCACTCGTTGAGCGACACGCTAAACCACTTTGAGGGCAAGGAGTTTAATACTCGCGTATACAGAGTGAGCGTAGGCTTCTCTGTAATATTTTAACTCTGCACAACGCAGTATATGTTTATGAGTGAGGAGATTGTAAAAGAGATATTAGTAGAGGGCGTCGATGCCCGCGAGCTTTATGGCGCACAAAATGCCTACCTCGAGCAGATGCGCGAGCTATGCCCGAAGCTAAAGATTGTGGCACGCGGCGACAAGATTAAGGCGTTAGGCGCACGCAGCGACGTGGCGGCATTTGAGCGAAGGATGAATGCGCTGGTGGAGTACTACATAAAGTATGGTCACATCTCTTCGGAGGTGGTGTCACAGGCATTCTCGTCGAGCCTCTCGGAGTTGAGTGCCGAGCCGCCCGCAGTAGATAAAGATGTCATCGTATATGGCAACAACGGAGCTATAATACGTGCCCGCACAGTAAACCAGCAGCGTTTGGTAAAGCTATCGGAGCGCAACGACCTGCTCTTTGCCATAGGCCCTGCTGGCTCGGGTAAGACATATACAGCCATTGCACTTGCTGTGCGCGCACTCAAGGAGCGCGAGGTGAAGCGCATAATATTGACACGCCCCGCGGTTGAGGCAGGCGAGAAGCTCGGCTTTTTGCCTGGCGATATGAAGGAGAAGTTAGATCCATATCTTCAGCCTCTATATGATGCCCTCAACGATATGATACCTGCCGCCAAGCTACAAAAGTATATCGAGGAGGGCACGGTGCAGATTGCCCCATTAGCATATATGCGCGGACGAACACTCGACAACGCATACGTGATACTCGACGAGGCGCAGAATACCACTATGTCGCAGATAAAGATGTTCCTTACGCGTATGGGACGCAATGCCAAGTTTGTGGTGACGGGCGATGTCACACAGATTGACCTGCCACGACGCTCGGACAGCGGTCTGACAAAGGCTATGGAGACGCTACGTAACATTGATGGCATTGGCATTGTGGAGTTTGACAAGCGCGATATTGTACGCCACAGACTCGTCAAGTATATCGTGGATGCCTTTGAGCGACGTGCCGAGTTAGAGAATGGACTAAAGCGCACAGAGGAGTAACGCACCAAGAGCGCGTCACGGATAATAACAAAAGTAAGGACGGAAGAACGGAAGAACTAAAGAACGGAAGGACTAAAACTATAATCATTAATAAAACTAAAACTTATGGACAAGAATTTGAAAGGTCTAAAGCCGGCGTTGGTGTGGAAGCACTTTGCCGAGATTTGCAACATTCCCCACCCCTCACACCACGAGGATGAGATTCGTGCATACATCGTGAAGTGGGCAGAGGAGCGCGGCTTGGAGCATAAGATTGACGAGGCACAGAACGTTTACATCTACAAGCCTGCAACTCCTGGTATGGAGGACAGAAAGGGTATCATCCTTCAGGCGCATACCGATATGGTGCCACAGAAGAACAATGATAAGGAGTTTGACTTCGAGAAGGATCCTATCGAGGCATATATCGACGGCGAGTGGGTGACTGCAAATGGCACAACACTTGGCGCAGACAACGGCATCGGTCTTGCTGCAGCTATGGCAGCTCTCGAGGATGAGGAGTTGGTACACGGCCCACTCGAGGCACTCTTCACAGCTACCGAGGAGACGGGTATGGATGGTGCATTTGGCTTGAAGAGCGGTATGCTCAAGGGCGATATTCTGCTCAACCTCGACTCGGAGACCGAGGGTGAGTTGTATGTAGGTTGCGCTGGTGGTATGGACGTTAATGTTACGTTCAAGTATCGTGAGCAGCCGTTGGAGGGTAAGTTCGCCGCATACAAGGTCACTGTAAAGGGCTTGAAGGGTGGTCACTCCGGTATTCAGATTGGCACACAGCGCGCTAACGCCAACAAGGTGTTGTTCCGTCTGTTGCGTCAGGAGACCGAGTCTTACGGCTTGGAGCTTGCACAGGTAGAGGGCGGCAATATGCGTAATGCTATTCCTCGTGAGGCTTGGGCAGTAGTAGTGGTTCGTGAGGCAGAGAAGGCTATCTTCGAGGCCAACGTAAAGTCATACGAGAAGGTTATTATCAAGGAGTTCGAGGGCATCGAGGACTCTATTGAGATCTTTGCCGAGGAGGTTGAGTGCCCGAAGACAATCATCCCGCACCTCGAGTCACACTCACTCATACGTGCCGTATGTGGCTGTCCTAATGGCGTTCAGCGTATGTCTATCGCTATGGAGAACCTTGTGCAGACATCATCAAACCTCGCTATCGTTGTCTCTGACGGCTCAACAATCAAGGTACAGTGCTTGTTGCGTTCATCGGTAGACACAGAGAAGGGCGAGCTTGCAGGTGCTATATCATCGGTATTTGAGCTTGCAGGTGCCGACGTAGAGCTTACTGGCTCATATAGCGGCTGGAACCCCAATATGAAGTCACCTATTCTCCACACTATGCTTGAGTCATACGAGAAGTTGTATGGCGTAAAGCCCTCGGTGACTGCTATCCACGCAGGTTTGGAGTGTGGTATCATCGGTGCGAAGTATCCTGGAATGGATATGATATCGTTTGGCCCTACCATCTGCTACCCCCACTCTCCCGACGAGAAGGTAGAGATTGTATCTGTTGAGAAGTTCTACGACTTCCTGCTCAACACCATCCGCAACGCTCCCAAGAAGTAGTCGGATGATGAAGTCGCAGACGCTGGATAGACCCACCGTAACAGGTGATGTCAAGTGGTTTGTAATTGTCAACCCCATTGCTGGTTCGGGCAAGGGGTTGACAGACTACCCTCTTATCTCCAAGTTGCTGCGCGACAATAACATTGCCTGCGAGGCGATATTCTCCGAGCACAAGTATCACGCTACAGAACTCACCGTATTCGCCATAAACAAGGGCTATCGTCATATCATCGTCATTGGCGGCGATGGCACACTGCACGAGGTGGTAAACGGACTGTTTATACAGAAGCAGGTAGCACCGTCGGAGGTAACGGTAGCCGTGATAGCCGTAGGTACGGGCAACGACTGGATACGAATGTTTGGCATACCCACGCGCTACTCGGAGGCTATACGTGCAATAAAGGAGGGCTACACCTTCTTGCAGGATGTTGCCGAAGTGGAGTATGAGGAGTCGCACTATCGCCAGACGCGATATGTGGCAAATGTGGCGGGCTTGGGCTTCGATGCAGAGGTTATACGCAACTACCACAGCAACAGATCGGACAGAAAGTCGAGAAGCAGCATATATCTCGGTCATATGATTCGCACCTTCTTCAAGCACAAGTCGACAGGTGTGAAGCTATGGGTTGATGACAGGCTTATATACAACAATTTGCTATTTAGCATAGCTATTGGTATCGGTAAGTACAATGGTGGCGGTATACAGCAGCTGCCAACAGCTGTTGCCGATGATGGATTGCTGGATATAACGATGATTAAGCCCTTGCACTGGTGGCACGTGGTATTTCGTCTACGCCGCCTATTCAATGGTAACATCTACTCTATCGGGCACGTGCTCCACGCTCAAGGCAAGAAGATACGCATAGAGTCATCACCCGAGACACCTTTGGAGGTCGATGGCGAGTTGCTGGGTGCTACGCCCATTGAATTTAGGGTATTGCCGCGCGAGGTACGTGTTATAGTCAACCGCTCGTTTATCGACAAATACAAGAAAGGCGTTAGGACACAACAATAATAGAGTATGGTAACTACAAAAATGGGGCGATGTTATCGCCCCATTTTCTGTTATTGTACCATCCAAACTACGGTCTATACCCCGAGAACGGATGTATTGACACAACATAGCAAGCACCGTAGCGAGTATTACCCGTGAGCTTAATCTGCGACTTACCATCACCTATAGATACGCTATACTCATTGAGCAGCTGATCTTTTGGCTCTGTCGTCAAGTCGTCAGAGTCGGTAATCCAAAGACGAGTGAGAAGCCCTGTGGTATTGTCTATCTCGTATCCCCACAAGGTTGTTGCGTGGTGTACAGATCCGAGGTTTGCGGCAAGGCTAATTGTTAGACCTGCCATACCGTGCTCAAATGCCTCAACGACCAAATCAGAGAAGTACTTCAGACGGTCTACACCCATTAATGACGTACCATTGCCCCACAAGTAGTAGTTGTTGTAACAAGTTGTATAGCCAACTGCACTGCCATCATAACCACAGTACATATATGGGGTTACACTACTCCATATACTCTTCCAATAGCCACCACCGGTCTTGGGCGCAGCCTGTGAGCCTGGTGAGGCGAACTCGCCGCCATTCAACTCGCCCTCGAAATACCACGGAATAGCCTGCTCCATATGACCACCCTTTGAGTTATCCCACTGCGAGTGGAAGACATTCATAAGCTCCAGCTCATAGGGCCCATAGTTCTCATAAACCGTGACACCTACGCCGTCAACAGCTCCAGCTGGAAGAGTTTTACCAGCAGCCTTGTAACGGTCTTGGAACCATTGAATCATATTCGACGAAGCAGCAGCCCAACACATATTAATATCGCCATTATTGCCTTGTTCCTTCTTATTTACATCGTACCAGCCCGAATTGGTAGATACGCCCTCGGCAAAGACTATTGACTTATTTGAGGGCACTGCCGTAGCGGTGATTGTCACGGTATTCGACTGCACGGTATTATACGTAGCATACGCCGTATAGCTACCCGCAGTAGAGGTCTTAAACGTCGTGCCGTAGAGCTTTGATCCATTGATATATATCGACGCTGACGCTGTGACATCCTTACCACCCTGCTCCATTACCGTAAAGGTCACAGTATCGCTGTTATTTGCCTTGATAGAGGTGGTGCTGGCTGTAAGCGTAATAGGCTTTACCACATACTCCGAAACGGTAACAGTCACACTATTAGACTTTTTGCCACCCTTCATAGCGTAGATGGTATAGCTGCCCGCAGTAGTCGCTGTGAAGATATTATCTGCGAGCTTCACACCATTTGCATAGAAGTCACACTCCGACGACACGTCAACACTGCCCTGCATAACTGTCAACGTCGCGTAGTCAGAGCCATTGCCGACGATGCTGTTTTTCGACGCTGTAAGGATGATATCCTTCTCAACAACACCCACAGCACCGCTATACGTAAAGTGGTGCGTCGTACCATCTGCAAGCGTCACATAGGCACTAAACTCAACATCACTGCCACCCTTTGTGACTGACAGCACACCCGTAGATACTGCACCCTTCGATACGCCACCTATCTTTACTGAATCGGCGTGGAAATAGCCACAATTACCACTATATGTCTTCGCTATGTGCTCATAGTTGGCAGCCTGTATAGCATTCTCGGATGCCATAGCCGCGCCAATTGTAAAGTTTATGGCATTATTAGAGGCATCCTTTGCTGTGTAGGTATAATAGCCATAGGTACTATTATAAACACCTGTCGATAGCGATGCAAGCTCAATAGCGGGACTTTGAGCAGCTCCACCGCCACCACTACCACCTGTGCTACCGCCATCATCGACATTAAGTGCTCCGATATATTGCACCTTAACAGTCTTACTGTTCGTATCTGTCAGTGTGATGTCTATATAATAATCATCGCCAACTTTAGACACAGTCATTGAGCCACTTTGTAGAGTTGTACTATTATTCAAGCCCATTGCAGACAAGCCCGCACCATTACGTACTGTAAAGTCAACGAAACTATTATATCCAAACCACGATGACGATGTCCACTTATAGCTACCTTCTGCAATAGATGAAGTTGTTGCGTATTTAGTTGGGAAATGTATATCAATATACGAATTTTCAACATAAGCACGATAGCCGATACCATAGCTCGAACTAATACCACTAACACCCGTCTTGAATGTCTTTATATAGTAGTCGGGGGCAAAGCCACTACCTCCACCCGATGAGCCTGCATCTGCCTTTACCTGATTCTCCTCGCTCAACACAAGGTTAACAACCGTAGAGCGTCCTGCCGACATATTGAACTGCGATATAACGCCACTATTCGGCTTGGTAATACTATATCGCTTCTCACCATCAACATAGACATTAAAGGTAAGCTCGGCATTGTTAATGGTCTGCACAGTTGGGAAGACAAGCACCGATGCTGTAGGCGTAGAGGCAAAGTTATGTCCCGTAAAGTCGGCTACAAGCGACGTAGTAGTGGCAAGCGACGATAGCTGTCCACTCTGCATACGGTAGTTATATAGCTGCGGCATAGCAATAAGTTCGCCATCGGACTTAATCTGCATCTCCACAGCGATATTCTTACTACTTAAGTCCGTAGATGAATAACCACTTGCCAACGACAGCTTAAAGTCTATCTTATGCATAAGGTGCGAGAATTCTACCTCAATAGCACTGCCCTGCTTAACTTCAAGTGGCGAGCTACCATAGTTTACAACAGAGGACATAAATATATTGTCCTCGCTCCTCGGATTTAGCAGCTCCTCGCTTGTTGCACTGTCGGCACCTGCATAGAGCGCGACAACACGCGTATAGCTACCCGCAACAACATCGCCCTTAAAGGTTGCTGTTGTACCTCCATTTTGTATATTCTCCGCCGACTCAATAGCAAGCGTTGCATACTTTGTTGTTGTGGCATTGCTAAACGCTACCACGATGGAGTCACCAACCTCCCAGCAGGTAGCATTGCCATCGAGCATAAGACGTGTATCGTCCTCGTCATTGTGGCAAGCAACAACACTAACACGCACAAACTCCTCATCGGGAACAACAGGCGAAAGTTCCTCCTCGGGAGCCACACACGACACCATAAGCATCATAATGGCGACATAGAGCATATATAGTCTCTTCATAATCTTCACATTTTTAAGATTAGAGTTCATTCTCTGGGCCATCATAGCCATCATCAAAACCTGGAGTATCTATATCTGTACCACTACCTATAAATCCAGATTCGACAGCAATAGATACAACAGTCATCTCTGGAGCATTATACTCCAGAGATGACTCTACAAACAGAACGTTTCTGTTAAGTGCTCTCATATAATCAACAATTATTACAACTTGCGTTGTAGCAATAATTCTAAAATTAGCCCTACTCGCCTATGCCATAACCCGAGAGCGGATGTAGCGACACAATATAGCAAGCACCGTAGCGAGTATTACCCGTGAGCTTAATCTGCGACTTACCATCACCTATAGATACGCTATACTCATTGAGCAGCTGATCTTTTGGCTCTGTAATCAAGTCGTCAGAGTCGGTAATCCAAAGACGAGTGAGAAGCCCTGTGGTATTGTCTATCTCATAGCCCCACAAGGTTGTTGCGTGGTGTGCAGATAAGAGGTTTGCGGCAAGGCTAATTGTTAGACCTGCCATACCGTGCTCAAATGCCTCAACGACCAAATCAGAGAAGTACTTCAGACGGTCTACACCCACTAATGACGTACCATTGCCCCACAAGTAGTAGTTATTGTAGCAGGCAGTGTAGCCAACAGTGCTCTCATATCCACAGTACATATATGGGGTTATATCACTCCAAACATCTTTCCAGTAGCCACCATCGGTCTTGGGCACAGCTTGTGAGCCTGGTGAGGCGAACTCACCACCATTCAGCACGCCCTCGAAATACCACGGAATAGCCTGCTCCATATGACCACCCTTTGAGTTATTCCACTGCGAGTGGAAGACATCCATAAGTGCAAGCTCATAGGTGCCATCGCGTCCAGGGCCTGTAACAGCTGTAGAGGGGAGTGTCTTGCCAGCAGCGACATATCTATCCTGGAACCACTGAATCATATTTGACGATGCTGCTGCCCAGCACATATTGATATCGCCATTATCGCCCGAACCAACTTTATTTACGTCGTACCAGCCCGAATTGAGCGTCACACCCTCTGCAAATACCACCGTCTTACCTCTATCAACAGCAGGTGTTGCAGTTACAACAATCTCGTTGGATGTAAGACTATTCTTTTTACCATAAACGGTATAGCTACCTGCCTCATAAGTAGCAAAGCGATTGCCATTGACAGGCGAGCCATTAGCATAGAGAGTACACTCACTGGTAACATCAACACCATCCTGACTTACTGTAAATACTATAGCATCAACGCCATTAGCCTCAATCTCTGTCTTTGTAGCAGTCAGCACAATAGGCTTCTCCTCCTCGACAACAGCCTCGGCAACGACCTCAACCACCGACGAGGGCAGTGAATTATCTGTATAGGCATAGAACGTATACACGCCCGCAGCGGTAGTAGTAAATGTGTTACCCTTAAGCTGACCACCATCCTCAAAAGCGATAGTAGCCTCTGCTGTTACATCCACGCCGTCAACAAATACGCTGAATACAACCTCGTCAGCACCATCGGCTATAATCGAGCTCTTTGATGCCTTAAGCTCCGCCACTGGCTTCTCCTCAGGTGCGGTAGCCTGCTTCACGGTTACCGTAACGGTGTTCTCCGACTTCAAAGCACCGTACATTGCATAGAAGCTATACTCGCCAAGCTCGGTAGCGGTAAACTTGTTACCACTCAACGGATCGCCCGTCACGGCGTTATAGAACTTACACTCTGCCGTTACATCAACGCTGCCCGACTCGACACTGCTCTTAATAACGGTAAATGTAGCAGCACTCACGCCATCGTTGACAATCTCGGTCTTATCAACTGCAATGGTGATGCTCTCCTTGACTGTATTGTCAACATTATCCTCACAGCTCACAAAACCCACAGCCGCGAGAAGAAGCATTAAAAATGAAAATCTCTTCATTGGTACATATTAATTTATAGAGAGAGGCGGCAACCGTAGCTGCCACCCTTCTCCGAAATTTTACTTACGTATTAATGTGATGTTTGATGTTGCAACAGACCACGCCTCATTGCCACGGAAGACTGCGGGATAGTAGATGCAACCCTGCAAGAACTTACCCTCGGTATCTACGTAAGGCTTGATGGTAAGAGTATTGCCGTCTGCCGACAACTCAACGGGGAATGACGTAGGAGCAATGCTCAAGTCATCATAGTCGCAACCAAAGAACTGCAACAGGTTGTCGTACTCGTCCCAATGGTATAGGTAGACGCTCTTTGATGTGGGCATTGTGATAGTATCGCCTGCACCAATCTCAAGGAACACCTTGGGACCGTAGTCACGGTATGCCAATGCCGAGTAGTCGCCTGCCCAGCCCCAGTATGACTCCATAAGGGTCTGGGGACCAAAGAAGGGGATATCATCGGGCTGGAATTGCCAGCCAGTGATAACCAAGCGGTTAAGATCGCGGTAATCGGCGGTTGTCTTGCTGTCGACACCCTGTGCAATGGTCACAACCTTATTTGACATACTCTGCATATTACCCTGAACGTCGATATAGTCGTACGAGAGTGTCCACTCGCCGAGCAACGATTCAAAGAGCTGTGACTCTACACGCGGTGCGGCGGGCTGCTTGGGAAGGGTAAGACTCACGGTCTTGACACTCTCAACCTTCTCCTCAGTGTGGGCATAGACAATAACGGTATAGTTAGCCTCTGGCCACAAGTCCTCGCGTGTGATGGTCAGACCACCATTGAGAGCCTGTGTGAGCTGCTCGCCTGTAAACTCTGCACCGAAGGTCTTTGCAATAGATGCGTCGTCATAGCCATCCTTGCGTTTCTCTTCGATAGCAGCACTATCGGTAAATGCGTATTTAATGTAGGTAGCATCCTTTGCAGATACCTTGATGTCAATCTTCTCGTAGGGTTTATCGCTATTCTCGACAAGCTCCACATTAAGCTCGGCTGCTACGCCAGAGCTCTGTGCCGTAGTAAACGTAAAATCATAACTAAAGGTCTCACCGCTCGACTTATCAATAGCACACAGACATACACAATATTCGGTATTTGGCACCAAATTGCCCCACGTAGCACTGTGGTTGCCTGTGAGGTGCCAAGCTGAATAGCCCGTTTTCATAAGTGAGATGAGTGTAGATTCGCCATACTCCGCAATGATAGCCTCGATATTTGCCTTGGGCTGAACGAGAATATGGTAATCTGTAATTGAGTCAGCAGGTGTCGCCTGAATATCCACTGAAGTAGATGTAACATTGCTCAAAGTAATCTCAACGCCACCCTCTGCAGCAGGCTTCGCAGGAGTCTCAAAGGTAACCACGTATGTTGTAGAGCCTGTGATATTCTTTTTACTATCACACTCCACTACCATAATGTAATGCTTGCTATTAGATATTACGCGGGCAGGCTCAACATCCGAATTAGAGTGATACTCACCATCAATAAACTCATAAACGTTTACGCCGCTACCAAGATAACCAAACGTCTCAACCCACTGCTCGGGAGTAGCACCCATCGCATTCAACATAGTCTCTGAAACGCCATAGTAGAGGTAGTAGCCACTGAGGTTTACCTCAAACGAGTAGCTGTTGTGTGTGACTGACACAAGCGTGATAGGACCTGCATCGCTTGACTGCTCGGTAGTAAACTCAATCTTCTTGACATCGCTCATAAGACCACTCTCCGAAGCGCGCACAACAACATAGAGTTCATAGCCAAGACCAGCATTGAGACCCTCAAGAGTCACCGTTGCACTCTCTTCGATAGCTCCCGAATTTTCGTTGAACCAATCGGGGATATTGGGACGAACCGAAGTGTCGTGGACATCATTGAAATAGTAGGCATACTCACCAGCCTTATCAGTTGTGATGTCAAATGTGAAGGTTGTCTCCGTAACCTCGCCAACGGTGACCTCAATCACAGGCTTATCATACTCTGGAGTAGGCTCTGGTTTGGGGTCAGGATCAGGTACATTCTGTTCTCCACGATCACAAGACACTGTAAACAACGCGCCAAATAGAAGCGCAAGCATCATTAGGTAGTTTCTCATAGTTTTAAATTGGTTAAATTATTCTCATGGTTTGTTAATATTTTCACAACAAGTTATTTTCAATCGCCAAATATAATAAAAGTTTTCTTATTGTAGTATTTTTTGTGCTTAAAAATTAAAAAATATTGTTTTTTCAGCCATAAAATGACAATAGGCACACGTAGTGCGACGTTACCATATATGGTAAACGTTCAACACGCGTAGCTTGCGGCGAAAAGAGATAATTACACGCACAATGGCGAAATGTTTCTTATTTGATATTTTTTTCATACTTTTGTAGCATGGATTTTAAGCTCGTGTCAGACTATGCCCCTATGGGTGATCAGCCAGAGGCTATAAAGCATCTGGTTGACAGCATACGCGATGGCGTAGCCCACGTGACGCTAATGGGCGTAACAGGCTCTGGAAAGACATTTACGGTGGCTAATGTTATATCGCAACTCAACCGTCCGACACTCGTATTAAGCCATAACAAGACCCTCGCAGCACAGCTATACGGCGAATTTAAGAACTTCTTTCCCGACAATGCTGTTGAGTACTTTGTATCATACTACGACTACTACCAGCCCGAGGCATACCTCCCCACAACGGACACATACATAGAAAAAGACCTCTCGATAAATGACGAGATAGAGAGGCTACGACTAAAGACCGTAGCTACACTACTCTCGGGACGACGCGACGTGATAGTGGTATCAAGCGTATCGTGTCTATATGGTTGCGGCAACCCAGAGGACTTCCATAAGACGGCAATAGAGATTAAAGTAGGCGAAAAGCACAATCGCCGCAAGTTCTTATACCGACTTGTGGAGGCGTTATACACACGCACAGAGCTGGAGCTACAGCCCGCAACATTTCGTGTGACAGGCGAGACGATAGATATTATGGCAGCATTTGGTGAGTTTGGCAACCAATGTTTCCGCGTGGTATTCTACGACGACGAGATAGAGGCTATATACAGCATAGATCACGAGACGGGCGCAAAGATTGCATCGTTGAATAACGTCACGCTGTACCCCACTAACCTCTTTGTGACAACACAGGAGCGAATAAACAACGCCATAGAGGAGATATACCTCGACCTCGGGAAGCAGATAGCATTCTTCGAGCGCGAAGGACGCGAGATGGAGGCACAGCGCATAAAGCAGCGCGTGGAGTATGACCTCGAGATGATTAAGGAGCTCGGGTACTGCTCTGGCATCGAGAACTACTCACGCTACTTTGATGGACGACCAGAGGGTTCACGACCATTCTGCCTCATAGACTTTTTCCCCAAGGACTTCCTAACGGTAATTGACGAGAGCCACGTGACACTGCCACAGGTGCACGGTATGTTTGGCGGTGACCGCGCCCGCAAGGAGAACCTCGTGGAGTATGGCTTCCGCCTGCCTGCGGCAAAGGATAACAGACCACTGCAATTCAACGAGTTTGAGGTACTGACACCGACAAAGATATACGTGAGTGCCACACCTGCATCATACGAGCTCACAAAGTGCGAGGGTATTATTGCCGAGCAGATGATACGACCCACAGGCTTAATTGACCCTCCTCTCGATGTGCGCATCACACACCAGCAGGTAGATGACCTATTAGAGCTTATAAATGGTGCTATACACCGTGACGAGAAGGTGCTTGTGACAACCATCACAAAGCGTATGGCAGAGGAGATGTCTAAATATCTCGATAGAATAGGTGTGCGCAACAGGTACATACACTCCGACGTAGATACGCTCGACAGAATACAGATTCTCGAGGATATGCACGAGGATAGAATAGATGTACTTGTGGGCGTAAACCTCCTGCGTGAGGGTCTCGACCTCCCCGAGGTTGGACTTGTAGCGATACTCGACGCAGACAAGGAGGGCTTTTTAAGAAATATACGCTCACTTACTCAGATAGCAGGACGTGCTGCGCGCCACTCGAACGGTCACGTGGTACTATATGCCGACAAAGTTACCGACTCGATGAAGTATGCCATTGAGCAGAGCAACCGCAGGCGCGAAAAGCAGGTGCGCTTCAATATCGAAAATGAGATCCTACCACGCCAAGCACAAAAGAGTGGTTCGGGACAGAGCACGTTGCTCACAGAGCGTAGCGACAAGAGTGTGGACACCAACGTATATCCACTATATGAGGATCACTACGCACAAAGTGCTGCGGAGATGGAATCAAAGTACATACCCGCAGAGAACATAGACGAGCTGATAAACCAAGCTCGCCAGGATATGGAGCGCGCTGCAAAGACACTCGACTTCTTGGCAGCAGCACGCTATCGTGACCGTATGTACGAACTACAAAAGATTAAGGCGGAGAGCAACGGTCAATAGTAGACTTTGGGCGCATCGGAGTGCCAAAACACCACTATAAAATCTACGCAGATTATCCACCACAACATACTCTGTATGTATCAAATCACGTCAACTGTAATAGTGTTATAGATACAGTTTACTAAAAAATCTTCGCAAACTTATTGCATACTTATCTATTATTAGCGCATATTTATACATATAGCCATCACAGGAGGGAAGATTACCAATGGCATCAAAATGTATAGAGTTACGCTCGGCATTGCACGCGTACGCGCGAGCGTGCGCAACGCGCAGTAAAATAGGATAGAGAAAATAATCAGCCACAGAAACTGCAGAGAGCACCTTCACAGACGCACCTCTAAATAGCAAGATGTCGCACAGCTAAAAAAGCAACAAGGTGGAGAAAAGCCACACACAACAGCATCTATCGGGAGCGGTAGCTATCAAAGGTACTATCATCATATAGGACAATGATGCGCTCAACCTTTTTAGGCGAACTCGACCCAGAAATAGCACCCACAAAATTTACGCTCTTGTCATTTTTTTGCTCCTCTTGAGGCTGCGAGATTTCGATATTTTCGTTAGCCGCAAATGGCAGCTCATCCCTGGAGCTCTCAATTTCACTGGTAGGGGAGTCTACCAACACCTCATCACCTATGGCATCACGATAGATCTGCGAAGAGTCGAGCAGCAGCCAATCAGGGTTAATTTTTGGGAAGGCACGCAAAATTTTCACAACAAGATCGAAGCTCGGCTTATTACGTCCCGACAAGATATGCGACAATCCTGACGGCTGAATTTCGAGCAGTCGGGCGAGAGAGGTCGCAGTTAAGTTCTCCGATTGGAGCAAATATTCGAGTTTACTCTTCATTTCACATATTTTTTACAAAGGTAATCATTTTATTCTTGTAAACAAAATAATTTACACAAAAGTAACAATTAGCAGAGTGTTAATAATGTTTACAACTGTAATATATATAATTATTGTAAACTCCCAAAAATAATTAATACTATAATTTAGTTTATATAAAAAATAGTATTAGGTTATATTATAGCGTGTTAAAGTAATTTAACAACAATAATTATCACAGATAACCAAAATGTACAAATATTCATATTTGACAATACAATAAACTTTATATATAATTTATTCATAACTCATTTTCAATTAGTTATATTTCATAATCAAGAATTTTAACAGATGTGATTTAACCTGAAAATGTGACACATTGGGAGAGCTTACAAATTTTGACATTTGTAACTATTAACAGCCGTTATTAACAGAATATGATGTTACATCTGTAATTATTATTGTAATATTACAGATATATCAAATTTACATTTGTAATTACATTTGTAAAGCTGCGTCGTTTTTTGACTGCCATATGTGCGAATAAGCGCGAAAGAGATAGACTAAAGGGAATTTGAGAATATTATGTTAAAAAACAAAATAGGGCAGACTGTTAATAACAATCCACCCTATTTAAAATCAAATCGTTACAGAGTTATCAACACCCTGCTACAACTGCAATGAACGAGCTATTTCATTAAACTCTTCTGTTGACAACTGGAGCTTCTCACGGCTAAAATCTACATCTTTTTCGCTGTTCATAGGTATCAAATGGATGTGTGCGTGTGCCACTTCAAGACCTAAAACCACAATTGCGACCTTTTTACACTGTGTAGTTTCCTTAATTTTCTTCGCAATCTGCTTTGCGAAAACAATCATACCCTCCAGCTCGTCATCCTCGAGGTCGTAGAAATAGTCAACCTCGCGCTTGGGAACAACCAGAGTGTGTCCCTTTGCCAGAGGAGCGATATCCAAAAATGCGAAGTAGTGTTCGTTCTCCGCAACCTTATAGCACGGTATCTCACCTGCTATAATTCGTGAAAAAATTGATGCCATAATCTTATTAGAATTATATACTAAAATTACTCTATTTTCAAATAATCATAATGAGCTGTGTCACGCCCCTATCAAATACCGCAACATCTAAATTTTAGGCGTGCGAGTAACAGAAAAAGACTATCTACTACCCTGCCACATTATGCCCAATATCGAGACCTCGCAAGCGTAGCCAACAGTTGCAACCGAGCACCTCTCACGGTCGCAAACAGTCAACCCTCGGCCACTATGTATTTAGCAATCTTCTGACGTGCTCAATGCCCTTTACGGCTCGGATATTATCAAGCAAGACATTGAGGCTATCAATATCTTTTACATAGAGACTAATAGTTCCCTCAAAGATACCATCGTGACTTTGCACGCTGATAGCTCGCATATTTATACTAAAATCGGCTGTTATAAGTTTCGTTAAATCCAGGATTACACCCGTGCGGTCAATTCCACGAATCTCTACAGAGGCAAGATACGACACCGCCTTCTGCTGCGACCACTTAATCTGCTCCTTTACGATATTCTGCCCAAACTGCGCAGCGAGCTTAATAAGCGTATCGCACGTCGACTTATGCACGATAATACGCCCTGTCTGCGGATCACGATATCCAACGACATTATCGCCTGGGATAGGCTCACAGCACTCCGCCATAATAAACTCTGGCTCGCCATCGTTATCCTCCGCAGCAGCCGTATCGTCAAGCGACACAGCCTCATCATCGAGGTCAATGTCGGCATCATCCTGTGGCTCGCTACTACTACCAGGCAGCAGCAGCTTCCAGAACTTGAGAATCTTTCGCGTAGAATTCTCCTTAAGAAGCTTATCGAGATTATCGAGCTTTATGATACCCGCGCCAATCTTACTGTATAACTCATCCTTATTACGGCAATCATAGGCTGGCATAAGCTTACGCAGCACCCTACCACTCAACGGCACGTTAAACTGCGCAAGACGCTCCGTAAGCAGCTGCATACCGTACTCGATATTATTATCGCGCTCACGCTTAAGGTAGCTCTGTATAGCCTGTCGAGCCTTGCTTGTGACGACGACATCTAACCACTCAGCCTTTGGCTTGGCATTCTCGGCGGTGATAACCTCAATCTGGTCGCCACTCTTAATCTCGGCGGTAATAGACTCTATTTTATGGTTTATCTTGGCTCCTATTGCGTGGTTGCCGATGTTTGTGTGTATCTCATAGGCAAAGTCGATAGCCGTAGCACCATAGGGCAGGCTATGTGACTCACCCTTGGGCGTAAACACCACGACATCTGTCTTATATAGCGACAGCTTAAAGTTGTCGAGGAACTCGAGCGCACTCTCCGAGGAGCCACTCAAGGCATCACGCACCTTCTTAAGCCACTTATCCAGTCCATCCTCCTCCTGCGATATTGAGGCGTGCTTATACTTCCAGTGGGCAGCAAAGCCGCGCTCGGCGATATCATCCATACGCTCGGTACGCACCTGCACCTCCACCCATATTCCATCGGGTCCCATAACCGTAGAGTGCAACGCCTCGTAGCCATTTGACTTGGGTATAGATATCCAATCACGTAGGCGGTCAGGCTTGGGCGTGTATATGTCCGTTACGCACGAGTAAATCTGCCAGCACTGTGTCTTCTCCGAAGGGAAGGGTAACGCCTTAAAGACGATGCGTATAGCAAAGAGGTCGTACACCTCCTCGAAGGGTATCTCCTTGCGACGCATCTTATTCCATATTGAGTATACACTCTTCACGCGCGCCGTCATCTCATACTGGAAGTTATTGCGGTCAAGGACATCTATGATAGGTGCCATAAAACGCTCAATGTACGCCTGTCGCTCTGGCTCTGTCTCGTCGATTTTTCGCTTAATCTCGGCATACTCCTCTGGGAAGCGATACTTCATACATAGATCCTCAAGCTCGCTCTTGATAGCGTGCAAACCAAGTCGATATGCCAACGGCACAAAGAGGTATATGGTCTCGCTGGTTATCTTAATCTGCTTGTTATGGGGCATAGCACCCAGCGTGCGCATATTGTGAAGTCGGTCAGCAATCTTTATGATTATCACACGCACATCATCCGACAGCGTAAGCAGCACCTTACGGAAATACTCCGCCTGCGCCGAGCTATCGGCATTAAAGACACCCGACATCTTGGTAAGACCATCCACCATCGAGGCAATCTTTGGCGAGAAGATACGCGATATATCCTCTACAGTATACTCCGTATCCTCCACCACGTCGTGCAGCAACGCTGCGACAACAGACTTCTTGCCCAAGCCTATCTCGCGCACCGCGATAAGCGCGACCTCGATAGGATGCACGATATAGGGTTCACCCGAGCGACGACGCACACCCTTGTGCGCCTCCTTTGCCAACGAGTAGGCACGCTTCACAAAGTCCCAGTCATCTTCGCGGCGACATATCTTCGCCTTGCGGCAAGCCTCCACAAGCTCCTGCCACTTCTCGTTAATCAATAACTCATCTTGCTGTGTATACTCCATATCGTCACACTTCGTTATATCGTAAACCTCGAAACACGACTACCCTATCGGTAGCCGTGTTCAGAGCCTAAATTATCATCGCACTACTATTGCAACTGCTGCAATGTAGCCATCTTGAGCATTGCTTTATCTGCTGCCACGAGCCTCTGTCATAGCCTCGCGCACACGCAACTCAATCTCCTCCATCAACGCGGGGTCGTTGCGCAGTGCCTCCTTGACGGCATCACGTCCCTGACCAATCTTACGGTCGCCATACGAGAACCAAGAGCCCGACTTGCGGATAATCTCATAGTCTACACCGAGGTCGATAATCTCGCCAAGGCGCGAGATACCCTCGCCGAACATAATATCAAACTCTGCCTTCTTAAATGGAGGTGCCACCTTGTTCTTAACAACCTTTACCTTGGTGCGTGTGCCAAGCTGCTCCTCGCCATCCTTTATTACCGACGTGCGACGAATATCGATACGCACGCTGGCATAGAACTTAAGAGCGTTACCACCTGTCGTAGTCTCTGGGTTACCATATATCACGCCAATCTTATCACGCAGCTGGTTGATAAAGATACATACGGTCTTTGTCTTTGAGATTGAGGCTGTGAGCTTACGTAATGCCTGCGACATAAGACGTGCCTGCAAGCCCATCTTCGAGTCACCCATATCGCCCTCAATCTCTGCCTTGGGCGTAAGAGCCGCCACAGAGTCGATAACGATGATGTCGATAGCACTTGAGCGAATCAACGAGTCGGCAATCTCCAACGCCTGCTCACCATTATCGGGCTGCGACACCAGCAAGTTGTCGACATCGACACCGAGCTTCTGTGCATAGTAGCTGTCGAAGGCGTGCTCCGCGTCGATGAACGCCGCAATACCACCAGCCTTCTGCGCCTCGGCAATAGCGTGTATCGCCAGCGTAGTCTTACCAGATGACTCGGGACCAAAAATCTCAATTACACGACCCTTCGGATAGCCACCGACACCCAACGCCATATCGAGGGTAACCGAGCCTGTAGGTATCACGGGGACGTCGGCAACATTCTCGCTCGACATTCGCATAATAGAGCCCTTACCAAAGTCCTTCTCAATCTTGTCCATAACTGCTGACAGCACCTTCAGCTTATCAGCACTTACTTGTACTTTCTCTGCCATATATCTCTTCTGTTTACTTGTTTTCCAATATTATACTACTCATCCAATAACGCTACAATCTGCCCGTATGAGTCCTTTGTATCGACCTTTTCGATGATGTGTGTCACGCGAGCCTCCGCATCGAGCAGAAACGTCGTTCGGACGATACCCATATACTCTCTGCCGTACATCCTCTTCATACGCCATACGCCTACCGCCTCGCTGAGTGAGTGGTCTGTATCTGCCAGCAGCGTGAAGTTTAGGTCGTGCTTCGTGCAGAAGTTCTGATGCGACTTAACAGAGTCTGGGCTGACACCCACAATCTTATAGCCGCGACGCATAAGCTCCTCTTTAGCATCACGCAGGCTCTTTGCCTCAAGCGTACATCCCGACGTATTATCCTTCGGGTAGAAGTATAGCACCGTGGGCGAGCCCTTAAGGTCGTTTAGCGAGAACTCTGCGCCACGCTCTGTAACACTCTGAAATGCGGGAATCTGATCCCCAATATTTATCTTTAACATATCTGTCTATTATTTTTATAATTATGTTTCAAAGTTACACTTTTTTTCTCAATTTGAAAAATATGACCGAGACTTTTTATCTATACGCGTATAAGCAAAAATTATGCTTGGCGTACAACACGCACCTGCGCCCTGAAGTCAGCCTCCGTAGTGTTGAGTTTCGACCTACATACAGGACAACGTATGGCAAACTCTGTGTCGACGTGCATCGAGCTATCAATATCCGCGCATCGCATAGTGCGTGCATCTGTGTAGGTAGTGTAGTCGCTATGCTGACCACAGTGGCGACAATCAATCGAATAGTTTACTCCCATAGTCGTAGCAATTTTAAGGTTAATTATTACTCTGTTCTTTTGTTTCACAGTGCAAAGTAAGCCCTACGTTTTGACAAGTTGTGTCAAGGGTGAAATTATTTCGATTTTTTAAGATAACCGCCCCACCTCGCTACGATAAATATAATCGCGTGTGCACACGCACGCGCATATACGCGCATACGCGCACAGGTATAAAGAGAAAGCCCAAATGGGACATACTGGCGTATTTCCCATTCGGGCTGACGATTGAGAGGTCGCAGATGACCCCTTATCACATCAAATTACAGGTTAAGCTCAAGCTTCAAGTCCTCTATCTTCTTGTCCAAGGCAGCCTGCACCTCGTCGAATTTCTCAACGCAGCACAACGGAGCCTTCACACCAAAGTAGAACTTAATCTTTGGCTCGGTACCTGACGGACGCACCGATACCTTCGTGCCATCCTCTGTAAGCCACTGAAGAACATTGCTCTTCTCGTCGATACCCTCGATAGGACGCTTCTCACCACTTACGACATCCAGCTCCTCAAGACTCTTATAGTCAAGAATCTTCACTACGGGTGAGCCAAGCAACGACTTGGGAGGATTCTGACGATAGTCAACCATCATCTGCTGAATCTCGGCAGCACCATCCTTACCCTTGCGCACAACATTCACAAGACCCTCGCGGAAGAAGCCATACTTGACATAGAGCTGCTGCAACCACTCATAGAGCGTGATGCCCATAGTCTCGCGTGCCCACGCTGCAGCCTCGGCAACAAGCGTAATAGCTGCAACACCATCCTTATCTCGAACAAAGTCGCCTGGCAAGTAGCCAAATGACTCCTCGCCGCCACCGATATACTTGGTCTTACCCTCCTGTTCGCGGATAATCTTTGCGATGTACTTGAAGCCTGTGAGACAGTTGTAGCACTTAACACCGTAGTGCTCAGCAATAGCGTCGGGCATCATAGATGTAACGATGGTCTTAACAACGAACTCCTTACCTGTAATCTTACCAAGCTCTGCCCAGCGTGTGAGCTGATAGCTCATAAGCAGCACCAAGGTCTGGTTACCGTTAAGCAGCACATAGTCGCCGCTACCTGTACGCAAGGCTACACCGAGGCGGTCAGCATCGGGGTCGGTAGCCATAGCAAAGTCTGCACCCTCCCTCTCGGCAAGCTCGATAGCCATAGCCATAGTCTTACGCTCCTCGGGGTTGGGCGATGCCACTGTGGGGAAGTTGCCGTCGAGCACCATCTGCTCCTCGACACATATAATATTATTGAAGCCGTAGTTGCGAAGCGACATAGGAACGAGCTTAACACCTGCACCGTGCAACGGCGTGTAGACAATCTTCATATCGTTGTGCTTTGCCACAGCCTCGGGCGAAAGTGAGAGATCCTTGATAGCCTGCAAGTAGATGCGGTCAAACTCCTCTCCGAGGATGTTGATATTCTCGGGGTTCTTGCCCGTAAGCACCTGCGATGTCTCGGTAACCTTAAGCACCTCCTCGATAATGTTGACATCGTGCGGAGAGGTCACCTGTGAGCCGTCGTTCCAGTAAGCCTTATAGCCGTTATACTCCTTGGGGTTGTGCGAGGCAGTAACCATAACACCCGACTGACAACCGAGCTGACGTATAGCAAAGCTCAACTCGGGAGTGGGTCGCAGCGCATCGAACAAGTAGACGATAAAGCCGTTTGAGGCAAAGATGTCGGCTACACGCTCGGCAAACATACGCGAGTTGTTGCGGCTGTCGTGCGAGATGGCAACCTTTATCTGCTCGCCCGCAAAGTTCTTCTTAAGATAGTTTGAAAGACCCTGTGTAGCGGCACCTACCGTGTAGATATTCATACGGTTAGTACCTACACCCATAATACCACGCAGACCTCCCGTACCAAACTCAAGATCCTTGTAGAAGCTCTCCACCAACTCATTAGGGTTGGTCTCCATCAACAGACGCACCTGCGCCTTTGTTGCCTCATCATAATCGCCATCGAGCCACGCCTGTGCTCTTGACAATACCTGCTCATCGAAATTGTTTGCCATAGTATTAGTTATATTTATAATTTATTGTTTCACATACAATATTTCCAATACGCAAATATACGAAAAAATATTCATTTATAAAAGTATCAACACATTAAAAAACGCAACAAAAAATCTGCCGATTTACCCATATCAAAAAAAACGAATTTTGCAACTATATTTTGGATTTATTTTAATAAAATTATCCACATATTTGCAATGTCAAAACGCTCTTATTGCAGCAAGCAAATCAAGGGTGATTTAAGCACAAAAGAAGGTAAGATACATAACTCATTGAAACAGAATATTTAGAACTGTTTCGGGGATATTATCGCCTATGACGTAGGACAAAGTTACAACATTTTTTTGAAATAATGACGCAAACGCAAACATATAGTAACATCTGGCAAGACTGCCTCGACAGACTCCGTCTCTCGATAACCGATGAGGAGTATGTTAGGTGGTTGAAGCCCACGTGTCCCATCGGCTTCGATGGCACGGAGTTGCGTCTGCGCGTACCCAACGAGAGCTTTGTCGCAAACATCGAGAAGCACTACATACAGCACCTTCAGCCCATACTCAACGAGTTGTATGGCGAGGGCACACGCATAAGGTATGCAGTACCACGCAAGACACAGCAGCCCGTGACAACGGATACTGCCGTACCCCACGTCTCGACACCTGCTGATGCCTCGACTATAAAGAACCCATTCACGATACCTGGGCTGCCGCGTCGCATAATGTTCGACCCGCAGCTCAACAACAACTACACCTTCGACAACCACATCGAGGGCGAGTGCAACCGCTTGGCACGCTCGGCAGGTATGGCTGTGGCGGTATCACCTGGCAACAACGCCTTCAACCCGCTATACATATACGGCGACTCGGGACTCGGCAAGACACACATCGTACAGGCGATAGGTCATGAGGTACGACAGCGTCACCCAGAGCTTCAGGTATTGTACGTATCTATGAACAAGTTTCAGGCGCAGTTCCAGACAGCATACAAGAATGGCGAGATAACAGACTTTATACACTTCTACCAGATGGTGGACGTGCTGATAATAGACGACATTCAGGAGCTTACGGGTAAGACGGGCACACAGAATGCCTTTTTCAATATCTTCAACCACCTGCAGCTTGGTGGTAAGCAGCTCATATTAACATCGGATAAGCCTCCCGTGGAGCTTAAGGATATTGAGCAGCGTCTATTGACACGCTTCAAGTGGGGTTTGTCGGCATATCTCAACATCCCCGACTACGAGACAAAGGTGAAGATTATCCGCGCAAAGGCTAACCGTCTGGGGGCACACATCCCCGAGGATGTCGTGGCTTACCTCGCCACCAACATCTCGGCAAATGTGCGTGAGATTGAGGGTGCGCTGTCATCGCTGATAGCAAACGCCTCGTTCCTCGGCAGGAAGATAACCATATCGTTGGCAAAGGACATCCTGAAGGTATATGTGAAGCTCACGCAGCGCGAGATTACCATTGACCATATCGTAAAGGTGGTATGCGAGTACTACAACATCGACCTCAACACCTTTAACTCGGCAAAGCGCACACGCGACGTGGCACAGGCACGACAGGTGGCAATGTATCTCTCGAAGCAGCACACCAAGGCACCGCTAACGGTGATTGGCTCGTCTATAGGTGGACGAAACCACGCTACGGTACTACACAGCTGCAAGGCAGTAGCAGATATGATTGACACCGACAAGCAGCTAAAGCTCCAGATAGAGGAGATTGAGCGCATTGTGCTCGGCAAGAACTAACAACACAAGAGGCAGTCTTTTAGGACTGCCTCTTCTCTTCATTTACTACATACAACCCACTACTTCATAAATCGCTTTGCCCACCTAAACCACTTGTAGGGCATATATCTGAATGGCATATCGAGCCACGTGGGGGTAATAAGCATTGAGCGGCGGTGCGAGAAGGCATAGAGGCTATCGCGTCCGTGATAGCGTCCCGTACCCGACTGCCCGACACCACCAAAGGGCATATTGCCATTGGCGATGTGCATAATAACATCATTTATGCAGGCACCGCCCGACGACGTATGGTCGATAACTCTACGGGCGATATGTTCCTCGGCAAAGGCGTATAGTGCCAACGGCTTTTCGCGCTGGTTGATAAAGGCGATTGCCTCATCCACGCATCCCACCTCCACTATGGGCAACACTGGACCAAATATCTCCTCGGTCATAACGGGGCTATCCATAGCCACATTATCGAGCAGCGTAGGTTCGATGTACCTATCTTTAGCATCTACCCTGCCACCATACACTACCCTGCCGTCTGCCATATAGCCACTCACACGCTCAAAGGCGGCATCACTCACCATACGCACATAGTGTGGACTACGCTGCACATCGTCGCCGTGAAGCTCGCGCACAGCACGTCCAAACTCCTGCACGAAGAGCTCCTTTACGTCGCTTGCGACAAGCACATAGTCGGGGGCTATGCACGTCTGACCACAGTTGAGCGTCTTACCCCACGCTACACGCTTTGCAGCAACCCTGACATCGGCAGTGCGGTCTACCACCACGGGGCTCTTGCCACCCAGCTCCAGCACAACGGGTGTGAGGTGCTCCGCAGCAGCACGCATAACGACACGTCCGAGTTGCGGCGAGCCTGTAAAGAAGATAACGTCGTAGCGACAAGCAAGCAGTGCGGTGTTGACATCGCGGTTACCCTGCACTATGGCGACATACTCCTCGTCGTATAGCTCTCTGATAAGCAGCTCCAACTCGCGCGCCACGTTAGGCACATAGGGCGAGGGTTTCAACACAGCACAGCACCCCGCAGCGATAGCACCTATAAGCGGGTTGAGGAGCAGCTGCACAGGATAGTTCCACGGAGCTATAATCAGCGACACGCCCAACGGCTCGGTGATGATGGCACTACGCGACGGAAAGAGCATTAGCGGCGTACGCTTCTTGGAGGGTGCTGCCCAGCCGCGCAGATGCTTCTTGAAACAGTCTATCTCCATTAGCAGTATGGCTATCTCGGTCATATATGCCTCCTCGTAGGACTTGTTGAGGTCTTTGTGTAGTGCCTCGCACAACGCCTTTTCGTGGCGGCTCAGACCCTCCTCAAGCTTTATGAGCTGGTCGAGACGGAACTCTACAGAGCGCGTCACATCTGTTCGGAAGTAGGCGCGTTGCGCTGCAACGATGTCGCTGATGAGCGACGTAGGTGTATTCACAATCATAGTCGGTAACGTATTACCTACAAAGGTAAATCTTTTTCGTGAACTATGCAAAATGCATACACAAATGGCTCTGCACTGCCCCTACAACGAACTTAATATAAGGGTATTGGCTCTATCTATAGCTACGTTGTCAAGCGACGTTAGATATATGCGTGTGGTGCTCTCGGAGTCGTGTCCCATACCCTCGCTGATGACCGACAGCGGGATATTCTTGCGGTGGGCAGCACTCGCCCACGAGTGGCGTGCCACGTACATCGTCAGCGGCATCTCTATTTCGAGCATCTCGGCTACGCGCTTGAGGTTGGCGTTAACTCTGTGGGCAGCATATATATACTGCTTGCGTGCAGACCTCTTACTCGATGTGCTTATTATGGGCAGCAGATAGGGCGAGTGTGGGTTGTAGTACTTGTTGACTATCTCCTGCATACACGCCTCCCAGCGTATGAACATCTGCTGTCCCGTCTTATGGCGGTGGTAGGACAATACGCCATTATGGAGGTTGGACTTACGCAGATATGCCATATCCACAAACGACATACCTCGCGTATAAAACGAGAAGAGAAACATATCGCGGGCATACTCCACCGAGGGCTTATAGCCTACATCGAGGTCGCGGATGCTGCGTATAGTCTTTAGCGGCAGCGCGCGCTTCACGGTCTTGGCGACACCCGTATATACGTGCTTAAAGGGTAAACGCTGCTTGGCGAGTCCTCTGTCTACGGCTCTGTTGTAGGCGGCACGCAGTATGCGCATATAGAACGACGAGCTGTTGGCACACACGCCCATATCGCGCAGATACGCCTCATATCGCTCTATAAGCTCTGCGTCGATATCCTCTATGGCTATGTCGCGCCCACAACGGAAGCGCATAAAGCTCTGTAGCGCAGAGGCGTATGTCTCCGACGTGCGTATCTTTCCCGCCTCGCGTAGCCGCTCAATAGTAAGGCGCATAAAGGGCATCAGCATAGCTGTATTTGCGCAGAATGCCGCAACAACATCGGCTGCACGATATGGCTTCTCGCGCTGTTCGAAATACTCTACAAGGTGGCTGAAACGGCGTAGGTCGTCCTGCATAGCGGCTGCCACACGCTGCAAATACTCCACGCGCTGTGGCTCGGCAGAGGATAGCTCGATGGTGTACGTGGCGGCGTTCCACTCCTCTGCATAGAGCCTATACGCTGTTGAGTGAATGCTCTTTTGACCATTGTGGTAGACCTTATAACAGAGTGTACCTAACCCGTCTGCAATGGTCGAAGGTCTAAATTTAACTTTAACACTTGCCATAATAACATATATTTAAGAGTGAATATCTCGATACCTCACATCCACAATGAGTTAAATATAAGTCTTTATCGCAAGCTCTACAACAGTAGATATACAAAAATCCCGAGAACTCGCAGCGAGCCTCGGGATATTACCATTTGGGCAGATGTCTACCTGCGCTACCTACCTATTAGAAGTAGTATGTAGCAGTCACACCAAAGTTATAAAGACCGCTCCAGAAGAAGTCAGAGTAAGCACCCTTCTCGAAGCCGTACTTCTTCATACCATAGGCGATAGAGGGACCCAAGACGGGGGTATAGTCTACCGACAGACGTACAGGCACTTCACGGAACTCGAAGCCAAACTTCGCAGAGCCCGACAAGCCGAGATACATATAGTTCTTGGCACCACCAATGTTAAGACCAGCACCTGCATCGAGGAACCACGTACCTGCGCGGGGTGTCCAGTCCCAATTATAGCACTTCCAGTAATGCAATGCAGTGAAGTCGGCACAAACACCGCCCACATAGCCAAGATCCCAGCCAGCAAGCGTGAAGTACATACGGCTGCTATAAAGCATACCGAAACGAGCCTCTGCGTAGCAGTCGTCGTTATAGGCAAAGTCGGCAACAGCCTGCAAGCCTGTGTCACCAAGGCGCAAACCAACCTCCCAGCTGCTCGGGTTTTTCGCATTATTTACCACCCTGCCATAGTCGGTTTCAAACTGCGCAAAGGCAGTAGTTGTGCAGAGCATAGCCACCAATAGAATTGCAAATTTCTTCATCATAATACAACGGTTTAAATTATTTTAACTGATCTCTCTTTGCTTGTTATAGACGACGACACTATCATTGCGCGATAATTCGTCTTACAAATATATGATTTTTTTTCAAAAGGAGCAAATAAATAGAGAATTATGGCACGAGATAGCCGACGCGCTGGGGTATGCCAACCGTTCAAGTGTTTCTTGCCTGTTACGCAGAAACGAAGAGTAGGTTGTATTTGTTCGTATGTTCGCAAACCCTATCATTGCGAACATACAAACAAACTCAAACATCCCACAACCACAAAAAAAGATGCGAACAGGTCGCAATGACACCATTCGCATCCATTCTATATCGTCGCGCTGTACGCTACTCGTACTGACCCGTCTTAAGGCGCATAACCTCGTCCTTTGTAAGGAAACGCCAAGCACCACGCTTAAGGTTCTTCTTCGTAAGACCAGCATAGTAGACACGATCCAACTTCTGGACATTGTAGCCGAGGTGCTCGAACATACGACGCACAATACGGTTACGTCCCGAGTGTATCTCGATGCCAACCTCGCGCTTATCCTCGCTGGCGTAGGCAACCTCATCGGCATATATCTCGCCATCCTCGAGCGTAATACCCTCGGTGAGCGTATCCATATCGGCACGCGTAAGGGGCTTATCGAGTGACACCTGATATATCTTCTTCTTGCGGCACGAGGGGTGTGTAAGCTGGCGTGTGATGTCGCCATCGTTGGTTATAAGCAGCAGACCAAGCGAGTTCTTATCGAGACGACCCACGGGGTATACACGCTCGGTGCAGGCATCCTTAACAAGATCCATCACGGTCTTGTCGGCATAGGGGTCATCAAGCGATGTCACATAGCCCTTGGGCTTATTAAGCACAAGATATACATTCTTCTCGCCCTGCAGACGCTCGTCATTGAAGCGCACCTCGTCAGTGGGCAAAATCTTTGTGCCAAGCTCCGTTACAACCTGACCATTTACGGTCACGACACCTGCAAGAATGAAGTCATCAGCCTCACGACGTGAGCATACACCCGACTGCGAGATAAAGCGATTTAGGCGAATCTCTCCCGTCTGGCGGTTAGGGTTGTACTTGGGATAGCTACGTGGCTTGTCGTCGCCCGACTTTACGCCATAGCTGCGCTTGTCATCGCTCGCTTTTGTACCATAGCTGCGCTTGCTGCCACCCTTTGCTGTAGGCTTGTAGCCATCGTTGCGAGTATTACGGCTGTTGCCACCCTTAAATGAGCTACGCTTGCTACCATCCGATGTGTTGCGACCACTGCGCTCCGAACGGTTGCCAAACTCCGAGCGGTTGCCACGTTCTGTGCGACTGCCATACTCCGAGCGGTTGCCACGCTCTGTGCGACCACCACGCTCCGTGCGGTTGCCACGCTCTACGTGCTCCTCACGCTGCTCCTCACGACGACGCGGACGCTCATACTCCGAGCGTAGGCGGTTATCCTCGGTAAAGTGGGGGTTGAACGATGAACGTTTATTGGCTGAATGTGCTCTTGGCGAGAAGTCTCGCTGTCCCTCGTTATCAGCCTCTCGGCGAGGGCGGGGACTACGCTCAACGCGCTCCGTAGAGCTTACTCGCTGACGCTTGTCACGCGCAAAACGTGAAAGGTTAGCCGTTGAGTCTGTGTTTGAATTTTTCATCTTGATAATATTATAAATAATGTGCGGCAAAGGTAACCATTTTTTTTGGTTTTCAAAATAAAACAAATTGTGTGCCATATTATCTGCGATAATATTTCGGAATTTGTATTACCTTTGTGGCGTTAAGAGCAATATATATGAATAGAGAGATTCTTCGCATAGCTATACCCAACATCATATCAAATATCACAGTGCCCCTTATGGGCATTGTCTCAACAGCCATCGCAGGACGTGTGGGCAATGGTGATGCCGCCACAACCATAGGTGCGCTATCCATAGGCGTTGCCATCTTCAACTTCATATACTGGAACTGCTCCTTTATACGTATGGGCACGAGTGGTCTTACGGCACAAGCCTTTGGCGCAGAGCACCACAAGGAGTACTCGCTGATGTTGTGGCGTGCCCTGATAGTGGCTCTCGGTGTGGGCGTAGTAGCCTTTGCGCTGCAATACCCCATTGGCGAGCTCTCTATATGGTTTATGAGCACTGGCTCCGAGCGTATCGACACGCTTATATCCGACTATTTCTACACACGCATCTGGGCAGTGCCTGCGGGCATACTCCTCTTCGCCTTCAACGGCTGGCTTACAGGTATGCAGAACGCCATAGTGCCGATGAGTGTCGCCATACTCGTCAACGTCATACACATAGCGTGCAGCTACCTATTCTCGATAGTTGGCACAATGGGACTTGAGGGCATAGCCCTCGGCTCGGTAGTGGCGCAGTGGACGGGCGTAGTGGTTATGGTGGTGATAATCTTTTTGATGTATCGCAAGCGCATCGTCAAGGTAGCTTTCAGCGAGGTTATGGATATGGCTGCTATGCGCAAGTTCTTCAGCATCAATGGCGATATCATAGTACGCACCTTCTGTCTTGTTGCCGTCTACACCTTCTTCACCAAGGCATCGGCAGATACGGGCGATAAGAACATACTTGCTGTCAACGCAATGCTTTTGCAGCTATTCACCCTCTTCTCATATATGAACGACGGCTTTGCCTATGCTGCCGAGGCACTCACAGGTAGGTTTATAGGCGCGCGCGATGAAAGCTCATTGCGTCGTGCCATAAAGCTCTGCATAGTATGGTGTTTTGTGGTGTCTATAATCTTCGTAGGTGTCTACGTAGGCTGGTGGGAGGATATCTTTGCACTGCTCGTAGACAAGAGTGCCGACATAGATACCCTCATAGATGTTGCCCGCAACTACATAGGCTGGATAATAGTGATACCCATAGCCTCGGCACTTCCCTTTGTTATGGATGGTATAATGGTGGGAGCTACACGTAGCCGCATAATGCGCAACTCGATGATATACTCGTCGATATGCTACTTCATAATTCTCTATGGCTTGGGCTGGCTCATAGGCAACAACGCCCTATGGATGGCATTTACGATGTATATGTTCCTGCGTGGCGCATTCCAATACCTTATGTCACACCGTCTGCGCGACATCTACGCCGAGAGCCGCAAGTAGGCACTCCACTACTTTGAGGTAAGCTCGGAGTATATCCTGTCGTAACACTCACGCAGTTGTCCTCTACCAGCAATGAGTTGTCGCAGCGTTTCAAGACGTGCGGCATTTTCCGACTCGGCTATCCACAATCGCAAGTAGCCACCGTAGTAGTACTTCTGCATAAGGTGCTCCACCATACGCTCATAGCCCTCCTCACGGTCTAAATCGGGATGGTTGGCAAGGGTGAATTGTATCGTGCGACGTAGTATCGTCTCGCTATCAATGACACGGTCAGCCTCGGCAACGATGCACCCATAGATGGTGCGTGGTGCCCGCTTCGAGGAGGCACGATGATCCTCAACAGCAGCCACCATAACATCTATCTGCTCCGCCGTAAACCAGCGACATAGCTCTCTATCCTCGCGCAGTATAACGCCCGATGCAAGGTGGTGGGTATCGCGCCCCGCAACAAGCCCCGTGTCGTGGTAGGCGGCAATGGCGTAGACCATATTGACATCCACGTCATAGTGTTGCGACAGCTTGAGGCTCTGGCTGATGACCGTCATAGCGTGGTCGCGGCGGTGTGCTAAATCAAAGCTATCGTAGCGCGGAAGTATCTCACGCTCGACATATTCGCGTAGGTCGCTATCTACCAAATGCTCCATCTGCCACACGTCTTACTACATCCAACAATATGTGGTGGGCAGGCTCTGCCATAGCACCGTGGTCGTAGCCATCAAGCTCATATATCTCCACGGCTGGGTGTCCCACCAACTTAAGCATACGCCACATATAGGCATTCTCCTCGTAGCGACCAAAGAGCTCACGTTCACGATCTCCCGATATTATGATATATGGCGGTGCATCGGGACGTATATGGTACAACGGCGCATACTCGTCAACGAGTGGCTGCATCTCTGACATACCGCGCACACGCCTATTAGCAAAGTGCGTTATAACCTGACCACTAAACGGCACCAGGGCGGCAATAGCATCGGCATCCACCTCATACTTCGCCAACCACTGCTTGTCGAGACCTATCATACTTGTAAGGTAGCCACCTGCAGAGTGCCCCGACACAACAATCTTGTCGGCAGAGCCACCATAGCGTGCTATGTTGCTAAATGTCCACGCCACAGCGGCAGCAGCATCGTCGATGCAGTCATCTATCGTAGCACGTGGCATAAGGCGGTAGTTAACAGCAACAACCACTATGCCGTGCTCTTTAAGCTGCCTCGGAATATATCGCTCGCCGCCCGTAAGTCCTCCACCGTGAAACCATACAACGACCTCACACTCATCGCCCTCCACAGGGTAGTATACATCGAGCATACAACGCTCACACGCATACTCATCGGCAGTCGAATAGCAGATACTCTCCTCAATGCGATACTCCTGCGCCACGACAGTCCCAACAGCTCCAACAGCCGAGAGCATAAACACCACAATATATAAAAATCTTCTCATAGCCACAACCTTTACATTACCGTTACCTCAATCAGGTCATCGCACTCAAGATACCTGCACGCAAGCTCACGTACACGCTCGGGTGTTATAGCAAATATCTCTGCCACGCTACGCTCTGTGGCACTATTATCGTAGCCACACATAATATTCTCGATGGTGACATCAGCAATGCCGAATGGGCCATCCAGAATACGCAATATCTCGCCTATCATAACATTCTTGACCATCTGCAACTCCTCTTCAGATATTAGCTCACGCTGCAGACGCTCTATCTCGCTGTATATCTCGCGTAGCGCATCGTCACAGTGTTCACGTGCCACCTGCGTAGCTATGGCAAGGTAGCCAGCACGCTCAAAGTTTACCATAGCCGACATCACGCCATAGGTGTAGCCGTGCTCCTCGCGTAGGTTCTGCATAAGGCGCGAGCCGAAGTAGCCTCCCAACACCGTCGCCACAACCTGCATACCCACAAAGTCGGGATGCGTGCGCTCGAACAGCAGGCGACCAATGCGTATAGATGCTTGGAGGGCTGTGCCAGAGTCCTGCGCCAAGCTGTATGTCGTCTTACACTGCGGGAAGCTAACCTCACGGCACTTACCACTCGGCAGCTGCTCGACGATGCCCGCTATACTGCTCAACACCTCGTCGTCGATGCGTCCACTACACACCACAAAGCAGTTCTCGGCGGTATATAGCTCCTCATACAGCGACATAAGGTCATCGCGCTCAAGGATATCATAGTGGCTCTCGTCAGCCGATATACCGTAGGGATGGCTATCGCCAAAGAGTGCCTTGGCAAAGAGCTCGCGCGACTGCACGTCCACCTTCTTGCGCTCAACAGCAAGGCTCTGCTTGCGCTTCGAGCGATATACATTAAACTCGTTTTGCGGGAATGTTGGATGCAGCACAATCTCGTGCGCAACCTCCACAGTGGGCGCAAAGAACTTACTCAACGAACAGAACGACACATAGGCATAGTCACGGTCTATGTTCACATCGAAGTATGAGCCGTAGTAGTCTAACTTCTCGGCAATCTGCTGTGCAGTAAGTGTTGTGCTACCCTCGCCCAGCATATTGGCTGTTGCCGAGGCTGTAAAGGGCTTATGCTGCATCGAGGTACCAGCACGAAAGACAAACGTAAAGCGCACTACCTCAAAGTCACGTGTCGGCAGCGCGTATATACGCATCCCATTGGCTGTAGTGTGCAGCTCCGCACGCGGCATATCGACGCTTGCGGGGATAACAATATCGGGTTGTGGTCTCATACTCTACATCTTGGCTTTTCTCGCGGCTCTATATACGAGCGTCGAGGAGTTATTAACAATAAAACACTCTGTGGCAAAGCGGCGCACGTCGTCGCGTGTTATGGCACGGTATATCTCCGCCTCGCGGTTGATAAGCGTGATATCGCCCGTCATAGCATAGAAACAGAGGTTGAGTGCCTTGTTCATTACGTTGAGCTCGCCCATAAGCATATTTGTCTCAAACTTATTCTTCACCTTCTCCAGCTCATAGTCGGAGATATCGCCCTCTGCCAAGTCACGCAACTCGCCCCACAGAGCCTCCTCGGCAACGCGCTCATCGGTGGTAGGCATAAGCCTACCCTTTATGATGAAGAGTCCCGCATCAAGACTACCTGTAATGTAGGCGTTGACACTCGAGAAGAGCGCACGCTCCTTGACAAGGCGATTAACCAGACGTGACGACTCGCCTCCCGCCAATAGATCCGATGCGAGGTCGCCCAAGAAGAAGTCATCAGAGAGGCGGCTACCCATATGAAAGGCTATGGTGATGTCGGTTGCTGGAACATCGCGCTCCACCTCCAGGCGGCGAGGCTCCGTCTGCTTTGGCTCGCTTACAACCGCAGAGATGACACCTCCGCAGTCCTCAATCTCGCCAAAATACTCCTCCGCCATACGCAACATCTCCTCCTCGTCGATATCGGCGCAGATGGCGAGTATAGCACGCGACGGACGGTAGTGCAAATCATAAAAGTCCCTTACGTCATCCAGCGTAGCACGCTCGATATGCTCGGGCGAGATGCCTATTGTCGACCAGCGATAGGGATGGCACTTATAGGCAAGGTCGCGCAACAACAGCTGCTCGTCGCCATAGGGCTGGTTGAGGTAACGTTGCTTGTACTCTTCGATGACCACGTGCTTCTCTGTCTGGCACGCCTCCTCGCTTATATTGAGGTTACGCATACGGTCACTCTCAAGCCACAGAGCACACGCAAGGTTCTCTTTAGGCAGGGTTATATAGAAGTTAGTGTAGTCGTTGTTGGTAAAGGCGTTGTTCTCGCCACACGCCATCTGCACAGGCACATCGAACTCTGGCACAGCGTGCGTACCACGAAACATAAGGTGTTCAAATAGGTGGGCAAAGCCCGTTTTCGAGGGATCCTCATTACGCGCACCAACCATATATAGCAGGTTTACCGCAGCGAGCTTTGATGCCGAGTCTCGGCTAACCAGCACAGTAAGACCATTGCGAAGGGTTGTCTGTCTATATTTTATCATATTGAACGGTGTTGTATATACCCAAAACTCTAACACTCTCTCGAAACAACTGCTCGCGGCGACACCACGCCCAACCGCGCCAGACAAAAAGAGGCTCTGCCCAAAGAGAGTTTCGCTCCTCGAGCAGAGCCCTTATAAAGGGATGAATACTCGCTATTTAACCCACGCGCCGATACGTGTGCGGGCATAGAGGTAGTACACAGCCAAGCCAATCCAGCTGGTGAGCAGGATAAGCACCACGAAGATAAGCTTCTTAACGAAGTCGCCCTGAAGCTTGAAGATCTCAACGCAAGCCACAATAGAGAGTACAATACCGAGAATGTAGATAATTGTTCCGATCATAATTGTTAGAATTTTTGGTTAATTTGATGCAAATATACATTTTTTTAAGCATAACTACAATAGCAACGCAACAAAAGTGTGAATATAGTGGACAACTTTCGCGATAAAATTCATATATTTGCATTAACTAACAGAGTTGAGCCACACAGGCTCATATCACTAACCACACACATCACTACGCTATGGCGAAACAACAAAAATCATCAGGCATTGGCAACATCTTCAAGATATATATTGTAGATGCGTTAAGCTATATGGCAATGGGTCTCTTCTGCTCGTTGATACTCGGGCTCATAGTCAAGCAGATATCACTTATCCCAGGGCTCGACTTTTTAGCCGACATCGCCGCAACGCTGCAGTCGCCACTTGTCGTGGGTGGCTCGATAGGTCTTGCCATCGCCTTCGGTCTTAAGCGCGCACCGTTAGTGACTATATCGGCAGTGGCAGTAGGCGCATTGGGCTATCAGTTTGGTGGTCCTATTGGCGCGTATCTTGCAGCCATCGTAGGCATAGAGGCTGGCTCACTCGTATCGAAGCGTACACCCGTTGATATCATCATCACGCCACTGGTTGCCGTAGTCATTGGAGGTCTCTTTGCCAAATACTGCTGCGCACCTATCAACGAGTGGGTGATGTCGTTGGGCGAGATTATCAACCGCGCCACAATGCTCAACCCATTTACTATGGGCATCATCGTATCGGTGTCAGTGGGCTGCATACTAACACTTCCCATAAGCTCGGCGGCACTCTGCATATCAATAGGCATCGGAGGCTTGGCGGCAGGTGCTGCAACAGCGGGCTGTTGTGCGCAGATGGTAGGTTTTGCCGTCATCAGCTACAAGGACAACGGTATGGGAGGACTTATCTCGCAGGGACTCGGTACATCTATGTTGCAGATAGGAAATATCGCCCGTAAGCCCATTATATGGCTCGCCCCCACCCTAACCTCCGCCATACTTGGCCCCGTGTCTACGATGTGGCTCAAGATGGTGAACAACGCCGCTGGCGCAGGTATGGGCACAGCGGGTCTTGTGGGTCCTCTCGGCTGCTGGGCAGAGATGAGTGCAACAACCGACCACACACTGCTCCTCGCAGAGATTATCGGTCTGTACTTCATTGCTCCCGCACTATTAAGCCTTATCTTCCACAGCATAATGAAGCGTTTGGGCTGGGTTAAGGATGGCGATATGGCACTTAACAGATAGCCAAAAGTGTAAAAAAAATTGCAGCCTAAAAAAATTTTTCATACCTTTGTTAAGTTAATATATAAGCTAACAACTAAACTACACTATAAACTACAATGAACAAAGATTTACAGATTTTCGACCTGATCGCCGAGGAGCGTTCACGTCAGACAAAGGGCATCGAGCTTATCGCATCGGAGAACTTTGTGAGCGACCAAGTTATGGCTGCTATGGGTTCTGTATGCACCAACAAGTATGCCGAGGGCTATCCCGCAGCTCGCTACTATGGTGGTTGCGAGGTTGTTGACAAGATTGAGAACCTTGCTATCGAGCGTATCTGCAAGCTCTATGGTGCCGAATACGCTAACGTACAGCCCCACTCTGGCGCACAGGCTAATATGGCGGTATTCTTCGCGTGCCTCAAGCCTGGCGATACCTTTATGGGTCTCGACCTTTCACACGGTGGTCACCTATCACACGGTTCGCCCGTGAATATGTCTGGTATGTACTTCAACGCCGTAGGTTATAAGCTATCAGAGCAGACAGGTAACATCGACTACGACGAGATGGAGCGTCTGGCAATCGAGCATAAGCCCAAGCTCATCGTGGGTGGTGCTTCGGCATTCTCTCGTGAGTGGGATTATAAGCGTATGCGCGAGATTGCTGACAAGGTAGGAGCATTACTTCTCGTAGATATGGCTCACACAGCAGGTCTTATCGCCGCTGGCTTGCTCAACAACCCTGTTGAGTATGCTCACATCGTTACATCTACAACACACAAGACCTTGCGCGGCCCTCGTGGCGGTATTATCCTTATGGGCAAGGACTTCGATAATCCTTGGGGCTACACAACTCCCAAGGGCGTAGTTAAGAAGATGTCGCAGATTCTCAACTCGGCAGTATTCCCTGGTATTCAGGGTGGCCCACTGGAGCACGTCATCGCAGCAAAGGCTGTTGCCTTTGGCGAGGCTCTCACTCCCGAGTACAAGGAGTATCAGCAGCAGGTTGTGAAGAACTCAAAGGCTTTGGCAGAGGCTCTCACAAAGCGTGGCTACAAGATCGTATCTGGCGGCACCGACAACCACCTTATGTTGGTT
>JAEIGA010000189.1_pt1 | contig 86711 bp, 81 predicted proteins | sample 9270691 | NCBI WGS metagenome assembly JAEIGA01 (sample SAMN17057246, study PRJNA624740) | gut metagenome | biome: biome; isolation source: fecal sample | host: Bos grunniens | place: China: Xizang | collected 2019 | reverse complement strand
TAGCAAATGTTTCAACGTTGTTTTCAACTGTTGGTTTACCGAAAAGGCCCTTAACTGCTGGGAATGGTGGACGAGGTCTTGGCTCACCACGATTACCTTCGATTGAAGTCATAAGAGCTGTTTCTTCACCACAAACGAATGCACCGGCACCAAGACGGATGTGAAGGTCGAAGTCAAAGCCCGAACCGAAAATATTCTTACCAAGCAGACCATATTCTCTTGCCTGAGCAATAGCAATAGCAAGTCTTCTAACAGCTATAGGATACTCAGCACGTACATAAACGTAACCCTGAGTAGCGCCTACTGCATAACCACAGATAGCCATAGCTTCTATAATACAGTGGGGGTCACCTTCAAGAACTGAACGGTCCATAAACGCACCTGGGTCACCCTCGTCAGCATTACAAACAACATATTTCTGAGGAGCTTTATTAGGAGCAGTAAGAGCCCACTTACGACCTGTGGGGAATCCACCGCCACCACGTCCTCTGAGTCCTGAATCGGTTACTACCTGAATAACATCTTCAGGAGTCATCTCGGTAAGGACCTTACCAAGAGCTGCATAACCGTCCATACCGATATATTCATCAATATCCTCAGGATTGATTACACCGCAGTTACGGAGAACTACACGGTTCTGAGTTTTATAGAAAGCAGTATCATTAAGAGAAAGATGAGCAATATCCTTTGTTTCATCAGCGCCGTCTGTATAAACAAGACGCTCAACGATACGACCTTTAAGAAGATGTTCACTGACAATCTCAGCAACATCATCAGCAGTTACCTGACTGTAGAATGTTCCTTCAGGGTGAACGATAACTACCGGACCTAATGCACAAAGACCGAAACAACCGGTTTGTACAAGTTTAATTTCGTCGGTAAGGCCGTTCTTTTCAAGCTGTTCAACAAATGCCTGCTGAATAGATTGACTACCCGAAGAGGTACAACCGGTACCGCCGCAAATAAGTACATGTGCGCGAATCATAAACTATACCTCCAAAAATTATCCATTCTGAGCAGTAAATTCAGCAACAACTTTACCGCCCTTTAAATGCTGACTAATAACCTTGGCTGCTTTTTCAGCAGTCATATGAACATAAGTAACCTTTTCGCCATTCTGATGAACCTCAACAATAGGCTCATACTGGCAAAGACCGATACAACCGGTCTGGGAAACAGCAACCTTATCGTTAAGACCTGCCTCATTAACACCCTCAACGAATGCATTAAGAACAGGACGTGCACCGGCAGCGATACCACAGGTAGCCATACCAACTACAACACGGATATCATCCACACCCTCACGCATAACAACCTTGTTCTTCATTTTGTCTCTGATAGCCTGCAGTTCAGCTAAAGTTTTCATAAGAATCTTCCTTTCCTATTCATTGATTGGATTATATTGTTCACTAAGGAACTCTTCAATCCATTTAATAACATCATAGCTGTTCAGAGGTACCCCCTCTAAAACAGTTCTTAACTCCCTTGTGTCAAGAGTTACTTCCCTTTCATCAGTTTTATGTATAAAAAGAAAATTAAAATCAGGGTGACCCTGTATAAGAGTAGTGATTGTAGAAACCACATCACCCAAGGGAGTAAAATCAATATGGTCGGTATAAAATACTGCAGTAACTGTAGTTCCGTGGTTGATGTTATCATCATTTTCACTTACAGATTCTACAGTCAGTGTTCCGCCTGTCTGCTCAGCAGCCATTTTAAGAAGCGGAATACCAAGTCCGACCTTTCGGGTGGTTCGGGTGGTATAAAAAGGATTTGTAACACCCTCAAGCACCTCTTTGCTCATACCAACACCATCATCGCGAATAATAAGAGTCAATATGTTTTCTTCCTGAGTCAGTAGAATTTCAATAAGACTCGCTTTCGCTTTAACGGAATTTTCTGCAATATCGAGAATATTTAGGGATAGTTCTTTCATATTCTCACCTGAGCCTTTCAAACAGCTTTTTTCGTACTAATGTACTGCTGTACGGTTCATCATCAATTTCAAAATAATCGTTTTCTTCTCTTAAATCGGTAAGATAGTGAGCATCGCTTCCCACAAGTATTCTTTTATCTTCAATAGAATAACGGGATTTGTACTCTTCTACATTGTCACTGTTATGAAACTCGACACAAGAAAAATGAGGAGTTTCGGGAAGTGTACCGAGAATTGCAATAATGCCATTTGCCTGTCGGTCAATGTGAGCAGGATAGCAGATACCGCCGAAGTCATTTACAAGCTTTACTGCATCCTCTAACATAATAGAAGTGGCTACGGGAAGAAAATCATCAATAATTCCTATTATATTATCGTTCTCGTCCATAACGCTCTGGTGTCCGAAAATATCAACTCTGTTTTTAAAGGGAGTTCTGTACTTGTCAATTTCACTGTCAAAGGCAAGTGCATCACTAAGCTCCTCAAATAAACATACAAGGTGAATATCCTCGGCAGTTGTAAGCTCCATACCCGCAATAGCAATTATGCCATATTTTTTTGCCGCAGCAAAAAACGCAGGACAGTTCTTACAGGTATTATGGTCGGTAAGTGCCATAATGTTTATACCGCATATACTTGCCATACCCGCAAGGTTATTTGGCGTATTATCATCATCGGCACAAGGAGATAGACAGGAATGAACATGAAAATCGTAATAATAACGGCTCATTTCAGTATATCAGAGAGAAGTACAGCAACCTCATAAGAGCTCTTATCGGTTGACAAAACATTGACACCCTTTTTTTCGGCTTCCTTAATCACATCATCCTGAAGTGTAACACCCTCAGCAAGAATAACACAGGAAGCGTCAGTAAGACTTGCAACGGCAATAACATTTATATTAGACATTATTGTTATCCAAATATTATCAGCACTACAACTGCTCATAACCCAGCTAAGCAAATCCCCGATATAAACACCATTAACCATTCTGTCGCCTTGGGGTAATGTGACGGCATTAAAGCCCTTTTCAATAAGAGATGAAACTGTCATTCGTTCTCTCTCCTTAAAGCATTGTATAAAATACATTTACTTAAATCAGTATGTCCCTTAACAACATCCTCTGCAAAAGCGCGACAGGTAGGTGCGCCGCAGGAGCCGCAGTCAATACCCGGAAGAGCCGCTTTTAGCTTTTGGATATCAGCCATCATTCTCATTGACTGAGCCATATTATCACTAAGACGACTTATGGGATTGTACTCTGGAAGGTCGTTAAAGAAATACGATTCCGGAATGTACTGTTTTTCCTCTTTAGTGAGGAAGTTCTGAGAAACAGGAAGGTATCTCTTAAGACTGTGAAGTCGCGCCTTTGCAATAAAGGGATTTTCCATTGTCATTGCACCGCCGACACAGCCGCCTGTACAGGCATTAAGTTCAATGAATTTAAGAGGCGGTATATTGCCGTTTTCAATAGCATCAAGCACACGGTTTACGTTTTCGATGCCATCAGCAGCAAGATAGCCCTCATTAAACACAGCGGTTGATTCACCGCCTGAGGAAGCCCAGCCTATACCAATCATACCTGATTCAGAAAGGGACTCAGGCTCAACATCCTGTTTCATTTCATTTATTAGTAAAAAGTAAATATCGCTGATAGAAACAACCTCATCAACCTGACTTTTGTAATCGGCAAAGCCGTTTTTAACATAACTTGCCTTTGCAGGACAGGGAGAAATAAAGCATACGCCTATTTCATCATCAAGAAGTTCGGGATGTTTCTCCTTCGCACGCTCTCTTGCAAGACGTGCCGCAACCTCCATAGGAGGTAACATTCTCATAATATGGTCATCAAGTGACGGAAAACGAAGTCCGATAAGTCTGACAACAACGGGACAGGCGGAACTGATGACAGGAAGCTTTACACCGTCGGTTTTAAGATAAAGACGGGTATAAGCCGAAACAAGCTCGGCAGCCTTAGAAACTTCAAACACATCATCAAAGCCGATTTGTTTAAGTCCGTCAAGAACATAGTCCACATCATCAAGATTATCAAACTGCCCGTATAGACTGGGAGCAGGAAGAGCTATCTTCCACTTAAAGCGTTCCATTGCCTCAAGCTTGGAACACACAGCTTTTTTAGCCTTATGAGGACAAACTCTGATACACTCACCGCAGTCAATACAACGTTCCTGATTAATAACGGCATGACCATCCTTAATGCGTATAGCTTCGGTAGGGCAACGTCTTAAACAGGTGGTACAGCCGGTACACTTAGAGGGGTCCAGCTGAACAGAATGTTCGTATGTATACATAAAGCATAAATCTCCAAATCAAGATAATGGTTTATGCAAGATTAACTCGCATAGTAATGGTAGTTCCCACACCCACAACTGTACTAATTTCCATATTATCGGTATAACGCTTCATATTAGGAAGTCCCATACCTGCACCAAAGCCCAAAGAACGTATACCCTCAGGTGCAGTAGAGAAGCCCTCCTGCATAGCCTGTTCAACATTCTTTATACCCGGTCCTTTATCCTCAAGAACGATTTCAATATAATCCTCGGTTACTTTAACTAAGGCTTCACCGCCTTTTGCATGAATAACCATATTGATTTCGCCCTCATACATAGCTATGGAAACACGACGAATAATATCGGAAGGAATACCTAACTGACGCAGGTTCTTCTTTATCTGCACAGAGGCCTGACCTGCTGAAGTAAAGTCGTCACCGTCAACGGTGAAACGGAATACTAATTCTTCAGCCATTTGTAACCTTCTTTCCCACGAGTCCATTCTGGTAAAGTAAACCACAAGCATCGTACATACGCTTATCGGTTGTCATAAGAACAATACCGCTTTCTTTTGCCATAGCAAGCATTTCCTCACTTGGTTTTTTCGAGCGTACAAATACGATACAAATCATATCCATCATTTCAGCAGTTCTGATAACCTGCGGGTTAACAAGACCTGTAAGAAGAACAGCCTGATCCTTTACATAAGCCAGAACGTCGCTCATCATATCACTGCCGCAGGCAGAATACACGTGGCGTCCGATTTCCTCTTCGCAACAGAGAACCTCTGCTTCAAGAACATCTTTAATAGTACAGATTTTCATACACTTGTTTCCTCAATAAAACAAATTAATCAGCGTATTTTGCAATAATTCCGGCAATATCGTCACCAACAAGCTTGCCGTAAACGTCTTCATTAACTGTAAGAACTGGAGCAAGACCACAAGCACCAATACAGCGACAAGCAGTAAGTGAGAACTTACCGTCAGGTGTACACTCATCAGCACCTATTCCAAGCTGTTCCTCAAGCTTCTCCATAAGTATACCTGCTCCCTTAACGTAGCAAGCGGTACCAAGGCATACAGAAATATTGTATTTACCCTTGGGAGAAAGTGAGAACTGGGCGTAGAAGGTTGCTACACCAAAGATTTTCTCCATAGGTATATCCATACCTTCAGAGATGATTTCCTGTACTTCCATAGGCAGATATCCGTAAATATCCTGTGCTTCCTGCATAACAGCAATAAGACGGCTCTTGTCGTGCTTATTTGCATCGATTACTTCGCGAAGCTTCTTTTCCTGTTCGGGAGTACCGTTAAAAGGGTTGTTGCTAATCTTTTTTTGCATTTGCCATATCCTCCTTATGCAAATTTTAAGTCGGCAATCTGTTTGAAGACACACTACAAGCAGATTACTCCATACTATGTACAAAATTATAACACATATATAAAAATATTTCTACCCCTTTTTTGCAAAAATGTTATTTTTTTAACATATTTTTATATTTTCTTAAATTTATTGACTAAGTGCAGTTAATATTTTATAATTATTACATATAAACGGAGTGATTATATGGATTTTTTTAAAGATAAAATTTCTGAAGCATACGACCAACACTATGTATCCGAAATCTTAAAAGGCTGTTACGGTAAAAGAAAAACAACCCTAAGAGTTAACACAATTAAAACCGATACCGATACAGTCAAACAAAAACTAACCGACTTAAATATGGATTTTAGCTGTGTACCCTACTCAGACACAGCTTTAATCTTAGAAAAAATCAGCATAGATATAAGAGAAACTGATTTATATAAGAATGGTGAAATATATCTTCAGAGTCTTTCTTCGCAACTTCCACCTCTTATTCTTTCGCCAAAGGAAAACGAGGATATACTTGATATGTGTGCTGCCCCCGGCGGCAAAACAAGTCAGATTGCAGCCATTACCAACAATAAATGCAATATAACAGCCTGTGAAATGAACTTTAAAAGAGCCCAAAGGCTTAAATTCAATTTAGAAAAACAGGGCGTAAAAAACGCCAATATAATGCAAACCGATGCTCGAAGACTCGAAAGCTTTTTCTCCTTTGATAAAATTCTTATTGATGCCCTTTGCAGTGGCAGCGGAACCTTTATCCTTGATGAAAGAAAAAGCTACGAAGGCTTTACCGACACTCTGATTAAAAGATGTATTTCCTCTCAGATACAGCTTTTAGACAAAGCACTATCACTGCTAAAAAAAGACGGAGAAGCAGTATACTCCACCTGTTCAATTTTGCCACAGGAAAATGAGGAAATTATTAATAAGGTAATAAAGAAACACTCCTGTGAAATAGTGCCGATTGATGAAGAAATCAAACAGCATTTACCACTTCTACCCTGTAGCTTAAAGGAAGCGATATGTGTCTGTCCCACAAATGAATATGAAGGCTTTTTTGTAGCAAAAATAAGAAAAATCGGAAATTAACTTCCGATTTTTCTTCATTTTATATTATATTTAACTTTTTTAATATGTACTTACCGTCTTTTTTAAAATCATAATCAACATATCCTCCACAGTTTTCACTGTAAAGAAGAAAGGTGTTTCTCAGCACTCCTTTTTTACGACGAGTTTCAGGATTTTCCTCTAACATTCTTCTGAAAAGTCGAAGCTTTTTATCCTCAACTATAAGGCTCGACGGCAGAGCCGTAGACTTAACAGAAGTCGCTATATCACAAAGTAATAAATCCCTTAAAACCTTTACATCACTTCCCTGTCCGAAAAACCAGAAAAGTTTATCAACATATTCATTGAGTGAGCAGGATGTAACGCCGGTAAACATTCCAAGCTCTGTAAGGGTATCAAATGGATTGCGTTTTTGGGTTTCAAAAACATACTTAACGGTTAAAGGAAATCTTCCGCTATTTACAAAGCGTTCCAGTGCATTTTCACAAAAATGAAGTTGTTTTATCTTATTATCATCAAGCCATGGCGTAGATTTTACTTCGTAAGGTGGATTATCAGAAAACTCACAAGGATATTCATTTAAGTTCGTTCTCATATCAGCACCATGAAGAAGCTTTAAAAATCCAAGCTGCAACATATCTGCGTTTAGATAAAAAGCCGTATTAAAACTTTCTCTGAATAATTTATAATCTTCAAAAGGAAGCCCTGCAATAAGGTCAATATGCGTATGGATATTCCCCATTTTTAAAAGATTCGATATGTTATTTTTAAGTTTTTGGGTATTAGTTTTTCTTTTTATCGCTTCAAGAGTTTTTTCGTTAAAGCTTTGCATTCCGATTTCAAACTGAATAGCGCCTCTTGGTGCTTTTTGGAGAAGTTTTAAATCCTTGTCCCTAAGCAAATCCCCTGCTATTTCAAAATGATAGCACACATCATTGGGAATGGCTTTTCCATAATTTTCAATTATAAAGGAAAACAGTTCGTAGGCGCGTTCCGGATTTGCATTAAAGGTTCTGTCCACAAGCTTAATGATTTTACTACCGGAATTTGCAAGTCTTATAATATCATTTTTAGCTCTCTCAATCGGAAAGAACCTCACATTGCCGCAACGTCCCGAAAGGCAAAAAGCACAGGAAAATGGACACCCTCTGCTTGTTTCAAGATAAGAAATTCTTCCCTTTAGTGTATCAAAATATTTTTCACAATACGGGTCAGGTGGTATAGTTTCGGTAATATAAGGCTCACCTAAAATAATTCTACCGTTTTTTCTATAGGAAAGCCCGGACACTTCTTTAAGTTCATCGCCATTACAAAAAGCTTTTACCAACAAAGAAAAAGGATATTCCCCTTCTCCCGACAACACATAATCAATGCTTTGATTATCTCTCAACACTTTTTCGGCACAATACGAAACCTCAGGTCCACCTACAATTATTTTTCTGTTTTCACTTTTAAGTAAATCAGTAAGCTGAGTAACAGTAACAATATTCCATATATAACAGGAAAAAGCAATAACATCAGCATTTTCTTTCACTATTCGTTCATAAAGAACCCGTATGTTTTCATTAACAGTGCCCTCAATAACTTTTACCTCAAGGTCAGCAAGGTTTAATTCCCTCACCGAAGAAAGAAGATACCAAGGCGCAAGGGATGAATGTATATATTGAGAACTGAGAGCTACAATTATTATCTTCATTTTTTTATATATGCTTCAAGGCGATATATCGGACAGCCCTGAGCAGAGAAACGTGCTTCATATTCCGTAACAATATTACCCTCAAAATCACTGTTATGCAGGTCAAGGGAAATATTGTGAAGAGTGAAACCATAGTCACTCAATTGTTCAATAGAGAATTCAAAAAAGCCTCTGTTATCGGTTTTCTGATGAATCTGTGCTTCCTTTTTCATAATACTGTCATAAATTTTCAGAAAATGTGGTGCGGTAAGTCGGTGTGAAGCATAGGCTTTCTTAGGAAAAGGACAGGAAAAATTAAGATAAATTCTGTCAATGCTGTCAGGCTTTATGTATTTTGATAAATATTCTGCACCGCATTTAAGAAAACGCACATTAGGAAGAGCCTCACATTTCTGACAGGCAGTCACAATAACATTCGAGCTTTTCTCCACAGCAAGATAATTTATATCGGGATTACGCAGAGCAATTTCATACACAAACTGTCCCTTTCCGCAGCCAACCTCAAGATGAACAGGATTTGCGTTTCCAAACAACTTATTAAAATCAAAATACTCAGGATTATCAGCAGCTGTCAGATAATTCCTATCATCAGTCAGCTTGATAATCAGATTATCACAAAGTTGAAGTTTTTCTTCAAGATTTTTCTTTTTTCTCATTCTCATAATATAAGTACCTCGCATAAATTCTATAATACATTATAACACAGGATAATTTTATTAACAATATTTTTTTATCACAGCAGAGCTGTGTATATCATCAAAAGAACTCTCATATAGTTTTTAGCTTTTGGTGATATTCTAACTTCGTCAGAGTGATATTTTCTCTTCAAGAAAGCGATATTGAACCCTTTGGGTTTCAGTGATACTATACAACATTCACTTCTTCACTATTCACTATTACTTATTACTTCCAAAAATCCTCTTTATAAAAACGTAGAGAATAGTGAAAAGTGAAGAGAGAAATAAGTAAAAATCCCCATTCTTACGAATGAGGATTTTTGGCTGGGGTGGCAGGATTCGAACCTACGAATGCAGCAGTCAAAGTGCTGTGTCTTACCGCTTGACGACACCCCAAGATATTAAGTTTAAAAAACAAACCCTTTTGTCGTGCAAAAGGGTTTAAGTGGGGTGGATAATGGGATTCGAACCCACGGCCTCCAGAGCCACAATCTGGCGCGCTAACCAACTGCGCCATATCCACCAGACACAAGCAGTATTATAACAAACAAAACAAGGTTTGTCAACCATTATTTTTAAATTTCAAAATCCTGTTTTTCAAAATCCTTTTTCAGTTCAATTCTGTCAGGCTGACGCTTAAGCGGATCGTATTTGTAATGACGGCAGGAACCGTCAGGCTCAGAAATCCCACGCTTTTTACAAATAATCTCATCAGTAAAATTAAGCCCCACCGAATATCTGCAATACTTACAGGCAGGCGGTAGTTTTTTGTTAAACACAGATGCCATAAAGTCCCCTCCCTTTTTTAAAATATTAACACAAACAAACAGAACAGTCAATAAATACTTAACAAGTTATCGACTTGGATAAAAATAAGACAGTCCTAAGACTGTCTTATTTTTTGGTCCGAGTGACAGGAGTTGAACCTGCGGCCTCTTGAACCCCATTCAAGCGCGCTACCAAAACTGCGCCACACCCGGATGTTACTATGGGATTATATCACACCACATATTAAAATGCAAGTGTTTTTTTAAAAAAGCCGAAGATTTTTTTCTTCGGCTTTTTATAAGTGAAAATTACTCAGTAAAACCTGATTCGACAAGAGAAACAAGAGCGTTAACTGCATCCTTTTCATCAGAGCCGTCTGCAATAATTTTAATGGTAGTTCCACCGATAATTCCAAGGGAAAGAACGCCCAAAAGGCTCTTAGCGTTTACACGGCGCTCATCTTTCTCAACCCAAATAGAAGACTTGAATTCATTTGCCTTCTGAATAAAGAAAGTAGCGGGACGGGCATGAAGACCAACCTGATTCTTGATTACAACGTCTTTAACGCACATATTTATATCTCCTTATCAAAATGTTATATAATTTGATAATGTAATTATACCACATTATATTCAATAGTCAATTATTCTTTTACAACTTCCCTCTTTTCAACAAACAGGTAAAAAATTAAGGGGGCAAATTTATGCAATTTTACATTATAACCTTAGTATACACTTAAAAATTATATTGAATACCTTATAAATAATCACTATATTTTTCTTTTTCCTTATTTGTCAGTTCTGCCTTTTTCAGCATATCAGGCCTACGTTGTGCAGTAGTTTCAAGTGCTTTTTCCCTTCTCCATTTTGCTATCTCAGCATGATTGCCAGAAAGAAGCACAGAAGGAACAGCTCTATCCTCCCATACAGCAGGACGAGTATACTGTGGATATTCAAGTAATGATGAAAAATGACTTTCCTCAGTAAAGCACAAATCGTCAGAAAGCACACCGGGTAACATTCTGCAAACCGCATCTGTACACACAAGTGCAGGCATTTCCCCACCGGTAAGAACATAATCTCCTATGGAAATTTCTTCATCAACTATTTTTTCAATAACACGCTCATCTATTCCTTCATAATGACCGCACAAAAAAACAATATGCTCTTTTTTACTAAGTTCTATAGCCTTGCTCTGAGTAAATGTTTTTCCCTTGGGTGACATATAAATAAGATAAGGTTTTTCTTCATCCTCGCCGTATAATGATTTAAAACACAAATCAATAGGCTCGGCCGCCATAACCATTCCCATACCACCGCCAAAGGGAGCATCATCTACACTTTTATGTTTATTATTAGCAAAATCCCGAATATTAACACAAGATATAGAAACCTTATCATTCTTTCTCGCTCTGCCGATAATACTTGTTTCTAAAACAGCCTCACACATTTCGGGAAAAAGCGTCATTATATCAATCTTCATCATCAAAAAGTCCCTTCGGTGGATCTATATATATTATTTCTTTTTCAACATCTACACTGCTGAGAAAATGAGGAACCGACGGAAACAGAACCTCTTTACCATCGCAGTTTATATGCCATATATCATTAGCACCCGTAGGGCTGACATCAGTAATTTTTCCGTAAAGCTTATGGGTATTAACATCATATACCATTGAACCGATTATCTCTTCTATAAAGTATCTTCCCTTTTCAAGCTTTGCATCATCTCTGAATATATATAAAACGGTACCACGCTTTTCCTCAGCCTGTTCAATTGTATCGATACCTCTGATTTTAACAAGTGCAATATTTTTATGTGGAGAAGCCTTCTCGATTTTTAATACAGCTTCGTTGTTTTCTGCAGTAAAAAGACGTTTAAATCCACACAGGAACTCAGGAGAATCGCACCAACACTCAATTCTCACCATTCCCTTAACTCCGTGGCTACCAACTATTTTTCCAATTTTAAGATATGTTTTTTTCATAAATTCTCCTAAATTAAAGCCCCCATTATATTATGGGGGCATTAGCCAAAGCATTAATCAATTTCAACCATTATTTTCTGATTGTCACGACTTGCTGCAGCACGCATAACGGTACGGATAGCCTTAGCTATTCTACCCTGTTTACCTATAACTCTTCCCATATCACCTTCGGCAACATGGAGATGGTAAACAATAACACCGTCCTCATTGATTTCATCAACCTCAACGGTAACTTCCTCAGGCTTTTCAACAAGTCCCGAAGAAATAGAAATTAAAAGTTCTTTCATAAAATTTAACTCCAAAAAGCATTTTTAATTAAAGAACACCGTTCTTCTTAAGAAGAGCCTTAACGGTATCGGTAGGCTGAGCACCGTTAGCAATCCACTGCTTTGCCTTTTCACCGTCAATACTAACTACAGCGGGATCCTTAGTAGGATCGAAGTAGCCGATTTCTTCAATAAAACGACCGTTTCTTGAAAAACGGGAATCAGCAACAACAACACGGTAGAAAGGAGCCTTCTTAGCACCTAAACGACGAAGTCTGATTTTTACTGCCATAATTACACCTCCAACAAAAAATTTATATTAAAAAAGCTTATACTTTTTTATATACAATTAAATTCCTGTAAAGCCACCTGGTGGCATCATACCCTTAGGAAAACCTTTACCAAACTTCTTTTTATTACCAAACTGTTTGAACATCTTTTTCATTTGATTATACTGGCTCATAAGGCGGTTTACATCCTCAACCTTTACACCTGCACCCTGTGCAATTCTTTTTCTTCTTGAGCCATTGAGTATTTCAGGCTTTGACCGTTCCTTTTTAGTCATAGAAGTTATTATTGCTTCCATTCTCAGCATTGCTCTATCGTCAATATCAACATCTCTGATTTGTCTTTCCATACCGGGAAGCATAGAAAGTACACTTTTAACAGAGCCCATTTTCTTAATCTGCTGAAACTGTATCAAAAGGTCATTAAGGTCAAATTTGTTTTCCTCAAGACGACGGGCAGTTTCCTCGGCCTGTTTAGCATCAATCTCATTTTCAACCTTTTCAATAAGGGAAAGCACATCACCCATACCTAAAATACGGGATGCCATTCTGTCAGGGTGAAATTCCTCAATAGCATCAAGCTTTTCGCCAACGCCGGCAAAAAGAATAGGCTTTCCTGTAACAGATTTAACAGATAAAGCGGCACCGCCTCTTGTATCACCGTCAAGCTTGGTTAAAATAACACCTGTAATTTCAAGAATATCGTTAAATGCCTTAGCGACATTAACAGCATCCTGACCGACCATTGAGTCGATAACAAGGAGAATATTATGAACCTCTACTGCCTGAGTGATTCTTTTGAGCTCATCCATAAGCTCAGTATCAATATGCAGTCGACCCGCAGTATCAAGTATAACAAAATCGTTGCCGTAATCTCTGGCGTGTTTTATAGCCTCCTGAGCAGTTTTTTCAGGCTTTTGTGTCCCCTTTTCAAAAACAGGAACCCCAACAGCCTCACCTACAACCTTTAACTGCTGAATAGCGGCGGGTCTGTATATATCACAACCAACAAGCATAGGACGGTGTCCCTGCTTTTTAAGGAAAGAAGCCAATTTAGCGCAGTGTGTAGTTTTACCCGCACCCTGTAAACCGCACATCATTATAACAGTAGGAAGCTTTGAGGAAGTGTTAAGACGCTTTTGCTCACTACCCATAAGCTCAGTAAGTTCATCACGAACAATCTTTACAACCATCTGTGCAGCAGTAAGAGATTCCATTACATTCTCACCAATGCACTTTTCGGCAATTTTATTAGTAAACTCCTTTGCAACCTTATAGTTTACATCGGCTTCAAGCAAAGCAAGTCTGACATCTCGCATAGCCGCCTTAACATCGGCTTCACTGAGTTTGCCTTTACTTCTTAAATTTTTAAAAACACCGGCAAGCTTATCAGCAAGACTGTCAAATGCCATTTTCACACCACCGTTACAAATTTTCTATAATTTTATAAATTTTCTCATTATCACATTTTTCTGCAGCACTTTTAAGTTCATACACAGTTTGAGAATAATGAAGCTTTTCTTCGTAAAAATTAAGTAATTGTTCACATCGTTTTATTATCTCATGTGCGCCCTGTCGGGATATGCCCTCATTTTCTGAAATTTCGGACAAAGACAAATCATCATAAAAATAATCCCTTGCTATTCTTTGTTGTCTGTCACTTAACAAGTCACCGTACACATCTAACAGATATGCTAAAGATAAATCCTTCATTTCATACCTCTATCTGTAAACCAAATTACTTTACAGACTGTATTATAGCACACAACGAACGCTATGTCAAGCATTTTTCTTTACAGGAAAAATAATCATTGAAAAAGCTGAATGTATCAATTATAATGGCTATAGTAAACAGAAAAGGTGAACAAAATGAAAATGTCATTAAAACTCATTAGCGTTATTTTATGTATAATCCTACTCCAGTCCTCTATCAGCGGCTGCAAAGCCTATGATAGTAGTGCGGTTTTATATTTCGATGCCTCTGTTACCCCTTCTACTCTTGATCCACAGCTCGCATCAAACGATACCGAGCTTCTTATGATAAGAAATTTATTCGAAGGACTTATGCGTGTTGACCAAAACGGAGAAGTTGTCAACGGTATAGCAAGTGATTATACTTTTAATAATAATGTATACACCTTTACTATTAGCGAAACTGCTACCTGGAGTGACGGTCAGTCTGTAACTGCAGATGATTTTGTATTTGCCTTCAGACGTGCTGTTGACCCTGAAACTAAATCTCCCTACGCCGCAAAGCTCAGTTCAATTCTTAACGCTGAACTTATTCTCTCGGGAAATATTGAGTCAGTCAACCTGGGTGTTGCTGCAAAATCGCCTAACACATTTGAAATTAAAATGGCACATACCGACAACGAGTTTTTATACAAACTGACAACTGCTGTATGTATGCCATGCCGTGAGGACTTCTTTAATCAATGTGAAGGTCAGTATGGTTTAAGTAAATCTCATCTTCTTACCAATGGTTCTTATAGACTTACCAAATGGAATAAAGAGGATTTCGCCGCAAGAATGTACAGAAACGACAAATACTACGGTACATATCCCGCAAAAAATTCCGCTGTATTTATTTCTTACAATCCTAATGTGGAAAATATAGAAAAGCTTTCAAAGGGTTCGGTTGATTTCAGTTTTATAAAAATGAATCAGTTAGAAGAATCTGCCTCTCACGACCTTAAAAATGCCCAGTATCAGAATGTTGTTTGGGTTATGGAATTCAGCGAAAAACTTCCCTATGATTTAAGAAGAGCCTTTATGCATTCTCTTAACAGAAGTGCTTATGCAGGCGACCTCGGTATCGGTTACAATGTAGCCTATTCCATTTTCCCACCCTCTCTCACCCAAGAAAATCTCGACTATGTTGGTATGCCATCATACGATTTAACCGAGGCTCGTAAGCTATTTAACAGTGCTTTACAAAGTTTCCCCAATAAAAAGTTACCTTCTACAACACTTATTTTTTATAATGATGAAAATATGACGGTTCCTATAAATGATATTGTAGGACATTGGCAAAACAATTTGGGTGCATACATCAATGTACAGCCCTCAAATAGCCTTAGCGAAATTAAAACCAACTTTGCAAACGGAACTAATACCATAGCAATCTATCCGATAACCATTACCGATAAGGACCCCAGTGTTTTTTGCTATCAATTAGGCTATAATTATTCTAATGCGTCGGTAAAAACACTGAACGCCATTCAAACCAACATAATGACAAAATATACCATCATACCTATAGCTTTTGAAAACTCGGTCATTGCGTATAACAGTGATATCATTGATTTTAACTTCAAACTTGGCAACGGACTGATTGATTTTGCTTATGTTACTAAAAAATAAAACGGCTGTTTCAGCCGTTTTTTTATGATACTTTTTCAATCTGATTTTTCAGTTTATCTATAATTCTTTTCTCAAGTCGAGAAATATATGACTGAGAAATCCCAAGACAATCCGCCACCTGTTTCTGTGTCAGTTCTCTGTGTCCTGCCATACCAAACCGCATTTGCATTATTTCTCTCTCACGTGGTGGTAATCTATCCACCAAATCATTAAGAAGGCGTTTTTCGTCTTCTTTTTCTATTTCTCTGCCCACCTCTTCGCCATCACTTCCCAGCACATCTGAAAGTAAAAGCTCATTACCGTCCCAATCTACATTTAATGGTTCGTCAATGGAAACCTCACATTTCAATACCGCTGTCTTTCTAAGATACATTAGTATTTCATTTTCAATACATCTGGAGGCATAGGTTGCCAGTTTTATGTTTTTATCAGGCTGAAATGTATTAACAGCCTTAATAAGACCTATGGTACCGATTGACACTAAATCCTCTGCTCCTGCTACAGTTGTTTCAAATTTCTTTGCAATATAAACCACAAGTCGTAAATTATGTGTTATAAGCTTTTCTTTTACATACTCCGTTTCTTTATCAAATCTTAACAGTAGTTCCCTTTCCTCCTGCGGTGTAAGCGGTGCAGGAAGCGTTTCACTGCCGTTTATATAAAATACATTTTTTTGTATACCAAGCTTTTTAAACAGCAGGGAAAACAAATTTTTAATTTTTAGGAATATCATAACATTTTCTCCATTCAAAAAATCAGTTTAATATCTCAGGGCTAACTATACCGCTATAGTCACCATCAAATTTCTTATCTGTAACCGCTATAAGAACAGGCGTATCCTTAATATTGTCTATGGTTGCATTTTTTAGTGAATAAGCAGGAATAAGTCCCTCTCCCATTACAGAGTGCACAGGAAGCAATAATTTAGGTAATTCATCAAGATTATCAAATATCATTTCAGCAGTTTTTTTATCTGTTATTATCACCGGCTTGTTTGAATATGGGTCAGTCAGAGAATTACCTGTATCTACGATAGTTCTTAAATGCACCGTTTTTCCGTTATTACACAGTCTAATATTACATCGTTTAGCATATCGTTCTCTTCTTTTAAGAATACTCTGCACAATACGGATAATTACATAAAAAATACAGGATGAGATAATAAATTCAAGCGGAGAAATCTGAAAATACACAACGCAGTTATTAAGCACCATTCCTCTGGGTTTAACCATAAACCAAAACAATACCATAAGACCGCTGTAAACAACATTTATCATAACAAAAGCAAAACAGTTTTTTATGTACGATTTTTTGTTTTTTATTCCAAAAGCAACAAAGATTATAAGAGCAGAAGATAACAATAATAGCAGAATCTGATAAACAATAAAAAGCTCAGGCATAAAGATAAGCAAGGAAAAAAGAGAACCAATAAAAGCCGACACAACCGCTCTTATAGGTCTGATATATGTATCGGTAATATATGAAGTAAGCGAAATTATCAAATAATCAACAACAGCATTTATAAGTATAAGAACATCAGCATATACAGTCATTTTCATCACCTTATAAATTATACTTCATCAAAAGTGTAAAATTTGCCGAAAAACGTAGTTAGATAAAAAATATTTGCAAAAAAATAAAAGCCCGAATAATCGGGCTTTAAAAATTATTTTGCAGTTGTATATACATAGCTTGAAGTTCCTGTATCAGGAAGTAGCTTTGCAGAAATGTGTTTTGTAGTACCTGATGAAGTATATACAGTAAACTCGAGAACATCATTTGGTTTTGAAGCTTCTATAGCATCAAGAATAACGCTATCAGAGGTAATTGCCACTGAGTTTACCTCGGTAATAATATCGCCTTCTGTCACCTTTGAGTAAAGGTCGCTGTCCTCTGCTACAGATGCAACAAGAATACCTGTGGTCTTATATCCGCCAATTTCCTTGGTTATTTCGTTAATAGTCTGATAGGTTATACCAAGTCTTGCTCGGTCATTTACACAACCATACTCAATAAGCGATTCGACAACCCATTTTGTAGTGGTTGTGGGAATAGCAAAGCCAATTCCCTCATAGGCATCTCCTGCTATTTTAGAAGAAGTAATACCTATTATCTGACCATACATATTCACAAGTGCTCCACCAGAATTGCCCGGGTTAATAGGAGTGCTGGTCTGTATCATTTTCATTGTATAGTTAGATGAAGTAGATACACGTCTTTCTTTAAGTGAAATAATTCCCTCTGTAATGCTGTTTTCCTCTATCTGATTTGGTCTGCCTACAGCAACAACATTTTCACCGATAACCAGTTCATTAGAATTGCCAAAAACTGCAGGAGTGAAACCGTTTCCGTCAATTTTTATTACAGCCAAATCACTTCTTGTATCTCCGGCAACAAATACCGCAGGATATTCTTTTCCGTCCCAGAATCGTACCCTGAATTTAGCTCCGGCTATATTTTCGTAAATATGGTCATTAGTAATAATATATCCGTCCTCGGTATAAACGACACCGGAAGCGGTAGAAGCATTACCATTAGCACCGTAAACTGTTATTCCTACAACAGATTTATTAACCATATCATAAACCTGAGCCGCAGTATATTCATCGGTGTCTGCAGGTTTAGAAGTAAGGTCAAGGGTGGTAGCAGAATAATTACTATTGTTCTTATTGATGCCTAAAAGATAGCCTCCGATACAAGAAGATGTGGCAATAACAACAGCAACCATTATAAGAGCAAAAAACTTAATTCCCTTTGAAACAGGTTCTTTGGTTTTGGTAACAGGAGAATAATCAAAGGTAACCGGCTGATAGTCCATAACAGGATTTTTGTCTGTTTCGTCAGAATTAATATTTACAGACAGCTCATCAACAATTTCCTCGACAATACCGGTTTCATCTTGAACAATTTCAGTATTAATATCTTCTTTTGTTTCTGAAATTTGCTCTTCATTATTTAGGTTATTTTCATCAAATTCGTTCATTTTTTATCCTCCGTACTCTTAAGCGGTAATACTATTCCAAACTGTGTAAATACATTTTCCGTACTTCTCACAAAGGCTTTACCGCCATGAATTTTAATAATTGTTTTAACTAAATAAAGACCAAGTCCGGTACTGTCCTTATTCGCAGACCGCGAACGGTCGGTCTTATAAAATCTTTCAAATACAAAGGGCAAATCCTTTTCGGGAATTCCGACACCCGTATTTTTAAGTGTAAACTCAATCCAGCTTCCATCAGAGGTCAGTGAAAACTCAAGAGTTCCGCCCTCATCGGTAAATTTAACAGCATTGTCGCATAAATTATATACAACCTGATGCAACAAATCCTTATCAGCATTAATCATTACGCTTTGTATTTTATCAAGTCCAACAACATTCAATTTTTTATCTTCAATACGCTGTTCCTGATTAAGCACCACATCAAAAATCAAATCCCTGAAATTAAAGTCAGACAGTTTAAGGGTTATTTCACCCGCTTCAAGCTTTGAAAGACTAAGCATACCCTGCACAAGTCTTGAAAGCCGTTTCACCTCATCAGAAACAATTTTAAGATAGTGCTCCTGTTTTGATGAATCAATAGTACCGTCAATAATTCCGTCTATAAAGCCACCTATTGTTGTCATAGGAGTTTTAAGTTCATGGGATACATTTGCTATAAAGCTTCTCCTCATATTCTCAAGCTCCACAAGAGAATTGGTCATACTGTTAAATGACTCAGAAAGCATACCGATTTCATCGTTACTCATTACAGGTATTCGCTTTGAAAAATCGCCTTTTGCCATAGCTTTAGAAGCCTCAGACATTAGTTTAAGCGGTTTAATCCACCTGTAAGTCATAGTATATAGTGCAAAGAAAAGCACGACAATAGGTATCACCGCAGAAAAGGCATATAGTTTAAAAAGTTCACTATAAAACTGAGAAAGGGTCGAGGCGGGAGATGAAGCAAAAACATAAGCAACTATATTATCATCCGTTGTAGTTACACTTCTGCCAGCCGTATAAAAAATTTCATCGTAAAGTCCACCAAATCTGCCTACCTCTTTAAAACCATGACCAGCGGAACTGATAATATCCGACGGAATAATCTTAACGGAATGAACGCATACACTGTCAATTGAATAATCACTGCATGAACAGGAAATCACGTTACCCTGTGTGTCAGATATTATAACACTATTGTGATTAATAACAGCAATTGTACGAGCCATATTTTGAAGATTGTCTTCAAAAAACTGGGAGCCGTAATCATTTTCAATAAATCTTGATACTGCATCACAGGTATTATTTAGCGAATGAATTTTATCCTTTGAAAGTGAGTCGTTAATAAGAATACTAACTATCACAATAATAGCAGTAAGACAAAGCAAAAATGTAACCGATACAGCTATAAAATATTTTTTAAAAGTATTTAGCTTAACCAAGTCATTTTACCTCAAATTTATAACCTACGCCCCAGACAGTCTTTAATACCCATCGTTCAGAAACACCCTCTAACTTTTCCCTGAGTCGCTTAACATGGACATCAACTGTTCTCGAATCGCCGTAATAATCAAACCCCCATACTTCATCAAGAAGTTGGTCGCGTGTATATACGCGGTTAGGATTACTGGCAAGATGATAGATAAGTTCAAGCTCCTTTGGCGGCGTGTCTACCTGCTGACCGTTAACAACAAGTTCATAATTTGTAAGATTTATAATAAGATTTTCAAAACGAACCTCTTTAACATCCTTATTATCGGAAATATTGCTTCTTCTGAGCACGGCCTTAATACGTGCTATAACCTCCTTTGCATCAAAAGGCTTGGACACATAGTCATCAGCACCAAGCTCAAGACCCAATATTTTGTCAAAGGTTTCGCCTTTTGCAGTAAGCATAATTATAGGCACATCGGAACTCTTTCTTATTTCTCTGCAAACCTGCCATCCGTCTATACCGGGAAGCATTATATCAAGGAGGATAAGGTCAGGCAAAAACCTACCTTCAGCTTCTACAGCTTTTAATCCATTGTTTACGGTTAACGTTTCAAATCCGTCCTTTTCAAGATAAAGGCGCAAAAGTTCACATATATTTTCGTCATCATCAACAATCATTATTTTAAGTTTATCCATAAATACTCCTCCACTCTTTAAAAAGAATAGTAATGCTTACCATAAGTATTATAATCATAGAATACAATATTTCTATTAATAAAATATGAATAATTAAAAAGAATTTTATAAATACCCATATTTCTAAGCTAAAGAAAGCCGTCCATCAAATATGGACGGCAATATATACTAAGATATATTATTCAGCAGAATTTTCTTCTTTCATCTTTGCGAAACATTCGCTGCAGTATACAGGACGGTCGTCACGCGGCTGGAAAGGAACCTTTGCGGGGTTACCACAAGCACTGCAGGTAGTCTCAAACATTTCGCGTGGTGCTCTGCCAGCGTTTTTACGTTTGTCACGGCAGGGTTTGCAACGCAGCGGCTCATTTGCAAATCCTTTGGACTCATAGAATTCCTGTTCTCTTGCAGTGAATACGAATTCTTCTCCGCAGTCCTTGCAAACTAAAGTCTTGTCTTCGAACATTTTTTGTACCTCACTTGTTTGGTTTTTAGCCCCGGTCGGAGTTCCACCGACATCTTTGAAAACAACGCTCTTAAAATTGAGCTACATGGGCATATATAATCACAGGTATTACCTGTTGATTTTGCGAATTTTCTTCCTTGCCCTATGAAGTGCATTATTTACATCCTTAACCGAAACGCTCAGAATATCAGCAACATCAGTATAACTGCCGTAACGAAGATAAGCGATTAAAACACTGTATTCAAAGGAAGAAAGAGTAAGCTTAATCTTATCGGAAAAATGAATATAGGATTCTTTATCGATAACCTTAATTTCAGGATTTTGTTCATCATCAACAATATTTTCATCTAAGGAAGTGATAAGCGACTGAGGAATGTTCCTCTTGCCCGAAAACCGCCTTAACGAAGAAATTATACTACGCTTAATACAAACAGAAGCAAAGGTTGAAAATGAAGCAGAGGAATAATCATAAACCCTTACAGCACTGTAGAGTGCCATGAGCGCCTCCTGAGTTAAATCCTCTCTGTCATTATCCGAGCAATTTAAAACCGAAATATAGTAATTAATAATGGGTAAGTATTGTTTGGTTAATAACTGAAAACAATCGGTATCTCCGTTTTTAATTTTGCGAATAATTTCATTCTCATCTATTTCAAGCACATCAATACCAACATTCATCAAATACACCAATAACCCTAACTATTCACTATTAGATAATACAACAAACTTTTAATAATGTCAAGTAAAATTATAATAAATTAAACATATTTTTTAAAATTTGAGTATAAAATACATCAATTTTCAACAATTTTTGCCATTTTTGAAAATTTTTGTACTTCTTTAGCTACTTCGCCATACATATATAAAGAACCAAGTGCAACCATAGGTATCCCCTTTTGAGCACTGTCTTCCATAGCCTTTAATACAGCATCCTCAACGTTTTTACATTCTATCGCCTTTATTCCCTTTTTATCGAAAACTAATTTATACTCACTTGCAGTAAGCGCACGGGGATTGTCGGGAGTTATACAGTAAACACATTCTGCTACACTTATAAGAACATCGGCGATATATTCAAAGTCCTTATCCATCATCACACCTGTAACTATATTTATCTTTGTTTCACCGAAATATTTCTTTATACTAACCACTGCATTTTCAATACCTTCAGGGTTATGAGCACCATCCGCTATAACTACAGGATTGTCACACAACAGTTCAAAACGAGCCGGCCATATCGTTTTATACAGTCCTCTTAGCAATTCTTCCCGTGAAATAGCAAAACCATTGTTATTTAGCAAATCTACCGCACAGATTACATTTACGGCATTATGCGGTTGATACGTTCCAAGCAAGGATATAGTAATATCCTTTATTCCGTCAAAATCAAAAACCGTTTTCTTTAAATCATAGCTTTTCACATCAAGACTACTTCGGTCAACAGTATGAAGAACAGAATTAAGCTTATTACAATTTTCCTTAATAACGCTGTAAGCCTGACCGTCTTTGCCACACCAAAGACAAGGAATACCATTTTTAATAATACCCGCTTTTTCGCCTGCTATTTCGGTTATAGTACTTCCAAGAAAAGAGGTATGGTCAATAGAAATGCCTGTTATTACCGACAAAACAGAATTTTTTATTATATTGGTAGCATCATATCTTCCGCCCAAACCACATTCAAGCACAACAATGTCACATTTTACTCTGGAAAAATACTCAAAGGCTACAGCTGTAATTAATTCAAACTCGGTAGGCTTGTCCTGCATTTCATCTGCAAAATCCTTTACATAAGCGGTTATTTCTGCCAATTCATCACGAGGAATCATTGTTCCGTTTACACAAATTCGTTCACAAAAATCAATAATATAAGGCGAAGTATAAAGGCCGGTTTTATAACCTGCCTCATTTAAAACAGATGCAAGCATTGAGCAAAAAGAACCTTTACCGTTAGTACCCGCAACATGTACAAATTTCAATTTATCCTGAGGATTACCAAGCTTTTCACACAACTGAGCAATTCTTTCAAGACCGGGTTTACAAAAGAAATTACTTACCGAATGTATATATTCAAGAGCTTCATTATAATTCATAATTACCTAACCTTTTTATCTGATTTTTAAAGCCTTCGTTCTTTAAAATAACACACAAAACCAATATTTCCGCAACAGCAACAATAAGGTAATTCAGACTCCTCCATCCAAGCGTAAATAAAAAGTCCATTGAATACCATATACTAAGCCCTATGGATTTAATTAATACCGAACCGATTAGATGAGATAGAGATACTGTCAGTATCAGCCTTACGGTTTTAGGAAATCTTATAGGCATCTGATAGACCGCACCGCTACAAAAACCGATAATAGCAGCACCAAAAGTAAGGATAGGATTAATAACATAACCACGAAGAATGCAGCCCACAATGTCTGCTACCACTCCTGTCACACAGCCTGAAACAGGGCCAAAAAGTATACCTGAAAGGATAATGGGAAGATTTTCAAAACTAAATCTCATATAATCGCCCACAGGTATGGCTAAAAACTTTCCGAAAACAAAACTTATAGCCGAAAACAAGGCAATGGTAATAACAACTTTAAGGTTTTTAAGACTCGAAATACATAAGAAATCTCTATTTTTTAGCATAAAAAAACTCCTTTCCACGCACAAAAGGCAGAAAGAAGAAACTTTTTAGCCTAATGAAGCGGGATGCAAAACTCAGACCGCAATCAAAAAGATTTTCGTCTGATGAGCAACTCCCCGTCCCATCAGCACTTCACGCCTGAATTTTTACTCTTCAAATTTTTCTTAATTATAATATCCAAAACAGTTTTTGTCAATAAATTAATAAAAAATGTGGCACAAACTCAGCGAAATTCATAATATGTATTGAGTTTTAGAAAAAATTTGACTAAGGCTTGATTTATTTTAAGGAGGAGTCATAATGGCAGAAAACAATTTTTTAGAAAACTGCAGAGAAGCAGTTTGCATTGATGCCGGCAGGGTTTACGATTCCTGTTGTGACAGAGATTGTCTTGAAGATTTAAGATGTTACTTATGTGACGATGATCAGGCACTTGTGCAAAATGCTGTGAATGTAAGACTAAAAAACTCAGAAGTACTTAATGTTTATGTAGATGTAGAGCCAGTGAATTTTAACAAGGGGTTCTATGCCTGCGACCTTACCTTTTATTTTCTTGTTGAGCTGGATGTATTCACTTCACACAACACCTTGCCTACCGACGTAAGAGGTATATGTGTATTCAGCAAAAAGGTTATACTTTTCGGAGGCGAAGGAAACGCAAAAATATTCTCAAGCGTAACAAGTGTTAACGGCTCAGACACACAGCTTTATCCAAGAAACAATCTACCAAAATGCGTTGTTCAGACAGTATCTCCCGTTTCACTGTCAGCAAAAATATGCGAGGTTGACAACAGATGTGACAATGTATGCTGTATACCTGATTGTGTCTGCAAGGTTATCGGCAGCAATCTACGAACTTCTCTACCTAACGGAACAAATGCAATTTATGTAACATTAGGTCTGTTCACCGTTGTACAGCTTATCAGAAATGTACAAATGCTTGTTCCTATGTATGATTTCTGTATACCCGAAAAGCAGTGTGACGGAAACTGTTCTGCTGTAACCCCATGTGATGTATTCAGCAAAATAGAATTCCCCACTTCCGACTTTTTCCCTCCCTGCAGCAAAGAGGAATGTTGTTAAAAAAACGCCCCTTACAAAAGGGGCGTTTAACACATTAAAATGCGGTTATTTTAAGTTTATCAAACTGAGCAAAAAATCCTCTCAGTTCAGCAATGGTTTTTTCTACACCGCCTGAAACATTGCTTTCAATATTTATAGGCATAACAGGGTCGTGAACACTAAGTCGCAACAAGAACCATCCGTCCTCAACACAAACACGTATTCCCTCTCTGTTATCATCAGCTATCTTCCATTCCTTTTTGTCTGCTACAAATTTTTCAAGAGAATCAATAACCGTTTGACCGTATTCCTTGAAATTATCTTCAGTGATACTAAATCTGTACTCAACAGATTCAGCAGGTACGGCAAGAGGCTGGAGAAGCTTATCAATGTCGGTTCCCTTTGCAAGTTCGATAACTATCTTTGTAACGAGATACGCTCCGTCATCAAGGAAATAATTCTCCTTTAAGGCAGCGTGTCCTGAGGTTTCAATGGCAAGAGGACAGTTAATCCCTTGTTCACAAAGCTGTTTAGCCATATCAATAACGTTTTTATATCCTCTTTTATAGCGATAATGCTTACAGCCCAAATGTTCCTCTATGAAGGTTTTAAGACCATCTGAGGTTACCGAATCTGTTACAATAGTAGATTTGGGATTCTCCTGACAAACTATTGCACTTGCAAGGGCGATAAGATGATTACGGTTAATTTCAACACCATTACTGTCTACACAGCCAGCTCTGTCAACATCGGTATCAAAAATAATACCCAAATCTGCCTTACTATTGATTACCGCCTCCTGAATACTGTTCATCGCCTTTTCGTTTTCAGGGTTAGGAATATGATTGGGGAACATACCGTCAGGCTCTAAGAACTGACTTCCACTTATATCGGCGCCAAGCTTATGAAGAACATCTTGAGCATAAAAACCGCCCGCACCGTTACCGGCATCAACAATGATATGATAATTTTTAAGAGGAAGTTCTTCTTCGGTTTTTCCAACCGAATCACAAATAATTTTTCTGAGCATTGCAGAATAATCATTCATAAAATTATACTTTTCACAGCTCCCCTTTTTATCAGACAAATATACTGTTTTTGAGTCAGCTAATGATAGTATTTCGGATATATCGTTACCGCCAAGTCCTCCGCTTCTGAGGAAAAACTTAAGTCCGTTACGATCAGAAGGATGATGACTTGCAGTAATCTGAATTGCCGCTGTACAGTCAAGCATAACGGTAGTCATAAACATAGCAGGGGTAGACGAAAGACCGCAATCAACAACCTTTACACCTGAGCTTATAAGGGCATCTATAACGACAGAGCTGATACGATTTGCCGAAATTCTGGAATCATGGCCTACCGAAATTTTCATTTCCTCAGCAGAGATACCTAATTTATCGGTAAGAAAACACACAAAAGCACAGGCAAAATCATTTACCGCTTCATTTGTAAGATTAACTTCGTTTCCTAAAACATCACTTGCAACACCGCGTATATCGGTGCCACTTTTAAACATTGAATAAGACATAACACATCTCCTAAATAAAATCGCATGGAGGACAAAATGAAAATAAAAAAACTAAAGGCAACCGCTAATCAAAGATATTATGAAATAGAAAATACAGACGATTTACTCGATATAATATCCTTACTATACAATAAAACCGAAAAGAACAATAAACTGTATAAATATAACAATAAATATTATTTAGAACTCTTCAAAACTATACCTATAAAAAATTTTACACCAAAAGTAAACTTTTACCTTAAAGGACAACTTGAAGAATACGGCAAACTTATCTGTAATGATGCAATAGCCATAATTGGTTCTAAAATCAAAGAGCCTTGATTTGTTTTACACGCTCGTTCATATCATCAGCAGAGAAAATATAATTACCGGCAACCAAAACATCAGCCCCAGCTTTAACAGCCATAGGGGCTGTTTCTGCATTTATACCGCCGTCAACCTCAAGAAGCACCGAGAGTCCCTGACGGGTAATTTCTGCTTTAAGCTTTGAAAGCTTGTCGAGTGCTGAAGGCATAAATTTCTGACCTCCGAAACCGGGCTCCACAGACATAACCAATACCATATCACAGTATTTAAGCAGAGAAAAAATTTCTTCAGGCTGAGTACAAGGCTTTATAGTAAGACAGGATTTACAGCCATACTCTCTGATTTCCTTTAAAGTCTGCTCACAATTTGAACCTGCTTCATAATGAAAACCGAGATAATCAGAAACCTTTGCAAAATCATTAATATAACGGTGAGGTCTGTCTATCATCAGATGAACATCACATAAAAGCTTTGTATGCTTTTTAATAGAATTAATTACGGGAATACCAAATGATATATTCGGCACAAAAATACCGTCCATAACATCAAGATGAAGCATATCCACGCCAGCATCTTCAAGTTTTTTTATATCATCTTTCAGTTCAAGAAAATCAGCAGTAAGCACCGAAGGAGAAATTTTAACCAAACAAATCACCGCACTGTATTGTATAGTTGTACCAAAACGTGTTGTACTGAAATATTTTACACCATTTTCTAAACTATGTCAATGCACAATGAGGCAAAAGTCGATAAATTATAATATAAGTCGATAAAATCTAATAGTTGAATTGGAAAAGAAATTGTAGTATACTGATATAGTATTTAAAATCATTACGGAGGTCAATATGTCAATTCCAGAATTTTCCGGCACAACCACCCTTCCCTTACTTGCCCTTCGAGGTTTAATTGCCTTTCCGGGTATGCCTATACATTTTGAAGCCGGTCGTAAATCATCAATCGCAGCGCTCAATACCGCTGTTGATAAAGACCAGCTATTATTTCTTGTATCACAAAAAGACCTGAGAGATGAAGAACCCACTCAGGAGCAGTTATATGAAATCGGCTGTGTTGTCCGTGTGCGTCAATTTCTTAAAATTTCAGAAAAGAGTGTAAAGGTTGTGGCTGAAGGTCTTTACCGCGCTCAACGAATTTCGGTTAAAAAGCTTTCTGTTTGCAACTATGCTCAGGTTCGTCGCATAGACGATGCCAATGCCCGTCACACCGAAAAATACACCGAGGCTATCATTCGTAAAATACGCGACGAGTTTGAAAAATACGCTCTGCTCTTACCCTCCGGTATTTCAACCGAAATTATGATGAATGTTGCTACCAATGATGATGTATCTGAGCTTTGTGATTATATTGCAGCAAATATTCCTGCTCCCTTTGACGATAAGCAGTTTCTTCTTGAACAGCGCGACCCGTATGTAAGAGCAAAAATGCTTTTAAAGCTTCTATCCAAGGAATGTGGTCTGTTAAAAATAGACAATAAAATCAGTGAAAGTGTCCGCATGCAGATTGAAGATAATCAGCGTGAATATTATCTCAAAGAGCAAATCAAGGCAATTAACGAAGAGCTTTACGGTGAAACAAATGATGAAACCGAAGAGTATTATGACAAAATTGCAAAAATGGATGCTCCAATGTCGGTTAAAGAAAAACTAAGCATAGAGGTTAACAAACTTTCAAAAATGCCTCCCGGCTCGCAGGAATCCGCTGTTATCAGAAATTATCTTGATGAATGTCTGTCACTGCCTTGGAATAAAAGCACCGCAGTCAAAAACGATATTAAGCGTTCCACAAAAATCCTTGACAGAGATTTTCATGCTATGAAGCAGGTAAAGGAAAGAATTCTTGAAATGCTTTCGGTTTATTCACTTGTTCCGGATATAAGCGGTCAGATTATCTGTCTATACGGACCTCCGGGTGTAGGTAAAACCTCTATAGCCAAGACAATAGCTGAATGTATGGGAAGAAATTTTTCAAGAATTTCTTTGGGCGGTATCAGTGACGAAGCTGAAATACGAGGACACAGAAAAACCTATATCGGTGCTATGCCGGGTAAGATTATGTCGGCAGTCAAGCAATCAAAAAGTAATAATTCACTTATTTTGCTTGATGAAATAGATAAGTTATCCACGAATTATAAAGGTGACCCAGCCTCTGCACTTCTTGAGGTTCTTGACGGCGAACAAAACAGCACATTCACCGACCACTATATCGACCTACCCTTTGACCTAAGCAAAACAGTGTTTATTACAACCGCAAACTCTCTTGAAACAATCCCTCCACCACTTCGCGACAGATTAGAGATTATTGAGCTGACAAGCTATACAAGAGAGGAAAAATTCAACATTGCAAAAAAGCACCTTGTAAAGAAACAGCTTAAGCGTCACGGACTTACTTCTTCTATGTGCAAAATCAACGACACGGCTATTTACGACCTTATTGATTTCTATACCAGAGAATCCGGTGTTAGAACCTTAGAAAGAAAAATCGCATCTCTTTGCCGAAAAGCCGCAAAAGAAATCGTTGAAAATAAAACTATTTGCGTAAAAATCGACAGTAATAAAGTAAAGGAAATGCTTGGACGCCATCGTTTCCGTCCCGAAGAAATACCTGCTGAAAACGAAGTTGGTGTTATTAATGGACTTGCCTGGACTTCGGTTGGCGGCGAAATAATGCAGATTGAAGTTTCTGCTGTTCCCGGCACAGGAAAGCTTGAGCTGACAGGTTCTCTTGGCGAAGTTATGAAAGAGTCTGCTCATGCAGCACTCACCTATGTTCGCTCACGTGCCGACCATTTAGGCATTGCCTCAGACTTCTATAAGACTAAAGATATTCATATACACGCAACCGAGTCTGCTATTCCAAAGGACGGCCCTTCTGCCGGTGTAACAATGACAACTGCACTCGTTTCTGCCCTTACAGATACCCCCATAAGAAGAGATATTGCTATGACAGGTGAAATTTCAATTCGAGGACGTGTTCTTGCTATAGGAGGGCTTCGCGAGAAATCAATCGCAGCTTACAGAGGCGGCGTAAAAACCGTATTTATCCCCAAAGATAATGTTGCCGACCTTGAGGATGTAGACCAAATTGTTAAAGAGCATCTTGAGTTTATACCTGTTGGCCATCAGGATGAAATTTTAGATAAGGCATTGGTAAAGCTATGAACTATAACAAAATAGAATATGAAAAATCTTTTGGCACTGCCGCACAACTTGGCGAGTCTGATTTGCCAGAATTCTGTTTTTCAGGCAGGTCTAATGTGGGCAAATCTTCACTGATTAATAAGATAGTCAACCGTAAATCTCTTGCAAGAGTAAGTGCCAGTCCCGGAAAAACCGTAACAATTAACTTCTTTAAGCTTGATACCATACGGCTTGTTGACCTTCCCGGTTATGGATATGCCAAGGTTCCTTTTGGAGAGAGAACCCGTTGGTCTGACCTTATGGAAAGCTATTTCAGAACAGGAAGAAACATTAAAATGGTGTTTCAGCTTATTGATATGCGTCATCCGCCAAGCGAGTTCGATTACTCTATGCTTGATTTTATGTATCAGATGAATATACCCTACACCGTTGTTCTCACAAAGTGCGACAAGCTTAATAAGAGTCAGTATAATGAGCGAATGACACTTATTACAGAAGAACTCGCCGATTTCATCGACGGTGTGGAAATAATTCCCACCTCAGCTTCTTCTGGCTATGGTATAGATAAAATAAAAGCAATTTTAGAGGCTGACTGATAATGGCACAATATTTATGGATTCCTCTCACTCTCATTTTCGGTATTTTCAAAGGTGCAAGAGAACTGCTAAAAAAAGGGGCGCTCGATTATAATACAGGACTTGAGATACTTCTCCTCTATTCCATATCATCTTTTGTTCTTGTATTACCCAACACAAAAGAAGCTTTTTTCCTTGATGAATGGTGGCTATATTTTGCTGTAGCACTCAAAGCACTTGCTGTGTTTATTGCTTGGATATGCGGCTTTGCTGCCCTTGAAAAAATGCCTGTAAGTATATACAGTATTCTCGACCTGTCCGGTATACTTTTTTCTACACTTTTTGCTGTTATATTTGTTGGCGAGAGCCTTACTTTAACCGTTACGTTGGGTATTGTGCTTGTTTGCATAGGTTTGTTTATGCTAAAAATAAAGCCAAAAAAAAGCACTGTAATTACCAAAGACGCAAATTCAGTGGCTGCAAAATACGTTATTCTCGCCTTTTGTTATACAGGCTTCAATTCTGTTTCCGGAACCCTTGATAAGCTTCTCAGAAGAGATAACCTTATTTCAAGCGTACAGCTTCAGTATTGGTTTATGCTCTTTCTTTGTCTGTTTTACTGTTTATATTTTCTGCTTAAAAGAATACCTGTAAACTGGAAAACGGTTCTTAAAAATTACAGAATATACATTATGGCAATACTTCTTATTTTAGCCGACAGAGCTTATTTTACCGCAAATGGTATGAACAGCTCACTTACGGTTATGACCCTTCTTAAACAAATAAGTTGCATTGTGGTAATTATAGGTGGAAAAATTTTCTTCAAAGAGAAAGATATTACTTATAAACTACTTTGTGCCGCCATAGTTATAACCGGTATTGTAATTTCCACTCTTTAGATATTTTTGCTTGACAATATCTCTATTTAATCATAAAATTAAATTAACAAATTCTCACAAAGAGGTGTATTTTTATGAAACTTGGTGTTTTAACCAACCTATTGGGTAATGAACCCTTTGAACAGGCTCTTGCTTATTTTAAGTCCATTGGTCTTGAGATGATTGAAGTCGGTTCGGGCGGATACCCCGGCACTCAGCATGCTGACCCTGATGTACTTTTAAACGATGATAAAGCTCTTGAAGAATTCAAGGCAACCGTTGCAAAGTACGGACTTGAAATCAGTGCTCTGAGCTGTCATGCAAACCCTGTTCATCCCGACAAAAAGATTGCTGAAGAATACGATACAGCTATAAAGAAGACAATTCTTCTTGCAGAAAAGCTTGGTATTCATCAAATCAACACTTTTTCAGGCTGTCCCGGTGACTGCGAAACAAGCGAAAATCCAAACTGGGTAACTTGTGCATGGCCACCTGAATTTGCAAAGGTTGTTGAGTGGCAGTGGAACGAAAAGCTTATTCCCTACTGGAAAGAAACCGTTAAATTTGCAAGAGAACACGGTGTAGATAAAATTGCTTTTGAAATGCACCCCGGATTTTGTGTATACAATCCCGAAACACTGCTAAGACTGCGTGCTGCCGTAGGTCCTGAGATTGGCGCTAACCTTGACCCCAGCCATCTTATCTGGCAAGGTATGGACCCTGTTGCTGTTATTAAGGCACTTGGCAAAGAAAATGCAATTTTCCACTTCCATGCAAAAGACACTAAGATTGACCCATACAACACCGCTGTTAACGGATGTAACGACTATAAATCATATACCGATTTTGCAGGTCGTTCCTGGTCATTCAGAGCTGTTGGCTACGGCAATGATGAGTCCTACTGGAAGGATATAATCAGCGCTCTTGCTATTGTTGGTTACGATTATGCAATCAGCATTGAACACGAAGACGGTCTTATGGCTCCAAAAGAAGGTCTTGAAAAGGCTGTCGGCGTTCTCAAAAACTGCCTTATCTACGAAAGCAACTGCAATATGTGGTGGGCGTAAATTTATAAAAAAAACAAACCGGATATTCCGGTTTGTTTTTTTATAAATTATTTTGTTTAAAAAGGTAGGCATATCTATCCTTTTCAAGTTCAGAAGCGTTATGAACAGTGATTGCTGTAGATTGGCTTTCTGTAAGCAAATCTTTTCCGTCATACACAGTAATGCTATAATTTTGAATAGTATTATTTATATTAAATACATCCTTAAACTCTGCATTGTCAGTTTCACACACAAATGTATAACATGGACTGTCATTAACGCTCTTGTACACCCTGTAAACACCGCTATAAGCATCTTCCCACTTCAGAGTGATAACTTCTCCATCTTTTGAGCTTTCCAGTTTTTCAACGGGATTTAAGCGTATAATTTTGGAAAAATTCTCAATGTAGTATGTATTTCCTTTTTGTGTATCAAAGGAAACAAAATAATCATCCTTTTCTGCTTGAACAGGCTTTCCATACGAATCTCTAACAATAACGTTTCTGACACCTGCATATCGAAGACGGAACTTACCACCAACAACACTTTCCACGGTTACTGTGTCAGCATATCCATTGCTCCAGCTACAATTTACAGTAAAGTTACCTCTTGCCTTAAGTCCTTTAAAACTACCGCTTCTAAAATCGGTAGGCAAAGCGGGAAGTAAATTAACAAAACCCTCGTGACTCTGCATAAGCATTTCAGTTATTCCTGCAATAGCCCCAAAGTTACCATCAATTTGAAACGGAGGATGCCAATCCCAAAGATTACCATAGGTACGCTCTTTAAGTAAATTTTTAAGAAGATGATAGGTATGTTCCCCATCACCCGTCCGCGCCCAAGCGCAAAGCCTATGTGCAAGAGCCCAACCTGTAGATTTATCACCACGAAGCAGTAGTGTTTTCTTTGCAGCATCCATCCAAGCTGTAGTATTGCTGTTAATAAGACTACCTGGCATTAAAGCCATAAGATGTGAAATATGACGGTGATTCGCTTCGCCTATTTCACCATAAAAATGTTCCTCCTCATATTCCTTTATCTGACCGCTATAGCCTATATGTATTGGATCATATCGGTTAATTTGCTCTATTTGTATTTCATATGCCTTATCTTTAACATCAAGCAAATCTGCACATTCAATAAAATCTTTACCATTTTCATAAATCAACTGCTGGTCAAAAGCGCAACCGACAGTGAGGTAATACATTTGATTTAAATCAAGACGTGAATTCCAATATTTTCCGATTATTTGTTCAGGAGAAGCCGAACGCGTTGCAAGGTATCTACCATCATAATTTTTTACTGCTTTTGTCAGAAATTTTGACATACCTTGCACAATCGGATAAGTGACATTATTAAGTATATTCTTATCTCTGGTAAAATCATAATAATCCCAGAATAACTTTGAAGTAAGACCGCCGGTACCGGGACCCGAATGATTCTCAGGAGGACTAATTGAATAAGCGTTACTGCTCGTACCTATAGCCCAACCACACTCACCTTTTCCTTCCATGTAATTCTCAGGCAAATACATATTTACATATTCCGATGCGATTTCCTGAGCACGTGGCAAATAAGCCTTAACAAAGTCGGAGAAAGCCTCAAATGTTTCTGCAAGGTTTGTAGAAAAAGCAGGCCAATAATTCATCTGCACATTAATATTATGCCAATACCCACAACCCCAAGGCGACCTATCGTGTACATTCCATACACCCTGCAGACTTGACGGCAAGGTTCCTTTTCTTGAAGACGAAATCAGCAAATATCTACCAAACTGATAATAAAGCTCAACTACTCGCAAATCTTTGTCATTTTTCCTAAAAGCTTCAAGTAATTCATCAGTAGGAACGTCATTATCACAGTCAGCAATGTTAAGCTCTACACGTGAAAAAAGTCGAGAATAATCCTCAACGTGCCGCAAATACAAATTATCATATCCACACTTTAATGCGTTTTCAAGAAGTAATGTAACCTTATTATGAGGATCATCGCCAACTGTTTTCTTGGTTGTCTCCTGCTCTAAGAAAACCTTAGAATCAAGTTTATAAGAAGTACCCTGTACATAATATATATACGCATAACCTGCATTTTTAACAGAAACTTTATTATCGCTATATGCAACCTCACCATCTGTATCAACAGTCATCTGTGCCTCAAAAATCAGATTGTGCAAAGGTAGAGTGCCACGCAAAATCAAAACATTTTCCATAGCCTTAACCTCTCCGGTCTTACGTGAAGACTCGATATACGGTATTATCGGCCGTATATCAAAACTCAGTTCTCTTCTATCGCAGGTAAGTTTAATTACAAGGCAATTATCGGGATAAGAGGTAAAAGCCTGTCGAGTATAACCGAAACCATTATATTCATAATCACAAAAAGCATATGCATTATTAAGATCAAGTCCACGCACATATTTCTTTACATTACTATGAAAGAAATCAATATAAATTTCCGCAAAGTTATTAAGACCGCCTTCACTCAACGGATTGGCTAACTCGTTAGAGGTCATCTGAATTCTCTCAATATCTATACCACCAAAAATGTTAGCACCCATATAGCCGTTGCCCAAAGGTAAGGATTGTCTTTCCCAGCCAATATCACTATTTTCAGCAGGTCTATCATAAAACATTACAAGCTTATTCATACTCTCACACCCTTGCATATAATAAGTTTATACTACCATATTAATCAAAATTTGTAAATATAAAAAAATGACGGTAAAACCGTCATTTAAATAACTGCACCATTTATGTAGCAGTTGTATCTGTAGCAGAGGAATTAAGACCGAAACTTACCGATAATGCCATATCTATTTCCCCCATTGACCTATTATCAAGGGTTCCCATTTTTTCCTTCAGTCTTTTTTTATCAATAGTTCTCACCTGTTCAAGCAAAACAATTGAGTCCTTTGCAAGTCCCGAAGATACTGCATTGACCTTTATGTGAGTGGGCAAAGAAGCCTTATCGTGTTGGCTTGTAATTGCCGCCGCTATAACTGTGGGACTATATCTGTTACCGACATCATTTTGCACTATCAGTACAGGTCTGACTCCGCCCTGCTCCGACCCAACTACAGGACTTAAATCCGCGTAATAAATGTCACCGCGTTTTATACTCATTAATCTTTCACACTCCAAAATTATTTGCAATATTATTCTTGACAACTAATTACAAATAAATTCATTAATACAGTATATGTGAAAAATTTTATAATGATAAAATAAAAAACCTGCCGAAGCAGGTTTTCTTTATAAAACTTTGGATAGAAAATCCTTAAGTCGCGATGACTTGGGATTTGTAAAGAACTCTTCAGGAGAAGCATCCTCCATAATAACACCCTCATCAATAAATATAACGCGGTCTGCAACTTCTCTGGCAAAGCCCATTTCGTGAGTAACAACAACCATTGTCATACCACTTTTTGCAAGCTCCTTCATTACCTCTAACACTTCACCAACCATTTCGGGATCAAGTGCGCTGGTAGGCTCGTCAAACAGCATAACTTCAGGATTCATAGCAAGAGCACGAACTATGGCAACACGCTGCTTCTGTCCGCCTGAGAGCTGTGATGGATAGCTGTTTGCTTTATCATCAAGACCTACTCTTGTAAGAAGTTCATGTGCGTTCTTATTAGCCTCAGCCTTAGTTTTTTTCAAAAGCTTAATGGGAGCCAAGGTCATATTTTTAAGTATGGTCATATGCGGAAAAAGATTAAACTGCTGAAATACCATACCCATTTTTTGTCTGTGTAGGTTTATATCGGTTTTAGGGTCGGTTATATTAACATCATTAATATAAATATCGCCACCCGTTGGTTCTTCGAGCCTGTTAAGACAGCGTAAAAATGTTGATTTTCCGGAACCCGAAGGGCCGATGACGACAACCACTTCGCCTTTTTTTATTTCAATATCAATACCCTTTAGTACATGAATATCGCCAAAGGATTTTTTCAGGCCATTAACCTTAATAATTGTATCGTTAGTGGTCACTCTTACGCAGCCTCCTTTCGAGAATACCTAAAAGCTTGGTCATTATAATTACAATAACAAGATAAATAATAGCAAGACTGATATATGGCACATAAGCCTGATATGTTTTACTAACAATATTCTGTGCTTGTTTTGTAACATCACGTAAAGCGATAACCGATACAAGAGAAGTATCTTTTAAAAGGGTTATCATTTCGTTACCAAGAGCAGGAAGAATATTTTTAAAAGCCTGTGGAATTATAATATGCCACATAGTCTGAGCATAATTAAGACCGAGAGAACGTCCAGCCTCACTCTGACCGACATTAATTGACATAAGACCCGAACGTACAATTTCAGCAACATAAGCACCCGAATTGATACCTAAGGTAACAATACCACAGACAATCATACCTATTTCTGTTTTTGGCACCATAATAACAAAGCCCATAATAAGAAGCTGCACCATCATAGGTGTTCCACGGATAACAGTTAGATATAAATTACAAAACCAGTTAAGAAATCTTAGTATAAAAAAAGATTTGCTTGATCCGTTAGAATCATGTGCAGTTCTGATAATAGCTATAATAAGACCAATAATTACGCCAAGAATCAAAGCACCTATTGTAACTATAAATGTAATTTTAAGACCGTCGGTAAAAAACTTCCACCTGTTTTGATAAATGAAGGTCTGGTATAACTGGAATAAAAAGGTCTGCAGCCACTGTGGCATAGACTGAATCCACTGTGGTGTAGAAGCAAGCCAGTCGGCAAAATTTAAGATAGTCACAGATTTTCACCTTTCATTAGAAACAGGGCGGCAAAGCCGCCCTGTTTGTGATTTAACAATTAATTACTCTGCGGGAATGTATTTATTGATGATTTCATCAATTTTGCCTTCATCTTTGAGTTCCTTAAGAGCAGCATTGAACTTGTTGAGAAGATCTGTGTTGTCCTTAGAGAAAGCTGCAGCATAATCCTCAGTTACATATTCTGTTTCAAGAATTTTAAGACCAGCATTTGCTTTTACATAATTCTTAGCAGGCTCATTATCAATAACAACACAGTCAACCTGACCGTTCATAAGAGCAGCAACAGCAAGAGCGCCGTTAGCGTACTGCTTAACGTTATCCTGACCAAAATCATCAGTACAATAAATGTCACCTGTGGTACCGGACTGAACACCGATAACCTTTCCGCTTAAATCGTCAGCGGTAGCAATATCAGAGCCTTCTTTAACAATAATTACCTGAACACCTGTAGCGTATGTATCTGAGAAATTAACCTGAAGAAGACGCTCATCAGTAACTGTCATTCCTGCAAGAGCAAAGTCAATAGACTTGGATTCAACAGCAGTAAGAAGTGAATCAAATTCCATATCTCTGATTTCAAGCTTATAGCCTAATTTATCAGCGATAGCCTGTGCGATTTCAGCATCAATACCAACAATATTTCCGTTGTCGTCAACAAACTCATAAGGGGGGAAGCTGGCATTGGTTCCCATAACAAGAGTATCTCCCTTGCCGCAGCCTGCAAAACAGGTTACGCAAAGAGCAAGTGCAAGAACAAGTGCGAAAATTCTTTTAATATTTTTCATAAAATTTACCTCCAATAAATTTAATGTACATATACTATAACATTAAATGTATAAAAATTCAAGTGATATTTTTAATTTATAGCTTTAAAACTTGATTTTTCAACATTTTTTATCTAAATCCGCACAAAAATTATGCATATTTTTGCATCAAATGCAAATCAAAACAAAAAATATGCATAAAATAGTGATACTGCACAACTTGACTATAAATAATTTTCGTGATATAATATCGTCCTGTAACATTGTGAAAGGAGTATAAATATGTCGGAGAATACCAAAACCATAACCACAAATAAAAAAGCCTTCCACGAATATTTTGTTCTCGAAAGCTTCGAAGCCGGCATATCACTCTCCGGCACCGAAATCAAGTCGATTCGCGGTGGCAATGTTAATTTAAAGGATGCTTGGTGCAGTATTGATAACGGTGAGCTTATTATCAAGCAGATGCACATAAGCCCTTATGAGTTCGGGAATATTTTTAATAAGGACCCCATAAGACCCAGAAAACTTCTTGTTCACAAAAGAGAGATAATGAGAATGTTCGGTCTTATTAAACAGCAAGGTCTTACGCTTATTCCCCTATCATTATATTTCAAGGGTTCTCTTGTTAAGGTACAGGTTGGACTTTGTAAGGGTAAAAAGCTGTATGATAAAAGAGCAGTTGCTGCAAAAAAAGATGCCGCGAGAAATATTGACCGTGCACTGAAAGAGCAAAACCATTAAATATGGGGGCGTAAAGGTTTCGACAGGGACCGTGAAGCATAGGAAGCGAGCGGTGGTTGTGGGACCACCTAAAAACTCACAAATTTAAAATTAAACGACAACAATAAAGTTGCTCTTGCTGCCTAATTAGGCAGCCGTCTGACCTGAGAGTGCCGCGGCTCAGCGAAGGCGTCATTTAGCGGCGTACGTGAACGAAGGGTTGCTCATCCCTTTGTCATGACTTTGAGCTACCGATACCGTAAGGGTGACATTTCCCGTATGGTAAAGGGAACTTAAATAAATGTCTGCGCTCGGAGAAGCCCGTGTGGAACGATTTTTGGACAGGGGTTCGACTCCCCTCGCCTCCACCATGTAAAAAACCTCTTTTGTCTACCGAGCAAAAGAGGTTTTTTATAATGATATCCGTTCCCGATGGTCACGGATGATATAGCTGACGCTATGATATCTGCTCCGCAGATGCTATACGCTTCGCGTATGAAGGGAACGGATATTATATCATATTTGCAACGCAAATATATCATACGGCTTTGCCGTATATCATATCGCATTAGCGATATATCATTGAAAAGTGCAACGATTTATGGTATAATTCAATTAGACAAACTTGAATTTGTAAAAAACGAGGATTGATTATGAAGAAGTCAATTATATGGATATTTGCAACTTTTCTCTTGGTATTGGTTGCAGGTATCGTTTTATACAGTTTGGCAAGACCTTATGAAATAGAAACGCACGAATACGAGATTAAAGAAAATTTCAATGATATAAAAATCACAACAGATACCGCAGATATTCAATTCATCCTTTCCGAAAACCCAAGCACTTTCATTATTTGTGAGGAAGAAAAGAATGCAAATCATTCTGTCACAGTAAAAGAAAACACATTGCGAATTGAAATTGTTGACGACCAAAAATGGTACGAGGATATAGGCATAAAACTTCGCACACCAAAAATAACAGTATATTTAGGAAAAAGTGAATATGGTAATATCTCACTTGAAACCGATACAGGAAATGTTTTATTAGATGATGTAATCACAACAGGAAAACTAACAATCGAAACAGGTACAGGCAATGTGAACTTTGAAGATTGTGACGCAAGTGAGGTTATTATTAAAACAGATACAGGCAATGTTACGGGAAGCTTCCTTACAGATAAAGTTGTTTTTGCTGAAAGCGACACAGGCAAAATTGATATTCCAAAAGTAATCGCAGACGAAAAATGTGAGATTATCACAGATACAGGCAATGTCAAAATCACGATTGAGCAGGGAAACAAAAACAGTTAGACAAATTCCAATTTGCCGAACTGATCGCACACTACTTTTGCTTACTTTTACCTCAATTCTGCTACGTTTGGTTACTCTTTCGCAACCAGAAAACCGCCATTTATGGCGGTTTTCCTTTATTCATAAGGCTTTAGAGGTTATTTTTAAAAATTAATTTATTGAAAAAATATCGTAAAATACACTAAAAAATCACACAAAATAGTAAAAAGTTCACACGAAAGTTCACACGAATTCATACACATCACTAAACGGAACCAAAACCTAATGTAATTCATTGTCAGAGGAATTTTTGTTGACATTTCAGCATTTTCGAATACAATATTCTCAGAAGATTTTTCGTTAAAAATCGTCAGCGATTTATGCGCTGAGGATTAACTTGAGAAAGGTCTTTTTTTTATACTGAGAATATTTAATAAAACTATTGAGGCATCGACTTATATATGGTATAATCGTTTTACAAACCACATTACTCTTCAAAACAAAAGGAGAATTGTTATGAGTAAAGTTGTAAATGAACCAAAATATAAAAACGGACTTCTTCAAGCTATCCGTGCACAGCTTGAGCACAGAGCCTTCTGGCTTTATCTGCTTTGTGACGAGGCAAAAAAGCGCGGTCTTGACCCTAAGGATTTTGGCAGTGCCGCTATTAAGCGTTGCGGATTATCCCAAGGAGCTGACCTTGTAAAAAAAGGCAACACCGACAGCCTTAAAGGACTTCACAAAACTCTATTCACAAAACCTGCGCAGCTTGTTTTTGAAATGAAAATTTTAGAATCGACCGACGATAAACTTTCTATTGATTTTCACTATTGTCCATTAGTCAAAGCTTGGCAAAAAGCGGGTTGTTCCGATGAGGAAATTGCAATGCTCTGTGATATTGCAATGTGTGGCGACCACGGTATCGGTCAGTGCTACGGCAGTGTTCTTGAACTACCAAAATGTATCGCTAAGGGTGACGATGTTTGCAGTCTTCGCTATCATAAGAAATAATCTACAAACTTTTTAGACTTTTACACAAAAACATAGCCTATTTTCAGGCTATGTTTTTCTACTATGTAAAAAATCAAATTTTTTCAAATTTCCTCTTTATTTGTATTATAGTTTTTGTTATAATGTTAAGGTAATAAAGTTTGAAAGGAAAAGAATTATGGGTGGTTTTTTTGGCGTTGCTTCAAAAGAAGATTGTGTGTTTGATTTATTTTATGGAGTTGATTATCACTCGCACTTAGGTACTCGTCGTGCAGGCATGGCGGTTTACAGTGATACAAACGGCTTCGATAAATCCATTCACAATATTGAAAACGCCCCTTTCAGAACAAAGTTTTATGATGAATTTAGTACTATGAGCGGTAATCTTGGTATAGCTTGTATATCTGATTATGAAGCACAACCGATTTTAATTCGTTCACACCATGGCTCGTATGCTATTTCTACAGTAGGAAAAATAAACAATGCTGACGAAATCTATAAAAAAGTAATTTCTAAAAACACTCATTTTTTCGAAATGAGAAACGGCGAAATTAATCCTACGGAATTAGTAGCAGCAATTATCAATCAAAAGGAAAATTTTATTGAGGGTATCAGATATGCTCAGGACATTATAGATGGTTCAATAAGTATGCTCATCCTTACCCCAAAAGGAATATATGCCGCCCGTGATAAAATGGGCAGAACTCCAATTTCAATAGGCAAAAGCGACAACGGATTTTGCTATAGTTTCGAAAGTTTCGCTTACCTTAATCTTGGATATAACGACTATAAAGAACTTGGTCCGGGTGAAATCACCGTAATTACTCCCGATTCTGTTAAAACTTTAGTTAATCCTGGCACAGATATGAAAATATGCACATTTTTATGGGTCTATTACGGCTACCCTTCGTCATCTTACGAAGGAATCAGTGTTGAAAAAATGCGTAATAATTGCGGTAAAGCAATAGCCAACAGAGATAATATAGTTCCTGATATTGTTGCAGGCATTCCTGATTCCGGTATTGCCCACGCTATCGGCTACGCCAACGAATCCGGTGTTCCCTATTCCAGACCGTTTGTTAAATATACTCCTACTTGGCCACGCTCTTTTACGCCTCCACATCAAAATAAGCGTAATCTTATTGCAAAAATGAAGCTTATACCCATCCACGACCTTATAGAAGACAAAAAGCTTCTTTTGATTGACGACTCTATTGTACGCGGTACACAGATGCGTGAAACAACCGATTTCTTATATGAATGTGGTGCTAAAGAAGTTCATATTCGACCTGCCTGTCCTCCAATTCTTTTTGGGTGTAAATATCTTAGTTTTTCTCGTTCGAGCAGCGAAATGGAATTAATAACAAGAAAAGCAATCAGTGAACTTGAAGGCACCGATGAAATAAGCAAAGAAAGGCTTTCATTATATGCTGATCCGGACAGCGTTGAATATGAAGCTATGGTAAACAATATTTGTCAGAAGCTACATTTCACAACGCTACGTTATAACAGACTTGACGATATGCTCAATGCAATCGGTATTGACAAAAACAAACTCTGTACTTACTGTTGGAATGGTAAAGAATAATAAAAATAACGGAGAAATTCTCCGTTATTTTTTTATACATCTAAACTTATCAAATCATCAAGAGTTTCACGTTTAACAGCAATATAATCCTTTTCACTATTAAGCATTACAACACAAGGTCTTGCAACTCTGTTATAATTTGAAGCCATCGAATAATTATATGCACCTGTAGTAGCAACAGCAATTATATCATTTTCTTCAGGCTTTGCAATCATAACATTTTCTTGAATTAAATCGCCTGATTCGCAGCAACGTCCCGCGATAGTAGCAACGTAATCCGCTTCTTTTGAAGCTTTGGAAGCATTATACACAGTGTACTCAGACTCATACAAAGCATATCTTGGATTATCAGTCATACCACCATCAATAGAAACATAATTTCTATAATCCTTAATCTCTTTAACACTGTTAACAGTGTAAAGTGTCATACCTGCATCAGCAACCAAACTTCTACCCGGCTCCATAAGTATCTTTGGAACCTCGAAATTTTCGTTCTTACATATTTCATTAACTGCCACAGCAACTTCTTCGATTTTAGCTCGATAATCAATTACAGGGTCATTTTCGGTATACTGAACGCCAAAGCCTCCGCCAAGATTCAGTGTACTTGCTATAAATCCAAGTTCGTTTTTGATTTTCACCATAAACTTAATCATTACTTTAGCAGCGGTTACGAAAGGTTCTGACTCAAATATCTGTGAACCGATATGGCAATGAAATCCCTCCAAAGAAACGTTTTTGAGTGATAAAGCTTTACGAGTAGCTTCAACCGCATCACCGTTATCTATAGGAATACCAAATTTTGACTCAACCGAACCTGTTGAAATTTTTTTATGGGTATGTGGATCAATTCCCGGTGTTACTCTTAAAATCACCCTCTGAATAACTCCGTAACTTTTGGAAATATTATCTATCAACGAAAGTTCACTGACATTATCTACAACAAAACAACCAATACCCTTTTGAATAGCAAATTCAATATCTTGACAGCTTTTACTGTTTCCGTGGTAAAAACACTTTTCCATAGGGAAACCTGCCTTATATGCAGTATAAAGCTCACCCGGAGATACCACGTCAACGTTTATACCCTCTTCCCTTGCAATTTCATAAATACGCTTACAGGAAAAGGCTTTACTTGCATATTCAGGGACAGAGCCACTTGGGAAAAAATCTTCAAGTGCTTTTTTATAGACTCTTATTCGTTCTCTTATCATTTCTTCATCCATAAGATAAAGAGGTGTTGAGTATTTCTGAGCAAGTTCTACTGTGTTGTATCCCGCAAATTCAAGGGTACCATTTTCACTAATGGTAATATTCTTACTCAACATATTTAAACCAAACCTTGCTTCTTCATTTCTTCAATAAGCTTATTACGATGCTCTGTTTCCATAACAGTGAGAGGTGAACGAAGATATTCATCACAATATCCCATAACTGACATAGCAGATTTTACAGGAATAGGATTAACCTCACAAAACAGTGCATTAATTAGAGGCAATAGTTCAAGCTGAAGCTCTGCGGCACCCTTAACATCACCTGCAAAAAACTTATCACATATCTCAACACTCTTCTTTGGCAATGGGTTAGAAAGTACAGATATACAGCCCTTTCCACCAAGAGCAAGAATAGGAACAATCTGGTCATCATTTCCTGAATACACATCCATCTTATCACCAACAAGATGAATAATTTCCGCGATCTGAGAAATGTTGCCGGAAGCTTCTTTGATAGCAACTATGTTTGGATGTTCAGCAAGAGCAGCAACGGTTTTTGGCTCAATGTTACAGCCGGTTCTCGACGGAACATTGTAAAGAATAACAGGAGCGGTAGAAACATCAGCAATCGCTGTAAACATTTCAATAAGACCCTTCTGAGTAGCTTTATTGTAATAAGGAGTAACCACAAGGACACCGTCAACTCCACACTCACAGGCATGTTTTGTAAGCTCTATTGCATAAGCTGTGTCATTAGAGCCGGTTCCTGCAATAACAGGTATTCTTCCATTTACTCTCTTAACAGAAAAATCAATAGCAGCTCTGTGTTCTTCATCAGTAAGAGTTGAGCCTTCACCTGTTGTTCCGCATACAACAAGAGCATTTACTCCTTCCTCTATCTGCCAATCAATAAGCCTACCGAACGCCTCATAGTCAATTCCATCTTTATTAAGTGGTGTGATAATTGCAGTTGCAATTCCTGTAAATACTGTTTTTTTCATTATGATTTCCTCCAATTGAATGTTGCAATAAAAAATAGCCGACAAATCGGCCATCAAAATCAGAAGCATCAAAGAAGCGATGTATTATTCCGGTTTCGATAGCACTCCGCAGAATAACTGCGACAGTAGTACAAATCTTATTTTGTACTACCAGAATCACTTCTACCAAAGGTCATCTTCGGCGGCGGCTCCTTTCATCATAAGTATTTCCCCGTCGGGCATTAAACTTAAGACTACTGATAACCTACCGCACCTCTATCTTTTATTGCAGATATTCTATCACACTATTTAATTTTTGTCAACATAATAATTATAGTCGTATTTTATAATTATTTCTATTGACATAATTTACTGAAAATTATATTATTATATATGTATATATGTGTATTAGATACACACGAAAGGAGAAAACCAATGATAAAAGAAAAATACAATCTCTGGCTTGAGAAAGCTACCAAGGATCCTGATATTAAAGCTGAGCTTTTATCCATCCAAAACGACAGCGAAGCTATCTCGGACAGATTTTATAAAGATTTGGAATTTGGCACAGGTGGACTTCGTGGCGAAATCGGTGCAGGCACAAACAGAATGAACGTGTATACCGTTTCTAAAGCCACACAGGGACTTAGCGAATATGTAAACTCTGTAAACAAAAACGGCAGTGTTGCAATCGCTTATGACAGCCGAATCAAATCAGATGTATTCGCTTATACAGCCGCATCAATTTTTGCAGCTAACGGAATTAAAGTTTATATTTACAAGGAACTGATGCCCACACCTATGCTTTCATATGCCGTTCGTTACTTCGGTTGCGATGCAGGTGTTGTTATCACAGCAAGTCATAACCCTGCTAAATATAACGGCTACAAAGCATACGGTAGCGATGGTTGTCAGTTAAATCTTGAAGCCAGCAACTATGTACTTTCGATTATGAACAAGGTTGATATTTTCGAGGGTGTCAAATCTACTGATTTCGATACCGCCGTTAAGGAAGGTAAAATTCAGTACATCGGCGATGAGGTAATTGAGAGCTATCTTGATGAAGTTCAGAAATGCTCTGTGGCAAAAGATATTGATTTATCAGGATTAAACGTTATTTATACCCCTATTCACGGTAGTGGTAACAAACCTGTCAGAGCAATTCTTAAGCGTATCGGAATTAATAATGTTACTATCGTTCCCGAGCAGGAAAAACCTGACGGCAACTTCCCGACAGCTCCCTATCCCAATCCCGAAATCAAACAGCCCTTTGAATTAGCATTAAAGCTTGCAGAAAATATTAATCCTGATTTGCTTCTTGCAACCGACCCTGACTGCGACCGTGTTGGCATTGCAGTTCGTCATAATGGCGAATTTAAGCTGTTCTCAGGTAATGACGTTGGTGCACTTCTTCTTAACTACATCATTGAGAGAAGAAAAGCCACAGACACAATGCCCGAAAATCCAATAGCTATAAAAACCATTGTTACAACTGAATTATGCAAAAAAATTGCAATGGATAATAATGTTGAGCTTTTGGACGTTCTTACCGGTTTTAAGTTTATCGGCGAACAAATCGGTGTACTTGAAAGCAAGTCAGAGGAAAACAGATATATCTTCGGATTTGAAGAAAGCTATGGTTATCTTGCAGGAAGCTATGTAAGAGATAAAGATGCAGTTGTTGCTTCAATGCTTATTTGTGAAATGGTTGCCTACTATAAAAAGCAAGGTACCAATCTTGTAGAAATTCTTGATGACATTTATAAAAAATACGGTTATTTCTACTGTTCACAGAAAAATTACACCTTCGAAGGCGAATCGGGTATGAAGCATATTTCTGAGATTATGGACAATCTTCGCAAAACTCCCCCCTGTTGCATTCTTGGAGATAAGATAGTCAAAATATGTGACTATAACAGTTCAGAGGAAACTGACGTAATTTCAGGAAAGATTTCTGAAATTAAGCTTCCAAAATCAAATGTTCTTTCCTTCGCCTGCGCTGACGGTTCCTCACTTATCGCCCGTCCATCAGGCACAGAACCTAAAATAAAATTCTATCTCAGTGCTGTTGCACAAACAGATGAACTCTGTAGCAAAAAACTTGACGAGTTAGAAGAATTTACAAAAACACTTATTTAACACAAACAAAATTAAAAGTGGTATTGCATTTGCAATACCACTTTTTTATTCATATACTAATTATCCTGTAATACCTACACGGTCAATGCTCTTAACAAATTTTCTCTGAAGGAAAATATACATAATAAGCATTGGCGCAATAAACAGAATACAGCAAGCACACTGTGTAGCTGTCATTTTATATCCGCCCCAAACATTATACAAGGTCTGCATAATGTCCTTAACATTGGAAAGTCGAACAGCTAATGGCATAGACTCATAACTATTCATAAGCATTATAGCAAGATAATAATCATTCCAATGCCAAATAATTGAGAAAATAGATACCGTAGTAATTACAACACCCGAGGAAGGAAGCGCAATTTTAGTATATGTCTTGAAAAGACCTGCACCGTCAATCCATGCAGCTTCTTCAAGTTCTCTTGGAAGACCTTTATAGAACTGCATATAGATGTATGTAATAATACCGGAACGTAGACCTATAGCAAAGAGAGATGGCAGATAGAAAACAAAACCAGTATTAAGTATGTTAATTCTGATTCCTGCACCGGTCACATCATTAATTAATCCAATTATTCCAAAAAAGTCGAGACTTGAGAAGTTCATCATTTTAGGAATAATAATCATCTGGTCAGGCACAAGAATGGTAAGAATCAGCATAAACATAAGTATCTTCTGACCCTTAAACTTAAATCTTGCAAGACCGTATGCAACCAATGAACAAGAAATGATTTCAAGTGCAGCTGCTACCATTTCAAACAAAATAGTATTTTTCAATGCGCTTAAAAATTCCAATGATTCATAAGCCCACTTATACCATAAGCCTGTGAAATGTCTTGGTATCCAAAACACATTAGGGTCATACCAGTCAATAAGATCCTTGACCGAGTTTGAGATCATATAGAACAAAGGATAAAGCACAACATAGCTTACAGATATAAGCAAAGCGTATCTGAATAATGATACTAAAACTGAGCTTAATGTTCTCTTAGTTTTATAAGCGGAAATAGTAATTTTTCCATTATTATCGGTTTTGGTAAAGGAACCAATTAGTTTATCGAATAATTTTTTCATGATTCTTTACCCCCTTATTCCCACTTTTTAGCACAGAACTGATTGAAAGCACCAAGGATAGCACCAAGAATAGCACCAATTATAATAAAGTACACCCAAAGCATTGCAGAGCTTTCACCAAACATCTGAGAGCTTATAAGGTTATATGCCTGAGAAATAACCTTATCAGTTTGAGAGGTCATCAGTTCAACCATGGTAAATACAGTTACAAGCACGATAACACGGGAAAGTGATGGGAAAGTAATATACCAGAATTCTTCCCAAGCAGTTGCACCCTCAACCTTAGAAACCTCATAATAAAGGTCAGGAATTGACTGCATACCTGCAATAAAGAGAATAATCTGAACACCACACTGCCAAACAAGATTCATTATCTTATTAATGGCATCTTGGAAGTACTGTCCTATTTTTTCCGGAAGTCCGGTCCACTCAACAAGTTCCTTAACATTTACCATATTTGCGGAAACTGCTTCATCTGTACCGGAAGTAGAAGAAATACTCTGATCACCGATAATAGTACCGAGAATTACACCACTTGCAATAATAACAGGCAAGAAGTATATTGCACGGAATAAAACTCTTCCCTTAAACTTCTGATTAAGCATTAATGCAAGGATAAGACTGAGCACAAGAATAATCGGGAAAGAATATGCAAAGGTTCCGACACCGGCTATAAGGTTATCAGCATAATCAGGATTCTCAGTGAAAATATATTTGATATTATCAAATCCTATCCATTTAGTCTGAAGATCACCAGTAACAAGAGTAACCTTACAGAAGGTATAATAGAAGGATTGAAATATAGGAAGTATAAAGAATACAACCAGTCCAAACACCCAATGAGCTACACAAATCCAACCATATCTTTCCTTTAAGGCTTCGATACCTCTGGCATGTATATTTTTCTTTGGTTTTTTTACAGCTTGAGTAGACATTACTGATTAACCTCCTTTCCGTAAATGTAAGAACCTGCAGGAACTATTCCCATATCGGTCATATAATCGGTTTCGCCGTAGTTAACGTAAACAGCCACACCGTTATCATAAACAATTTTACGAACCTCATTTGTGATGCAGATATGATCATCAATATGAGCTTCTGCTATAGCATTATAATAATCAGCATTAGCATTTACATTGTTAATAATTTCTTCCTTGTTATCAGTATAAAGCAATGTATTGAATATCTGATACTCAGAGTTAAGTAGCTTGTTACTAAAGTTATTTGTAAGGGTATATTTAATACCTGAACCGCCCTCTATAGCACGAAGAAGGGTTAAATCACGCTGTGTAGCCATATTAATAGCAGCACCGTACATTGAAACATAGCCCTTAAATACTATCTGATAAACAGGAACATCATAATCAAAGATATATGACTGTGAAGACGAAATAGGAGCATCAATTATAGCATCCGAAGCAACAGCCGCATAATCGTTAGCCTGATTAGCAAGAACCTTAAGTCCTTCTTTTGTAGCAGTATTAAGAATAGTTGTTACATCAGCCGCCATATTAGCCTTAGCAATCGTTCTGTTTTCCGCGTAATCAGAGTATGCTTTAGATGTAATCTTTCTGTATGAAACACCCGGCACATCCATAGACTTAGCATCTTTGATAGTTTTGTTGCCTAAATTAATAAGCTCATCACGTGCAACAAGATACATTTTTTGGCTGGTATAAGAGTTACCTAATGTATGGCTGCCCCAACGTGAGTAAATAAGTCCCGGACCTTTAGCAGAACCGCCACGTGTAATTGTAAGACCTTGACCATCAGTATTGAAATGTAACAGGTCGTAATCAAAGTACAAATCAATACCTAATTCCTTACATTTTTCAGCTAATTTCTTCACATCCTTATCGCTACCGATAGATTTTGCAATCTTAAGGTTACCCGCCGGCTTGCCCACGTCAAGTCCTGAGCTTCCAAATCCGAACAAATCGGCAACTATCGGTAGTTTCAGGCTGGAGCTTAAATCGGTAAGTAAGCTTTGAGCCTCTTTCACAGTGGTGGTAGCAAAAATCTCAGTAGTAGGCATTCCAAGGAAGGAAGTTTCAAGAGAAGTTCCACCAACAAAAGAAATACTTGTAGACGCTTTATCTTCCTTATCGGTCATTCCCTTCTCTTCAAGGAGAAACTTGCGATACCTCTTAGCCATACCTACATAGTCAGCATCTTCACCCTCAAGTGGATAATAGCAAACAGACATAATTGTATCGGCATAGTGATTAGAATACTGAAGACCGTTAAGTACCTTACTTGCCTGGTTAGCACCACGAACATAGAAGGTAGGATAAATAGCAGAATACCCTATGTTGAAGTTGCCTATATCACCCTCCATCATAGCGTTTTCTGCACCTTCAGAAATAATTCCCAGCATACCGCTGTTTCCGTTTTTAGCACCAAATATCGGCATACGAATATATTCTGTATTTGATGCAATTACATTGGAGTATCTATTAACAATTCCATCTTCGCTATATACGTCTTCAGAAATATATGTACTGATTTCATCACTGTTATTAGCATCGATGATAGCACCTGAGCCTGAAGGATAGAACAGATAGGAATCGTCAGCAACTATAGGTGTAGAAACAAAGAAAGGAGCAAAAGTAAGACGGTAAACATATTCTTCAGGTGTTTCACAGATTTCCATAGGATTAACTGACATTTTTATACCATCTTTAAGAAGCGTATAAGAAACAGGTACAGTTATACCAATGTTATCAAAGTGATACACTATTTTGAAACCGTTATCAATTTTTACAATTTCATAGGTTGATTTGTTAAGAGAAGCAACATAAGCACTCGCTGTTTTTGTGGTATAATCCTCAGTATGAACATATTCCACAATAAGAGAGGTATTAAGCTTAGGATGAACAACATTACCACCTTCGGTATAAGCAGGATCCATCACCTCTTCAGGTGTGTTGCAATATGTTTTGCCGTTAATCTTGTTGTACAGCAAAATTCTCTTATTTTCTTTATCCCATTTAAGCTGATAGGTATCGTTTTCAGCAGCTACAAATGAGTTAGCAGGACTATTTGCATGGTCGGGATCAAACACCTTGGGAGAAACAAGATTGTTACTATCTCCGCAGGCTGTACAAGAGAGAACCAACAGCAAACATAAAACTATTAAAGAAATTCTTTTCAAAATGTTTTTCATTATCAGTTCCCTCCTTTCATCGATAAACAAACTCACGGTAAACAGTACCAACGAACATAGCAACCTGCTGAACCAGAATAACAATTACTATTCCGAGGAACACGACTATAAGCATACCAAGAATTGACATTACAGAGGTTCCAACAAATCTTCCAAATGTGTAATCGTGAATAATAAGTGTACCTGTTATAAGAATAAATGCGGTAAACAACTCCATAACAGTTACGAAAATTGTAAGGAAAGATGCTTCACTTTCAAGAATAACATTAGAAGCAACCGTGTATACAATGTTCGATATAATCAAGGGTAATATGGAATACGAGGTAACAATAAATATCTCACGCATTTTACCCTTACCTTCCTGAAGTGTACATACAGCCCAGTTACATATTGTCCAAAGAATAACAATACCAAAAGTCTGAAGCAAAACAAGAAGTGAGTTAAAGCTTGTGTTAGTTGGATTCTTGAAAAGGAATCCACTGTTGGTTTCTTTAATAGTAGCGGTTATATAATAAAGAACAATAAGTATAAAACCAATAAGTACAGAACCGCGCTTCTTTTCTTTAATCTCAGTAATAACATCTGAAGGATGAAGCATTACTCTTGAAAGAAGTTTAAGCTCACGATTTTTTATCAGTACAATATTCTTCTTTCTTACATACATAACAAAGAGAACAAGTGCAACAACTACCACAAGAATTATTGCAGCAAACAGATAAATATTTTTTTCAATAAAGGAACGACGAACAAACTCGTATGAAAGTGAGTATGTGTCGTAATCATATCCCATTTCAGCAAACTTCATTGCGTTTGCATAATCACCTGCTGCATAATAGGTTTTTGCAATACCCGAATATGCAATCTGGCTGCAACGGTCGATTGTCAGAATTTCTTCCCAATACGGAAAAGCGGTATCATAGTCACCATTTCTTGTGAGGGTGTTAGCCTTCATCAGAAGCTTACCGTAATCGTTAATCTTAAAAATAGTGATACATTTCTTGGTTTTATCAAGAACAACAATATCCTTATTTGAATTCAAATCAAGAGAAGAAATTGCCTGGAAAGTACCATCCTGTATACCCGCAGCGTTAGAAATATAGCTTGCTGCACCACCGCCGAATGTGTTAAGCATACGGCAGTCATCATCAAATATTGAAATGTAACCGGTGCTTACATCATAAGCATAAATATAGTTATCATCACTTATAGCCAAACCTGCAATATCGGGATAACGTGGATCGCTACGCAGATGAATGGGCTCATGTAAACCAAAGGTAACACTGTCAGATTCAAGGATGTTAAGGCCACCCGGACTAAGACGCTTAATCTGACCTTTTTCTATAGTCTTAGCCGTTCTGCCTGTAGCTGTATAAATGAAGTCCTGCTTATCAACATAAAGGTCGGTAAACTGGAAAGGAAGCTCTTTAGCTGACACTTCTCTTTTAGCATCAGTAGTGGTGATTTTTTCCCACAGAGATGTAATGATATCAAGCACAGTTGCCTTTACAGTATTTGCACCGTAGAAACCAAGGAACTCACCATTAGGTGAATAAAGTATAGCACCATAATAAGAGCCTTCGCTAAGTACATAGATGTAATTACTTGAGTCGACAGCTATTTTTTGAGGACGGTATTCAAAATCAGTAGGAATCAGTGTAGATTCAGGAAGATATAAAAGTGATTTAAAATTACCCTCAACATCAAGCAATATTACTCTTCCATGCTCTGTATCACATATATACAAAACATTTTCAGCTGAAACTACAATACCTTGAGCACCTTTGTAATTATAAACTTCACCACTGGCGGTATCAACAATCTCACCGATTGTTCTTACAAAATTATAGTTTGAATCAAGTACGTGAATTTTAGAGGAATCACCATCAAGAATGTAAATGTTATCATTCTCATCGATTGAAACGTCACTGTAAGACAGAATATCTACGCCCACCATATCTTCATTGTACAGTGTTTTATAATAATCATACATACCCACAGCTCTAACAGCATCATTAGCATTTACATTAGAGTGATCCCAATAAGTCAGAGTATCATAAGGAATATCAGAGGTTTCCTTATATATACCAATAGCCGACGCAGGAATAACACCTATAAGGATTATGAGGGCTAAGAGAACAGATATAAAACGAACATTATTCTTTTTCATAAACATTTCCTCCTTAACCCTTAATACCTGCACTGCTCATTGATTCCTTGATACTGCTCTGAGATATCATATAAACAAGAATAGGAGGAATCATCATAATAACAGTTACAGCCATCGCACTACCGGAACGGGCGATACCGCCGGAAGTAATCTGTGACATAATCGTTGGTAATGTCTTGAGAGTTTCACTGAAAACAGTACCATCAGGAATAGCAGCCCATACATCACGGAAACCGAAAAGAGTAAGAGTCAGCAAACAGGGCTTAACAATCGGCAGAACAATCTGCCAGAAAATTCTGAAAGGTCCGGCACCGTCTATTCGTGCGGCCTCGAGCAACGCTACAGGTATAGCACCCTCCATATACTGCTTCATAAGGAAAACACCCATTGTAGAAGCTATATGAGGAAGAATCATTACCCAATATGTATCAATCATACCTGTATATGAATAAATAAGGTAACGAGGAATACCAAGTGTATAGGCGTTGAAAAGAAGTGCAAACTGAACAAGCATAAAGATTGCATTTTTTCCTTTAATTTCACTTCTTGCAAGAACGAAAGCAGCCATAGTAGAAATAACTACATACAAAAATGTTGTAAATACAGCTACAAACAAACTGTTAAATACATATCTTGAAAGAGGAACACGAAGGTTAGAAAGCAATCCGGGAAGTGCAAGATAGTTAGCAGTAGTAGGACGAATTACAAAGAAGCTTGGTGGGAAAATCATAAGTTCGTCCAAGGGTTTAAAAGATGTTGCTACGGAATAAATCAGAGGAAGCACAGAGAAAGCACCGAAAGCAACAAGAAACAGGATATAGAAAAAGTTACCTGCTTTTGAACGGGTATAGCGTTTTGCCTGATTCTTTTTAGTAACCTTCATAAATACGCGTTTACCCGAAGAGTTATATTCTTTAGCTCGAAACATTCTTTACTTCCCTCCTTTACTTACCAATTCCGTTAATAAGTTTCTTAATCAACCAACGCGACAGTGCCATCATAACAAAGAGAACAACCGACATCGCAGAGGCATAACCCATTTCATAACGGGTACCACCAACGTCCGAAAGATAAGAAACGATAGTATCAACACAGTAGTTAACAGACGGATAACCTGCCATCTGAACAGCGATAGCACTAACAGAGAATGCACTCGCAATCTGCATAACTGCACTAAAGAGCAGCATATGCTGCATTGCAGGTAATGTTATGTACCAAAGCTCTTGCCAACGATTACGTATACCGTCTATTGCACCTGCTTCATAAAGTTCACCGTTTACATTTTGTAAACCTGAAATATTAGCAAGGAAAGATACACCCATACTTTGCCACAACTGAACAATAATTATAATAGGCATCAGATAGTCAGCGTTAGAAAGCCAATAAATAGGTTCTTGTATAAAGCCTGCCGAAAGAAGAATACTGTTGATATATCCATAACTATCACTACTGAAGGCAACCTGCCAAATAAAGTAAGCATTACCTACAAGGGATGGGCAGTAGAACATAAATGACAACAGTGTTCTGATGAATGGTGAGAAATCATTGATAAACCAAGCAAGAACAAATGCAAGCAAGAAACCTGCAGGACCGGTAACTACTGCAAAAACGAGGGTGTTTTTAACGGTAGTTACAAAAATTTGGTCATCAATAAGTAAACGCAAATAGTTATCAAGTCCGTTAAACTCAAGAGTCTTAATCATATCAAAATTAAAGAAACTGAGTACAACAGAAGCGATAATAGGTAAAACAGTAAAGAGAATAAACAGAATGAGGAACGGAGCAATAAGCACATAATAAGGAACACTTTCCTTAAAGCTCATCTGTTTACTTACGATTTTTTCAGTCTTTTTAGCCATAAGTATCAGTTCCTCCTTTCTCAGCTGTATTCAGCAATTTTACGCTCAATTTCGTTATTAGCCTCAAGAGCCCATTTAGTAAGCGCATCTTTAGCAGTATTTTCTGCATTAACAACATTCCAATACGCCTGGTCAACAGAACGGGATACATAATAACTACCCGGAACCTCAGGAACCTCTACAATCCATTCACGCTGTTTGAGAAGAATTTCAAGGTCACTACGTTCCCAAGCCATATCCTCAAAAGCCTTAAGGTTAGCAGTAGTAATACGGGAAATTGTACCGATTATAGATTCAACGTTAGTATTATAACGTGACTGTGTATCAGCGGATGTCCACCACTTAAGGAAAGTCCATGCTTCAAGCTGATTTTCACTTGTTTCAAGGATGGAACAACCTGTACCCGAGCCGGAAATTGTCTGGTCAACATAGGTATTACCCTGCTCGTCAGTTCTTTCAACACCGGGGATTGTAGCTATAGCCCAACGTCCTGCGATTTCAGGAGCAGCTTCAGCAAGTGTGGTGTACTGTGTGTACGCCATAATACCAAGAGGCATAGTACCTACACGGAAACGGTTATAGAAGCTCGCTTCAGTAGGAATCTTATATTTGGTATACATATCAGTCCAATACGAGAACGCCTTAAGAGAGGTTGCAGAGTCAAGAAGACAATAATTTCTTGCCTCATTATAAATATCTCCACCGTACTGCATAAGAACGGAACAGAACAAGCTAAGACCACCAACACCGGTATTAACAACAGCAGCATTTGAAATCTTAGTATAAGGCAGATAAGAATTCATATTATTACGCTGAAGTACAGCAGTAACTGCAAGGAACTCTTCCCAAGTCCAAGGGTCATCAAGTGTAGGAGGTTCAATACCAAGCTGTTTAAACAGGTCGGTTCTATAGAACATTATGTAGAATGACTGCTGGTCAGGAAGTGCATATACACCGCCATTATATTCGTAAGGAATAGAAGCAGTATCGCCGAAACGTGAAAGAGTTTCCTCATAATCCTCAAATTGAGTAAGGTCAACAAGTGCACCACGAAGTGCAAGGTTAACAGGAGTAGAACGTGCCATGTGCAGAGAAAGGTCAGGTGCATTACCTGAAAGCATACCCTTGATTATATCAGCGTTAACAAGTTCAAGATTTACCGTTACGGGATAGCCAAGTTCCTGTTCAGCATAAGGCACAAAGGACTCATTTATAAGATTGTTAAGAACCTGTGCCTGATCACGTCCCCAGTTTACCCAAATCTTTATAGATTTACTGCCTTCCTTTGAAACAGAAATTCTGCTGTATGCTTCATCAAAAGAAGCAAGGAAACGACGAGTGCCAAAAGCAAGATTATTAAAGAAATTAGTTTTCTTGAAATTAAAATCGGACTCAGAGGGAACCAACTGAATCTGGTCTACGCAAAGAGCCATTGCCTGCATTTCGTAAAGCCATGAGCTAAGAGTGGTATACTGAGTGAAATAGTCAGATACATAAAGGTGAGACTCGTATTTTTCCTTAACCATAGAATTAAGAACACGCACCATATTGTTCATTGCAGCTATATAACTACTTCCCTTTTCACCGGAAAGCTCCTGCATTTCAGCAACCAAAGCTTTAAGGTCATCAGAATACTGAGTAAGACGCTCATTAAACTGAGGTATAGTTTTGAATAACTCATAGTCACGATTACGGTCAGGTGACTCACTGGTAATCATAACAATTTCAAGATAAAGATTACCGATGTTAGAGGTTATTTCTTTAAATGTATAGTAAGAGGGGGCAAGATTACCCAAAGTACCGGAAAGAGAAAGCTTATGAGTTCCGGCAGTAAGATAGAAATCGTAGCTGCCGTTTTCATCGCCAAACTCAAAATTCTGCCAACCGGTATCATAATTGAATTGAAGGTTTGTACACTCAGCAAAAGGTGTTTTATCGTCAATACGAAGATGACGGTAAGAAAATCCGTTAATAACCTGATCCTGTTTGAACTTTATACCTAACTTATAAAGACCATCCTCAGGCACATCAATATACCAAGAAATTTCTTCGTTAGGAAGCTTCCAGTTAACACCGCCGATGTAATTTATCTGAGAAATGGTGGGGCTGGAAGGAGTTACAAGGTTAGAAGAGTTATCTGCATAAGGAACCAAAGACCTTGTACTCTTAAGGTCTGCGTTTTCACCCTCGATAACTACAGGTTCACCGGTAGCACTCTTATATCCCTTAGCGGTATACTGAGCAGCAACTTCACTATAAGACAGCACTTTCGAATCGGGCACGGTAAGAGCAACACTCTTAATAGCCAATGCTTCCGAATTTACAACAAGTGTAACAGTGCGGGTACCTGCTGCCATAAAGAACTCCATAGGATAAACCGAAGCACCGGAAGCATCAAATGCAGACTTTTTAACAAATCCCTCATAGGAAATCTGTTCAGCAGCAAACTGGTTGCCAACTTCGTCTACACGAACATCGGTAGCGTCAACCCACATTCTCGGCAATTCAAGACGGTTTGCCTCATCAAAAGGAAATTCTCCGTCTATCATAATACCGAAATCCAAATCTCTCTCGGAAGAGTCAAGAAGGACATATTCAAGTGTTAAATTATATGTAGCATCAGCAGGTACATTGAATGTATAGCTGACACTTCCCTTCTGGCTTTCCCAAATGAGAACATCCTTCTCACCGTAGATTTCGCCAACCTTTACATCGCTGTTGCTTTCTGAAGTATAGCTTACACCGGGGATAACAATATCCTCAGCAGCTTTATTTGCAGAAGCGTTTTTGTTTTGATAGGAAACATAGTCCGTACCAGAAACAACGACATCTACAGCAGATGCATCAACATTTGTGTCTGTAGTTTGCTCATTATCCGGAGCTGCCATTATAGAAATGGAAGCCGACGAAACCAATATTAGCAATACTAACAGCCACGCCAACAAGCGCAATGATTTCTTTTTCATTTTGCCACCCTCGCATATAGATTTAATATCTAATACAGCTTTTGCTGTAAATATTAGCAAATTTTAAACCGGATCGGTCCACACTGACTTATCCTCATAGTTAAAGCTACTGTCAACATTAGATGAAGATGAGGAGGAGGAAGAAGATGATGATTCATTTTCAGAAGAAGACTTATCCGAACCGGAGCCCGAACCCTCCTCAGAGGAAGACGGATTTTCGCCTAAAATGTCATTAACATCAATACCTCCATCCTCACCGCCTGAAAGAGAAGATGAATTTGAAGAAGTATCTGTCTTATCACTTGACGAAATATCAGAAGATGGGTTGTCGCCCTTCTCACCATTATTACAAGCCGCAAGGCAGAAAATCAAAACAAGACTCAAAAGAAAAACAATTAACATTTTAAAAATATAATTCATAGCTTTGCCACACCTTTTAATATATTAATACTGTGTATTAAACGCAAAATTATCTATAAAAAGACAAAATAACCCATTAATGCATTATAGTTCCTATATAGCATACTATTTTTCACTCACCAAATCAACAAATATATACCGAATTTTATAAAAAATATTACGAATTCTTAAACACCATTTGTTGATTTTGTTAATTTCATTGACATTTTAATTAACGAAGTGTATAATTTTAAGGGTTTTTGATGTAAATATTGCACAACATCATTGAAATATTAACCAAAATCGTCAAGTTTCGAATCATAAAATATTTAAATTTTCAAATATTTGTATAAATTTTATCAACTAAAAGGTGTTTTTATGCATACTCTCAAAGCTATTGACAATTACATATACAATAAGGAAGGCGACATAGTTTTAAGGCTTACCAGTAACACTATTTTTGCAGGTATGCACACAAGGTTTGCGAATCAATACTCATACTTTGAAATTTGGTGTCTTCAGTCACAACATTGTAATGTAGAAACTTCCTCCCGTACCTTTAATCTTCATCAGGGCGATATACTTATTTTTTCACAAAATGACGATAAAGAGATTATTACCTCCGACAGCAATGCAATGTTTTTGGTGCTGCAAATCGATGCCGATACATTCAATGCATTTATGCCCTACTCTTCCCTACTTGATGCTTATAGCTTTTTCACATCTCACTCTGAGTATTTCGATAACCGTATTGTTGGGTCCAACCCCATTGCGCAGGCTATACGTAACCAAATGTCAACCATCAGTGAGGACTTTGCAACTAAAAAACAAGGTTACGAGATTTCTGTACTTAGAACCTGTCTTGACATAATTTTAATTATTGCAGGAAACACTAATTATTGCGACATTAAAATAGAAAAAAAGAATAACGATGCTAATATTAAGCTGCACAAATCTTTAAAGAAGGCTTTTGATTATATTGATTCACATTTAACCGACGAGCTTACTCTTGAAAAAATATCAACTATTGCGGAGCTAAGTCCAAATTATCTTTCAAATATTTTCAGAGAGCATACCGGCATACGTCTTTGGGATTATATAATCGAAAAGCGAATACGACTTGCAACACAGCTTCTGATTGAAAGCCCAACCGACTCTGTAATTTCTGTTGCACTTAAATGTGGTTTCAACAACTGCCCCAATTTCAACAGAGCCTTTAAAAAATATACAGGTCAGACACCCAAAAGATACAAAACCTCTATTTTAAGACAGGAGGACGCACAATGAGCATAAATGAAAAAGCAGAACGCATTCGCTATCTGGTTGAATTTTTAGCAAAATGCAGTGATGAATACTATAATTTAAGCACTCCGTCAATTTCTGATGCACAGTATGATAAGCTTTTTGACGAACTTTCGTTGCTTGAAAAGGAAACAGGAATAATTCTTGCCGCCTCTCCTACCCAAAGAGTTGGTCATGAGGTGTTAAGTGAGCTTCCGAAAGTTACGCACCACATTCCTCTATTAAGTCTTGCTAAAACAAAAGACGTAAATGAAATTAAAAAAATGCTGGAGGCAAACGACGGCTATCTGGCACTTAAAATAGACGGATTAACCGTGGAACTTGTTTTTGAGAACGGACGCTTAACTCAGGCTTCTACGCGAGGAGATGGCACTGTTGGTGAGGTAATCACACATAATGCAATGGTATTTTGCGATATTCCTAAAACTATTCCATATACAAATCCCTTACGTGTTACAGGCGAAGCATATATTGATATTGCTACCTTTGAAGAGATAAACGAAAAGATTGATAATGATGAAGACAGATTTTCCACACCGCGTAATCTTGCAGCAGGTTCTGTCCGTCAGCTTGATTCTTCTGTATGTAAAGAGCGTAATGTCAGGTTTATACCTTTTAATGTTCTCGAAGGACTCCAATATATTAATTCAAGAAGTGCACGTATGGATAAGTTAACGGAATTTGGTTTTGCACGTATCCCATCAGTTTCCCTAAAAACCGACACAGCCATTGACTCAATTAACGATTCCATATATTCACTCAAGGATAAAGCAAATAAACTGGGACTTCCCATTGACGGAATCGTATTCTTTTATGACGATGCTGTATTTTCAGCATCCCTTGGAAGAACAGCTCACCATTTTCGCGACGGAATAGCTTTTAAATTTGGTGACCCGCATTTTCAGACAAAGCTTAGCAAAATTGATTGGAATATTTCGCGAACAGGACAGCTTACTCCTGTTGCTATATTTGATGCAGTTGAAATTGACAATACAGTGGTAGAACGAGCATCCCTTCACAATATGACATTCATCAAGGATTTAAAGCTTAAAAAGGACGATACCATTTTAGTTTCAAAACGGAATATGATAATCCCCCATGTAGAAGAAAATCTTTCTGCAACCGAGGGCGAATATCATCTTGACTACCCACATAGCTGTCCTATTTGTTCAGGCGATACAACAGTTTCAACTACAGAGAACAACTCAAGGGTTATCGAAGTTTTATACTGTAAAAATCCAAATTGTCCGGGCAAAAAAATCAAGAAATTCACTCACTTTGTAAGCAAACACGCCCTTAATATTGACGGACTATCTGAACAGACTCTGGAAAAATTTATGCTTCTTGGTTGGCTTAAAAGACTTTCTGATATTTTCTCACTTAGTGAGCACAAGGATTCAATAGTAACTATGGAGGGTTTTGGCGAAAAGTCATATAACAACCTTATTTCTGCCATTAATTCATCCAAAAACACTACCCTAACAAATCTTCTCGTAGCTATGAATATTGACCATATAGGCAAAAGTACGGCAAAGCTTATTGAAGACAGATTTTTAAATGATGCTCAAAGCTTTATATCCGAAGTAAACAACGGTTTTGATTTTACACAGATAGAAGGCTTTGGTGAAATAATGAATGAAAGTATTCACAACTGGTTTGCAGACAATGAAAATCTTGAAGAGTTTTCCAATCTGCTTAAAATTCTGACCATAGAGAAGAAAGAACAAAAAGAAAGTTCAGATTCCAGGTTCTTTGGTAAAAAAATTGTAATTACAGGCACTTTTTCAGAGTTTTCAAGAGATGAACTCAGCAAAAAACTTGAAGACTTGGGAGCTAAGGTTATAAGTTCCGTATCCTCGAAAACCGATTATGTTTTTTGCGGTGAAAATCCCGGAAGTAAGCTGACAAAAGCGACTCAGTTATCTGTTCCCGTTCTCTATGAAAACGACTTTACAAACGAAATATAACAATACGGCACCAGCAAAAAGTAGCTGGTGCCGTATATTTTTATTCAATTAATCTTGTGAAGGTATATATAAGGTTTCGTCAGGTGAAATACTATAAGTAACTCCGTCCTGTGAAAACCATACTGTTTTGGCGGTGGGATTATAAATCTTAGTACCATCAGCAGAAAAAACAAGTCTGCTGTATGCTTCAACATACTCAAATATCTCTATATTTGTAGCGTACCAAATATCATCCTTATCAGCCAAGATTTTGAGCAAATCGTGAATATGCTCCCAATTATTCTTATTATTAAATTCATAAGAATGTCCCCATATATAGAGCAAGGTTGGAAAACGATAAGCGATAAAGCCTTCCTCTGTTTTCCTATCAACAAACTCCCTTGCCCACTCAAGCGATTTGGGGTTATCGTGATGCATCGTAGGCACCCAATTAAGCCAGTCAGTTGGTAAATCAAAGGAATTATTATCTCCGCCAAGGCTTCTTGCATAGGCAATATCAAGGTCGCTGAGATAATCTCTTACCGTTTCATAACTTGCTCCGTTAAGAAGCTTTCTTATGCCACTGTTTGGATATGCCATTCCCCTTATAATTCCACCAAATTCTTTTTCAAGATTTAGTCTGCAATTAAGACAATCCTTAATGCCGTCAATAGCACGAACCACACCCGGCGCAATATGATAATCTCCATGCACAGCAATCTCGAATCCGTTATCAATAATATATTCCTTAATCTCTTCTTTAGTAAGATACCAATCACTTTTACCCATATACCCACTGTTGATATTAAAGGTAGCTTTTACATTATAATCCTTGAAAATGAGAGCAAGGTCTTTATCCCAACGGCAACCATCATCATAACTGAAAGTCAAAGCCTTGGGTTTTCCGCCTGGATATCTTAAATATCTATATTTCATTATTTTGCACCACCCATCAAGTCATTATGTATAAGCCAGTTTCTTAGTTGTGTAGTCCACTGTCCAACGCTGTTGCTGTTTTGAGCAAGACCCATACCATGATGACCGTTCTGATAAAGATGTACTTCACATTGTATCCCATTATCTTTCAGTGCGGTTGCATAGACAAGACTGTTTTTAACATTAACACCCGAGTCATCAAAGGTATGCCATATAAATGCTTTAGGTGTTTTATTATTAACCCTGTCCTCAATACACAGGTACCGAACAAGCTGTTTGTCGTCTTTTTTATCACCTAAAAGATTTTCTTTGCTTCCCTGATGTCCAAAATCTTTAAATGTAATTACAGGATAACATAGTATATGGAAATTGGGCATATATTCCGTTTCATCAATTTCATCTTTCTTGACAAAATAATCGGAAAAATCATCATAAATATTGCAAAGAGAAGCAATAAGATGACCTCCTGCCGATGAACCGATTACGCCGATTTTTTCGGGATTAATATCCAATTTTTCGCAATTATAGCGAATATACTGTACAGCTCTTCTTGCATCGAGCAAGGAAAGAGGATAACTATGAGGACACACTCTGTACTGACACACAAAAGCATCAATACCAAGTGAATTAAAAAAGTGAGCATACCCTTGTCCTTCATAAACAGCTCTGCCACGATAGGCTCCACCCGGAAAAATAACAACTGCTGTTTTGGGAGAATTATTAATAATAGTAGTGGGATAGTATTCCAGTATCGGCTCTGTCTGACACTCTCCCGCAACACTGTTCCACATGTTTATTATTTCCATAACTATACCTCCGTTTTAATAAATGCGTCAATTTTTATTGAATCAGGTGTAACAATACAATCAACAGTATAAATTTCAACACCTTTTTCCTTAGCGTTTTTTAATGCCTGTGCAAATTCAGGATGCATCTGAGCATTAGGTTTAAATACATTTACTTCCTTCATCTGTACAACAAACAAAATTATTGCACGATAACCATTTTGTTTAGCAATTATAAGTTCATTTATATGCTTAATACCCCTTTCGGTCGGTGCATCGGGAAACAAAGCAACGCCGTCTTTTTCAAGAGTAACCCCTTTCACCTCCACAAAAGCCTCTTTTTCGCCATCCCTCACATAAATATCAAAGCGTGACTTTTCAAAGGTCACTTCCCTTTTTAAAACAGCATTGTCAGAGAAAATATTGCCCATACTTAGAAATTCAGCCGCAATATCGTTTGGAATTTGAGAGTCCATATTAATAAGCAATGGTAGTTTATTCTCTCTTTGCTTTTCCACGGCAACAAGGTCGTACATAGTTTTTCGTTGAGGGTTATTACTTTTGCTCAAATATACGGTACAGTCCTTTACAAGAAGTTCTTTGCATCTTCCGGTATTTTTTACATGGACTGTTTCTTCTTTTGAATTAATATTAACCTTAGCGATGAACCTGTTTGGTCGGCTTATAAATGTACCCTTAACTATTTCTCTATACTTCATTTAGGCCCTTTCCATAGCATTTGAAATTTTATTCCTAAGGTCATTTATCTGGTCTGCATCGGGAGCAAAAATATTTTCTGCAACCTTAAGAGATTCTCTGTAAAACTCCACAGCCTTTTCATATTGCCCCTTTTGGATATAGCAATCACCAATCAGGAGATTTGTTTCATATAATCTTGGATGATTACCGCCGAAATAACGCTCATACACATAACCGCTTCTCTCAGCAAAATATATCGCACTATCTATATCTCCAAGTGCAAAAAGTGCATTCATTTTAGTAAAATATGCAAGGGACATATCAACATTATTTTCGTCACCGAACATTTCCATTAAAACTTTATGTGCATTTTCAGAGGCACACAGTGCAGACTCAGCCTCACCGCCCAGAATCAGCACCTCCGCAAGTTGCATATATGCTCCACCAATTTTTGCATGATGGTAATCATCTGACCGAAAATGCTTTTTAGCGTGTTCTATAGAGCTTTCAGCAACACTTTTTGCCAAATCGTAATCATACTTTAAACCCTTTTGTCTGTATCTTATCATATACATTTTTGATAATGTAGTCTTTGTCATAGTATGTCGGGATATTTCATCAGAAGTATTCATCACGGTTTGTTCGAAAATTTCATCTGCTTTTTCAAGCCATGCTATAGCCTCGTCTACAGAGTTATTTGTATATGGATTGACAGAAAACGCCCAACCGCATTTAAAGGCAGCACGGGCTGTTTTAAAACTTGACTGACCATAGGTATTCAGATTGTATTCATACAGTCTTTTGGCAAGAACAATAGAAGCATCAATATCCACATAAAAGCTCAGCAAAGTCTGTGTAAAATAGTAAAGCATCTCATTACTCTCATTTATCACGTTAAACCTGTTGATAATCTCTTTTGCAATTTGAGCTAATCTGCTTTTATCACACTGCTTTGCAGCCCACATTTTTTTGTCATCAATTGACTCTGTAAAGCGTTCTATAAAGCCTTTACAGTTTTCCACAGTAGCAGGAATTTCGTATTTTACAACATCACGAATAATGGGATGCAGCGCAATACCCTCGGTGTTCTTAACAATCCAGCTTTTATTTTCCAGTTCTTTGATAATTTTACAAGAATCAATATCTGCCCACTCTCTAAAATTACGCACATTAACACCGTCAATCGGCATAAAGGAAAGATAAAGCAAAATTTGTTTTTCTTCATCATTAAGGGTAAACATACGGAACATTTTAAGCAAATTTTCATAAGCTATATGCTTTTTCATATCAGAGCTTTGTACCTCTTCGTTAAGAGATAAAATGCCTTCATTTTTAAGAGCAGAAATCATTTCTTCAATAGTTTGTCCACTGTTTTCCATATGCATAGCCAATAGTTCAACAGTATATGTATGCCTGTTTACAAGATTGATAAGCTCATCAAGACGAGGGTCATCCTCCTCAACCTCATAGCCATCATAATTTCTTACAAAAATTTCTCTTAAGGCTTTCATTGAATCTATTGACTCAATCCTAATAGTAGGATAAAAACGGGAATAGTCACACCTTGTAGTAACAATCAAACGATATTTTCCATCGGTCAGAGAACACAATCCCTCATCATTTTCTACATCGAAATTATCAATAACTATCAAGGTGCGTTCATCTGAAATGCTTTTGATTTTTTCGACTTTTCTGAGAAAAAATTCAGCATCGCTTTCATAAGAGCCGTCAGACATTATAAATCTTTTCATTTCAGGCTCAAGAGTAAAAGGAGTATCCCCTGTTACCACTTCAATAAAACTGTTTTTATAGGTGGCATACACAATAGTGTCATAATCTTTGTTATATTGCTGTACATATTGTTTAACAATCTGAGTTTTGCCTATACCGCCAATACCGTACAGAAAAAGTATTCTCTCACCGTTTTTAAAACGGCTGTCAATTTCCTTTAATACATCTTCACGACCGCAAAAAACCTTTTTAGGAATAACAGAAGCGGTAGAAATAAGCTTAGTGCGAGCCATTCTTTTACTCCAGGCACTTTCCTCTTCTGTTTTATTAAGCATTGCATAAATCTGACGTGCCAATTCTTCGATACGCTCTTCCAGTGTAGGCTTTCTCGCATCAATACGATGAATACCAATTAAATCGTATTCTAAATCACCCTGCAACTCAGCATCATCAAGAACAAAAGGAATAATAGGCTTGTTTCTGTCAAGAGAAACTGAAACCTCCTTGGGAACCTCTTTTGAAGCGATTGAATTCTTGCTTTGGATAAGTAATACAATTCTTGCTTTTGAAATGGCTTCAACGATAGCACCTTTAAAATGGTCGCCGCCAACTAAATCACGGGTACACATCCAATATGTAATTTTATATTTATTCAGCAAGGTATTAGCAACATACTCAGCCACAGTCTGATCTTTAAAAGAAAAACTAATAAAAATATCGTGATAATTTTGCTCCATTTTTGCCTCCGAAGAAACTAAAAAAGTTTTATAAATTATACCATATCTGTATAGTAAAATCAATATTTCTTTATAAAAAAGCACCCTTAACGCCACACAGTACAGGACGCTAAGGATGTTTATTTTTTAATCGTTATAATGCTTATATCCCGGATGCTTTCCGGTTACCTTATAGTAATTTTCTCTTAAATCAAGAAGCTTATCAATCTGCGGCTTGTCAATTTCTTTTGCACCGCCCAAAAGATGAGCAGTAAGAGAAATTTTCGCAAAAAGTTCAAGCGTTTCCATACGATAATAAGCAGTAATAAGGTCACAGCCAACCGTTAATGCTCCGTGATTCTTAAGAAGCAGTACATCGTGCTCTGCAAGATAAGGTGCAATCGCCTCAGGCACCTCATTGGTACTGGGCGTACCATAGGGTGTAAGAGGAATGGAACCGATAGCAATTACGGTTTCTATCATAGAATACTCGTCCATACTCTTTCCTGCAACAGCAAATCCGGTAGCTGTAGGAGGATGAGCATGTACAACAGCACCAACATCTTCACGTTCTTTATAACAGCGAAGATGCATTTTAATTTCACTGCTGGGCTTGTATCCTGCCTCGCCCTCTATAACCTCTCCCTTGTCATTTATAATAACAAGCTTATCGGGAGTTATAAAGCTTTTACTGATTCCTGTAGGTGTAGCAAGAAAATTTCCGTCAGGAAGCTTAACAGAAACGTTACCGTCATTTGCAGCAACCCAACCGAGCTGCCACATCTTATGACATACATCACATATCTGTTCTCTGATTTCCATATAATTCATAAAATCACCTATGTAACAATTATTTTACAACGCCTTTTTGCAACATAATATTTGCATATAACGCTTTTTCACCTGTTGCAATAACGGCATACGCCTGTTTTGCTTCTTCGTAAAAAGCAAAACGTTCAATTTCACAAACAGCGTTTTTTCTACCCTGTTTATCTTCAATTATCTTTTTGTACTCATCCCAAATAGGCGTATCAACATCATCACCTGCAGAAACTTGCATTAAGGTAGCAGGAAAATTTGTTGCATGGTCGAGGGGAAAAAGAGTTAAAATTGCTTCCAGCACGTCACAAGCACTGTGACCATCCATACGAATAACCTTAGCATTCTTTCCTACTCTCTCACTTGGGAAATTAGCATCTGCAATTACAATTCTGTCGCCATGTCCCATCTCACATAAAACTTTTAAAAGTTCTGGAGAGAGAATATACGGTATACCAATAAGCATAATTAATTCCTCACTTTATTTGTAAAGAGGTCCGTATGCGGCACAAGCTCTGTAATCCTGACCCTCTTTATCCATACCGAAAGCATTCCAGGAAGCAGGACGGAAAATCTTATCCTCAGGTACATTGTGCATACAAACAGGAATACGAAGCATAGAACACATTGTAATAAGGTCGGCACCGATATGACCGTAAGAAATCGCACCGTGATTTGCACCCCAGTTGTTCATTACATCATAAGCAGATTTAAAGGCACCCTCACCTGTAAGTCTTGGAGCAAACCAGGTACAAGGCCATGTGTAGTCGGTTCTCTTCCACAAGGTATCACTAACCTCTTCGGGAAGATGTACTGTCCAACCTTCAGCAATCTGAAGAACAGGACCTACACCCTTAACGATATTAAGTCTAATCATAGTAACGGGCATTTCAGCCTTTGTTTCAAAACGAGAAGAGAATCCGCCACCTCTAAAATAACCAAGGTCAGCATAATTCCAGGTGGTATTTTCCATTACAGCCTTAATGTCTTCATCGGTAACATTGTACCATTCTTTCATAACGGAATTGCCGTTTTCATCCTTTTCGGCACCGTTAGCATCAAGACAGCAAGCACCCGAATTAATAAGATGGATAAATCCGTCAGCATCCTTTGCCTTACCCTCAATATCATAGCCTGTAACACGTTTTACAGACTCACCATTCCAACAGGTACGTACATCAGCAAACATTTGAGCACGGTTGGTAAGAAGCTTCATAAACAGCATACCGATACCGTTAAGTACATCGTTTTCAGTAGCAAGTATGTAAGGTTCTCTTGCGCCGTTCCAGTCAAAAGAAGTATTTAACAAAGCCTCAGGGAAATCACAGTTAGGATAGAAGTCAGTCCACTGACGCTGCCCCTGGAAACCTGCGGCAATAGCATTATGACCAACCATTTCCTCTTCACAGCCCTCAGGAAGCTTGTCGTTACCGTTCATAAGGTCTTTGATAATAACCATCATCTTAACAACAAATTCCCACTCTGCATCCTTTTCGGCTCTTGTCTTCTGCATTTCTTCAGGATTCTTATCAAAACCTTCAATACAGTATTTCTTTGCCCAAGCAAGTGCTTTTTCATATTCATCACTATCATAAATGCCTTCGGTCATTCGTCTGATAACTTCAACCTCATCCACCGATTCAACACGCATACCAAGATATTCTTCGATAAACTCAGGAGAGATTATTGAACCGCCGATACCCATACAGATAGAGCCTATCTGCAGATAGGATTTACCTCTCATTGTAGCAACAGCAACACCGGCTCTTGCAAAACGCAAAATCTTTTCCTTTACGTCTTCAGGAATTTCGGTATCGTTTGCATCCTTTACATCATTACCATAAATACCAAAAGCAGGAAGTCCTTTCTGAGCGTGAGTAGCAAGAACAGAAGCAAGATAAACAGCACCGGGACGCTCAGTTCCATTAAACCCCCAAACACCTTTGATGGTAAGGGGATCCATATCCATAGTTTCAGCACCATAGCACCAGCAAGGAGTTACGGTAAGGGTAATATCTACTCCCTCTTTTCTGAATTTATCAGCACAAGCAGCAGCCTCTGCAACTCTACCGATTGTAGTATCAGCGATAATCACCTTTACGGGTTCGCCGTTAGAATATCTGATATTTTCAGATATAAGAGCAGCGGCACTCTTTGCCATATTCATAGTCTGCTCCTCAAGGCTTTCTCTAACCTTAAGAGGACCTCTTCTTCCGTCAATTGTAGGACGAATACCAATTACGGGATAATTTCCTATAAGTCTGTTTTCTGCCATATTTTTTCCTCCGTTTTATATTATTAATTGAATTATATTATCTTTTGTGATAAAATACAAGAGTAATTCTGCAAAAGAATTTGTATTATAGTTACATTTAGGAGAAAAAATGAAAGATTTACAGTTTAACGAAAAAAAGCAGCATGGTCTTCCCGACTTTCCATTTCAATATTACTATATAGATTCATCACACCCTCAATACGTTATGCCGCTTCACTGGCATGGTGAATTTGAAATTATAAGAGTAATTAAAGGTGAATTCGAACTCTATCTGGACAACCATTCATTTATACTGAAAAGTGGGGATGCCGCACTTGTTGACTGTGCCTCAATGCATCGTGGTATCCCAACAGATGCAATTTATGAATGTATAGTTTTCAGTCTGTCAATGTTATATAAAAAAAGTAATGATATTGTGAGAAAGTTTCTTCGTCCCCTTTCCCACAGCAGTGTTTCTGTTAAAAGTCTGCCCAATAAAGCTACCCTTGCTGTAATCAATGAATTGTTTGATACGGCTAAAAATAACGACGAGCTACTCACACTGCAAATTCACAGCCTACTGTTTGAATTGTTCTATTCTCTGTATAAGGGCGGTCTTATAAGCAAGGAAAAGGATAAGCACAAAAACCAAAAACAACTTTCGGTTCTTACCGAGTTAATGGACTGGATTGACTCTAATCTTACAGAAAACATAACTCTTGCACAGCTTTCTAACCTTTCAGGAATGAACGAGAAATATCTGTGCCGTTTCTTCAGGGAATACACAGGAAAAACACCTATTGATTACGTTAATTATTTAAGAATAGAGGCTGCCTGTCAGGAGCTTGATGATACTGATATGTCGGTAACAGATGCCGCAATTGAATGTGGATTCAATAGCATCAGCTATTTTACAAAAACCTTTAAAAAGTACAAAAACATCTCCCCCTCTCAATACAGAAAAAACAAGCTCGGTTAAACCGAGCTTGTTAATTTTACTGCTTAATATATTTTGTTATTTCACCGCAATCCTTTAAAACAAGGTCAGGCTTATCCACGCTGTTGTTAAGGATTTCTTCGGTTGTTTCACCGCTCATAACAAGGATACTCAGCACCCCTGCATTAAGTCCGCTTTTAACATCAGTATATATTCTATCTCCAATAACTGCCGTCTGTTCTTTTGAGCAACCTGTTCTTTCCACAGCAAGTTCGGGCATTATAGGCTGAGGTTTACCTACCAGTTCAGGTCGTCTTCCCGTACAGTTATAAATCATATCACAAAAGCTTCCGCAATCAGGAACGCTTCCAAACTCGGTAGGACAAACAACATCAAGATTGGTAGCAACGTACTTTATATTTTCCTTTGTTAACAATATTTCACAAACGTCGTGGAGTTTTTTGAAAGTCAACTCTGTATCGTTACCCATAACAATAAGTGTAGTTTCATCAACGCTATCTGTAAGTGAAAAACCCTCTTTCATAAATTCTTCTTTAAGGGACTGTGTACCGCAAACATATATTTTCTCGTCAGGATATTTATTTTTAAGATAATAAACGGTAGCCTGTGATGATGTAATAAATTCATTCTCAGTAGCAGCAACACCTAATTTTTCAAGCTTTTTAATATAATCTATAACACTTTTGGAGGAATTGTTGGTCATATACATATACATTCCCCCGCTGTCTTTTATTGTTTTTAAAAGCTCTTTTGTAAAGGGATAAAGCTTGTCGCCTATATAAAGAGTTCCATCCATATCAAAAAGAAAAAGCTTAATATTTTTCAGTCTGTTCATAATAAATCCTCTCTGCCGTTTCTGCTATTTTTTCACATTCTGTAAAATCGGTTTTCAACCGTTTTAATTTCATTTTACCCCATACATCAAAAATCCATGGACCTATCCAGTAGCCGTACGGAGTGCTTTTAAAAATTCCCTCTACAGCACATTTGCACGCTTTTTGGGGACGCATAAATATAACCTTCATAGGATATTTAATAATTGCAAAAATAAGCTTTGGGTAATGATTAGTAATTCCTGTAAAAGTAATACCGGGATGAACAACGGATAGCATTTCCGATTTACCCTTAAAAAGCTCATAAAGAGAAAACATCAAATATCTTTTAGCATTACCATATACAAGACTTGCTTTTTTACGTGAAGAAAAGTCTACATCCGAAAAGTCAGCCTTGCTGTATCTATGGGCAATACTCCCCATTACCACTACCCTTCCTTTTATTTCATTCATCAAAGAACGAATAATATAATATGGGGAAACAAAGTTAATTGTAAAAACATTATCATAGCCAGAATCACTTTTATAACGTGGAATGCTGTAAGCACCTGCATTGTGTATAAAAATATCAATACTATGTTTTTTAAGTTCATCAACAGCCTTTTTAGCACTTTCTATACTTGATAAATCGGTTGTAATGTTAAAAATTTCAGCATCTTTAAATTCTTCAAACAGTTTTTCTTTTAAAGCCACCGATTTTTTGAAATTTCTATCCACAAGAATTAACGTTGCTTTTCGCTTCAACAGTTCTCTGCACAGTGGAATTCCTATACCGCCTGTAGCGCCGGTTATAGCTATTGTTTTATTACATAAACTTTTCATTACTTATTTCAAAGAAAATTCCTTTGATGAAATATAAGGGCCTACACCGCTTATACCATTTACATTTGAAGGTGCAATACCAAAAAGCCAGTCACATTCCATACCGCTAACCTTTACGTTCACCTCATCATCTATCTCGACAATAGCCGAAAGCGGTTCATCAAAATACCACGTTTGGTCAGCAAAAAATGTATCAGTAAATTTTCGAACAATCTTGCGAATTTCATTTCCATCGTTATCATATTCATAAGTTTCAAAGGTATGATTATCATTATAATGCGGTTCCTTATCAACCTGCCAATAGCCACAAGCAAGCGTATTCACATCAAAATAAACCATATTGTCAAGAACATCAAGATGGTCAGTGTGGTAGTGTCCGTTTACCGACATAATAACTGTATTCTTTTTTCTCGAATTTGCTTTATTGAAAATTTCTCTTACCTTTTGAGCATCACAGGAAGCACCTGCGAATTCCCAACCTTTAAGCCCTGAAAAACCTGCATGGCTTACAACTACACAGTGCAAATCTTTCTTAGCAGCATCATCAATTACTTTCTCCAACCACAATAGTTGCTTCTCTCCAAGACAATTTCTCACTTTATGCTTAAGCGGTGCCATATTAAGTCCTGTAGCGGTGCGAACAAGTTCTCCTGTATCGCAGTCGTAATAATGATTGGTATCAACTGTGATAATACGCAAATTTCCCTTATCGGCATAAAAATATCCAATATTTCCATCACCGATTTTTCCGTCACTCGTACCCCAAACAGCTTTGTTATCGTTTGTCATAAACTGAGAAACAAAGGACATAAAATCCTCCTTGCCCTCTGTATCGTGGTTTCCGTAGCAACCGTAAAACACAATACCACTATTCATAAGCTCATTTACAATTTCAGGAGAATGCGCATAATCGTTACAAAAGTCGCCTCCATGAATTATAAAATCAACATTATTTTTCTTTGCTTTTTCAATAATCTTTCTCATTTGTTCAACAGTTGAAAATCTGTTTCTTGCATAGTGAAAATCCGCAAACACTAAAAATTTCATTTATATGCACCTCTATTTTCGTTTCTATAAAGGTACAAGGAGAGATAACACTTACTATCTCTCCTTGCTCTATAACTATATTATAAATTTATTTTCGCCTTTGTCAAGAGCTTTTCCTTTGTAGTAAACAAAATCACTATCAGGAGCGAAAATAACAAGATTTATCTTGCCATCTTCCCTCTTCCAATTCACCTTAATTTCGCCCTTAACACTTTCATAGCTACCATTTGCATAATTAAGATATTCGAAGAAATACGGCTCCACATTTATCGTTTCAAATGTGGCGGCGTTATCATCGGGTGAAATACCCACTATAGTTTTCATCATCCAGGATATAAAGTCAGAGTACATATGATGGTTCTTAGATTCCTTGCAGTCCCAAAATTCAAACAGCGTGGTTGCCTTCATAAGCAGCCAGTTATTGTAAGTAGGATAACCGCTTATTGTAATTATTCTATAAGCAATTTCCTCTTTACCAAGCATATTAAGAGCCATATACAAGTGTCGGAGTCCCACCATACCGCAATTATGATGCCAACCCTCTTTTTCTATAAGACTGAGAAGCTGTTCGCCGAGAAGCTCTTTATTACCAATGCCGTGATAAATAAGCATAGCACAGGCTGTTTGCTCATCATAAACACTTCTTCCGTCTTCGGTTAAGAAGTTTTCGCAAATAATATCGGTTTGTCTTTCGATTTCATCCTCGAAACGCTTTGCATCCTCGCCGCAAAGGTCACAGGCAAGGGTCGCAATACGTGAAAACTTAATTCTGTAAATAGCATTTATAAGCGTTCGTGGTGTAAATTCTCTGTTACGAAAAGGATTAGCCCAATCGTAAAGACCAAAGTTAATAAGTCCCTTTTCATCCTCTTTGCTATTAAGGAAATCAAAATATCTGTGAAAATAAGGAATACAGCTTGTCAGTAATTCTTTATTACCGCTGTGCAGATAAATTCTATAAGGCGTTTCAAAGAAGCAACCATCCGACACAGGTCCGTTACCCCATTCATATCCCCAACCGTGAGTAGGAACTATACCGGGAAGCTCGCCGCTGTCTTTCATAGCATCCTTCATATCCTGAACCCATTTAGAAAGAAGCTCTTCTAAATAGAAGTTGGTAAGGAACTGCTCAGCAGAGCTTTGAGAATCATTCATCCAACCTAATTTTTCACGGGTTGGACAGTCGGTAGGCATATAATACATATTTGAAAATGTAGAACGTATGCCACAGTTAAAAAGTTTATTTAAATTCTCATTAGAGCACTCAAATGACGACCTTCTTTTAATATCTTGATGAACAAATACCGATTCAATGCTGTATGGCTCATTTTCATCAAGACCTGTTACTTCAACAAATTTGAAACCATGATAAGCAAATCTATTTGCCCAAATTTCGCCCTTGCCGTCACAAATATATCTGTCAAAAGCAAGTTCGTTTTTATGATAAGGCCATTTAGTCCTCTCGTTATAATCAAGTTCCAAATCACCGTCAAGTGCTTCGGCATATCTGAAACAAATCATATCTCCGCTTTTTTGTTTTGAAGAAAAATGAATAATTCCCGAATGATTATAGCCAAAATCAAATATTATTCTGCCATCATTTTTTCTTATAATATGAGCAGGTTGATATTTTTCGAATTCTTTAAGTCCTTTTACAGTACAAAGAGTCAGTTCGCCCTCAGGAGCATTATCATCAATAATGGCATTATTCCACAACGAGTCGTTAAAAGACAGACAATTCCACTCTTTATCATATAAACGGGCATCATAAATTACACCTGTACGAAGTCGGTTCATCACATAGGGCGAATTAAGTGTGCATTTAAAACTGTCATCAGTAGACAAAACACACTTTCCATTAACATTAAGCTGTGCTATAACCTTTGGTTGATCTCTCCACGGCGCTTTTTCACTCCACCAATCATTTGGCATATCTTCGTTATAAAAGCCATTACCAACCATAAAGGAAATAACGTTTTCTCCCTGTTTTAACAGTTTTGTAACATCATAACTTACATACCACAGACGTTTGTTGTAATTAGCATACGGAGGGGCAAAAAGCTCGTTCGTCACTTCTTTTCCATTTATATAAGTATATCCTATACCCAGAGCACAAACACTGATTTCAGCCTTTTTAAACTGATAATCAATAGTAAAACTTTTTCTGAACAACGGACAAAGATTACTATCCTCTTTAAAGGATACATCAAAATTCCTTGAAGCCTTTATAAATTTAGCTTTTTCGAACATTTCTTTCACTCCATCATAGTTTCAATAAGACTATAGGCAAAAATCCAGTTCATTTCTCTGGTAGGATGATTAATAAAGTTTGCAAGAAGATTTGTGGTATCAACTCCGTTTGCTTCAAGCTTTTTCCATTTAGCATACACATCACAGATTTTTACATCGTGCTTTCTTGCAACCTCTCTGCCCGCCTCTACATAGGCATCCATAACACCTTCATTTTGGCGAACTGCTACCAATTCTGCAAGATGACGCATATTTTCTTCCCCTAAATGACAGCTTACATTTGTATTCTGCATACTCGGAGTCAAGAAAATAACTTCACTTCCCGCTTCAATAAGCTCTGTAAAAATTTTACCTAAGGCTTCGGTATAAAGATTTATATTTTCAAGTCCCCAACTATTGTCGTTAAGACCATAGCAAACCACTGTTAAATCGGGATTATGGGAAATTACATCTCTTTTAAGACGTTCATAGCCAAGAGGTGCTCTGTCACCGCTTATACCCGCATTAATGATATTAACAGGCGAACCAGGAAAAAGAACGGTCAATATATCGTTCAAATATTTGTGATAGGCACTTGTCTTATCAAAAACAGTTTCAATGTTACCGTCATTTTTATTATAAATTTCAAAGCATCCCTGAGTAACACTGTCACCCAAAAAAGCAATTGTGGGGGTAGGATACTTCCATCTATCCTTACCCTTGTTTACGATTTTTTCAATTATTTTCATAACAGTCACCTAAAAACCTTACAAAATGCTCAGCAATTTTTTTATGAGCTAAAGGCATAAGATGTGTACCATCTGCATAGAAAAGCTCATCATAATTTTTTCTTTCAAAAACCTCTCTGAAATCGTGGTGATAGCAATTTTCCTGCTCTGCAACCTCTTTTGTGATATCGTTAAACAATTCATTAATTTCCTCAGATGCACTCCAGAAAGAATGGTTTGCATTTATTTTTTCACAATAAGAGGGTGTTATGGAATTGATAATAAGCCGCGCACCACAACCTTTAACCTTATTTACAATAACGGTTAAATTTCTTTTAAATTCATCAGGAGAAACACAAAGAGAGCTCTGCTGCTTATCTGCAAAAAATGAGTCATTGTTACCTATCTGAACCACTACAATATCAGGCTTAAAATTATTTAACATCCTGTCAATTTCACTTAGAAGTTGTACGCTTCTCCAACCCGAAATAGCACCGTCAATGACCTGACAAGGAAGAATCTTCTCTATAATTTTACCCCAACTAAGTCTATCCGAAGTATTGGAGTCACCTAAAAGCAATATCTTTTTTCCTTCAAGGAAAGATAAATCCAAATACTTTAAGTTATCCTTTATTTCATTGGCAGAAGCGGTATTCACCTCATCATACTGACGCAAGGTTTCTTCAATAAATTCCTTGCTTGTTCCGAATATACCGGCAAAAAGCTCACTGTCATCCTCAAAGCTTTGACCGCTTTTATGTAAATTAAACCGCAAAGCAAAACAATTATTCATATTATTACTCCGGCTTGGTTTCAAGCTTTAAGGGGAAATCACCAAGCTTATTAACCTTAAAACCGTTATTCTTATACTCTTCATAATCAAAAGCTTCGAGCTCATCTATTGCAAGCTTGTGAAACTCATAAAAGTTTTTCCACCATTCATAACCGCTTCCAAGCTCAGCATTAAGATAAGCATCAGCAATGTCACAGCCCATAGCGGGAGCTACATAAAAGGCACCCATAGCAAGAACGTTTACACCATTTCCTGTAATAGCGCGAAGTGCTGCAGGAACACTCTCAACAACACCTGCATGAACGTGAGGGCATTTACTTGCGGCAATATGAATTCCCATACCTGTACCGCAAAAAAGAAGAGCTCTTTCAAATTCGCCCTCGCATATCATAGAACCAACTCTAAGACCTACTCTATGGAACATAAGGTCGGTATCATTGGGATCAGAATCTGCCTTAACACCCATATCCGTAACCTCCCATCCCTTAGCCTTGAGATGAGCTACTACAGCTTCTTTTAAAGGATAACCCGCAAAATCGGCACCAACTAAGATTTGCTTATTCTTTACAGTTTTCATAAATACTACCTCACTTTGTTTTTTATTTAATATTAGCAAAATTATTATATCAATTCAAGAAATAAAAACACTAAAATATAGACAATTTTCATTTTAAAGAAGATGTGCTCTGATTTCTTCACTGCTCATTGAGGAAAGATATGCAGGTGCAATATCAAATACAGTTTTACAACCAAAATTATTTTCCTGAGCAAGACGGTAAACAGCTCTCGCATAAGACACGATAACACTTGCAGTAAATTCAGGGTTAGAATCAAGCTTTAAGCTGTATTCAATAATATGGCTGTTTTCATTATTAAAACCTGTTTTTCCGCTTCTTATAACAAATCCGCCATGAGCAATACCGCTATGCTCCTTTATAAGCTCTTCTTCACTTATAAAATGAACAATTGTATCATAGTCCGCAAAATAATTGGGCATAGCCTTAATTTCATTTTCAATTTTTTCTAAATCCGCACCGTCTACGGCGACAACAAAGCATTCGCGAAGATGCTTATCTCTTACAGTTAGCTCAGGATTTGCCCCGCTTCTCACCAGTTCAAGAGCCTCTTCTTTTGGTATGGTATACTGCTTTGCATCCTTTACGCCGTCGATTCTTCTGATAGCATCACTATGACCCTGACTTACACCCTTGCCCCAGAAGGTATAGTCCTTACCATCAGGAAGCACAGCCGAGGCATAAAGACGGTTTATAGAAAACATACCGGGATCCCATCCTGCAGAAATAAGGGCTGTCTTTTTAAACTCTCTTGCAGCCTTGTCAACATTTTCAAAATGCTGAGGGATTTTAGCGTGTGTATCAAAGCTGTCAACGACATTAAACATTTTTGAAAGTTCAGGTGTCTGCACAGGCAAATCGGTTGCACTTCCCCCGCAAAGCACCATAACATCTATTTTGTCTTTCCAATTTTCAACCTCGCTTATATGCACTACAGGAACATTTTCTGTTCTGATTTTAAGACTTTCGGGAGAACGGCGGGTGAACACAGCAACCAATGACAAATCACTGTTTTTAAGAATTGCCGCCTCTACCCCTCTTCCAAGGTTTCCATAACCATAAATACCAATGCGAATCATAAATAAAACTCCTTATTTTTGTTATACATAATTATAATACCGCAAAACAATCATTTCAATAATTTATTTACAATAATTACTAAATTTCCTTAAGCTTTTCAGATATTTCATAAAATTCGTCAGGGGAAATTTTTTGCACTTTTCTGTCATAAGTGAGTAGTCCGTTTGTTTCATCCTCCACATCGCTAAGCTGAGTGTAAACAGTTGCGCAAAGACCTTTTTCTTTTAACGGGATAACCTGATTTTCATATAGTTGTCTTACGCTCGACACAAATTTTTCCTTAGAATCATATTTACCATAACCATAAGTATTCTCGATATTAAAAGAATGTCCTTTGATTTTATAGGAATATCCGCCAAATTCAGATATAAACAACGGCTTTTTACTCGTTTTTGCCTTCAGAGGCTTAAAATATATATGCAACGAATTAAAGTCATTATTTTTCACTTTGAACCAACCCGAAGCACTATCAATAAATCTTGAAGAATCCATCTGTTTTAACTGAGCATACATATCATCTGCACAGAACTGTCCCCAACCCTCATTAAAAATAGTCCACTCTACAACACAAGGATGATTGTAAAGCTGTACCACGGTTTTTTTCATACACGAAATAAAGGCATCTCTTGTTTCGGTATTGGTATGGCATTTTTCATCATCCTTTCTTATTGAAAAAACAGTCGGCAAAACGGTATCTCTGATGAAGGAATAATCACTGTTATTAACCATATCCTGAAATACCGCCATTCCTAATCGATCACATTCATAATAATAGATTTCAGGCTCAACCTTAATATGTTTTCTAAGCATATTAAAGCCCAGGTCCTTCATTTTTAAAATATCATCAGTATAGGAATCCTCACAAGCAGGAGTATAAATTCCATCACTGAAATAGCCTTGGTCAAGAATCCCGTGGAAGAAGTAAGGCTTTTCGTTAAGCAGAAGCTTATTGCCCTCAATCCTCAAGGTACGCAAAGCAAAATATGACTGTATTTTATCTTTACCGCTATTTGCGGTAAAAAAATAAAGATATGGGTTTTCAGGGGTCCAGTTATTCGGGTTTTCAATCTTGATATGTGCATGGGAATTAACAATATCAAAGGTCATATTTTCTACAGTCACAAAACCGTTTTCTATACCATCAAAGGTTATATCCGCAGTATTCAAAGTAACATCTATTTTCAAGCTCTTAATGTGTTTTTCGGGCACACTTTCGCACCATACACTTTGCCAGATACCGCTTACACCTGTATACCACATACCCCCTCGGTTCCTTTTTTGCTTTCCGTAAGGGAGAATATTGTCACTTAGAGTATCATTCACGGCAACCGTCAGAACATTATCCGTTGAAAGAAAATCGGTTATATCAAAAGAAAAAGCATCATATCCGCCCTTGTGACTTCCCACACTCTTTCCGTTGAGTGTTACAAAGCACACCTGGTCAACTGCACCAAAATGCAGAATAACTCTTCCTTTATTAAAGTCCTCGGGTAAGGAAAAGTTTTTTCTGTAAAACAGAGTTTCTTTTTCGTCAAATATTTCGTTAACACCCGAAAGAATTGATTCAGGGCAAAATGGAACTGTTATTTTTTTATTATAACTTTCATTTCCTACAGAAAAATCCCATTCTCCGTTAAGGGAAAAGAAGCTATCGCGTTTAAGCTGAGGTCTGGGATATTTCTGCCATGGTTCCTCATTTAAATTCCAACCTTTTTCGGTATAAAGCTTATTGAACTTCCCCATTGTTTTTCTCCCGTCTAATCACATAAAACTCAAGCGTCAAGAAAAGAGCAAGTATTACCGCTACCACAAGGGCAGCAAGGAATATATTTGCATTAGGTATAAAAGACGCAGTACCATCATCGTTTGTAACGGTCAGTGCATTTCTTAAAACATAGGCACCAACTGACGGACCAAATAGCCCCGGTATAAGTACCTGCCCTACTATACGAAGACCCTGAAACATTCCCGCTTTATTATCCGGTATATGCTCACGAATCATTGCTCCGAAAACCGCCGAGCCGCAAAGATATCCGCACATCATAAGCAGTGAACCGATAAACACAAGCGGTATACTTTTAAAGAAATACAGAATAATATATCCAAGACAGAGAACGGCTACAGTAGGTATAATAGCTACAATAAAGCCATAATTATCAAAAACTCTTCCGTAAAAAGCAGTCACGATTGCCGCCACTATTATAGCGGGAGCCATTATAATTACATAATTTTCCAGATTTAAGGTAACATTGTAATATAAAATAAGATACGGCATAAATACCTGTATGGAAATTCCGAAAATAGCAAATGCAACAAGGGTTATATATAACAGCCTGTTTTCTTTGACTACCGTAGGTCGAAAACCATAAAGAATATTACCGAAAAGACTGTTATTCTCAGGAATTTTTGCTACACTTTCCTGTACAAAAAATATACCGAGAATTCCTATTATGAGTACAGATATACCGATAATAAGATAAATTTTTGTCCAGCTTTCAGCTTTATTTAAGTCAAATCCCATAAAACCGCCGAAAACAGCTATAATAGCAAGAAGAGGCATCATTGCATTAACACCCTCAGCAGCACCTCTGCCCGAATTATCAACAGATTCCGTAAGCCAGGCATTAAAACAGGCGTCATTAGCACTGGAACCGAAAAATGTCATTACACAGTCCATAATTATGGTCAAAGATATGCCAACACTTGCGGCATTAACAACAGCGGGAAAGAGTTGATTAATAACATCCGTTCTTATAAATGCAAAGCTTATTATTGAAATACCCCAAAGTATATATCCACCGCAAATAAACAACTTTCTTTTTCCTATTTTATCAGACAGTGCACCAATAATAACAGTAGTAAGAGTAGCAGCAACAGCCGAGGCAGTAACCATAAGTGAAATAGCCTCGGCAGAAGCAGAAAACATTTTATAAATAAAAACGTTGAAATACATATTTTCAACTACCCATGCTATTTGTCCAATCAGACTAAGTACCACTAATACAGGCCAAAAATGTTTAGGATATTTTTTCTTATTCATGTAAATCACCCGTATTTTAGTATAACAAAACCGCTTGAATAGTTCAAGCGGTTGTTTTGTTATTTAATATCCTTTGCAGCGTTAAGCTTATGTTGTCTTCTATCCTTAATATGATCAGGCATTGGCTTAATTTCACCGGCGGCGGTAAGTGCCATACGCGTAAACACAGGGCCGAACAGTTCATAAATAAGCACAGCAAAAAGGGTAATATTTCTTATAAGATTACCCTGTTCTCCGAGCTGCATTGCAGTAGCACACATGCCGAGAGCAACCCCCGCCTGAGGCAGTAAGGTAATACCAAGATACTTACATATCTTATCAGAGCATTTTGTCATAACGGCACTTATAAGTGTTCCGAAATATTTTCCAAGAGAACGGAATATTATGTAAACTAAACCTATAACAACAATAGAAAGACTTGTAAATACACTAAGCTCCAACTCAGCACCACTGATAACGAAGAAAATTGCAAACAATGGCGAAGTCCATTTGTCACTTGCTGCCATAAGGTCATGGGAAAGAGGACATATATTGCAAAATACCGTACCCAGCATCATACAGGTGAGAAGTGAAGAAAAATGAATTTCAACCGGGCCGATGTTGAAATGAAGCATCGAAAGCGAAGCGGTTAAAAGAACAGCTCCGATTGTGAGGTTTAAACGATTGGTATTTGAATTAAAGAGCTTTTCGAGCTGGGTAAGCACCCAACCCATAACAGCACCAAGGATAAGTGAACACGCTATTTCAACAATAGGATTTACAATTATAGAAACTAAATCAATTTTTCCGCTTACAAGAGTTTTTGCTATACCAAAGGACACAGCAAAAGCAACTAAACCTACAGCATCATCAAGAGCGACAATAGGAAGTAAAAGACGTGTTAATGGTCCATGCGCCTTATATTGTCTTACAACCATAAGTGTAGCCGCAGGTGCGGTTGCCGTGGCAATGGCACCAAGAGTGAGAACCTGAGGAAGAGTTATTACCTGTGGCATAATCAGATGCACCACATAAAGAGCAATATCTACAAGCAAACATGCAACTACTGCCTGAAAAACACCGATAATCAGTGCTTGCTTACCAGTTTTTTTAAGCTCATCAACACGAAATTCATTACCGATAGAAAAAGCGATAAAACCCAGAGCAACTTCTGCAATAATACCCAGAGCTTCAACATCCTCCATCGAAGAAAATCCAAATCCTCCGACATGCAGTCTGCCAAGACAATACGGACCTATTAGAACACCCGCAATAAGATATGCCGTAACAGATGGTAATTTTAATTTTTTAAACAATCGTGTCATAATGAGTCCGGCAAGAAGTGATACCGAAACAGATAATAAAATATTCAATTAATTCATCTTCTTTTTGTATGTAATATAGTATAATTAAAACCTTACGAATTATATCACATTAAAAATGAGAATGCAAGGATATAAATAAGACAAAAAAACACTGTAAAAAGCCATACTTTTTATTGAAAAAACATTAAAAATCTGCTTTAGCAAAAAGCTAAAGCAGATTTTTAGTAATCATCATTATTTTTTATATAATGTCTTAAGTATGCAAAGGTTTCATTTTCGCCATTTTCACTCAGCATTACAAGAAGCCTTTCAAGAAATTGTGATGTTTCAGGATGAATAACCCTGTTGGGCTTTCCTCTGAGAAAATACTCAATGGGATGCGAATCGGTATAATTATCACCTTGATAAATTTTACTTGCAGCAACCCTGTCGCAAAACATTTCTGCTACATAAATAAGGGGCATTTTCACAGGTTCAATCCTTTTGGTTTCAGGACGATAATCAGTCCAATACTCAAAGTGATGTTTATTTCTGCCCTTATGATGCATCCAGGCGGTAGAATATCCCTTTTCTTCCCTTTCAGCCTCGTTAGGACTGCGAGTTCCTAAATAATACTGTATACCCGGTAAAAACTCACTGGGCGAAAATTTTGATAAGTCGTGAAGCAATCCTCTTTTAAGAATACCGGCTTTAATACAATGCTTAATAACACAGTTCCTGTGTCTGCACACAGTTCTTAAGTGTGAAAAAAATTTCATACACTCACCCCATAAAATTATTATATGCTTGTGTTAAATTAGGAACAAATTAGCCCTCGGCTCCCTCTGACGAGGGAGCTGTCAGCGAAGCTGACTGAGGGAGAGATTGACTACCCCTCCGTCACGGCTTTGCCGTGCCACCTCCCCTGACAAGTGGAGGCTCTTCTTTTTAACTTGTGTAAGTCATTTCCACAAGTTGAAAATTCTGCATAACAACAAGCACTTCTGTAAATTTAATATAACATTTTTTACTGAAATTTTCAAGTTGTACATGCAAATAGAGTTATCCCCATACATGCAAATAGAATTATCCCCAAAAATATGAGATAACTCTATTTTTAATGGTATGACAAAAGTCATACCTGCACATTCAAAATCATACAAAAGAAAAAGCAGTTAAAAACTTCATTTTAAGCAGTAAACTTGCCAAAAGTATGACGGCTATTCCTGCCTTGACTTTTTAGACCACATCAACTTAAATTTATTTGAACAATAATTTTTCGCCTTGTGCTCTATATATAATTATAAAACTTTATTTTTTTGTTAGGATTTATTTCTCTAAAAAACAATAAGATGAGTGCCATAATAAGCCCTGCTTGCTCTGCATCTATACCTATTGTATCAAGTTCAAATTCGTTATCATTATTTAAATACCATAAGCACGAATTTTCGTTGCAAAAAGCAAGATTATCTAAATGTATAGAATCCAAACTTGAAAAAGATATTTTTTTTATTCCGTTTTTTCTGATTCGATATATGGATTTATTGGTTATCAAAATCCCGTTTTTTCCATAAAACATTATAGCACTATCTTTGTAAAACAAAGGTTTTTCATCTGCTTCAAAATTAAAATAATTTGCCGATGTGCTTGTCATAACTTTATCCAGTAAACATTTATTCACAATTTGAGTTGCGCATTCATCATGGTTTTTTGACAAATCATTTAAATGCTTTAGCATACTATCAATTGTTTCTCCTGTATTCAAACATATGCACAATAACTCAAAGGATTTTTCGCAACCATTTGATTTGTAAGCACCGGCTTTTGAATAGTCTATAAGTTTTTGAGCAGGATATAACTCTTGCAGTTCATTATCATCATCTACATTTTTATTATTTTTCAGTGTATTATTATCTTCAATTTCAATGTTTATTTCATCTATAGCTTCACCACTAGAGTTGAGGTTATAATCTAATTGCAGTACTTGCGGAATAATTGAAATCAAATCCAGAATAGTCTTTTCACAGATATCGGACAAATCTGATATCAGGCTATTCTTCTGAGGATTTTTTAAATATTCTTTTCTCCAAGAAATTTCTTTTTTCGCTTCTTCAATGATTTGTTCTCCATTTCGTACACTGGTAGAATCCATATCGCCAAAACGGTTATCCACCGAAGCAAACACATCCCAAAAACTCTTATCCATATAATGAATGTATAGATGCTCATTAATATCCTCAAAATCTTCCCAACAGTTATCTGCAAAAAACTTTTCAAAAGAATCCTGTCCTATATATTGCTCATCATAAATGGATTTTATATATTGATATTCAAATTTAGAAAGCCTTTGTTGCAAATCAAATGTATTCAATCGATACTCTTCATTTTCAAACACCTGCTTTAAAATCTTTTCACCGCTTTTTTCAAAAGCTTCTCTGATATCATAAATCGCCAAACTCGGTTCCAAATACTCATGCTCTTCACGGTATTCATTAATAATTACACGCAAATGTGCTGCAAAAGGAACTTTGTCAACGTCAGAGTTGTTTATGCTCAAAGCGGCATTTAAAGATTCTAACTTAATACGTCCAATAGCTTTTATATCATTTTGCAAAGCTTTTTCATATTTATCGATTAATGGATCAATCTGCTCATGATATAACTTATATAATATATTGAATATCTGCTTTCCGTTATCAATATTGGTAGCATAATTTGTTGATGAAGCACAATTCTTTTGTTCCATAATTTTCCCTCACTTTACAAATAGTTGGTTTTGAACTTATCTTTTCAAAATGTTAAATATCTACTTTATCCCCTTTTTTTACATATAGCAACAACAAACAATATTACGACTGGTATTGATATGTACCAAAAGGCAAAAATTATTGCAGTTAAAATCAAACCGAAAAATCCCGAATATACTATTTCTTTCATGCATCCGTTAAATAAATCAAAATACATAACATCGAAAAGTTTATGGTAAATATACCACAAAGCAAAACTACATATAATCCATACAAATATAAATAATACCGCCATCATTTCACCCCCTATAAAACAAAAAAGTGCGACAACCGAAGTTATCGCACTGAAAAACGCAAACCCCAATTGTCGCCAAACAAATTTAAATAGAATTAGAGCATCTCTGCCATAACCATTTAATGGAATTTGCGTTTTTACCAAATTCTAAAAAGATTATGACAGAAAAAGGGTATATTATTCCCATAAAGAAAAGATACAACTAATTCTATATATTAAATTTGTTTGGCTCAATTAGTATATCACACTTTTCGAGTTTTTACAACTATTTATAATAAAATTTTTGTCCCTATTGTAGTGCAAGGATAACATAAAAGTAGTGAGAAATCAACGGCTTGATGTTATGCAAGCCTGTAGAATTAGATAAAAATAAGACAGTCCAAAGACTGTCTTATTTTTGGAGCGGATTACGGGGCTCGAACCCGCTACCTCCACCTTGGCAAGGTGGCGCTCTACCAGATGAGCTAAATCCGCATATTAAAAATGGTGCCTCCGGTCGGAAT